>Ga0194120_10000157_pt1 | contig 115768 bp, 97 predicted proteins | sample TA2MahCa65mmetaG_FD_148642 | JGI IMG/M metagenome (GOLD analysis project Ga0194120, IMG submission 148642) | Freshwater microbial communities from Lake Tanganyika, Tanzania - TA2015019 Mahale Deep Cast 65m | ecosystem: Environmental > Aquatic > Freshwater > Lake | place: Tanzania: Lake... | reverse complement strand
TCTGGTAGGGTAAGACCGAGCTCGGCTCCTGTGGGGGAGTCGTTAGGCGGGGAGGCGCTACGCCGGCGCCCCCCGCTTTTTTATTTGGCGATTATGCCGGCGGCCGCGCGGGCATGACGACATCGTAGCCGCCCTGCCAAAGACGATCGAGAAAGGCACGGTTGAAGACCGCGTGGATCCACTCACTCCCGCCTGATCGCCTCACCGAAGCCCAGGCATAGTCGCCGATGCGCTGCCACGCCGCGCCGAGAAGAGCAAGCAAGGCATAATCACCGAGTATGCAGGACCGATCCGTCACCTACGGAAGTTACCTGGCCGTCGATGATCTGCTGGCGCTGCAGCGTCCCCGCTCCGAGGGTCCCGAACACGACGAGATGCTGTTCATCGTCATTCACCAGGTCTACGAGCTGTGGTTCAAGCAGGTGCTCCACGAGATCGACCACGTGATCGCGCTGCTCGACGCGCGCGATCCGTTCCGCGCGCAGCACACGTTAAAGCGCGTCCTGACCATCCTCAAAGTGCTGGTCGCGCAGCTCGACATCCTGGAGACGATGACGCCGCTTGAGTTTCAGTCCTTCCGCGCGCGCCTCGAGGCCGCCAGCGGCTTCCAGTCGGATCAATTCCGCCAGCTCGAGTTCGTGCTGGGCAACAAGTCACGGGGAGCCGTCGAGCGGTTTGCGCCGGGCACACGCGCGCGCGCGGCGCTGGAACTGCGGTTTGGCAAAGCCACGCTCTGGGACGCGTTCCTCGCCTATCTCTCTCGCGAGGGGTATGCGGTGCCTGCCGGGCTGTTGTCGCGCGATGTGACCGCCCGCGTCGAGCCGAATCCTGAATTGCAGGAGACGCTGATCGACCTGTACCGACGCGATCCACAGCACGCCGCGATGTGCGAGCGACTGGTCGACCTCGACGAGGGGCTCCAGGAGTGGAGGTATCGCCACGTGAAGATGGTGCAGCGCACGATTGGCGCCAAGGCCGGCACCGGGGGATCCGCCGGGGCCCAGTACCTCGCCACCACCCTGATGACCCCTGTCTTCCCGGACCTGTGGGAGATTCGCTCACGCCTCTGATCCACGAAGCCGAAGAGGCTGTTTTCAAACCATTGGATTCGAGGGACGAGTCGCACCCAGTCGGTCAGGATTCCGCCCATTTTGGGAAGTCCAGGTCCGGCACGTCGATTGCTCTACAGGGGGCAGTTGATTAGTTCTCCGAGGCTGTTTAGCGCAGGAGGGCGACCCCCACAGGAGTCAACTAGCTTTGAGCCAGGCTGACTAGGCCGCTGGCTCGAAAGGGACCCAGAGTTCGGGTCCCTTATTTTTTGCCCTAGAATTCCCACGTGACTCGGGCCACGCAAGCCCTGTCGCTGGCTTTTCTGCTCCTCGCGCTCAGCGTGTATTGGAGCACCAGCGGCTTTGCGCACGCCCCAAGTTCACAGGCTCTTACGCTCCCAAGCCCGCAAGCCCGCGACTCCGAGTATCTCGGCTCCGACTCCTGCGCGCGATGTCACGAGGCCGCGCACACGCAGTGGACGAATTCGCTCCACATCCAGATGACCAAGCCGGTCGCCGAAGCGAAGATCGTCGGCGACTTCCGCGACGGAACGACGTTCGCGGATCACGATCGCTCGTACATCTTCGGTACGAAGAACGGCACGCCGTTCGTGTCGGTGTCGCTCGGCGGGCGGACGCCGGCAACGTTCAACGTGGATTACACGCTGGGCGCCAAGCGGTACCAGGGCTACTTGTCGATGCTCCCCGAAGGGCGCATCTACGTGCTGCCGATCTTCTGGCACGTCGAGAGCAAGCGGTGGGTGGACTGGAAGGAGATCACGCCGATTCCCGACGGCGCCCACGACATCCGGCAGATCTGGAACACCAACTGCTTCAATTGCCACGGCACCAACATCGCGCAGGGCTACGACGTCGACGCGAAGAAGTTCAGGTCCACGTGGACGGAGATGGGTATCGGGTGCGAAGCATGCCACGGCCCAGGACGGCGGCACACGACCTTGATGGACGCGTGGGAGAAGAATCCGGCGTTGAAGCCGTCGTACGACGACAGCGACCAGAACCGGCAGTTGAGCGACATCCTCCAGATCTTTTCGGTGCGCAGCGCCGAGCCACGGCGCGTCTACGACATGTGTGCCTACTGCCATGGCAACAAGAAGAACACGTTCGTCGGCTTCAAGGGGGGCGATCGCTACGAGGACTACGCGCTGCCGTTCATCGTCAGCGATCCGATTCTTGAAAACGACCTGCAAGGTGAGTTCTGGCCGGACGGCCGGCCAAACCGCTTCAACCGCTCCCAGGCGCTGGCGCTGAGCGGCTGCTTCAAGGCGGGTGTCATCACCTGCACCAGCTGCCATGTCGCGCATGGGTCATCGAACGAATACTCGCTGAAGGTGAACATCCACGAGACCCGCGAGGGCGACGCGTTGTGTACGCAGTGCCACTCGACGCCGAAGGCGGCGTGGGACCGGGAGAGGGATCCGCAACGGCCGTCGTTCACCGGTGCCGGCCTCGAGCGGCACACGTTTCACAACCCCGACTCGGAAGGATCGCGCTGCATCAACTGCCACATGAGCGAGGTGAACTGGCGGTTGCTGACCCGGCGCCGCGATCACACCTTCCAGGCGCCGGTGCCGGAGAGCACCGCGCAGTACGGCATTCCCAACGCCTGTACCACGTGCCACGACGATCGCTCCCCTGAGTGGGCGTCACGCCAGATGAACGAGCGGTGGGGTGATGGCGAGCGGCGGGCGAAGGCGGCCAGGATGGCCGACGTGCTCTACCGCGCCGGCTCCGGTGACGGATCGACGCTGCCCGAGCTCGCGCGCCTGGCCGTCGATCGATCGGAAGGCATGATCATTCGCGCCAGCGCCGCCGACTACATCGGGCAACTGGTGTCCCAGAGCCGATCCGGCCAGCAGCGCGCCGCCACCCTGCAAACGCAGACGTCGTACGGGCGTTCAGACGGGCGTTCAGATGGGCGTTCAGACGGACGTTCTGGCGGGCGTTCGGACACTCGTAAGCCCGTGGTTGCGCAGTTGACCCCGGCCATCCTCAATGCGTTGATTGGCGCGGCCAGCGATCCGGAACCTATCGTCCGGGCCGCGGCCGTCGAGTCGCTGGGAGTGATCGGCAATCGCGAGCGCATCACGCCGGTCCTCGCGCGGCTCGTCGACCAGGCGCGCGTCGTGCGCGTCAAGGCCGCCGAAGTGCTCGCCAACTTCGGCATCGTCAACCTGCCGGGCCCGGCCGGCGAGGCGCTCCGCGCGGCGCAGAATGAATACATCGTCAGCCTGGATACCTTCCCTGACGTCGCGTCGCATCACGCATCCAAGGGCTGGCTCGAAGCCGAGCGCGGCAATGTGATGGTGGCGCGCGATGCGCTCAACAAGGCGACGACCGTCGAGCCCAACTACGCGTTTCCGTGGGTGGTGAAAGGCTCGCTCGCGGCGAGGGAAGGGAAGTTCAGGGAGGCGGTGGAAATGTGGAGGAAGGCCCGGTCAATCGAGCCTTCGTACCCCAACCTCAATCAGCTCATTGCGGAAGCAGAGCAACGAGGTTCTCTCTCACCCCTTTTTTAATTGCTCAACAAGTCCCTTGGCCTGCACGGCTTCGGCCGAATTCGGGTCCTGCGCGATCACCTTGTTCATGAACTCGATGGCCCCGGCAGTGTCGGCCTTCTGCAGGCGCGCCAGCCCGAGCTTGAAGAGCGGCTTGCCCCAGTTCGGGTCCATCTCGACGGCGCGCTGGTAGTGCTTGACGGCTTCGTCGGTCTCGCCCTTGGCAAACATCACTTCCCCGAGGTTGTAGAACACTTCGCGGTTCGCGCTCGGGGAGCCGGCGACTTCCAGCAGCGTCTTCTCGGCGTTGGCGAAGTCGTTCTTCTCGAGATAGGTCATGCCGATCTCGATCTTCACCCTGTCGTTGTTCGGGTCGCCGGCCAGGACCTTCTGGTACGACGCGATGGCGCCGTCGTAGTCCTTCTTCATACGCTGGACCTGGGCAATCTGGCCGTTGAGCATCGTCAGGGCCGGCGTCTTGGTGAGAATCGCCTGGTAGGCGGCAATCGCGGCGTCGTGCTGGCCGGAGTTGGCCATGTCGATGGCCTTCTGGATTTCGCCTTGGAGTTCCTTGGTGTTGACTCCGGCCAGCGCGGCGGCCGGGCCAGTGGCCCCGGGAGCGAGGTTGAAGTCGACCGGGGGCATTGGCGCGCCGAGGCTGCGCACCGGCACGTTGCCGGACGAAGGCGCGAACCCCGGAGCCGACGCGGTCACCTTCCAAGTGCCCGTTTTCAGCCCGATGATCGAATAACGGCCCCGGTCGTCCGTCGTGGCCGTGAAGGACGACGGTGAGGCTCCAGGGTTTTCTGCGGTGATTGTCGCGCCCTTGAGAGGCTGACCGCTGGTGTCTTTCACCTGTCCGCCAATACGGCCGGTCTGTGCCGCGGCCGGGAGGGCCGGTACGACCAGGGCGGCGACCAGCGCCACCGCGGAAAGGAACGTTTTCGATTCACGCATTGCAGGTATCTCCAATAAGCCCCGCTGGAGGCGGGACGAAACAACGCTGCGCAGCGAGGCGCAACTCCGCCAGTATATTAGCCCCATGAGACCCGCGCCACTGGTGGCCGCTTTCGCCGCGTTATCCATTGCCGTTGCCGAGGCCAAACAGCCCAATTCCGGGGCGTTTTCACGGATCGACGACCTCGTTCGTGACGCCATGGCCGCGAGGCAGACCCCTGGCGCCGTCGTGGCCGTCGGGCGTGGCCCCTCGACTTCGCCCGGGACCAGCGATCAGACGCTGTATGAAAAAGCGTTCGGCTACCGAGCCACGGTTCCGGCCGAAGAGCCGATGACCCTTGATACGGTGTTTGACGTCGCGTCGTTGACGAAGGTCGTGGCTACGACGACTGCGGTCATGACGCTGATCGACGACGCGAGGCTCCGCCTCAACGACAGCGTGGCGACTCATCTTCCAGGGTTCGAACGATACGGAAAAGGCGGCATCACGATTCGCCACCTGATGACGCATGTCTCGGGGCTGCGGCCCGACGTCGATCTGCACCCGTGGACCGGATACGATGCCGCCATCGAGCTGGCGAAAGACGAAGTGCCCACGGCCGCCCCGGGTGAGACGTTCGTGTACAGCGACATCAACTACTTCCTGCTTGGCGACATCGTCTCGCGCATCACGGGACAATCGCTCGACGCGTACCTGAAGGCGCGTGTGTTCGGCCCGCTGGGAATGACGGACACCGGGTTCAATCCGCCGAAGTCGCTGTTGCCGCGAATTGCGCCCACCGAGCGCTGCGCCGAGCAGGACGCGTGGCCGTGCAAGCGGCCGGATGCGGCGCCGCTGCGTGGTGTCGTGCACGATCCCACCGCGAGGCGCATGGGCGGCATTGCCGGGCACGCCGGACTGTTCAGCACCGTGCGCGACCTGAAGATCTTCGCGCGCATGCTCCTCGGCCAGGGCCGCATCGGCACCACGCGGGTGCTGTCGGAAGCGGCCGTGAGGACCATGACCTCGCCGCAGACGCCGCGCGGCATGACGGCGGTGCGCGGGCTTGGCTGGGACATCGACACGTCGTTCTCGAGCAATCGCGGCGATCTGTTCCCGGTTGGGCCGTCATTCGGCCACACCGGGTTCACTGGTACGAGCATCTGGGTCGATCCCACCTCGAACTCCTACGTCATATTCCTCTCCAGCCGATTGCATCCTGATGGCACCGGCGACGTGACGCCTCTCCGCAGTCGCGTCGCTACGGTGGCGGCGGCTGCAATCTCGAGTGTTCTGGACGCTGGTTCTCCCCGAAGGGTAGGCGCGGAGGTTCTGCGCGATGGTTCGCGAGCCACCGCGCCGAACCCCCGTGAAGAACGGGTGGGCGGCGCCGCCGCGCCGAACGGAGTCTTGACCGGCATCGATGTCCTGATTCGCGACGGTTTCAGGCTGCTTCGCGGCAAGCGTGTCGGCCTGATCACCAATCACACCGGGCTGTCGCGCGACGGCCGCGCGACGATCGACCTGCTGTTCAAGGCGCCGGAAGTCACGCTGGCTGCGCTCTACAGTCCCGAGCACGGGATTCGTGGCGTGCTCGATGCCGACGTGCCTGCCGAGAAAGACCAGCGTACCGGCCTGCCGATTCACTCGTTGTTTTACAAGGGGGGAACGGGACGTCCACCGGCAGGGTCGCTGGATGGCATCGACACGCTGGTCATCGATCTGCAGGACATCGGCGCGCGCATCTACACCTATCAGCTGGCCATGGCCTACGCCATGGAAGAGGCTGCCAGGCAGAAGATCGCGGTGGTGGTGCTCGATCGGCCGAACCCGATCAACGGGTGGCAGATCGAGGGGCCGATCACGCGCGAGGCGAAGGCCGGCGAGACGCGGAACACCTTCATTGCGTACACGGAAATGCCGATTCGGCATGGCATGACGATGGGTGAGCTGGCGAGGCTGTACAACGGCGAGCGCAAGTTGAACGTCGATCTGACGGTGGTGCCGATCGAGAACTGGCGGCGTGACTACTGGTACGACGAAACGGGGCTGGCGTGGATCAACCCGTCGCCGAACATGCGCAACCTCAATCAGGCCATGCTGTATCCGGGCATCGGCGCGATTGAGTACTCGAACATCTCGGTGGGACGCGGCACCGATCAGCCGTTCGAACAGATCGGCGCGCCGTGGATCGACGGACGGCGGCTGGCGGCGGCGCTCAATGCACGCCGGCTGCCTGGGATTCGCTTCTATCCGATCGGCTTTACCCCGACCGCCAGCAAGTACGCCAACGAGCGGTGCGAGGGCGTGTTCATGATGATCACGAATCGATCTGCGCTCCAGCCGGTACGCGTTGGATTCGAGATCTCCTCGGCGTTATGGAAGCTGTTTGGCGACAAGTACGACGCCAGCAACATGTGGCGGCTGGTCGGTTCGGAAGAGCTCGTGGCCCGCATCAAGGAGGGTGAGGATCCGGCGGCAATGGCGGCGCAGTATGCCGCGGATGAGTCGCGCTGGCGTCAGCGCCGCGCCAGGTACTTGCTCTACCGCTAGCCCCCCAGGCCGACACCCCGGCCAGCACGTGGGCACGCGGCCGGAACACATGGAGCAGGAACAGCGTGACGGCAGGCACCACCAGCAGCATTCCGACCCGCGTGCGGATTTCGAGCGTGACCATCGGCATTGGCCGAAGCGCGGTCCAGTCGGTGACCCGACTGTCCTGAGCGGCGCTGAGGGCGAATACGCCCGCAACGGCGTCGAAGGAGGCGGACAGGGGAGCAGCGGCGAGAACCAACAGCGCGATCAGGGCGAGCGGCGGCCGTGAACCTGCGGCGAGCATCGGATCGAAGGGTGCCGGCACAGGATACCGGGTGTTCGACCGGCGCTAGAATCGAAAGCGCACCCCCACAGTGGGGAGTCTCGGAATGGATTGATCGCGCTGTTCGACAATGCGCGGACGATCGGCGCCCGGATCGTGCTCCAGCTCCGCCTCCAGCGCCCCGGCGTTCTTGCGGTTCAAGAGGTTGATGACCTCGGCGTAGAACTCCCACCGCCCGGTGGCGCCTCGCGGACGCCAGCTGACCCGCATGTCGACGCGGGCGAACACCGGCAGCCGCGCCTCGTTGAGATTGGCCACCGATCCAAAATCCACCTCGTACAGCAGGCGGCCCGCCGGGTCCCGGTCCGGCAGCAATTCGCCGATCACACCGTCGCGGTCGCGGTCGTCGGCATCCTCAACCGCCGCCACTCTCACGCCAAGCGGCGCGGTGCGCGGGAAGCCCGAGGCGACGCGAACCGTCGACGCCAGTTCCCATCGGGGCGAGAGCCGATACGCGCCGACCGCCGACACGGCATGGCGGCGGTCGTACTCGAACGCGTATCGGCGCCCATAGGCATTGCGCGTCGCCCGTCCCCAGGTGTAGCTGGCCCAGCCGCTGACGCGCGGCCCCGACGCACGCGACAAATAGACGTCGAATCCATACGCGCGGCCACGTCCATCGTTGGCCGGCATGGTCGTGATCAACGGCGACGACGGGATGCTCGATTGCAGATCGGCGGGGAAGTCGTAGCGGGCGAGACGCGCCAGCCGAGACGCTTCGGACTCGAGGCGGCCAATCAGCAGATTCGTGAAGTGTTTGTAGTAGCCCTCGGCCTTGAGTGCTACGTTGCCGGGCAGATCGCGCTCGACACCGATCGACGCCTGCGCGGCGCGCTCGCTGCGCAGTGCCGCTCGATTGGTGAGGTCGAGCACGTAGTCGCTCTGCGCCAGCTTCTCGTACCCCGGACTCTGGGTGTACATCCCGACGGCCGCGCGCACGCGAGTGAGGGCGCCGGGCGCGAACGAGGCCGACAGGCGAGGCGAGAGCAAGTGCTCTCCGGTGGAGCCGGGACGGTCCCATCGCAGTCCCGCTTGAATCGACGCACGGTCACCGACCGGAAACGTGTCCTGCACCCACCCGCCGGCACGCGTAGAGCGTTCAACGACGTTGAGCAGATCGGGGAGACCGGCTCCGCCTCGCACGCTCGATCCGTTTGCCGCCGCCGGGTTGCGATCGCCGTCGATTTCGAATCGCAGCGTCGTCGCGAGCCGGTGGGCCTCGGCGCCGGCTTCCACCACGTGGTTGCCGAGTGAAAACACCAGCTCCTGCCTCAGCGACACATCCTTGACCGAGAGCGCGCGCTCGAATGCCACGTTTGCCGTGCCGAAGCCGCCCTCGCGCGGCGCGTTGGATCGGCGGCTGGTGTTCTCGAAGCGGGCGTCCACCCCGAATGTCGATCGCGTATCCGAGAAGCCGGCGACCGTTTGCGACTGCCCGCGTCTGCCGAGTGAGGTCGCAAACCGCGCCCACGCCAGGTCGTTTTCCGTATCATCCTGGAACTCCCCCCGCGCATCGTCTTCATCAATCTCGATAGCGGCGTCCTGGCGGCTGCGAAGTCCGAAAAGGGTCAGAGTGCGGCCCGGAGCCGGATCCCAGCCAACCCTGCCCTGCAGGTCGGCAAACGCCGGAAAGTTCTGATCGGCGATGCGAGAGGCCACCAGGTCGTAATAGGTGCGCCGTCCGGTGACCAGCCAGGAGCCGGCCGCCTTGGCGGGAAGGCGTCCCTCGAGTACGAGGTTGGTGTCGGTGAGGCTCAGTGCCGCGGAGCCCGCGAGCGCGTCGGTGCGCGTGCCGTCGCGGTTTTCGACGACCAGCATTGACGACAGCCGATCGCCGTAGCGCGCGCTGAAGCCGCCGGTGGCCAGCTCGAAGCGCTGGATGGTTTCCGGGTTGAAGGCGCTGGTCAATCCGAACAACCGGTATGGGTCGTGCACTTCGACGCCGTCCATGATGGTGAGGTTCTGATCGGGCGCACCGCCGCGCACCGCCAGGCGGCTGCCAAACTCATCGGTCGCCGCCACCCCGGGCAGTGTCTGCAGCGTGCGGAACACGTTGTCGAGCGCGCCGGGCGTACGCAGCACTTCGATCGGTGCGACGATGTCGGTGGCCGGCGCGGCGGCGGGTGCGGGGGCGACGACCGACACGTTCGAGGCGAAGCCGGCGTTACGCGCCAGTGACAGTTCGGCATTGGCCAATCCCGCGTCTGGCACGATGAGATCGATGGACAAGGGGAAGAAGCCATCGGCCTCGACCAGCACCGTGACGGTGCCGACGGGTGCCTGCACCGAGAAACGCCCATCGGCGCCGCTCGTCGCGACGGTCTTGTCAACCTGCACGCGCGCGTGTGCGACGGGCGTGCGCGCGTCCGCGTCGGTCACAATGCCGGTGATGGTTCTGGGCGCCTGTGCGGGGAAGGCCCCAACGAGGAGCGCAAGCGCCAGGCTTGGAGCGAGGGGAAAGGTCACCTACATCTGGTAGAGCATCAGGTAGACGATGACACCGGTCACCGAGACATAGAGCCACAGCGGCAGGGTCCAGCGCGCGATGCGTCGATGCGAGTCGTACTTCGCCGACAGCCCGCGCGACGCGGTGATCAGCACCGGCGGGACGATCGCGGCAGCGAGGGTCACGTGCGGTATCAGGACGCTGAAGTAGACCACCCGGATCCAGCCGGTGCCCGTAAACGGCACCGAGCCCACTTGCCAGTGATAGATCACATACGAGGTCAGGAACAGCGCCGAGACAATCAGCGCACCGATCATGCAGTAGCGATGCTTCTGGCGCTCGCCCCGCTTGATCAACACCCAGCCGGTGACCAGCAGGCACGTTGAAATCAGGTTGAGCGTGGCGTTGAGCGCGGGGAGATCGGTGACAGTCATTCGCTAAGCCCCTCAGCCCCTATTGTGCCCGATGGTCGAACACCAGTAGTGCCCAGAGTATTGGCAGGTAGAGGATTGAGCCGAAGAACAGCCGCCTGGCCGCCGGCAGATCGCGCTTGAACGAAAACTCGAGGCTCATGACCAGCAGGATCGCCCCGAGGATGAGGGCGCCGGCGAGATACCACACCGAGGCGAGGCCGACGCCGGTGGGCATCAGGCTGAGGGGAAGCAACGCCGCTGTGTAGAGCACTGCCTGGCGCCCGGTCGATCGTCCATCCGGTTCGATCACCGGCAGCAGCGGCATGCCCGCGCGGGCATACTCGTCGCGGTACATCCACGCGATTGCCAGGAAGTGTGGCATCTGCCACATGAACACGATGCCGAACAGCACCCAGCCTTCGATCGACAGCGTGTTGGTTGCCGCCGCCCAGCCGATCACCGCGGGCAGCGCCCCCGGCAGTGCCCCCGCGATCGTGGACAGCGACGTGCGCAGCTTCAGCGGTGTGTAGAGCAGCACGTAGCTCGCCGTCGTGAACAGTGCGACGAGGGCGGCGAGCGGGTTGATGAACCAGGCGAGCTCGACCGCGCCAAGCGCCGTGAGCACGATGCCGAACGCTGTTCCCTGTGCCACCGTCAGGCGCATGTCGGCCATCGGCCGCTGCCGGGTGCGCCGCATCAAGCGATCAGTGCTGCGCTCCCACACCTGGTTCAAAGCCGCCGCACCGCCGGCGACGAGGAAGGTGCCGACCAGCGTGTGCACGAGATCCATCGACCGTGCATCCGGACCGGCGCCGAGCGAATAGGCCGCCGCGGTCGTCAGCAGGACCAGGAAATTCAGCCGCGGCTTCGTCAGTGAGACGAAGTCACCGGTTCGGGTGTGAGCGGCGGCCCTTCCCGACGGCCCGACGGCCCGACCGTCCGACTGCCCGTCGTCAGCGTGCGAAGGTGAAGCCGACATCCTTGGATTCCTTTGCGCCGATTGTCACGTGTTGCGTCCTGGTGCCGAGCGATTCGTGCCAGGCCTCGATGGTGTAGGTGCCGGGCGGCAGGTTGCCGAGCACCACCTTGCCGTCGGCCGCGGTGGCGCCGAAGTACGGATGATCGAGCACGCCGACCCACGCGCTCATCCAGCCGTGGACATCGCACTTGAACGGCACCATCACTTCTTTGGTCGCGAAGGTGTGGGTGAAGCTGACGCCCTCGAGCGGCGTCGACCGGTTGAAGGCCTGGTTGATCACGCCGTTCGAGCGGACGTTGTGGAGCAGCGGATCGCTGTTGCGCACCTGCAAGGGCTGGCCAACACGCACGCCGAGCACGCGCGGCGTGTAGCGGCACTTGTCCTGGTCGAGCACCGCCGGCTCCGATGGCACCGGGAATCCGTAGGCGCCGAGCCCGTCCTTCACGTACACGAATACGTTCTGGAGCGCCTGGCCGCCACCGACCACAATTCGCTCCTCGGGTTGCTGCGGACCGCCGTTCTCGCTCACGCACTTCGGGTCGCCGGTAATGGTGATCAACGCTGGTGCCGGCGCCTCGCCCTCGAACACCACCGTGGCGGTGATGATTCCCGCCGTGGAGGGATCGACCGCTGGTCCAGCCGGCGCGGCCGGCGGAGGCGTAGCGTTGCCGCCGCACGCGAGGGAAACGGTGAGAAACGCCGCGGCAGGCCCCAACAGAGCCGCCGCAGGCGCAGAAGTCACAGGCCGCATTGATGCCATTATGTTCCGCGGGCGCCGGGTTGCGGCGAAGCGTGCCGACGGGTACAATCGGAGGTTCCAAGACCCTAGTGCCGCTATCGTCTAGGGGTTAGGACGCGAGGTTCTCAACCTTGTAACCGGGGTTCGAATCCCCGTAGCGGTACCATTCAATGCGCCTGCTAGCTCGCCCGCGGCAAGCCTGCCGCCGGCGGGCGGATCTGATGCACAGACTCCTATGGGCCGACGGGCTTGCGGCGTTCGCTGCAGGCGTGCCGACGCTTGCCCTGAGCGGGTGGCTCGCGGAGCTCTATTCGTTGCCGCATAACCTGCATCGTTGGTCTGGCTTCGGCGTGATTCTGTTCGACGGTCTGTTCGTGAGCATACTCGCGCTGCTTGAGTGGCGCCACCGATACGCGCTTGTAGACTAGCGTTGCCACTCATGCAGAGAACCATTCCACTTGCGGCGGCAGTGCTGGCCGGGGCGATGGGGCTCCTCGATTTCGTTCACGACATCGAGTTGCAGACCTACGACGCCAGGGCCGTGGTCACCGCGCCGCCGCCGGCAGCAGCCGCGGCGGCCATCGCGCTCATCGCCATAGACGACGAGAGCATTCGCCGCCTGGAGCCGCTGGTCGGCCGTTGGCCGTGGCCGCGGCTGGTCCACGCCACCGTCATCGACTACCTGGCCGCCGCCGGCGCGAAGGTCATTGGCTACGATATCCTGTTCACCGAGCGCGACCTGCGCAAGTTCCTGGTCGGCGACCAGGAATGGACCGGCGAGGAATCCGACGCGGCGCTGGTGGCTTCGACGCGCAAGGCCGGCAACGTGGTGCACATCGCCGAGGCGGCAAGCGCCGAGCTGCTCGATCCGTCGAGAGCGATCAGTCAGGTCCTCGACGCGCCCGCCCTGAACACCCGCCCGCCCGAGACCGGCTGCGTAGAGCCGCGGCCCCTGCTGACGCCGCCCTTTCCCGCGCTCGCCGAGGCGTCACGTGCCATCGGCCATTCGCTGTTCGTGCTCGATGCGGACGGTCCGCTGCGCCGGATCGCGCCGGTGGTGCAGGTCGGCGATCGGCGCATCCCGTCGTTTGCGCTCGCGACCACGCTTGCGGCCGGAATGACGCCGCCGATCGACGTGCGCATGTCGTACGGCAACCTCTGCGCCGTGATGATCCCCTGGTACGCCATGCCGACGACTGACAGCGGCGCGCCGGCGCTGCCAACCTACTCGTTCTACGACGTCTTCTATTCGCAGCAGCAGGTCATCGAAGGACAGCCGCCGGGTGTCGATCCGGCGCGCTTCAAGGACCGGATCGTCATCGTCGGCGCAACCGCCGCCGCTGTTGAAGACATCTTCTCCACGCCGTTCCGCGGCGACGCGAGCGGTCCGGAGGTGCACGCCACTATCATCGACGGGTTGCTGCGCAACCGCTCGATCGCGCGCGCGCCGGCCGTGATCGATGTGTTGCTGGTGGTTGCGGCGGTCGTGACCGTGGGCGTGGCGGGCGCGTTCTTCAACGCCTGGCTCACCGGCGCGGTCACCGTGTTGTTCGCGGTGGTGCTGGGATGGCTGTCGGTGATGTTGTTCGCCCGCGGCAGCTGGATCCCGGTCGTCGTTCCGTTGATCGCCCTGGCGCTCGCCTACGTCGGCGACCTGGCGTGGAAATACTTCGTCGAGGGACGCGAGAAGCGGCAGATCAAGAAGCTGTTCTCCCGGTATGTCTCGAAAGATGTGTACGAGCAGTTGGTGGCGAACCCATCGCTGGCGGCGTTAGGCGGCGCTCGACGCCACATGACGGTGCTGTTCGCCGACATCCGTGGGTTCACCACCATGTCCGAGAAGGGATCACCGGAAGACGTCGTCGCCCAGCTGAATCACTGGTTCACCCGCATGGTGGCCGTCGTGTTTGCCCACCGGGGCACGGTAGACAAGTTCGTCGGCGACATGGTCATGGCGCTCTACGGCGCGCCGCTGGATGACGAGGATCACGCCGATCACGCGGTGCAGACAGCCTTGCAGATGATCGCGACGCTGCACGCGTTGAACCGCGAGTGGGCGGCGGCCGGCAAGACCCAGCTGGCCATTGGCATTGGCATCAATACCGGCGAGATGATTGCGGGCAACGTCGGTTCCGAGTCGATCATGAGCTACACGGTGATCGGCGATGCGGTGAATCTCGGCGCCCGCCTCGAGTCGTTGAACAAGGACTACGGCACCCGCATCATCATCAGCGACGCTACCCGGCGCCGGCTGAAAGGGCGGTATAATCTCGATCCCCTCGGCGACGTCATCGTGAAGGGCAAGACGGCGCCGGTCGCGATATTTGAGGTCAAGTCACATGATGCGTGACGTGATTGCACTGTCAGTCGTCGCACTGGTCGGCGCGAACCTTGGCGCGGCGGCGGAAGCCAGACAACTCGGCGGAATCGGCAAGGGTCTCTCGATTGCCAAGAAGGCGAACGAGGTGCGCGACCTGTCGATGACCGACGCCGAGGAGCAGGAGTTGGGCAAGAACGTCAGCGAGCGCATCCGCGAACGCTATGGCGTGGTGCAGGACGCCGCCGTCCATCGCTACGTGAGCCTGGTGGGGCTGGCGCTCGCGCAGGGCAGCACGCGGCCCGGCCTGCCGTGGACATTCGTGGTGCTCGACACCGACGGCGTCAACGCCTTTGCGGCGCCGGGCGGTTACGTCCACATCACGCGTGGCGCGCTGGCCTTGATCAAGAACGAAGCGGAACTCGCCGGAGTGCTGGGGCACGAAATCGTTCACGTCACCGAGAAGCACACCATCCGCGCGATCCAGAAGAGCAAGGTGGTGCAGATGGGCGCCGCCGAGACGCTGTCGGGCAGCTCGTCGCTGATGGAGCGCGCCGTCACCGCCACCTACGACAACATCGTCGAGCGCGGTTTCGGGCGCGCCGAGGAGAACGAGTCCGACGAGCACGGCGTGGCGCTGGCGAACAAGATCGGCTACGCACCGAACGGCATCGTGGGCTTCCTGACCACGTTGAAGGATCGCAACAAGGCGTCGACGGAGAAGCGCGGCCTGTTCGCGTCGCACCCGGAGATGCAGGAGCGCCTCGATCGCATCGGGCGGCAGATCGCATCGAAGAAGCTTGCCGCCACGGCGACGCTGCAGCCCCGATTCGCGAAGAGCATTTCCTACCAGCCGGTCGCACTCACCGCCATCGCCACCGTCGAAGCGGGTTCGGCGGGTCTTGCCGGCGGCGACGAGAAGGCGGCGCCCGGGAAGCACGCTACGGCGCAAGCCGAAGAGAAGCCCGCCGAGAAGAAGCGCGGGTTCGGGTTGGGCCGCATGCTGCCGACCAGCGGCGGCGAGAAGAAGCAGGCGCAAGTCACCGCCTCCGGCGGCGCCCGCGGAGTGGATCCGGAAAAAGACTCGAAGGGTGGCAGAAATCCCGCGATCGTGGCAGTGAAGGTCGCCGCGGCTGACATCGCGGCATTCAAGAAAGAGGGAGGCCTCTCGTAAGCCGCTTCATTCGCGGGCGGCTGCAGTTCTCCGCCTGGCTGCTGCTCGGGTTTGCGCTGCTCGAGCTCGCCGTGCGCCAGGGCCTTGGCGATGTCCCACTGCTCTCGGCGCTGGCGCGGCTGACACTCGTGCTGTCGATTGTCAATGCCGCCGTCACGCTGATTGCCAATCCGTGGGGCCAGGACCGCCCCTCGGATCGGTTCCCCGCCATCGTCCAGGACTTCACCGTCCTCGCCGTGTTCACGATCGTCGGCACGATGTTGCTGCGCGAGCAGTTGTTGACGACGTCGGCGGTCGGCGCGGTCGTCGTCGGATTTGCGCTGCAAGACACGCTCGGCAACCTGTTTGCCGGTCTCGCGATCCAGATTGAAAAGCCGTTCCGCGTCGGCCAATGGGTGCAGATTGCGGATCGTGAAGGCCAGGTCCAGGAGATCACCTGGCGCGCCACCAAGCTGCGCACCAAGTCGGGCCAGTTTCTGATTGTGCCCAACAGCGTCATCTCGAAAGAGCCGGTGCTGAACTTCTCCGAACCGACGATTCCGACGCGCATCGAGGTCGAGATTGGCGCCAGCTACAGCGCGCCGCCGAACCAGGTGAAGCTCGCCATCCACGAGGCGATGGCCAACTCTTCGCTGGTGATGAAGACACCGGAGGCGCAAGTGATGCTGAAGGCATTCGGTGACTCGTCGATCGACTACCTGGCGCAATTCTGGATCGAGGACTACGCCGTGGACCGCACCGCCCGCGACCAGGTGCGCACCAACCTCTGGTACACGTTCCGCCGCAACAACATCGAGATCCCGTATCCAATCCAGGTGCAGTACGAGCGGACCGAGGAGCCGGTCCGCAGCACGCAGCACATTGCACGGGCGGCGGCGTTGCTCGGCGGCATCGAGTTGTTCAAGACGCTCGACCTGGACACGCGATATGCGCTGTCGAAATCGTCACGAGAACATCTCTTTGCGGCGGGCGAACCGATCGTCATTCAGGACGCCGAGGGCGATTCGATGTTCGTGCTGCTGACCGGGCGTGCCCGCGTCACGCTCGAACCCTCGGGCCAGGAAGTCGCCGTGATTCCCGCCGGCGGCTTCTTCGGTGAAATGTCGATGCTGACCGGCGATCGACGCACCGCCACCGTCAGGGCGGTGGACGATGCGGAAGTGCTGGAGATTTCGGCGAAGGAGTTTCGCGAACTTGCCGTCGCGAATTCCGGGTTGCTCGATCACGTGACCGGCGTGATCAGCGCGCGCCGAACCGGGCTGGACGACGCACGGCCGGCCGCGATCGTGACGACCGCCGCGGATCCCCAGCGCGGCCTGCTGGATCGCGTCCGGCGCTACCTGCGCCTCTAACGCTATTCCGCCCAGATCAGCAGCCGGCCCCCGATGTGTTCCTTGACGTCGACGATGATGCCGGGGCCGTGCTTCTCGATGTCTTCGATCCGGAACGACAGACCGCGATCGTCCCAGCCTTGTTGATACGCGCTCAGGCGAACCGGATCCGATCTCATGCGCAGCAGCCAGAACGGCAGCGAGAACTGGACCATCTCCCCGTCGCCTCTATCGAACGCGACTACGCGCAACGTCGTCAGCGGTTGGGTGGCTGGCGTCCGGCTGGCGCGGTCCGCGACCAGCTGCGGGCGATCGTCGACCAGCTGAATCAGCGGCTGCTGCCCGGGGTACTTCGCATAGACCGCGTCGAACTCATTGACCGCGACAATGTCCGTCACGTTCTCCGTGAGCTGCATGCTGTCGCGGAAGAACGAGATCGCGAAGAAGAGTCCGCCAATCGCGACGAACATGAACAGCACGAACGCGCCGGCCAGCACCCACAGCCAGGTGCGCTTCTTCCGCGGCGCCTCCGATCCCTGCTCCCAGGCCCCTGAACCCTGACTCATAACAGCAGCTCCGTTCCCGCGCCAGACTCGGCGGCGCGTCGAAACACCAGGTCCGCCGCCACGACATCCTCGACCGCCATGCCCAGCGACTTGAAGATGGTGATGTCCGTGCTGCTCGATCGGCCTTCGATGCGGCCGAGCACGAGTTCGCCGATCTCGCCGCGGATGTGTGAGGCATCGAACAATCCGGCGGCGATGTTCATCACGACGTCGCCGGCTTCGACGACCGCAGCGGCGCTCGAGTCCACGTAGAGGCGTCCGCGCTTCACCAGCGGCGGATCCATTTCCTGTTGCGTCGGGCGGCAGGCGCCGACGCACACCACGTGCGCGCCGTCGCCGACCCAGGCATCGTCAATCACCGGTGTGGGAGACGACGTGACCAGCACAATCAGATCGGCACCGCGCACCGCCGCTTCTGCTGTGTCGGCCGCGATGATCGGCACGTTGACCCTCGGACTCATGTCGTCGACGAACGACGATCGACTGCGGGCGCTGGGCGACCAGAGGCGGACTTCCTTCAGTTGCCGCACGTGCTGGTAGGCTTCGAGATGGCTGCGTGCCTGGACGCCGCTGCCAATGATCGCCAGCGTGGATGCATCTGGCTTGGCGAGAAAGCGCGTCGACACCGCGGACACGGCCGCGGTGCGGGCCTCGGTGATGTAGCGGCCGTCGAGGATCGCCTGCAGCGCGCCCGTCTCGGGATCGAGCAGCAGGATCGTCGCCATGTGCGACGGCAGTCGCTTTCTGTGATTCTCGCCGAATACCGTCACCAGCTTCGCGCCGAGGCTGGCTGGGCTGGGGACGAACGCCGGCATCAGGCCGAAGTAGGCCTTGGTCGGACCGACCGTGAGGACCGAGCGGATCGGCTGCAGGACCTCGCGCGCCGAGAACTTCGCGAGCGCCGCCTCCATGGCGGCGATCAGGTCGCTCATGGGCAGGAGCGCATGCACCTGCCGTTCGTTCAGGAGACGAAAGTGCTGGGCCATGTCAAGCTCACGATTCGCCCCAGATTATGTAACTCTTTGGGCGGTGATTCATCGGATTCGATCGATCGACGCGCACGCCGCCGGAGAGCCGCTACGGCTGGTCGTCGAAGGCCTGCCCGCCCCCGAAGGCCGCACCATGCTCGAGAAACGCGCGTGGGCGCAGAAGCGGCTCGACCATCTTCGCAAGGCGATCATCCTCGAGCCCCGCGGCCACACCGACATGTACGGCGCCCTGCTGACCGAGCCGGCGACGCACGACGCCCACGCCGGCGTGCTGTTCATGCACAACGAGGGGTGGAGCACGATGTGCGGCCACGGCATCATCGCCGTCACCACCATGGCGATCGAGCGCGGCTTGATCTATTGCGGGGACAAGGGCACTCCGGGCGACGGCGGTCTCTCGACTGCGCTCAGCGCCGGCAAGCCGACGTCGATCGAGATTCGCTACGACACGCCGGCCGGGCCGGTGCGGGCGCGCGCCCATCTTGCGCACCACGGCGACGCGGTGCGCGTGGAGTCGGTGGCGTTTCGCAACGTCGCCTCGTTCGTCTACGAGCCCTCGGTGCTGGTGCCGGTCGGCAACCGGAAGGTGCCGGTCGATATCGCGTTCGGCGGCGCCTTCTATGCAATCGTCGATTCAGAAGCCGCTGGTGTCCCGGTTGATGCGGCGCATCTGCCCGAGCTGCGCAAACTGGGCATGACGATCGCCAGGGAAGTGGAGAGGATCCGGAAGGTCGTGCATCCGCTCGACGCCGGCCTGGAAGGCATTTACGGCACGATCTTCACGGCGCCGGCGCAGATCGCCGATGCGCATCTGCGCAACGTCACCATCTTCGCGGACGCGGAGGTCGATCGCTCGCCGTGCGGCACCGGGACTGCGGCCGTCATGGCGGTCCTCAACGACATGGGACTGCTGCTCGATGATGTGCCGTTCGTGCACGAGAGCATCGTCGGCACCACGTTCCGGGGGCGGGTGATCGAGCGGGTGGAGGTTGGAGAGAAGAGCGCAATCGTCCCCGAGATCGAGGGGTCTGCCTGGATTACCGGCGAGCACACCTTCCTGATCGACGGGGACGATCCGCTGAAAGCCGGCTTCCGCCTGTAGCTACTTCAACCCGGCGATCGCCGCGAAGTCGAAGTTCGAAGCAAAGTCCTGGAGTGGCCTGATGTCGCCGATGTCGCGGCCTTCGATCGTGACCATGAACCGCTTGCCCAGCAGGACGTCAATCTCGCCGGTGTTCCGATCCTTGTTCCACTTCTCGATTGCGGGGTTGCCGCCGACGGTAGTGGACTTCTCGTTGGGGCGGCTGGTCTCGCGGCTGAATCCTGACGCCAGCATCATCGATCACGGCGCGATGAGGAGCTGCGCCAAGCCGGTATCGACAATCTTCACGTCGATGCGCGACTTGCCCTGAGTGTAGCGGGTCTCGAACTGCGAGAACGGCACCGGCATCGTCATGCGCTCCCCTTCGGGTTTTCGCATCTCCCAACCGGACACCTTCGGCAGCTACGATTGCAGGGCCTGGAACGCGATCGGCTCGACGGGCTTGCCGTCGCTGTTGACCGCCGCGCCGCCCCGTGCGTTCGCCACGCTCTGCATCGCCTTGGCGGCTTCGTCCGCTCCCGCGGCGGCGGTGCCGGTTTGTGCCGCGGCCGTGGCGAGCGCCTCGGCGGCCTGCGTCAGGTCCTCGGCCGCTTTTTCAGCGGCCTTCTGTTCCTCGGACTTCCCACACGCCAAGACCGCAATCGCCAGCACACTGGCGAGAATCACTGCCCTCCTCGTGAACTCCCTCTGCTTGGGGGGCGCCAACGTCGTTACCAGCCAATTGCCAATCCGTCCTTGCGCAAGTCTGATCCTCCCAGCAACACGCCGGTTCTCGGATCGATGAAGATTGCCTGATAGCCGCCCATTTGTCCGCGGCCATCGCGGAGCAGGTGCCCTTTTGCCTCGAGCGCTTTCCTGACGTCGGCGCCGATGCCGCTTTCGAGCGCGAGCTCCTGGCCCATATGACGCATGCGGGCGGCATCGCCGGCTTCCTGCACGTGCATGCCGAAGTCGACGAAGTTGGCGACGATCTGCGCGTGGGCCTGCGCCTGGTTGTCACCGCCCATCACGCCGAACGACACCCACGGCTTGCCGTCCTTGACGATCATCGCCGGCACCAGCGTGTGCAGCGGACGCTTGTGCGGACCAATCTCATTGGGGTGACCCGGGGTCAGGTTGAAGCCGGAGCCGCGGTTCTGCAGCGTGATGCCGGTCTCACCCGCCGCGAATCCCGCGCCGAAGCTGCCGAACAGTGACTGGATGAACGAGATCACGTTGCCCCGGCCGTCCGCGGCGGTCATGTAGATCGTGTCGCCGAGGTCACGGCCGTAGAAATCCTCCGGCTGGCTGGACTTCGGCGCGTGACTGGCAATGCCGGTGGTGAAGCGCGGCGTCACTTTCGCCATGTTGATGTCTTTGCGCCGCGTGGCCGCATAGTCCTTCGACAGCAGCCGCTTCAACGCATCCTTCGGCATGTGATCGCGATCCGACAGCACGGCGCTGCGATCGGCGAATGCAATCCGCTTGGCTTCGGTGACCACGTGCAGGTAATCGGCGGAGTTGTGGCCGAGCGCCTTGATGTCGAAGCCTTCCATGATGTTCAACATCTCGAGCGCGATGAACCCCTGCGTGCTGGGCGGCATTTCGTGCACGTCGTAACCGCGGTAGGTGGTCGAGATGGTGTCGACCCAGTCGGCCTTGTGCTCCGCGAAATCGCGCATCTCGAGCAGACCGTCGCGCGCCTTCATGTCGGCGACGATGGCTTTCGCGATGGAGCCTGTGTAGAAGGCGTCGCGGCCTTCCTTGGCGATCAGTTCGAGTGAGCGGGCCAGGCGGGGGTTGGCGAAGATCTCGCCCTGCTTGAGCGGCTTGCCCTGCGGCAGGAACGTGTCGGCGGTGTGCTTGTCGGCCGACAGCGTCTTGAGGTTGTCGCTCCACTCGTCCGCCATCAGTTCGGCGACCGGGAAGCCGTCGCGCGCGTAGCCGATCGCCGGCCCGAGCGCTGTCGCGAGACTGATGGTGCCGAAGCGCTTGAGGAGTTGATCCCACCCTTCGACCACGCCTGGCACGTCGACGGAGAGCGGCCCGCGTCCCGGCATCTGCGTGAGGCCGCGGCGCTTGAATTCCTCGGGAGTGGCGGCGTAGGCCGAGCGGCCGGTGGAATCCAGCCCGTAGACCTTCCTGGTACTGGCGTCGTAGACGATCGCCAGCAGGTCGCCGCCGATGCCGTTCATGCTTGGTTCGATCACCGCGAGCACCGCCGCGGCAGTGACCGCCGCGTCGATGGCGTTGCCGCCGTCCTGCAGCGCCTTGAGACCTGCCGCGGATGCCAGCGTCTGGCTGGTCGCAATCATCCCGTGACGGCCCACTGCGGGCGAGCGCGTACCGCGCAGGTTACCGGCGGGGCGATCGCCGGGCTGGATCTGTTGGGCGGACGAGGTGGTCATGATGCAAACTGCTCCGGCAAGGATCAACAGCAGGTGGCGCATAGTGCCTCCTTCGCGCGCCCTATTGTCGCAGAAACTGCAGCGAATTCGACCCCTTTGGGGTCAGTCCCCGTTACAATTCTCGTTACAATTCGCTCGTGGCTCGAGCGGTTGGCGCCAACGTGCGTCGCAAGGACGGCGACGCCAAAGTCACCGGCGCGGCGAAGTACATCGACGACCTGACGTTCCCGGGCATGCTCTACGGAGCGACGGTTCGTTCGAGCATTCCGCGGGGCACGATTACCGCACGCCACATCTCGCTGCCGGACGGCTATACCGTCGCCGATCACCGCGACATCCCCGGCCCCAACTACGTCGCGCTCATCGACCCCGATCAGCCGTGTCTCGCGGTCGACGAGATCCGTCACGTTGCCGAGCCGTTGCTGCTGGTCGCGCATGCCGACAAGGACGCGCTGCTCCATCTCGACACGCGCATCTCGATCGAGACCCGCAACGGCACGCCGACCTACGATCCGGAAGCCTCGGACGTCTGCTTCAAGAAGATCGCCATCGACAAAGGCGACCTCGACGCCGGCTTCAAGGCCGCCGATGTCATCGTCGACGGCGAATACCGTACTGCGCACCAGGAACAGCTCTACATCGAGACCAACGGCGTGATTGCCGTGCCGGGCGACGGCCGGATGACCGTCTATGGCTCGATGCAGTGCCCGTACTACGTGCACAGGGCGCTGGTGGTACTGCTGGCGCTGCCGCCCGACAAGGTCCGCGTCGTGCAGACCGAGACCGGCGGCGGTTTTGGCGGCAAGGAAGAGTACCCGTCGATCCTGGCGTGCCACGCGGCGATCCTGGCGCGCAAGGCCGGGCGCCCGGTCAAGATGATCTACGACCGGGTCGAGGATCTGCTGGCCACCACCAAGCGGCACCCGTCGATCGTCCGCCATCGCACCGGCCTGACGAGGGATGGCCGGCTGACGGCGATGGACATCGACGTGATCATGGACGGCGGCGCCTATGCGACGCTCAGCGCCGTGGTGCTGTCGCGCGGCGTGATTCACGCCGCCGGCCCGTACCGCTGCGATCACATTCGCATACGCGGCCGCGCGATGATGACGCACACGCCGCCGAACGGCGCATTCCGCGGGTTCGGCGCGCCGCAGACGCTGTTTGCGATTGAAGCGCACATCGACCGCATCGCGGAGCAGTTGCAGATCGATCCGGTGCGGCTGCGTGAGCAGAACGCGCTGCGGCCCGGTGATACGACGGCCACCGGCCAGCAGCTCGGCCGCGACGCCAGCGCGCTGGCGGTGCTGCGTGACGCCGTCAAGCGATCGCGGTTCCACCAGAAGCGGAAGGCGTGGGCCGGCACCAATCGCGGCATCGGGTTGTCGCTGTTCCTGCACGGCTCCGGGTTCACCGGCGGCGGCGAGGTCAAGCTGGCGTCGAAGGCGTCGCTCGAGCTGACGCCGCGTGGCGCGCGCATTCTCGTGGCCAGCACCGAGATCGGGCAGGGCACCAGAACCATGCACGCGCAGATCGTGGCGGATGCGCTGGGGTTGCCCTACGACGCCATCGACGTGCACGAAGCGGACACGGCGTTCGTGCCCGACAGCGGCCCCACCGTCGCCTCACGCACCTGCATGATCGTCGGCAAGCTGCTCGAGCGCTGCGCGCGCGACATGCGGCGGCGGCTCGGCACGCTCACGCCGGCGCAGTACTACAAGAAACACGGCGCCTTCACCGTGACGTCGCAGTACGAACCGCCGCCAGGCTTACAGTGGAGCGACGAGACCTACGCCGGCGACGCCTACGGCAGCTATGCGTGGGGCTGCAACGTAGTCGAGCTCGAGGTCGATCCCGTCACGTTCGACGTGACGCCGCTCAACGTGACGGCCGTCGCCGAGATCGGCAAGGCGATCCATCCGATGATGGCGATCGGACAGATCGAAGGCGGCACCGCCCAGGGCATCGGGTATGCGTTGACCGAAGAGGTCGTCATGAAGGACGGCCGCATGGCCAACGCGCAGCTCACCAACTACATCATTCCGACGCCGCTCGATGCCGCGCCGATGGACGTCGGGCTGCTGGAGCGGCCGTATGCGCACGGGCCGTTCGGCGCCAAAGGCGTGGGTGAGATGCCCATCGATGGACCGGCGCCGGCCGTCATCAACGCGCTCCGGCACTGCGGCTTCGACATCCGCAGTATTCCCGCCACGCCGGAGCGTCTGATGCGCGCCCGCCTTCACCACGGCTTCAGCAAGGCAGGCACATGAGATTCACGCTCAACGGCAAGAGCCGCACCGTGAACGCCCACCCGATGAAGCGCCTGCTCGATGTGCTGCGCGGGGAGTGCGGGCTGACCGGCACCAAGGAAGGGTGCGGCGAAGGCGAGTGCGGAGCCTGCACCGTGTTGCTGGACGGGGTCGCGGTCGACTCCTGCCTGGTGCCGCTCGCGCACGTCGCGGGTAAGAAGGTCATCACCATCGAAGGCGCCGCGGCGACGCGCACCGGCAAGGCGCTGCAGAATGCGTTCGTCGAACAGGGCGGCGCGCAATGCGGTATCTGCACGCCGGGCATGATCCTTGCTGCTGCACCGCTGACGAGCCACGCGTCGTTCGACGAGATCAGGACGGCGCTGGCCGGCAACCTGTGCCGGTGCACCGGCTATCCGGCCATTTTCCGATCGGTCCAGTCCGCGCTGAAAGCGAGCAAACGTGCCCGCTGACATGAGCGCGCTCACGCTGGAACGCCCGCGTTCGCTGAAGGCCGCCCTCGCCAGCCTGGCCGCCGATCCGTCGCTGATGCCCATCGCAGGCTGCACCGACGTCTACGTCGGCTTGCACTTCGGCACCACGCCGGAGCGACGCTTTCTGGACTTATGGGGGCTGAAGGAACTGCGCGGTATTGGCGTCGACGGCGACGCGCTCAGAATCGGCGCGCTCAGCACCTACACCGAGATCATCCAGTCGACGCTCGTGCAGCAGCGCGTGCCGATGCTGGTGGCAGCGTCGCGTGAAGTCGGTGGCGCGCAGATTCAGAACCGCGGCACCCTCGGTGGCAACGTCGCCAACGCATCGCCGGCGGGTGACACCCTGCCGGTACTGGCGGCGGCCGGCGCGCGCATCGTGTTGCGTAGCCAATCCGGCACGCGCACCGTGCCGTTCGACGGCTTCTACACCAGCTACCGCAACAGCATCCGCACCCCCGACGAACTGGTCGTCGCGATCGAGATTCCGCGCCTGCAGGGCAGGCAGTGGTGGCGCAAGGTCGGCACGCGCCGCGCGCAGGCGATCTCGAAGATCATGATGGCCGCCGTGCGCGGCACGGACGTTCGTATCGGCATCGGTTCCGTCGGCCCGACCGTGATCACCGCGACGCAGGCCGCCGCCGTGCTGTCCGGCGGCGGCTCGATCGCCGACGCAAAAGCCGCGCTGTTGTCGGAGATTCGACCGATCGATGATGTGCGATCGACCGGCGAGTATCGGGCGACGGTTGCCGCCAACTTGCTGGAGCAGTTCTGGAGAGAAACCTAGTGATCCGCGCGGCGGCGCTCGTTGGGTTGTTGGCCAGCTGGCCGGCCTCCACACAGGAGGCGCTGAGTACGCGCGTGATGACCGCCGTAAGGGAGGCGCTTGCCGCCGCGTTGCCCTACCCGGAAGCCGACGCCAAGGGCGCGGTGCCGGTGAACGACAGCACCGAGGCGCTCTGGATGGTGCGTTACCCGGCGGCAGGCGAGAAGCTGACGATCGAAGTGTCGGCGAATCCGCTCAACGAGGTGGTGCAGCTGCGAGCGACCAGGGCGATGGCGCAGATCGACCTCAACATCCAGGCGGCGCAGCGTCGGGCCACAATGCAGTACGAGAACGCGGTCGCGGAAGCGAAACGCACCGGCCGATCGCAGGACGTCGATGGCGTCACGCTGTCGGACGAGGGCATCGCCGGCGAGCGCATCGATGCCGAATCGCACGTCACGATCGACGTGCTGTTCAATGAGCGGGACTATCGCTTTGGCGTGCCGGGCGCGCAGGAACCCACCCGGCTGCCGGCATTCACGTATCCGAACGGCGTCGCGCTGATGGTGCCGGCGCACCCGTATCGGGGAGACGGCGGGGCCGAGCGTTTTGCGGAGAGCCAGCGGCTGGTGTTCATGGGTCGAATCGGTGAGCCCAGGGTGTCGAAACAACCGGATGATGTCTGGAACGTGACGGCCGCCGCGATTCCACAGACCACGACCGGACTGCATGGACTGGTGCTGCGCATTCGCGGGAACAACGAGCTGGTGACGGAGATTGTGGCGAAAACCGACTGGGCGCGACTGCTGGAACTGTTGAAGTAAGCCTCCCGTAACAACCGACAGGGCTCTCGAAGAGGAGCAGTCGCTTGCCCTGTGAGGCGCCGCGTTGTTTGCACCGCGTCGAGCGCGGTGGGAGGCACACAGTGTTTTGTATCTACGATTGGAATTTCTCGAGCACGGTCGAGCCGTTGATCGCCGTCCTGCTGGTCGGCACGATCCTGGCTGTCCGCTTCGTCGGCTGAGTCTCTTGCCGGCGCTACCTTAGTGACTTGGCTTGTCGGGCGCCGCGAGATAACTCTTACGCGCCCGCACGGTCATCCCCGGCTTGTTCACCTTCACGTCGAGCTTGTGCACCCTGCCGTCCAGCGACGTCGGCGCAAACCCGATCAGGTACTGGCTGCGCAGCTCCTGCGCGACGCGCGTGAACGTCGGCGCCAGGTCGGCGGTCTTCTGAAGCTCGAAGTATCCACCGCCGGTCTCATCGGCGATCTTGCGCAGATCGCGAGACGGCCGTGAGCGCACCACGCGCATCCCGTTGAAGTATTCCGATTCCAGGCCGATCGAGTAGACCATCACTTCTTCGTCGCGCGCGCGCTCCTGCACGGTCTTGAAGCCGATGCGGCTGGAGGTGTCTTCGCCGTCGGTGAACACCAGGATCACGCGGCGGCCGTCGATGCCCTGCAGCGCGTCGAGGCTGGTGGCGATGGCGTCGTTGAGGCGCGTCGGGTTGCCGAAGTAGAGGTCGTTGAGCGCGCCAATCAGAGCGTCGCGATCGTTGGTGAACTCGCCGCTCAGTTGAATCTTGTCGTTGAAGGCGCCGACCTGGGCCTTGTCGACGGGCAGCAGCCGCAGCAGGAACTGCTCCGCGGCGCGATTCAGCAGCTTGAGGTTCGCGGTCATGCTGGCGCTGGTGTCGAGCATCACCACGGCCGTGAACGGCTGCGACTCATTCGAGAACAGCGCGATGTCCGCCGGCCTGCCGTTGTCCATCACCGTGAAATCCGCCTGCTCGAGATCCGGGACCAGGCGTCCGCCCGAATCGATCACGGTCGCGTAGATCGGGACGGTGCGAACGCTCGAACGGAACACCGGCTGGTCCGGCTGCTGGGCCCACACGAGTGGGCCGGCGAGCAGAGCGATGGCGCACACCAACGAGGACATCCTGAGCATGACACCCCAACTGTAGCAAAGGTTGTACTCTGCCTGAAGCCGTGGCCGCAGCAGGCGCAGATCCGAACGTCGACCCCTCGATTGGCCTGTGTTCCGCCTGTCGGCACTGCCGGATTGTCAAGACCGGCCGCTCGGCCTTTTACATGTGCCGGCGGTCGCTGACGCAGCCGGAATACCGCAAGTACCCGACCCTGCCCATGCTGCGGTGCCCCGGCTACCAGCGCCCTGTCCGAGCGACGTCGAACGGCCCCGGTGATAAGCTGACTGAATGAGGCGTCAATCAATGCTGTGGACGGGCATGCTTCCGCTTGCCCTGGCGGCGGCACTGTCGGCGGGTTGCGGAGACGACTCCGTAGCCGCGCAGGCATCGGCTTCAGCCTCGAATCCCGATCAGGTCGTGGCCGAGGTCGCGGGCAAGCCGATCACCCTCCAGGAGGTGGACGCCAAGTGGGAGGAATTCGACGCCGCCGAGCGGGCCCGCCTTGTCCAGGCGATGTACCAGAACCGCCGCAACATGCTCGATCAGATCGTCGGCGACCAGCTGGTCACCCACGCGGCGAAGACCGCCGGCCAGTCGGTCGACGCCTTCCTTGAAGCGGATGCGACCCGGCGGTTGCCCGCCGTCACCGAGGAAGACATCGCCAAGGTGTACGACGAGAACAAGGATCGGACCCAGGGCCGCACGCTCGATCAGCTGCGCGCTGAGATTCGACCGTTCCTCGAGAACCGCCGCCGTCAGCAGGCCCGCGCCATGCTGGTCGACGAGCTGAAGGTGAAGCACGGCGCCTCGGTGAAGGTGATGCTCCAGCCGCCGCGCTACCAGGTTGCGATCGTGGATTCGGATCCGATGCGCGGCAACGCCGCTGCCCCCGTGACCATCGTCGAATTCTCCGACTATCAATGCCCGTTCTGCGCGCGCGTCAATCCGACGCTCGATCGTGTCCGCCAGGTTTATGGCGATCGCGTGCGGATTGTGTTCAAGGATTTCCCGCTGCCCAACCACCCGGAAGCGCCCAAGGCCGCCGAAGCGGCGCGTTGCGCGGGTGAACAGAACAAGTACTGGGAAATGCACGACGTGATCTTCGCGAACCAGCGAGCCCTGCAGGTGCCGGCGTTGAAGAAGATGGCGCGCGACATCGGCCTCAATCCCACGGCGTTCGATCAGTGTCTTGACTCGGGCCAGCACGCCGGCGCCGTTGCCGCCGCCGCCGATCTTGGCGCCAGGATGGGCGTGAACTCGACGCCGACACTGTATGTCAACGGTCGCCCGATCATCGGCGCAATGCCGTTCGAGGCCTTCAAGCTGATCATCGACGAAGAACTGGCGAAGCAGTAGCCGTGCAGGCGATTCTCGCGCGAGAGTTTGGCGGCCCCGAGGTTCTTGAGCTCGAGGAGCTGCCCGATCCTGCGGCCGGCGCCGGCCAGGTCCGCGTCCGGATCCACGCCATCGGCGTGAACCCGTACGAGACCTACATGCGCGCCGGCGCCTACGCGATCAAGCCCGAGCTTCCGTACATTCCCGGCGCCGATGCGGCCGGCGTCATCGATCAGGTCGGCAGCGGCGTGACGGCGTGGACCCCCGGCGATCGCGTCTATATCAGCGGCACGGCGACCCACAAGGCGTACGGCGCCTACGCGCAGCTCGTGGTCTGCAACCAGGACCAGGTGCACCGGCTGCCGCGGCGCATTTCGTTTGCGCAGGGCGCCGGGCTGTTCGTGCCGTACGTCACCGCGTGGCGGGCGCTGTTTGGCCGTGCCAACGTGCGCGCGGGCGATGTGGTGATGATTCACGGTGCCAGCGGCGGCGTTGGCAGCGCGGCGACCCAGTTCGCCGTGGCAGCCGGCGCGACGGTGATTGGCACCGCCGGTTCGGATGACGGCCTCGCGCTGGTGCGCGCCCAGGGCGCGCGATTCGCGATCGACCATCGCAACACCGGCTACCTCGACGACATCACCCGCGTCACCGGCGGACGTGGTCCGGACGTGATTCTGGAAATGCTTGCGAACGTCAACCTCGATCACGATCTGACGGTCGTCGCGCCGGGCGGTCGCATTGTCGTCATCGGCAACCGCGGGCGAGTCGAGATCGACGCGCGCAAGATCATGACCAAGGACATCTCGGTGTTCGGGATGGCGTTGTGGGGAATTCCGGCCGACGAGATTCGCCGCGCGCACGACGCCATCGTCGCCGGCCTCGACAGCGGCGCGCTGACGCCGGTGGTCGGCACGGAACTGCCGCTGGCGGAGGCGGCCCGGGCGCATCGCCAGGTGATGGAGCCCGGCGCAAAGGGGAAGATCGTCCTGCTCCCCGATCCCGGTCCATAATCACCGGCATGCGCCTATTTCTCGCCGTCGTCCTGGTCGCTGTCGGTTCTCCGGTATTCGCTCAGACCGCGGCAGCCGGCAATCCGTTGGCGGCCGACGTCGATCGGCTGGTGACGGAGATCAATCCCCAGGTGGTGGCGTGGCGCCGGGACTTCCACCAGCACCCCGAGCTCGGGAACAACGAGGTCCGTACCGCCAAGGTCATTGCCGACGAGTTGCGAAGGCTCGGTTTCGAAGTGACGACCGGTGTCGCCGGCACCGGCGTGGTCGGCGTACTGAAGGGTGGACAGCCGGGACCTGTGGTCGCGTTGCGCTCCGACATGGATGCGCTCCCGGTGACCGAACAGGTCGATCTGCCGTTCAAGTCCACCGCGAAGGCGCAGTGGAACGGCCAGGAAGTCGGCGTGATGCACGCCTGTGGCCACGACAATCACATGGCCATCCTGCTTGGCGCCGCGGCCACGTTCGCCAGGATCCGCGATCGCATACCGGGCACGGTGAAGCTGATCTTCCAGCCCGCCGAGGAGGGGCCGGGCGGCGCCGAGCCGATGATCAAAGCCAACGTGCTCAACAACCCCAAGGTTGATGCGGTGTTCGGACTGCACGTGTTTCCGTTCCCGGCCGGTTCGATCACCTATCGATCCGGTCCGTTGATGGCGAGCGCCGACACATTCATCATCAAGGTGAAGGGTCGGCAGACACATGGCGCCGTGCCGTGGGGCGGCATCGATCCCATCGTCATCGGCTCACAAATCGTCCTCGCGCTGCAAACCATCGTTAGCCGCACCGTCAACATCACGGAAGCGCCGGCGGTCGTGACCGTCGGCCGCTTCACCGGCGGCAATCGCTCGAACATCGTGCCCGAGGAAATCGAGCTCGAGGGCACCGTGCGCGCCTTCGACGAGGACGTGCGGCAGAACATCCACGATCGCATCCGCAGCATTGCGTCGAATCTTGCCGCCAGCGCCGGCGCGACGGCGTCCGTCGAGTTCGGGCTCGGCTATCCGGTGACGCGCAACGATCCGGCGTTGACCGAACGCATGGTGCCGACCTTGCGCCGGGTGGCGGGCGCCGACAACGTGCGGGTTGGTCCGCTGACCGGCACCGCCGAGGATTTTTCGTATTTCCAGCAGCAGGTGCCAGGCTTGTTCGTGTTCCTGGGTGTGACGCCGAAGGACCAGGACTGGACGAAGGCGCCGCAGAACCACTCGCCGCTGTTCTTCGCGGACGAGTCAGCATTGCCGGTGGGCGTGAAGGTGATGACGAACCTCGCGCTGGACTACCTGTTCGGCCTGCCCGGCGCACCCTCGAAGGGCGGCAAGTAAACCACCCGCCGGACGCCGCCGCCGGCCACCAGCACCGCGAGCGCGACCGGCGGCGCGAGCAGCCAATCGAGGATAGAATTCCGCGTCCGGGAGGAGTCCATGAATCGCAGGCAGTTCCTATTGTCGTCCGCCTTCGCTTTCGGTGTGGGCAAAGCCAGTTACGCATCAGGTTACGGTGAGATGTCGTCGGCGGCCTGGCTGGGCCGTCAGGCACCGGCGCCGCCCGCGGCGCCGCCGGTGACGCGTTTTGAGGATCTCCGCCGCGGCGTTGGCATGTTCATCGGCCAGGGCGGCACGATTGGCTACCTCGTCAACGGCGACGGCGCGGTGGCGGTGGACAGCCAGTTCATGAACACCGCCGAGATTTGCTCGGCGGGATTGAAGCAGCGCGCGCCGAAGGGTATCGCCATGTTGCTCAACACGCATCATCACGGCGACCATACCGGCGGCAACAAGGCCTACGGCGTCGCCAAGATCGTGGCCCACGAGAACTGCCTGAAGTCGCACCGCGCCACCACCGAGAAGACCGCCGATCAGCAGGCCTACGCGACGGCCACGTTCAAGGATGTGTGGACGGAGAAGTTCGGCGACGAGACGATCGAGGCACGCTACTTCGGGCCGGGCCATACCGGCGGTGACGCCGTGATTCATTTCCAGCAGGCCAACGTGATGCACATGGGCGACCTGCTGTTCAACCGCGCCCACCCCAACATCGATCGCGCGCAGGGCGCCCGCATCGACAACTGGATCACGATTCTCGACACGGTGTCGAAGCGAGCCAACCACGACACCATCATCATCGCCGGCCACGCCAAGGACAACGCGGTCCGCAACGGCCGCGCCGAGCTGGCGCACTTCCGCAACTACCTCACCACGGTGCTCGAGCACGCGCGCGCCGGGGCCAAGGCCGGCAGGTCGAAGGACGAGGTGACGAGCCTGCCGGTGCTCAAGGGCTTCGAAGACAACGTGTCGCCGAACGCGCGTCTCACGCTGGCGTTCGTGCTTGGCATTGCTTACGACGAGGCGACGAACGCGAAATAGGACAGGACACATGACACGACGGATCGCTCTTTCAGCTCTGGCAGTTCTCCTCACGATAGCGTCGCCGTTTGCGCAGGCGCCGCCGCGGCCGACACCGATCTTCACGGACGGCTCGGCGGGCCAGGGGCCGCTCGATCGGCTGTGGTTCCGGGCCATCGGTCCTGCGACGCCGTCCGGGCGGGTCGACGATCTCGCGGTGCTGGAAAGCGATCCGACGACGTTTTATGTGGGCATGGCGACGGCCGGCGTCTACAAGACCACCAACGCCGGCACGACGTTCACCACCGTGTTCGACAACGAAGGCAGCAGCTCGGTTGGCGCGGTGGCGATCGCGCCCACCGATGCCAATCTCGTGTGGGTCGGCACCGGTGAGGCCAACAACCGCCAGAGTTCGTCATGGGGCGACGGCGTGTACAAGTCCACCGACGGCGGACGCTCGTGGACGAACACCGGCCTGCGCGACACCAGGGCGATCGCGCGCATCATCGTCGATCCGGTCGACTTCAACGTCGTCTACGTTGCGGCCACGGGCAACCTGTGGGGAGCCGGTGGAGAACGGGGCGTCTACAAAACGGCCGACGGCGGGCTGAGCTGGACGCGTGTGTTGCACGTGGATGACGACACCGGCGCCACCGACCTGGTGATGGACCCGCAGAACAACAAGACGCTGTATGCGGCCTCGTATCAGCGGCGCCGTGCCCAGTGGGGCATGAACGGTGGTGGTCCGGGCAGCACCATCTGGAAGTCGACCGATGCGGGCCAGACGTGGGCCAAGGTCGAAGCCGGTCTGCCGTCGGGGCCGAAGGGACGCATTGGCCTGGCGATCTACCGGGCGAATCCCAACGTGCTCTACGCCACCGTCGAGCATCCGGCCGAGAGCGGCGTCTACCGCACCGACAACGCCGGCGGCAACTGGCGGAAGTTGAGCGATACCAACCCGCGGCCGATGTACTTCAGCCAGATTCGGATCGATCCGCTCAGTGACTCGCGCATCTATGTGCTCGGCGTGTCGCTGCACGTCTCGGATGATGGCGGCCGTACGTTCCGCGGCGACGGCGCGGAGCGCATTCACGTGGATCACCACGCAATGTGGATCAATCCAAAGGATCCGCGGCACATCATCATTGGCAACGACGGCGGCGTCAGCATTTCGCACGACAAGTCGCAAACCTGGGTGTGGCTGCCGAACGTGCTCGGCGCCCAGGCGTATCACGTCGAGTTCGACATGCAGACGCCGTATCACGTGTGCGCGGGCCTGCAGGACAACAACACCTGGTGCGGGCCGAGCGCGGTGCGCACCAACAGCGGCATCCACAACGACAACTGGTACGTGATCAGCGGCGGCGACGGCTTTCAGCCGTTGATGGATCCGACCGATGCGCGCATTGTCTACGCCGAGTCGCAGGACGGCCGCATGAGCCGCACCGATCGGCTGACCAACGAACGGACCACGGTTCGTCCGGAGCCCGCCGAGTCGAAGCCGGGTGAAGCCGCCACCACCTACCGCTTCAACTGGGATACGGCCATGCAGCTCTCGCCGTTCGATCCGGCGACGATCTATATCGGTGCCAACCTGGTCCTGAAGTCTTCGGACCACGGACGCTCGTACCAGCCCATCAGCCCGGACCTGACCACCAACACCGATCGCGAAGCGCTGTCGATCATGGGTGTGGTGGGCAAGGAGGTCCGCATCGCCAAGAACGACGGCGTCGGCTCGTTCGGCAACATCGTGACGCTCGAGGAGTCCTCCGCGCGGCAGGGCGTCGTGTGGGTGGGTAGTGACGACGGCATCGTCAGCGTGACGCAGGATGCCGGCAAGACCTGGACGAACGTGACGTCGAAGATCTCCGGCGTGCCCAAGTTCACCTACGTGTCCGACGTGCTGCCGTCTCGCGCCCAGGCCGCTACCGCCTACGTCGCCTTCGACGGCCATCGCGGCGGCGACTTCAACACCTACCTGTTTGCGACTGGCGACTACGGCGCCACCTGGCGATCGATTGCCGGCAACCTGCCCAAGGGCGAAGTGGCGCGCGGCCTGGCGGAGGATCGTCGCAACCCGGACATCCTGTATCTCGGCACGGAAACCGGCCTGTGGGTCAGCCTCAATCGCGGCGGGCAGTGGACGCGCATCAAGGCGAACCTGCCGACGATGCCGATCTACGAGATCAAGCAGCATCCGCGCGACAACGATCTCATTCTGGCCAGCCACGCCCGCGGCATCTGGATCCTCGACGATGTGTCGCCAATCCAGGAGTGGGCGAAGTCGGAAAACGCCGACGCGTTCCTGTTCAGTAGCGAAGGCGGAACGATCATGAACCAGGCGAACGACCAGATGAAGGGGTTCGAGGGCGATCGCCTCTTCCTCGGCCAGAACCCCGCGCCGGGCGCGACCCTCGCATATCGTCTCGGCGCGGACGCCAAGGACGTGAAGATCACGATCAAGGACGCAAGCGGTTCGACGATTCGCGAGCTGACCGGCAACGACCTGCGCGATCGCAACAAGGCCGGCCTCAACATCGTGAAGTGGGACTTGCGCGTGCAGCCGCTCCGGCCGCTGCCGCCGCCTCCGGGCGCGCCCGTCGGCGGCCAGGCCGGTGGCAGCGGTGGTGGATTCGGCGGCGGTGGCAACAACGGTCCGTACGTGTTGCCCGCGACATATCGCGCCACGCTGAGCGTGAACGGACGCGACGCGCAGACCATTGATGTGCCGGTGAAGGGCGATCCGCAGATTCAAATCACCGATGGCGATCGCCGCAGCTGGTTCGACACCGCCCGCGATCTCCATCAGTTGCAGGAGAAGGCGAATGAGGTGGCCGAAATGGTGCAGAACGCCTTCGCGCAGGTCCAGTTCGTTCAACAGCAGACGCGCAACGCCACCCTCTCTGGCAACGCGAAGCAGCAGCTTGACGGCCTGGTGAAGGAGTTCGAGGCGGTTCGCCGCCGACTCGGCCTCGGCCAGCAGGGTGGCGGCTTTGGCGGCAACGCGGAGAACCTGCGCGGACGATTCGGCCAGCTGAAGGGCCAGGTCATGGCCTCCACCGCGCTGCCGACCAACACGCAGATGATGCAGATTCGCGAGGCCCGTGCCGGACTGCCGGGCCTGATCGATCAAGCCAACGCCGTCGTCGCCAAGGTGCCGGCCCTCATCAAGGAGCTGGTCGGGAGTGGCACAATGTTCCCCGCCATTAAACCGGTGACTAAGGGGTAATAAGGACGACGACAGGCCGTCGGGCCGTCGGGCCAACCGGCCAAGAGGGTTCACATATGCGACTGACTGCTCGAATCTCGATCCTCGTAACTCTCGTTGCGTTACTCTCGCCGCCCCTTCCGGCGCAGACACGAATCGCTACGCTGGCGCCGCTGCCGACGGCGACGCCGGAGTCCGTGGGCTTTGCCGCCGGGGCGCTCGACAAGATGGACGCGGGCATGCAGGGCCTGGTCGACCAGAAGCACATGGCCGGCATCGTCACCCTGGTGGCGCGTCACGGGAAGGTCGTGCAACACAAGGCCTACGGCGTCCAGAGCCTCGAGACCAACACGCCGATGAAGACCGACACCATCGCGCGCATCTACTCGATGACCAAGCCGGTGGCGGGCGTGGCGATGATGATGCTGTTCGAGGAAGGCAAGTGGAAGCCTTCCGACCCGATCGCGACGCACATTCCGGAGTTCGCCAACCTCAAGGTGTTTGCCGGCGAGAAAGACGGCGTCGCCATTCTCGAAGCACCCGCGCATCCGCCGACGATGGGCGAGTTGATGTCGCACAGCGCCGGCTTTACCTACGGACTGTTCGGCATTACCCCGGTCGACAAGCTGTACCAGGCGGCCAATCCGCTCGGCCAGCCGTCCATGCAGGGGATGATCGACAAGCTCGCACAGTTGCCGCTACTGTATCAGCCGGGCACGCGCTGGGTGTACAGCGTCAGCGTCGACATCCAGGGCTACCTGGTTGAGAAGCTGTCGGGCAAGACGTTCCCGGAGTTTCTGCGGACGCGGCTCTTCGAACCGCTCGGCATGGTCGATACCGGGTTCACCGTGCCGGCGGAGAAGCTGTCGCGCGTGGCGACGACCTACTCATGGAGCCGCGACAAAAACGCGCTGGTGCCCGAGCCGATTGACCCCAACATCTCGAAGATGCCTGGGCTGCCGTCGGGTGGCGGTGGCCTGTATGGGACCGCGCCGGACTATTTCAGGTTCGCGCAGATGCTGCTCAACGGCGGCGAGCTCAACGGCACACGCATCCTGAAGAAGGACACCGTCGACATGATGCGGACGAACGTGCTCAGTGCCGAGGTGCTGAACGGCAACAACGGCATTGGCCAGGCGCGCTTCTCGCCGGCGCAAGGCTTCGGCTACGACTTTGCCGTCGTCCTCGATCCGGATGCCGCCAAGCGCCAGGTCGGAAAGAACAGCTATTGGTGGTGGGGCATCGCCGGCACCTGGTTCTGGGTCGATCCGACCAACGATCTGCTGTTCGTCGGCATCATCCAGCGACGCACGGGGCCTCCGGGGGCGGCGAGCCACGAGGAGATTTCACGGCGGGTGATTGCCGAGGCGTTGGTCAGGCCCTAAACGGACGATGGCCTGAATCAAGGGCGGCATGGGGCGCGAAGAAGGTGTCGATCCAGAACTACGTCGATACCTCCGCCGAGCCGTGGCCAACCGGCATCGGGAGTGTCCCGTATTCCAGATAGTCGCGGATCTTCACGCTCCACACCCAGAACAGCACGATGCCAACGACGATCAAGCCCAGCGACAGGCCGACCCACAACCCGTACACGCCCCACCCGGCCACGAAACAGAGCAGGTAGCCGATCGGCAGGCCGAACAGCCAGTGCGCGATCAGGTTCACCTTCATCGGCGTCTGCGTGTCGCCCAGACCGCGAAGCGTGCCGGTGATGACGCCCTGGATGCCGTCGAAGAGCTGAAAGACGGCCGCCAGCAACAGCAGCGATGTGCCGACCGACAGCACCGACGGGTCGGTGGAGAACCACCCGATGAGCTGACGCGGGCGGAAGACGAACGTCGATGCGGCAAGCACCATGAAGCCGGTGGCGAGCAGGATTGCGGTCCAGCCGGCGGCGGCGGCGCGCTGCCGGTCTCTGGCCCCCACCGCGTGGCCGACGCGCACGGCGCCGGCGGAGCCGAGTCCGAGCGGAAACATGAACGCGACGCCAGCCATGTTCAGGGCGATCTGGTGAGCGGCGCTCGAAATCGGATCCAGCATCCCGGACAATGCCGTGGCCAGCGCGAACACGCCGACCTCCGCGCCCGTTTGCGACGCGGCTGGAAACCCCAGTCCGAACAGTCGCCGCAATCGCTTCGCATTGAAGGCGCGTTCGACGTGCCACAACCCTGGCTGCCCGACGGCCTGACCACCTGACGGCCCGGATATGTCGCGCGTGCGTTGGCGATCGATCCACCACACCGCCGTCAGCAGCGCCACCATCATGTAGGCGCGCGACGCAACGGTCGCCCACGCGGCGCCGGTGACGCCAAGGGCCGGGAAACCGAGGTTCCCGTAGATCAAGGTCCAGTTGGCTGCGACGTTGATCCCGTTCGCCGTGATCAGCGCAAACATCACCGGCAGTACTGCGTGCATGCCCTGCAGATAGCGCCGGCAGGCGGCATATGCGAGCAGGAACGGCGTGCTCAGCAACAACACTCCGTAGTAGCCTTCGAGGAGCGGCCGCACCGCGCCGTGGAAGCCGAGCAGCGGGATGGCGAACCAGACCAGCACCAGCAGCGTCATGATGGGCACGGCCATCAGGCCGGACAGCATCAAGCCGTCGAAGAACAGGCGGTGGCACTCGCGAACGTCGCGTGCGCCGAACGCCTGCGACACCAGCGTGTCGAGCCCGAGCATCATGGCCATGCCGAAGATGGCGAAGGCAATGTGCATCGAGTTGCCGACGCCCGCGGCGCTGATTGCCTCCGGTCCCAGCGGTCCCACCATCACCGTGTCGACCACGCCCATCACCATCCAGCTCAGTTCCGCCAGGACCACCGGGACGGCGATCTTGATCATGGGCACGAGCTCGGTGCGGATGGACGGCGACACGGGGAGCCTTCCATTCTAGTAGGATTACGGGCGGAGTCAGGCATGCGCACCACCCTGTTGGCACTGGCACTGATGGTTTCGCTCGGCGCTCCAGCCTCGCAGGCGCAGATCGGCTTGCAGCCTGGTTCGGGATTCCACACCGTGCTGTCGAGCGCGATGCGCTACACGATGAATTACGAGCAGAAGTTTGCGCTGCTCGCCGCCGCTGAGCACTACGTCCAGGAATTGCAGCGGCCGCCGAATCCCGGCAGCAATCTGTCACGCACCAATCCGGGCGGCGGCATGCAGGCCGGCGGCGCCGTCAGCCAGCAGATCATCAAGTCCGACTACCTGCTGGTGCAGCTTGGCATGGACGGCGAAGGCTGGATGCCGTTTCGAGACACCTACGAAGTCAAGGGCCGCAAACTGCGCAACCGCGACGACCGCCTGCTGAAGCTGTTCACGGCGAACGACCGTGGCCGGTTCGACAAGGCCGCGCAGTACACCAGCGATGCCACCAAGCACAATCTCGGCAACGTCGCGCGCACCATCAACATTCCGCTGCTCGGTATGATGCTGCTGCATCCGCGGGTCAACGAGCGGTTTGAATTCACCGATGGCGGAGAAGAGAACATCGGCGGCCGCATCCTGCGAAAGGCCGTCTACCGGGAAGCCGCCCGCCCGACGCTCATCAAGACCACCCGTGGCCGCGACCTGGCCCTGACCGGGACCATCTGGATCGATCCGTTCAGCGGCACCGTGATGAAGACGGAAATGAATGCCGCCGATCCGGTGGTGCGCTGCCAGGTCACCGTCACCTTTCGCCGGGACGAGGCGCTGGATCTGTTCGTGCCGGAGAGGATGGAGGAGTACTACAAGGCGTCCCTCGGCCTCGACGATATTCTCGCGACGGCGACCTACACAAACTTCAGGAAGGTGCTGAGGAGCGATCTTGAACCGGAGAAATAACATCGCGCTGCTTGGCGCGCTGTGGTCGCTGGGCGTCACGCTCGGCGCCGACGATTGGCCGCACTGGCGCGGCCCGGCGTCCTCCGGGATCGCCTCGCTGTCGCCATTGCCGTCCACCTGGAGCCCGACTGACAACGTCGCGTGGCAGGCGGCGCTGGCCGGTGCCGGGGTGTCGTCGCCGATTGTGTCTGGCTCAGGGGTCTACGTGACGTCGCAGGCGGGCAACGGGCGCAGGCGGGCCGGCAATCACCCGACGCTGACACAGGGCGGCGATCCGCGCAGCGCAGGCGAATCGACGCTCGCCCGACCTGCACGCGATGGTGTCGCATTCATCGTCGAAGCGTTCGACCGGGCCTCCGGCAAGCGGCTGTGGATCCATGAGATCGCGCCTGAGGGCGAGTTGCCGCCGGTGCATGACAAGCACAACCTCGCCAGCGCCAGCCCGGTGACCGATGGCGAGCGCGTCTACGCGTGGTTCGGCACCGGTCAGATCGCCGCGCTCGACACCAGCGGCAAGCCGGTGTGGTCGAAGCACCTTGGCAAGGACTACGGCGCCTTCGACATCAATTGGGGCCACGCGAGCTCACCGGTAATCCACCAGGACCTGCTGATCCTGCTGTGCTACCACTCGCCGGCGTCGTACCTGCTCGCGCTCGACAAGCGCACCGGCGCGGTGAAGTGGAAGATCGACAAGCCCGCCGGCCAGGAATCGTACAGCTCACCGGTCGTCGTGCCGGGTCCAGGTGGCCCCGAACTCATCGTCAACTCCAACAGCGGCGTCGAGTCGTTCGATCCGGCGACCGGCACGTCGTTGTGGACCTATCCGGAAGTGAACCGATTCCCGATTCCGGTGGCGATGGTCGACAACGGCATGTTGTTCCTGAGCCGTGGCTATCGCAGCAGCCCGTACATGGCGATTCGTCTGGGCGGCCGCGGCGACATCACCAACACGCACGTGGCGTGGCGCGTGCCGACCGGCGGACCGTACGTGTCGTCGCTCGTGCACTACCAGGGCGTGATCTACATGAGCACCGACAACGGCATCCTGTCGGCGGTCGATGCCAGCAATGGCCAGCGCCTGTGGCAGGAGCGCGTGGGCGGCACCTTCAGCGCGTCGCCGATTGCGGGCAATGGGAAGATCTACTTCGTGAGTGAAGGTGGCGAGACGATCGTCATCAAGGCCGGCCGGACTTTCGAGGTCGTCGCGCGCAACCAGCTGGATGGCCACTTCGTGGCATCGCCGGCGGCAGGAGGCGGTCGAGTGTTCCTGCGCGCCGACGATCGCCTGTACGCCGTTGGTAAATGAATGAGGGATCAGGTTTTCCCTGATCCCTTATCCCTAATTCCTAATCCCTACTTCGGCAGCGGCGGCATCCGGTCCTTCGGCAGCCGCGGCAGCAGCTGATCGCGCATGGCCAGGTGATACACCGCGGCGGCGATCACCATCGCCGACTGCTGAGCATCCTGCTCGATGATGCGCTCATACGTATCCAGGTTCGTGTGCCAGGTGTGGGAGCCGTACTCGATCGGGTCCTGCTGCACGCCAATGCCGGGCAATCCGGCCTCGTTGAATGAGGTGTGATCGCTGCCGCCGCGCCGGCGGCTCTGGGTGGCATTGGCGCCGAAGAAGCCGTTGTCGGCGAACGGCCTGGTCGCGTCGCGCAAAATCGCCGCGGCCTCGGTCGGACCAAACACCGACATGCCGCGTGCCCGACCGGTGCCGGAGTCGATGTTGAAGTAGCCGGCGAAGTTGGCGTGGCCCGGCTTCGGGTTCTCCGCCATGCCGAAGTGTTCCTTCACATAGGCCTGCGAGCCGAGCAAGCCCTGTTCCTCTCCACTCCACAACGCCAGCCGAATCGTGCGCCGCGGCTTGACGCCGAGCGCCTGCAGAATGCGGATCGCCTCCATCATCGTCGCGCAGCCGATGGCGTTGTCGGTGGCGCCGGTCGCCGCGTGCCACGAGTCGATGTGGCCTCCCAGCATGACGACTTCCTGCGCCTTGTCGGTGCCGGGAATCTCCGCGACCACGTTGTAGGACGTGGCGCCCTCGGGATAGGTGCGATTGACAACGTGCATCTCGAGCTCGACGGGCGTGCCGCCGGCGAGCACCCGCGCGATGCGCCCGAAGTCCTCGTTGCGCATCACCACGGTGGGCACGGCCTTTGCGACGTCGAACGTGCGGTTGTTGAACGCGCGAATCTGCCCATGCTCGCGGCCCGCGTCGTTGATGCGGCCGGCCGCGCCCGCGGCCACCAGGAACTGATCGAACTGCTCGGCGACCTGCCCAGCGGGGACGACGTTGGGGTCAGGACGTGCGGCGGGTCCGCCGCCGCCGCCGAAGTTCGGCTGCTGCGGACTGACGGGGTCGTACTGCGCGCGCACGTCGTTGTCGTCGCGCCGCTTCGGTGCCGGCAGAATCGTGACCGGCACCACGCCGGGCTGGCCAACCAGCACGAACTTGCCCTTCACCCTCGCGCGGTGGTCGTCGAAGAACTTGGCGAGCGCGTCCTTGGTCGGCGCCGACGGGATGACCAGCTGCACTACCTGCGCGGTGATTGCGCCGTTGGTGCCCGGCGTCCACGCCAGCGCCTCGGCGACCAGCGCGTCCTTGAATGGTGCAATCGCGTGCACGGACAGTCGCTCGTTCGCCCATCCCGGATGGCCGAAGTTCCACGGCTCGAGCTTCGCATTGCGCAGCCCCCAGCGCGTCGTCTCCTGCACGACCCACTCCTGCGCGGCCTTCAAGCTTGGGGAACCCGTCAAGCGCGGGCCGTGCACGTCAGTCAGGACGTGCAGCGTCGGCATGATCTGGGAGTTGTCCGTCGCCTCGCGCCGGATCTTCCACTGGATGTCCTTGTCGACCCGTTCCTGGGCGGCCGGCACAGAAGCCGCGGTCATGACGGCGATGAGGGAAACGAATGTCAGGCGCTGTTTCATGACGGGATTCTATCCTTCGGGAAGGGCTGTTCACATCCGGCGGATTGGCTTACAATCCGCGTCAGAGGTGTTAGATGTCTCAGCCGTGCGTCCGTCTGTTCAAAGCCGGCGTTCTCGTCGTTACCAGCGCTCTTCTTGTCGCCATTTCGATGGCCCAACCGTCGGCTGAGCCCTTCGACGGGACCCAGGGCGGGCAAGCCCCGGCAGCGGCCCCGGTGACGTTCACGAAGGACGTTGCGCCCATCTTCCAGCGCAGCTGCCAGCAGTGTCATCAGCCCAATTCGATCGGGCCGATGTCGCTGGTCACCTACGCCGAGACGCGTCCGTGGGCGCGGTCGATCCGCAGCAAAGTGGTGGCCGGCGAAATGCCGCCGTACCGCTACGACCGCAATGTCGGCATCCAGCATTTGAAGGATGACCTTCGACTGAGTGAGAAGGAGATCCAGACCATCGCCAAGTGGGTCGACAGCGGCGCCCCGCAGGGCAACCCGGCTGACATGCCGCCGCCAGTGACCTTCGACAATCCCAACGAGTGGGCGTTCGAAAAGCAGTTCGGACCGCCCGACATCATCGTCAAGACCAAGCCGTTTACGCTGCCGGCGCGCGGGCAGGACGTGTGGTGGCGGCCAATCGTGCCGACCGGCCTCGACAAGAACCGCTGCATCAAGGCCGTGTCGGTGAAGCCGACCGTCAAGGGCCGCGCCGCGGCGCATCACGCCAACACCGAGTTCGTGGAGTTTGACGAGAAGACGGGCAACTACGTCGAGACTGAACGCGTGTCGGAATACGCGCTGGGCAAGGCCGGCGAGATTGTGCCGCCGGATGGCTGCCGCACCATGCCGGCCAACGCGCTGGTCCGCTGGGACGTGCACTACTACCCGACGGGTGAAGAGCTGAAGAACGATGTCATCGAGATGGGCATCTGGCTCTACCCCGAGGATCATCAGGCCAAGTACAAGCAGGACCTGAAGCTGTACTTGCTGACGATGAAGGGCGGCGATCTCGAGATTCCGCCGCACGGCACCACCGTGACACAGGGCTTCCACACCTTCAAGACGCCCGTGCGCATCGACAGCTTCCAGCCGCACGGCCACTTCCGGCTGGTCGGCAAGACGCTCGAAATCTTCTATCCGGAAACGGGCAAGCTGGAGATGGTCAGCTCCATCTCCAACTGGACCAACAACTGGCACACCAGCCACATCTACGCCGACGACCACGCGCCCTTGGTGCCCAAGGGCGCCGTGCTGGTGATGACCGGGTACTACGACAACACTGCGAACAACAAGGGCAATCCGGATCCCGATCAGTGGGTCGGCCCCGGCAGCCGTACCGCGGACGAGATGTCGCACTCGTGGATCGCCGTCACGCACCTGGACGACGCCGGCTACGAGCGCCTCAAGGCCGAGCGCGAAGCCAAGCAGAAGGCGACCACGAACAACGTGGCCCCGCAGCGGGATCGGCAATAAGCGGCGTGCGCGGCCGTTCGTTTGTTCTTGGCGTGGCCCTGGTGGCGGCGGCAGTCAGTGTCGCCGCCGATCAGTTTCCTCAGCAGCGGCCGCTGGCGCCGACACCGCCCGAGGGCCAGCGCGTCGTGCCGTTTTTCGACGGCTTCTACGAGAACGCCGACGGCAGCGTGGTGCTGTCGTTCGGCTACTCGAACCTCAATGCCACCGAGGTCGTCGAGATTCCTCTTGGCCCGAACAACTTCATTGAGCCGAAGGAGTTCGACGGCCGCCAACCCACGTCGTTTCCCCCGGTTACCGGCGGCGGACCGACCGGCTCGCGCCGCGATCGCGAGCGCGGCGTGTTTACGGTGATAATTCCGCCGAAATACACCGGCGATGTGGTGTGGACCCTGCGACATGCCGGGCAGACCCACAAGGTTCCCGGCAGAACCAAAACCGGCGCCTACGGCCTGCGATGGCCGATGGCGATGGGATCCATTCCGCCGCTGGTGGGCTTCACGGCGTCGACGATGACGGGCCGTGGCCCGATGGGCGTCGAGAGTGCGGCAATGCAGGCGACGGTCGGCGTGCCGCTGCCGCTGACGATCTGGGCCAAGGACGACAGTCAGCGTGACGCGGAGATGGAGGGCGGCGTGCAGTTCAAGTCGCGTGGCCCGGCGCGTCCCGCAATCAACATCAAGTGGTACAAGCACTCCGGACCCGGTCCCGTGACATTCGACCCTGTCACGTCGGGCCTGAAAGAGCTGGAAGGCTCGACATCGTCGATGGCGACGTTCACGCAAGCGGGTAGCTACGTGTTGCGCGTGCGGGTCGATAACTTCGGCCGTCCCGATACCTCGGCCGGCAACCAGTGCTGCTGGACCAACGGCTACGCCAGGGTCACGGTCAAGTAACCATCATTGCGGAACGCAGCGGCTGATAAGATCGTGGGCGATGCAGGTTGCAAAGCCCGCAATCTTGAAGCCCGGCGTTACCGTTGAGACTCTTCCCGGCCCCCGTGATTCCGATCTCGGTCTTCGATCTGGCTCAGGCCAGGCGGCGCTGATCCGCGGCACGGCGCTGATCATCTGGGATCCCAGGAACCCTTCCAGGAAGCTCGATGCGATCGACACGGACCAGATCACGCCGGCGGCAGACTGCGTGTCGGAGAGTCTCGACACACTCGATGAGCGATGGAAGGCAGGCTCGTTCCGCTACCTGATGCCGGACTTCCGCGCGCGCGTGCATCGCGGCGAGACGTTCGTGATTGCCGGCGATCGGTTCGCCATTGGCAGCTCGAGAGAAATGTCGCCGGCCGGCCTCAAGGCGATCGCTGAAGAAGTTGGGCTCGCGATGGTGATCATCTGCGGGAGCAACATGGGCGACATCTTCCGCCGCAACTCGTTCAACCTCGGCCTGCACGTCGTGCAGAGCCCTGACGCGGTGGCCGATGCGCGCGACGGCGACGAGTTCACGTTCGATCCGGCGTCGCGCCAGATCGCCAACGTGACGCAGGGAAAGTCCTACACGCCCGTTCCGCTCAGCGCGAAGGAAGACGAGATCCGTCAGAGCGGCGGCATTGTCGCCGTCGGCCGCCGCGAATTCCGCGCCTCAGTCGAGCGTAAGCCCACCATCGTGTTCCCAAACGCTGAGCGTGCTCGAACGATGTCGACCACGGCGCAGATCGTCTGGGCCCACCGCGTCGACAAGGATGCGGAGGTCGTGCCCGGCGCCACGCTGCGCGTGTCTGCCGATCTGTTGCCGGCGTCCGACGGCACCGCGCCGTTTTCGATCCACACCTTCAACCAGATCACCGGCGGCAACGCCATCTTCCCGCGCCAGGCCGCAGTTGCGAACGATCACTTCGTCTTCACCGGAAAAAAAGACGACGACAAGCAGACGGCGATCGGGCGGCAGTTCGCGGCAGTCCACGGCATTGAGAAGCCGTACTACGCCACGCCGGGCGACGGCATTTTCCACTTCTACTTCCCCGAGCAGGGACTGGTGCTGCCCGGACAGTTCATTCCGGGAGCGGATTCGCACAGCCGCGCCTACGGCGCCTACGGCGCGGTCGGGATGGGCGTGGGATCGACCACGCTCGGCTTCGGCTGGTCGACCGGCTACATCTACTTCACGATGGCCAGGGAGCGCCGCGTCACGTTTCGCGGCACGCTCAGCCCGTGGGTGACCGGCAAGGACATCGTGCTCGAGTTGCTGCGGCGGTGGGGCGCCAGGCAGTCGCAGGGGATGTCGGTGGAGCTGGTCGATGCGGACCGGCAGTTGCCAGTCGCGTTCCGCAACACCATCGCGAACATGATGGCGGAAGCAGAGGCGCTCAATGGCATTTTCGCGCCGGATGACATCACGTATGCGTGGTATCGCGACAAGGGCGTGACGGAGCTTCCGTATCCGCAGTTCGGGTGCGGCGCGGAGGCGAAGTTCGACATCGACGAGGAGTTCAATCTCAAAGACGTCGCGCCGATGATTGCCAAGCCGTTCAGTCCCGGCAATGCGTTCCCGGCCGACGAGGTGGCGCGCGAGCGGATTGAGTTCGACAAGGCGATGATCGGCTCCTGCACCAACGGCAGCTACGACGACTTGCTCGCCGCCGCGCTGGTATTCCTGGCGGCACGCAGCAAGGGACTGACGCAGGTGCAGAAAGAGCTGGTCGTGTTCCCTGGGTCGGGCGGCGTGAAGCTGTCGATCGAGCGACCCGACGCGCGCCTCGGAGGCGAGTCAATCGCCGACGTGTTCAGGGGCGTCGGCGGTCAGATCCGCGCATCGTGGTGCGGTCCGTGTTTTGGTCAGGGTAGTGACGCGCTCCAGAAGGGTCAGCGCGCCATCACGTCGTTCAACCGCAACTGGCAGAACCGGATGGGCATTGGCGGCGAAGGCTACCTCGCGTCCCCTGCTGTCGTGGCTGCGTCCGCGCTGGCGGGTTACATGGCGCCGCCAACGGAGCTCGGCCTCCAGTGGGACGCGCAGAAGTACGGGGTGTAGGCAGGGATTAGGGACTAGGAATCAGGAATGAGGGACTAGGAATTAGAAGAGCGGGTACACGTTGCCGAACAGCACCAGGCCGAGCGCGTAGAACAGCACGAAGCCCGTCATCAGTCCAAGGTATAGGGTTTCGCCTTTGAGTACACGTTGCCGAACAGTACCAGGCCGAGCGCGTAGAACAGCACGAAGCCCGTCATCAGTCCAAGGTGCCGGGTTTCGCCTTTGAGCGAGCCAAGCAGTATGGGCAGCGGGAACAACACCGCGCAGTACCGTCCCAGCCCTTCGTACTGGCCCGACGACAGCGGCAGCAGCAATCCCATCACGACGATCGCCGCGTAACCGCGTCCGAAGCGTTGCCAGATGAATGGCACCAATACCAGCGCCGCGGTGGCGGCGAGCGCATTGAGCGTGTCGTACGGCGCCATAGGTTGGGTAACCATGAACTGGTAGGGCCGCGTGAGGAGCTGTCCGTAGATCGTGAACAGACCGGCCAGCGGGTCTCCGCCAGGATGGTAGCCCCAGCGAGTGATGCTGTCGTACCACTCGAAAGGATTGCCGCTGATGGAGTAGACGAACGCCGAGTAGCTGCCGATGCCCACGAGGCCGGCCGCTGCGGCGAGCAAGGCGGCACGGCGATCGCGCCACGACGCGCCAACCGCGTCCCAGCCAATCAGCGCCAGTGCCGGGAGAAACATCACGCCGTTGACGCGCGTCGCCGTCATCACCGCAGCGGCGAGCGCGGCCCACATCCAGTGCCGGGTCCTGAACGCCATGGCCGCGCCCACCAGCGTCAGCAGGAACAGCGCCTCGCTGTAGACGACACCGAAGAAGTAGGCGCTCGGAAACACCGCCGCATACACGGCGGCGCGCATGGCGGCCTCGTGCGGCAAGTCGAGGCGCGCCAGCCGGTAGAGCAGCGGCAAGGCGATGGCGAACGACAGCCAGGTGATCAGGATGCCGGCAAAGTAGAAGTCTTCCTGGCCCCCCCCCAGCGCGCGGCCGACCACTCCCATCGCCTGGGGATAGGCAGGGAAGAACGCCAGGTTGCTGCGCCCGCCCTCGACGAACTGATACCCCTTCAACGCGATGCCGTGATAGTGGCCGGAGTCCCAGCGCGCGAAACGATCCCAGAACGGATTGGGCCGTTCCATCACGGTGAAGCCCTGATCCTGGAAGTCGGGAATGGTGACGTTGGCAATGAAGCCGACAGTGGCGCCAAGGAGGCGAAAGCAGATCGCCAGGATGATGATGCGTGCTTCGATCGGCAGCGCGATCGAGCGGCCGCGCGGGAGCGCAACGGCAGGCGACGGGGACGCCGAGACGGCCTGGACAGCCAGTTCCGTAGAGCGCTCCGGCATCATCGGTGGGCGAGCTAATATGACCCAACCGGGGCATCTCGTCAACAGCGATGGGACAGGCGGGTTCCGCCGCTTACGGCCAGTCGCAGAAACACGTGAAATGACAGCGGCGACCCGTAGGACTCGTCGAGATTGCCCGGCACCAGATATCCGGTGATGTCACCGCCAATGCCAAGGGCGCCCCGCGTTCGGGCACGAATCGTCCGCATATGCCCAATCGTCACCGCACCAATCCGCAACGGGCGGTGTGTATGCGACGCGCCGATCGGGTGGAAACCGGCATCGAGAATGTCCTTGTCGACGCTCTCCGCACGGCCATAAAAGGCGTGGCGGCCAATCCGGCGCGTGCCCTCGACGAGATAGGCCTCCAGCGTGCCGAACACACCGCGATGCTGCCCAACGGCCCTGGACGCCGGTGCTTCGGGCCACCTGCTGAAGGATGCGCCCGCCGAGAAGCTGGCCGACGCGATCCGCTGACCGACCGCGAGCGCCAGCTGCTGCGCGCTGCGGAGGAGGGCCTTGCCAGCGCGACTGGTTGTAACCGGGACTGGCACCTTAACATGGCGATTCGTTGCACTTTCTGCCACCGGTAGCAGAAACTGCAACAAATCGCCATGTTAAGGTGCCAGTCCCGGTTACATTTAACGGGCTGTGAAACCCCTGCTCGCCCTTGCGGCGGCCGCCGGCCTGCTCGCGCAGCCGACGGCGCTCCAGAATCTGCTCACGCGAGCCTCGTCTGAATTCCCGGGCAAGGCCGGCATCTGGGTCCGGCATCTCGCCACCGGTGAGACCGCAGGGGTGCGGGACGGCGAGATGTTCAACAGCGCCAGCGTCATCAAGATTCCGGTGCTGGTGCTCGCGTTCCAGCTGGCCGACCAGGGTGCGATCAGCCTCGACGAGCGCGTCACCATCCGCAAGGAAGATCTTCGCGGCGGCTCCGGCATCTTCCGCTATCACGATGCCGGCTTACAGCCAACCTTCCGCGACGTGTTGCTGCAGATGGTCATCACCAGCGACAACACGGCGACGGATCTCGCGATCGCGAAGGTCGGCGGCGTTGCGCGTGTCAACGCCTGGCTGAAGGAGTCTGGCTACGCTGCTGGCCAGCGGCTGGTCCAGACCACCGGTGAGCTGTTCGCGAAATACAACGCGTTGAAGCCGGCCGAAGACAGAGACGCGAAGACCAATGCCGATCGCGCGTACTGGCTTGGCGAGATCACCCCCCGCGGCATCGGGTTGATGCTCGAGGGCATCGAGAAGCGGACCATCGCGTCCAGGGCCGCCTGCGAGGACATGATCCGCATGATGCGCGCGCAGCAGGCCGGCGCGCGCCGCCTGAATCACTTCCTGACCGTGCCGGTGGCCCACAAGACCGGCGATTTCCCGCCGGTCCTGGCCAACGACGTCGGCATCATCTACGCCCGATCGGGACCGATCGTGGTGTCCTACCTTGGAAACTCGATTACCGGCAACTACGGCGACGCGGAGGACCGAATGGGTCGCTTTGCGCAGCAGTTGGTGGAGCTGTTCGACAAATGATGAAACGCGCGTTGTATGTGTGTCTGTGTGTGGTGAGCCTGCTTGGGCCCGCGGCGGCGTCGGCACAAGAACCCGCACTATGGCCGGGAGCGAAATACGACCCGGCGATTCCGACGATCAAGTCGGTGCTCGGCCACGATCACGGCGACGTGATCACGCCGCCGGACGGCATCGAGCGATACTTGCGCGCCCTGCAGACCGCGGCGCCGGCCCGGACGCGGATGATTGAATACGCGCGCTCGTGGCAGGGCAGGCCGCTGTGGCTGTTCGTCGTCGGCAGTCCAGAGCGCATCGCGAAACTCGATCAAATCAAGGCCGACATCCAGCGGCTGGCGGATCCACGCCGGCTCCAGGGGAACGAGGCCGAGCGCCTGATCAAGGAGCTGCCGGTCGTGGTGTGGCTGATGCACGGCGTGCACGGCAACGAGATCTCGTCGGCCGATGCGGCGCTGGTTGAGGCCTACCACCTGCTGGCCGCGCAGGGCGATGCCGATGTGGACCTGGTGCTGCGCGATGCGCTGGTGTTGATCGACCCGATGCAGAACCCCGACGGGCGCGCGCGGTTCATCGCCGCCAACGAGCTCGGTCGCGCGGTCACGCCCGATCCGGCGCCGTACTCCGCCGAACACGACGAGCCGTGGCCGGGCGGCCGCAGCAATCACTACCTGTTCGACATGAACCGCGACTGGTTTGCGCAAACGCAGATCGAAACCCGCGGCCGCATCAAACTCGGTCTCGAATACCACCCGCAGATTACCGTCGACCTGCACGAACAGAGCGGCGATGCGTTCTACTACTTCTCACCGCCGGCGGAGGCCATCAACCCGCACGTCACCAAGTCGCAGATCGCCGCGTGGGACCTGCTCGGACGCGCCAACGCCGCCCGCTTCGACGAGCGCGGCTGGCCGTACTTCATCCGCGAGGTCTTCGACGCCTTCTATCCCGGCTACGGCGACTCGTGGCCGACGTTCCAGGGATCGATTGGCAACACCTACGAACAGGCATCGGCCCGCGGCCTGGCGTTCGAACGCCGCGACGGCGACACCCTGACCTACCGCGACGGCGTGATGCATCACTTCAACGCCGCGATCGTCACCGCGGTCACCGCCGCCCGCCACCGCGAGCGATTCATCCGCGACTACTACGAGTACCGGCGCACCGCCATCGCCGAAGGGGAGAAGGCGCCGATTCGCGAATACGTGATCGTGCCTGGTCAGGATGCCTCGCGCGCCGAACTGCTGGCGCGCAATCTGGCCACCCAGGGCATTGAGGTGCGCCGGGCCGAGGAGCCACTGAAACTCGCCGCCCGCACCATTCCGATTGGCGCCTACATCGTTTCGAACGCGCAGCCAAGCGCGCGCATGGTTCGCAACCTGCTCGATCCGAAGACGGAGCAGTCCGCCGAGTTCATCAAGCGGCAGGAAGAGCGCCGCAAGATGCGGCTCAACGATCAGATCTACGACATCACCGCGTGGAACCTGCCCATGCTCTACGACGTGGAGCTGGTCACGAGTCCATCCGCAATCGCCGTCAAGACCACCCACGTGCCGTCACGCTACGACGCGCCGTTTGCCGTCAGGCCGGTGCCGGCGGCCAAGGTCGGCTACCTGATCCCGTGGGGCTCGGCGGCGGTGGCCTTTTCGGCCGATGCCATGAAGCAGGGCATCCGCATTCGCAGCGTGGGCGGCGCGTTTACCCACAACGGCCGCCGCTATCCCATTGGCACCGCGTTCATCCGCAACACCGAGAACGCCGCCGACCTGCCCGCGAAATTGTCGGCGCTGGCCGCGAAGCACGGACCGGAGATCGTGCCGATCGACTCCACCTGGGTCGATGACGGCACGTCGCTGGGCAGCAACGACGTGGCGGCGTTGAAGGCGCCGCGCGTGCTGCTGGTGTGGGACACGCCGACGCAGTCGCTGTCAGCCGGATGGACGCGCTTCGCGCTCGAACGCCGCATCGGCGTCGGTGCCACCGCGGTGCGAACCGCGTCGCTGGCGCGCGCCAACTTCAACGACTACGACGTCGTCGTGCTGCCATCCGGCAACTACGGCGGACAGATCACCGAGGCGGTGCTCGGTCGCCTCAAGGACTGGCTGCGCGGCGGCGGCACGCTGGTGACGGTGGCCGAGGCGACGCGATGGGCCACTGGATCGACCGTCGGTTTGCTCGACACCACCGGTCTCTTGAAGGACGGCCGGCCCGACGTTCCGCCTCCGAGCGGTGGAAGCGGCGGTGGCGGTGGCGGCAGCGCTCCCAAGCCAGGGGAGTTCGACTACGACAAGTCGATTCAGCCCGAACGCGAGCGTCCGGCGTCGCAGCCTGGCGCGATCCTCAGCGTGACGCTGGATACGAATCACTGGCTGACGGCCGGCAACGACGGCGAAACGCAGGTGATGATCGAAGGCAATCGCGTGTTCGCGCCGCTGAAGCTCAACAGCGGCCGCAACGTTGGTGTCTACGGCACCAGGGACAAACTGATTGCTTCGGGCCTGATTTGGCCCGATGCGCAGGACATCCTCGTCCAGAAGTCGTTCCTGATGCACCAGCCCTTCGGGCAGGGACACGTCATTGCCTTTGCCGAGGAGCCGAATTATCGTGCGTTCACCGAAGCAACGATGTTGTTGTTTGCCAATGCGGTGATGCTTGGACCGGGCTACTGAGAAACGCCACAAAGTCACGAAGACGCGGCAGTCATATAGGGGAAGAATGCGATGACCACGAAACAACTCAAGAACGTTGTTGTCTTGACCGCTGTGGCGCTGTGCCTCTGCGTCTCGGCGGCGTCTCATATCGTCGAAGCGCGGCAGGCGCCGTACTTTCCGCCGAAGGGTGAATGGGCCAGGAAGTCGCCGGCCGAGCTCGGCATGGATCCCGCGAAGCTCAAGGAAGCGATCGATTTCGCGCTGACACGCGAATCGCGCCGCGAGATGGACTTCTCCGATCAGGAGCGCATTTTCGGTACGCTGCTCGGCTCCGTCCCGAACATTCGCGCCAGGACCAACGGCGTGATCATCTACAAAGGCTACGTCGTGGCCGAATTCGGCGATACGACATGGGCCGATCCGACCTACTCGGTGGCCAAGAGCATGCTGGCCACGGTCGCGGGCCTCGCCGTGCGTGACGGGTTGATCAAGGATCTCAACGCCCCGGTCGGCACCACGGTCAAGGACGGCGGCTACGACTCCCCGCGCAACGCGCAAGTGACGTGGAAGCACCACTTGCAGCAGACCAGCGAGTGGGAAGGCAACATGTTCGGCAAGCAGGACAACTTCATCGGCAAGGAAGCGTTCGGTGAAGGCGAGATGAAGCCGCGCGAGCAGATGAAGCCGGGCACGCACTACGAGTACAACGACGTGCGCATCAACCGCTTCGCGCTGTCGCTGCTGCGCACCTTCAACAAGCCGGTGCCCGACGTGTTCCGCGAGCAGGTGATGGATCCGATCGGCGCGTCGAACACCTGGCGCTGGATTCCGTATCACAACAGCTTCGTCGACCTGAACGGTAAGAAGGTCGCGTCGGTGAGCGGCGGCACGCGCTGGGGCGGCGGCGTGTGGATCAACGCCATGGACATGGCGCGTTTCGGCTACCTCTGGCTGCGCAACGGCAAGTGGGGTAGCACACAGATCATTCCCGCGGCGTTCGTGAAGATAGCGCTCACCCAGGGCGGCGCCGCGAACTCGCCCGGCAACGGCTACGGCTACCTGTGGTGGCTCAACACCACCGGCAAGGCGTTGCCCGGCATGCCCACCAACTCGTTCTCCGCCAACGGCGCCGGCAGCAACACGATTACCGTGTCGCCGGACCACGACCTGGTGATCGTGTGGCGCTGGCACCAGGGCAGCGCGGGTGAACTGGGCCGACGGGTGATCGCCGCAATCAAGTAAGGGCGCCCGCCTCGGCATATGATGGCGCCGGAGAGAAACTCATGAGCTCACTGAATCTGGTTCGTATGCTGAAGGTCGTCGCCCTCCTGACCGTTGGTTTCGCGTTGGGATCCTGGAGTACATCTGTGACCTCTGCGTCCTCTGCGGCCGATGTCTCGGCGCAATCCGGGCGCGTCTTCGAACTGCGCACCTACACCGCCACCGACGGGCGGCTGGCCGACCTCCAGGCCCGCTTCCGCAACCACACCATGCGCATCTTCGAGAAGCACGGCATGAAGAACATCGGCTACTGGGTGCCGCAGGACGCGCCGGCCAAGGACAACACGCTGATTTACGTCATCTCGCACGAGAGCCGCGAGGCAGCGAAGATCAGTTGGTCGGCGTTTGCCAAGGATCCCGAGTGGCAGAAGGTCAGCAAGGAGTCGAACGCCAACGGCGCGATTCTGAAGGGCGTGGTGTCGGTCTTCATGGATGCCACCGACTATTCGCCGATCAAATAAGGAGGCGCGCGCTGACTCTTTCCAGAGTTCGGCTGGTCCTGGCCGGGTCGTTGATCATCAGCGGCGTGACGCTGCTGGCGGCGCAGCAGCCTGGCGCCGATCCCAACTTCACCGGCGTGGTGACGCCGATGGATGCCAAGGACATCAGCGGCGGCCGGCGCACGTTCGAGGCAAGCGCCCGGACGGCCTGGCACAGCCACGACCGCGGCCAGGTGATCCTGGCCGAGAAGGGCCGGATGCGGACCGGTCGGCGCGGGCAGCCGATCAAGGAGTACGACGAGGGCGGTGCCGAATACACGCCGCCCAACGTCGAGCACTGGCACGGTGCGACGCCGGCGGGTCCGCTGGTGCAGGTCAACATTCAGTTCGGCGGCACCACCAAGTGGCTCGAGAAGACCACCGATAAGGAATACAACGGCCGCTGACTGGACCGCGCGCTCCAACTGCTGAAAGGCCTGGTCGCGTTTGGCTCGGCCATGTCCGCCCAGAGCCTGGAGAGCACCAACCCCCAAGCCCCAGAGCCCCAAGCCCTCCTTCTAGAAGTCCACCTGCAGCGTGAACTGGATGGCCCGCGTCCCGAGAAAACGGCATCTAGTCCCGTGGCACCCGAGCCGGCTTGCTCTCTACCGGCAGGTCGCTCGTGCCGGCACCGGCTCCGCCGGACTGACGTCCAAGTACTGCACCTTTGGAGGTGTTGTCGGCGCCAGCGTGATGGCCACCTGCAAGCCGCCCCGCTCGCAGCTCATCGTCCATTGGCCGCGCAGCCAGTTCTCGACTGTGTCGAAGCTCGTTGGCGCCGAGCAAGTCCCAACCTTCTCTCGCAGGTCCGCAATCTGCCGTTGCCGGCGCGCCTTTGACGAGTCGAGGAACAGATTGACCGCGGCGATCTCGTCGGCGCGGCGATCGTCCCAGTTCATGATCAGCTCCGAGACGGCGGTGCGCGCCGCCACCAGCGCCGCCGACGGCTGCAACGTGCGCGGTTGCAGCCCGCCGGTCTTGGCCATCAGGTCGAACGCCTGCGTCACCACGCTGCCCCATCCCGTGTAGGTGACGTTGCCGAACGCAATCACGCCCACGCCGTAGCTGGGCAGCCATCGCATCATCGAGCCATAGCCCGGCAGCCCGCCGCTGTGCGCGACGATGTGATCGAACTCGCAGGACTGCGTCAGGCCAAGCCCGTAGCCGTAGCCGCCGGAGTTGAGGCTGGTGCCGCCGGCGCCCGAACGCGTGACGACGGCGGGTCGCGAGCGCCAGATCTGCTGCATCTCGCGCAGCGACGACCGACGAATGGGCGCCGTCTCGGCGCCGTCACGCGCCGGGAAGGCCGCCAGCAGCGCCCCGACATACGTGGTGAGGTCGGCGATGGAGGTCAACATCCCGCCCATGACGCCAAACGCGCCGTCCGGCAGCGCCGGCTCGAGTTTCCACTGCTCGTCCTCCCACCGATAACCGAGGGCCATGCGGTTGGCCGGCACCGCGCTGGGTTCTAACGTCGTCGATGTCATCCCGAGCGGTTTCAGGATGGTGTCGTTCAGGAACTGGCGATACGGCTTGCCGGAGACGTTGGTGACGATGCGGCCGAGGATGGCGAAGCCGTAGTTCGAATATTCGTAGACCACGCCTGGCGGATTCGAGAACGGGATGCCTTGCGACATCATGCGTGACAACGCGTCTTCGGTGACGTCCAGTTGCTGGTCGCCCCACGGATTGTCTTCGGGGAACCCGGCGGCGTGCGACAGCAGGTCGCGGACGCGAATGCGCGGCGAGTCGGTGGTGGGGTAGCGCAGGTTCTTCAGTTCGGGGACGTGCGTTTCCACCAGGTCGTCGAGCGACAGCTTGCCCTGATCGCGCAGCGCCAGAATCGACATGGCGGCGAAACTCTTCGACATGGACGCGATGCGGAACACCGAATCGCGGGTGACGGGAGCCTTGGTGGCGAGGTCGCGGTAGCCGGCCACGCCGATATGCGCCAGTTGCCCGTCGATGACAATGCCCCAGGCGGCGCCGGGGACGCGGGCGCGCGTCATGAACTCGCCAACCGCCTGGTCGATATCGGGGAACGCCGTGGCCAGCTTGGCGCGGCGGTTCGGATCGGCAAAGGCGGCCGGGGGATGGTCCTGCGCGGCCTGGGCTGAGATGGTGCCAGGCGCCGACGCTGACAGGCTTGCGATGAGTGCGGCGACGGACCAACAGAGGACGAGGCGCATGGGAGAAATCCTTTCTTTCCGGCTGGGCATGAACCACTCGGACGCTGCGTGATCCCCGCGATCAGGCCGGGCTCTTAGTGCTTCCTGCGCCATTCATCGGTCGATCGGATGGCGTTCTCCGTCAAGGTCCAGGCCGCCGTTTCGGAGGTGCCGCGCAGGCGCTCGGCGAGATACACGTCGAAGATCCAGGTGGCGATGCCAATGAAATCCGGCCCGCCGTTGAGCGACAGACCGTTGGGCCGCTGCAGCCCTTCGGGCGCGCGGTAGAAGGCATCGAGCCGGTTCATCACGCTCAGGAACTCGGTGCGATCGAAGTTGAGCGAGGCCTGGTAGGCGTTGGGCGTCAGCGGCGTGCGCGTCGGATTCTTCGCGCGCCATTCGTCGGTCCGCGTGATGGCCGCGGTCACGATGTCGAACGCGCCATCGGCGCTCCACCCGGAAGATCGCGCGCCGAGATAGACATCGAAAATCCATTGGGCGATGCCAAGGAAGTCCGGCGAGCCGTTGATGGACAGTCCCGCCGCGCGCTGCAGGCCGTAGCGGCTCCGGTAGAGCGCGTTGAGCCGCTCCATCGCGACGATGAACTCGTCGCGGCTGAAGACGCTGATCGGCGCGGTGGTCGGGCGGGTGACCGCGCTGGCCCGCAGTTGCCCGTTGTAGAGAAAGGCCAGCGCATCGAGATCGATGGTCGAGGGACCCACCCGCTGTCCCATCAGGCTCGCGAACGATGCGTAGCCGGGTCGCGGAATGATCACCGGCTTCGACGGATCGATGGCAAACGCAAACGCCGAATAGTGCATCACCGACTCGAAGTCGTAGGCGCCAATCACCGGGAACGTCAGCTTGGTGAAGTTGCCGACCGCGTTCGCCTGCACGTTCGACAGGTCAATCTCGACGTAGTCGTCGCGGTCGGCGCGGCTCTGCTCGTGATAGAGGCCGAGCAGGTGTCCGAGCTCGTGGTAGACGATGCCGAGCGACGCCGCGCACGTCCCGCCCAGGTTGGTGCGGACGCGCGTGCCGCGGCGGAACTGACCGACCGCGCTGAAGCACGGCGACGCGCTTCCCGGGGCGGCGGCGTCCTTGGTGATGTCGAGATAGCCGACTTCGTTGGTGCGCTCGATGAATACCACCGGCGCGACGCTCATCCATCCGGTCATCGCCGCCGCGATGCGGTCGCGCTCGGCTGTGGTGAAGTCGCCGGTGATGTGGAACGGGACCACGCCGAAGTCCCAGTAACCGTTGGCGGTACGGATGTCGGTGACCGCCGCCTGCCGGTGCGACACCGGCTGGCCCAGCAACTCGGTGGGAATCAGCTGATCGTCGATCAGCGTGTAATCCACCTCGGGCTGTTGCGGCGGCCGCAGGTGGGGATCGCCAATGGTGGTAGCGGCGTGGTCCGAGCCCAATGAGATGAAGACGGCGACGCAAGCCGCGAAGAGCCGGGTCATGTGGGCACCCTTTGGATTGTAGGATCCTACAGCGTTTTTCACCTGTACTGCGTAGGCCGCAATGGGTACGCCTGACGCGGCGGTGCCGAGGCAGCGGCTTGATCGTGCGCTAGAATCCTTATCCACAGATGCCACAGATTTCACAGCGACGTGCTGCTCGCGCGGCGCTCCGCGACGAGCGCCGGCCGACGGCCACCCCGCAGTAGTTCGCGGCGATCGGCGTGCTGGTGATAGCCGGCCGCGTCTTTACCGAACTCGACAACGAAGAGTCGATGAAGGTCGCGTCATCAATCGCGCGATGGTGAAGTACTGGGACGGCGCCGATCCGATCGGCAGCCGCATCGGGCTGCCCGGTCCAAGTCAGCCGGGCCAGCCGCCGCGCCCCGTGGCCTACACCGTCGTCGGGGTGGTCGGCGACGGTGGCCAGTTCAGGCTGGCGCAGGAAACCGTGGCGCAAATCTACGCGCCGCTGCGGCAGACTCCCTTTGGCATTGCCGGCCGCGTGCTGAACGCGTAGCTGTATCAGACCGCTCCCCGCGACCCGCTGATCTTCGCCGGGGTGGCCGCCGTCTTCCTCCTGGCAGGCCTGATTGCATGCCTGATTCCCGCGCGGCGCGCGACGACGGTCGATCCGTTAATCGCCCTCCGCGCAGAGTAGAACTGGTAGCTGCCAGCTGCCAACTGCCAACGTCCTTCGTATTTCTTACTTTCTATCGAGTTCTTCGATAGTCGCCGTCGATGGTCGACGGGTCTTCTGGAGGCCGGCCGCCGCCTTCTCCACCTGCCGCATCACCCGCAGCACGTTCAATCCCAGGATCTTCTTGATGTCGTCGTCCTTGTAGCCGCGTCTCAACAACTCGGCGGTCAGGGCCGGGTAGGTCGAGACGTCTTCGAGGCCCGCGACGACCGACGAAATGCCGTCGAAGTCGCCGCCAATGCCGAGGTGATCGATCCCCGCGACCTTCCTGATGTGATCGATGTGATCTGCGACCTGCGAGAGTGTGGCCTTCGGCGCCGTCTGGCCTTGGCGCTCGGCTTCGGGCTTGGCATCGAAGTCAGCCACGGCCTGTGAAATGAATCCGGGCACGAAGGTGACCATCACGACGCCGCCATTCTTCGCCACCATCCGCAGCACGTTGTCGGGGACGTTGCGATGCACGTTGCAGATCGCCTTGGCGGACGAGTGCGAGAAGATCACCGGCGCTTCCGTGACGCGCAATGCGTCTTCCATCGTGTCGGGCGATACGTGGCTGAGGTCGACGAGCATGCCGAGCCGGTTCATTTCACGCACCACTTCTTCACCGAACGCCGACAGGCCGCCCAGTACCGCCGGCCCGGGGCTGGCGTCGGCCCACGGCAGGTTGGCGGAATGCGTCAGCGTCATGTAACGCGCGCCGAGCGAGAACATCATGCGCAAGGTGGCGAGCGAGCTGTCGATCGAGTGCCCGCCCTCAATGCCGATCAGCGAGCCGATCCGGCCGGCCTTGAACGATCGCTCGACATCGGCCGCGGTGTAGGCCATCTCGAATGTCTCCGGCCACTGCTTCGTCATGCGATGCACGACATCGATCTGTTCGAGCGTCGCGCGCACCGCGATATTGCCCTGCATGGCCGACGGCACGTAGACCGACCAGAACTGGCCGCCCACGCCGCCCTGCCTGAGCCGCGCAATGTCGGTCATCAGCGACGGCACCGGCTTCGAGATGTCGGCCTTGCCGAAGTCGCGGCCCGGGGCGAGTCCGCGCAGCGCCCACGGGTAGTCGTTGTGACCGTCTATCAGGGGCACTTGAGTGTGCAGCGATCTGGCACGGCTTTGAAGATCTTGTGCGTCGCCGGCGACGTTGACAGCCAGCAGTAAGGCGGCAAAGACAATCGTTCGCATGTCGATCCTCGCAAGGCGCCGCTGAGACATGGAAGCACCGAGTATATTGTGGGGCTCAGAAAAATGACAAGCGCAGTGTGTCCGTGTCTGCGTGGCGCCGACGGCGACAAGCGCCGCAGCAAGTCGCGCAGCAGGCGCGACTGGATGCGGCTGACCTGCAGCGTCTCGCCGTTGGCGATCTGAACCTGGCAGGTGCCACCCGGCATCGGCGCGACCTTGCGAATCTGATCGACCGATGCCAGTGTGCCCCGGCTCAGGCGCACGAACCGGCGCGGATCCAGGCGGGCCTCGAGCGCGTGCAGCCGGTGCGCGATGGTGAATCGATCGTTGGCGATGGTGGTGAGGTGCAGCAGCTCGCCCTTTGCGACCACCGACGAGATGTGGCGCACCGGCAGGATCTCGGTTTCGTCGCGCCGGCGCGCGGGAATGCGCTCCAAATACGGCGTGCGCGTCACGCTGTCGAGGGCCGCCGACGCGTCGATCAGCTGACGCGCCCGATCGGCCGGCACGGCCGTCAATCGCGACCGGGCACGCTCGAGCGTCGCCGCCAGCCGTGTGCGCTCGACCGGCTTGAGCAGGTAGTCGATCGCGTTCAGCTCGAACGCCTGAATGGCGAAGTCGTCGTGCGCGGTGACAGACTTATGGACGGCGTGGTCTTGGCCTTCACCAGCCTGGCGACGTCGAGCCCGCCGGCTTCCGGCATGTGCAGATCGAGCAGCGCGAGATCCGGCCGCTCGTCGTCAGCGAGTACGACCCGCAACGGCCTGGGAGTCGTCATGCTCTTCGATCGCGACGATGGCGGCGGCAGGCATCACGATGTCCGCAATGGTGTAGCCGACTTCACTGTACAGGGTCAGCGATGCCGAGTCGCCATAGTGGCCGGCCAGGCGTCTGCGGACGTTGCGGACGCCGACGTGCTCCGTGCCGTGGGCGGCGTCGAAGGGCTCGCCCTGAGCGACGTCGAGGGGCTCGGCGTGGCTGGGCATGGCGCGCAGCGGCGCGCCGGTGTTGCGGACCCGCAGCCGCAGCCGTGAGCCGTCTACCGCCGCGGTGACCTCGACATCGCCGCCGCTTCGGCTCGGGGCGACGCCGTGCTTGATGGCGTTCTCGACCAGGGGTTGCAGCACCAGCGCCGGGATGCGAATGCCGCGCAGCGAGTGTGGCACGTCGATGCGTACCCGCAGCCGCTCCTCGAACCGCTCGTGCTCGATCCTCAAGTAGTGCTCGACGAGCTCGAGCTCGCGCCCAAGGGTGGTGAACTCGCCCTCAGACCTCAGGATGCCTCGGAGCAGCGCCGTCAGCTGCATCAGCGTGTTGAGCGCACGCGGCGGCGCGGACTCGATCAGGTAGCCGATGGTGGTCAGGGCGTTGAACAGAAAATGCGGATTGACCTGCGCGCGCAACGCCTTCAATTCGGCCTCGGCGGTGAGCTTCAGCATCTCCTCTTCGCGCAGCTGCACTTCGTAGCGTTCGTGCGTCAGACGAATCTGGTCAATGCGCCGCGCGGCCGAGGCGAGGACCGACTCCACCAGCGCGATATCGTCCGACAACAGGCGACGGCCGCCGGTCAGCTCGCCGATCCGCACGCGGTAGCGGGGCTGATCGGTGGTGGGCACCAGTCCTTCGGACGTGACCGCGCGCGGTTCATCGACGCCGGCATCGTCGCTCCACCACGCTTGCCGCGCGGCCAGGGCCGGGGCCAGCCGGGTGCACGCCGTATCGAGCACGCCTGCCACGGTGTTCTGGGCCTGCAGTGCCTGTCCGATGTGGCCGCGCAGCTCGGTGTAGTCGGCGCGACCGAGCAGCGACTGGTCGACGAACCGGACCATCCGCCGGTGCAGCCACGGAGACACCAGCGACGTCGCCACCCACATGCCGAGCAGCACGCCGGCTGCCAGCGGGCCGGCCGGCAGCGTGGACACGACGGTGTAGCCCGTGAACGCGATGGCCACGATGGCAATGAGCGTCAGCGCGCGCTTCAGAAACAGATCGGCAAGGGCGAAGCGGTAGTCCTGGTAGAGGATCGCGAGCACCAGCGGCACCGCGGAGTGGTGCCCCACGAGCTCAACCGCCCAGCCGTCGTCGCCGGCGTGGGAGCGCCCGAGGTGCGAGGCCGACACGGCGAACAGTGCCAGCGCAAGCACCCACAGGACGCGCGGGCCATTGGCCTGGGCGCGGGTCATCAGGCCCAGCGCGACGATGATCAGGCTGTAGCAGGCGGTGAGCAGCAGGAACGCGATCGACGAGGGCTCGGGATTGCCGGTGAAGACGGTGGTGAGATGCAGCAGTGATGCGGCGGCGCTGCAGCCGTACGCAATCGCGGTCAGCGCGAAACCGCGCGGCAGTTCGCGGGCGACGGAATGCACGACCACCGCGGCCAGCAGTCCAAGCGCGGGAAACGATACCGCCCACAGGGCGATCGATTCGGTGAAGTAGCCGGCGCGCGGCAGCAGATACGCGGCCAGCTCACCGAGGTTCCAGATCAGCCCAAGGACCGCGGTCGCCAATGGCAACCCCTGCACGGACCGGCGCAGCACCAGCGACAGCAGCATCGCGTAGAGCGCTGTGCCGGTGACGAAGCCGACCAGGTTCAGGACTTCCGCCGCATTCGGCGCGATCACGGAATGATCTTACAGGCGAACGGGTGCACGGGCCTACCGGCGCACGGGCCAACGGGCTGCGTAACGGCTCAACCTATAATCGGACGAATGCCTCGCGCGCACGATGTGGAGAAACTGTCTGGACTCGGAAGCCGCTTTGCAGGCTTCGTCGCGGAACGGCACCCGTTCGCGCTGGGGTATGCGCTCGAGGCGTTTGACGCGTCCGGTCTGTCCGCCATCAAAGGCCGCGACGCGGTCAAGATCGACGCGTGCCGCGCGCCGATGCGCCGCGCGCTGGCCAAGCTGCTCTACGAACACGTCTCGGCCCCGGATGGAGCGGCCGAAGCGACTCCGGGCACCACGGCGTCGAAACGCCTGGAGCAGGCGCGCGCGGAAGTGGTGGATGCGTGCGACGGCTTCCTGCGCCGCGCCGCCATCGAAGCCTCGCTCACGAAAGACGAACGGCGCGAGATTGTTCGCGGGATGTGTCTCACCCGCAGCGTCGACAACCGCCTGAAGCAGTTGTTCATGGGTGGCGAGGTGCGCTGGGGCGACCTGGCGTTCCAGGGCAAGGGCTTCCGGTCGCTCGGCCAGGAGGCGATCTATGCGGGCGCGATCCGGTTGAGGCGCGGGCCGGCGTACCGCAACGCCGACGGCACCTGGAATGGCGACGTGATGGCGCCGGTGATTCGCGATCTCGGCATGACGCTGGCGATGCGTCACGACGAAGAAGCGGTGGCGATGATCCTGCGCGCGCAGATGGGCAAGGCCGGCCCGCCGATGTCGGGCAAGGACCTGCACACCGGTGATTGTTCCTGGGGCGTGCTGCCTGCCGCGGCGCCGCTCGCCGTCGGGTCGCTGTCCATGGCCGGCATGGCAATGGCCTTCTCGATTCAGGGCCAGGCGCGCGTGGCGCTGTCGTTCATTGGCGAGGGCGGCTCGTCGCTCGGCGAGTGGCACGAGGCGATCAACGCGTGCGCGGCGGCGAAGCTGCCGGCAATCTTCTGCCTGCAGAACAACCAGACGGCGCTATCGACTCCGGTGCGCGACAATTCGGCGACGCGCGTCTTCGCCGACAAGGCATCGGGCTACGGCATCCCCGGCATTACCGTCGACGGCACCGATCCCGACGAGGTGGCGGCGGCGTTTACGTGGGCGGCCGAGCGCGCCAGGGCCGGCGAAGGCCCGGCGCTGATCGAGATCATCGCGATGCGCATGTGCGGGCACGCACATCACGACGACATGCTTTACCTCGGCAAAGATCAGCCCCCGTCGTGGGACTACCACCAGCTGCACGACACCGGCTACGCCAACCGCGAGCTCTACGAGTTCTGGGCCAAGCGCGATCCGATTCCGATGTACGCGCGCCGGCTCGAAGATGACGGCGTGATTGAAGCCGGCCACCTGGACGAGCTGAAGAAGTGGGCCGACGAGCTGGTCGACCGCGCAGCGCAGCTCGTGATCAGCGAGCCCTGGCCGAAGCCCGAGCAGGCCGGCGTCGGGGTGCTGCACGGCGAGCCGCCCCGGACGCGCGTGGAGTGGCTCGAACCGTCGCGCCGGCTGGCGCAGCCGACCAGCGCCGCCCTGCCGCCGCTCGATGCCGGACTGCCGTTCGACAAGAAGGGCCACACCTTCCTGGACGCGGTGATGCTCGGCGTCGGTGACGCGCTGCACGCCGACCCGCGGGTGTTCGTGTACGGCGAAGACGTCGGCGGCCAGTACGGCAACGCGTTCCTGTTGTTGCGGCCGCTGCTGAGGGACTACGGCGATCGCATCCGCAATTCACCGCTCGCGGAGAGCGCGGTCCTCGGCGTGTGTGTCGGGGCGGCGCTGGCCGGCATGCGTCCGATCGGCGAAATGCAGTTCAACGACTTCGTGGCAACCGGCTTCAACCAGCTGGTCAACAACGCCGCGAAGATTCGCTATCGCTGGGGCGGCGACGTCCCCATGGTGGTGCGCATGCCGTGGGGCGGATTGCGGCACGCCGGTCCGTACCACAGCCAGAACACCGAGCCCTGGTTCTATCGCACGCCAGGCCTGAAGATCGTCGTGCCATCCACGCCGCAGGACGCGCGCGCGCTGATGGCAGCCGCGGTGGCCGATCTCGATCCCGTGCTGTACTACGAGCACATCGCGCTCTATCGCGACCCGCGCGTCAAGCAGCTCCTGCCCGCGGACGCGCCGTCACCACTGCCGATCGGCAAGGCCGCCCTTCGCCGGGCAGGCAGCGATCTCGCCATGATTTCCTACGGCGCCTACGTGCACCACTGCATGCGCGTCGCCGAGACGCTGTCGGCCGAGGGCATCGAGGCCGCCGTGCTCGACCTGCGCAGCCTGTCGCCCCTGGACAAGGACGCGCTCCTGGCCGTGACGCGCCACTGCAATCGCGTGTTGATCGTGCACGAGGATTCGAAGACCGGAGGCGTTGGCGAAAGCCTGGCCGCGATCATCCAGGAGGAGGCGTTCGAATCGCTCGACGCGCCAATCCGCGTACTTGGCGCCCTGGACGCGCCGGTGCCGTACTCGCCACCACTGGAGGAATTCTTCCTTGTGAGCGAGGCGGAGACGCTCGAGGCGGCGAGGTGGCTGGTGCGCTACTGAAGTCGAGAGTTTACGAGTTTCAGGTTTCAAGTGAAGTTTGAGGTCGTGAGTCCCGGAGGTTTCCATACGTCGTTTGACCCTGTCCCTCGTCCTTCTGTCGTGCGTCGTGCTGTGGACCGCGCCCATCTCCGCCGACGTGCGTTCCGAACAGCGCGTCAAGTTCCAGCCCGGCGGCGCGATGGGCAAGCTCGTGAATATGCTCGGCGGCAAGGGTGCCCGCGACGGCGTGACCACGACCGTCGCCGTAACGGGCAACCGCAGGTCGACAATCTCCGACAACGACGGGCAGATCATCGACCTCGCTGAACAGAAGATCTACGACCTGGACATCAGGCGGAAGACCTACACGGTGACGACGTTCGCCGAGCTGCGGAAGAGGATGGAAGACGCGCGCCGCGACATGGAGAAGTCGGCGCGCGAACAGAGTGCCGAGCCATCAAAGCCCGCCGAGAAGGATCCCAACGCTTAAGAATACGCGGTCGATTTCGACGTCAAGAACACCGGCGCCACGAGGCCGATCAACGGCTTCAACACCAAGCAGGCGGTGGTCACGGTCACCGTCGGCGAGAAGGGCAAGACGCTCAACGAATCGGGCGGCCTGGTCATGACGACCGACCTCTGGAATACGACCGGCGCGCCCTCAACGAAGGAGCTCGCCGACTTTGACATGCGCTACGCCGAGAAGGTCTACGGCCCGATGGTGTCCGGCGCCTCCGCCCGGGACATGGCAATGGCGCTGGCCGAGCGCGGCAATCAGAACGACAACTCGAAACCCCAGCGGGCGTCGTCATGACGACGACCCTGGAGATGCTGACGCTTGCGACGGACGTCGATGCCGCGTCCGTCGCGATCCCCGCTGAATTGACAGAGAAGAAGTAGCTACTTCTTCTTGGCGGTGAAATCGGCCATGCCCATGCCGAAGTCGATGACGCCCTTCATGGTGGCGCCATCGACTTCGCCCGTGACCTTGATCTCGAGCGCGCCGTTCGGGCCCGCGATGCTGAAGCTCAAGTTGAGCGCCTTGCCCTTGAGACTGCCGGTCATTTCCGCGTTGCCCTGAGGGGTCTGGATCGCGCCGGTGACCTTCTCGCCATCCTGCTTGAGGCTCGCCGTCGCCGCGATCGGGCCTTCCGGCCCGTTGACCGTCAAATCCCACTCACCAGAAATCCCTGACTGAGCGGAGATCGTCGTAGCGAAGATCAAGCCGACCGACAATACCGCCGCGAACACACGTGCCATTCGTGCCTCCTGATAACCCCGACAATAGCACGGCTGTCGATGGCGGTTTGGGCGGCTTTTTCCCTTGGTTTTTCCGTCTTTGTCCCACTTGGGAATTGACCGGGTCGGCGTATGCGAGTAGATTCAAGGCGCGGTTGCACTGGTCGTTCGAGTCCTCTTGATGTCCATGAAGATGCTTCCTCTGGCATGATTGGCGCGGTGGTGCGGGTCACGGCTGGAGGCATCACGCAGACACAGATCGTCACGTGCGGGGGCAGTTACCTCTCCGATCATGATCGCCGGCTGCTCTTCGGTCTGCCTGGCACCGGCACGGTGACTGCGGAGGTGCGCTGGCCGTGCGGCCGGTCGCGCAAGGTGCTGCAACCCAATACCACCATTGGCGATTCAGGATGCTCGACGCGAGCGTCCCTACGGAAGCGCGGTTGATTCGCATCGCGTTCGTCCTGTTGTTGCTCAATAGCGCCTACCTGGCGGCGCGCAGCGATCCCACGCTGTTCTATTTCGCCAACGTCGCGCTCCATGTGCTCGGTGGACTCGCCTTGGTGGTGGCCGCGGGCTGGTCGCTGTGGCGGCACGGTGTGCCGCGCCAGCGCAGCGTGGTGCTGTTCGGCCTGATGTGCATCCCGGCAGTGGTGCTGGGAGCCACGCTCATCGTGACGGGCGCGTCCCGCCGCTTCCAGAGCGTGCTCGATGCCCACATGGCCGCCGGCGTGATCGCAGGGCTGGCGTTCGCCGCCCTGGCGCTGACATCGCCGTCCTGGCGCCGCCGATCCGTCACCGCCGGCCTCGCGCTGGCGGCAATGGCCGCGACCGCGGCCGCCTACACGGCATCGCAGGCGCATGCGGTTCGCGCATCGGAGTATCGCATCGAGAATCCGACCCGGCCGCCGCTTGCCATGACCGAAGAGGGCGGCGGACCCGACAGCCCGTTCTTCCCGTCGTCCGCGCGCACCAACGTCGGCGGCATCATCCCGGCCAATTTCTTCCTGACCAGTGAAACGTGCGGACGGTGCCATCGCCAGATCTACGACGAATGGCAGGCGTCGGCGCATCACTTCTCCTCCTTCAACAACCAGTGGTACCGGAAGTCGATCGAGTACATGCAGGAGGTGATTGGCACCAAGCCGTCGAAGTGGTGCGCGGGGTGTCACGATCACGCCATGTTCTTCAATGGCCGTTTCGATCGCCCGGTGAAAGAACAGATCGACACGCCCGAAGCACAGGCCGGATTGGGCTGCATGTCGTGCCATGCGATCACGCGTGTCGGCAGCACGATGGGACAGGGCGACTTCACGGTGGCATATCCGCCGTTGCACGATCTGGCGGCGAGCCCCAATCGGGTCCTGTCCGCGGTACACGACGCGCTGCTGCATCTGGATCCGGCGCCGCATCGTGAAGCGTTTCTGAAGCCTTTCCATACCGACCAGGGCGCCGAGTTCTGCAGCTCGTGCCACAAGGTGCATCTCGATCAACCGGTCAATTCCTACCGGTGGTTTCGCGGCTTCAACGATTACGACAACTGGCAGGCTTCCGGTGTATCCGGCCAGGGCGCGCGATCGTTCTATTACCCGCCGAAGTCGCAGCAATGCGCCGACTGCCACATGGCTGAGGTGGCATCGGACGATCCCGCAGCACGGGACGGGCGGATCCGCTCGCACCGCTTTATCGCCGCGAACACGGCGCTGCCGTTCGTCAACGGCGATCACCAACAGCTGCGGCTCACGCAGGAGTTTCTCCGCGACAAGCAGGTCACGGTCGACCTGTTCGCACTGGTGCGAGGCGCGGCGACGGTCGGCAGCGGCACGGCGCGTGGTCCACGCGACGCCGCCATTGCCAGCACCTTCGCGGTTGGCGAAGAGTCGATGTCGTCAGCAGCCGTCGGTGATCGTTCAACGACCGGCACGGTGTTCGCGCCAATCGACACCGCCGGCGGAGTGACCGCGGGCGAATCGGTTCGTGTCGACGTGGTCGTGCGCACGCGCAAGGTCGGACACTTTTTCCCGGGCGGGACCGTGGACGCGTTCGATGTCTGGGTCGAGCTCGAGGCGATAGATGCGGCCGGGCGCGTGATCCTGCACAGCGGCGCGGTCAAGGACGGCGGCCCGGTCGATCCGAGTGCGCACTTCTATCGCAGCCTGATGCTCGACGCGGAGGGCAACCCGATCAACAAACGCAACGCGTGGATGGCGCGGTCGGTGGCGTACGTGCGACTCATTCCACCCGGTGCCGCCGATACGGTGCGCTATCGCCTCGACGTTCCGACCGACGTACAGGGGCCGATTACGCTGAAGGCGAAAGTCAACTACCGCAAGTTTGCCTGGTGGAACACCCAGTGGGCCTACGCCGGTGTCCGCGATCCGTCGCATACCGACTTTCGGCTCGCGCCGTCGCATGACGATGGCCGCTGGCTGTTCAACGGCAGCACCGCGAACGTGTCCGGCGCCATGAAGAAGATTCCAGACCTGCCGATCACGGTGATGGCCGAAGACGTGGCAACCCTCGCCGTGCGGCCGAAGCCGGCGCCCGTCGATCCACCCAGGCCAGTTGTGGCCGATCGAGAGCGATGGAACGACTACGGCATCGGACTGCTCCTGCAGGGCGATCTGCGCTCGGCACAGGCGGCATTTGCACACGTCACGGTGATCGAGCCGTCGTATGCCGACGGCTGGGTGAACGTCGCACGGGTGCACCTGACCGAAGGCAACGTCGACGCCGCCGAAACCGTGCTGCGAAAGGCGCTGACCGTGGACGGACAGCTCGCCAAGACACACTTCTTCCTCGGCGTGGTGCTGAAAGAGCAAGGCCGCTACGAGGACGCCCTCACCCATCTCGAGAAGGCGGCCGCGCAGTATCCACGCGATCGCGTCGTGCTGAATCAGATTGGCCGGGTGCTGTTTCTGCTGCGGCGCTTCCCGGAAGCGATTGCCGCTCTCGAGCGCGTCCTCGGTGTTGACGCCGAGGACCTGCAGGCGCATTACACCCTGATGCTGTCGTACCAGGGCATGGGCGACACCGAAAACGCGAAGCGCGAGCAGCAGCTGTACGAGCGGTTCAAGGCGGACGAATCTTCGCAGACGGTAACCGGACCATATCGTCAACTGCATCCGGACGACAACAACGAGCGCCAGCCGGTGCATGAGCATGGTCGGCCACCAGCGCCCTCGAAGGGGACACGCTGATGCGGTGTCTCCCCATGACGTTGGGCGCCACCGCGCTGACGTTGATGATGATCGGCGGGTCGATCGGCGCGCAGCCGCCGTCGATCTCGTTTGACGACGCGACCTCGGCGGCCGGCATTCGATTCGTGCATCGCAACGGCGCCTTTGGCAAGAAATTTCTGCCCGAAACCATGGGCGCTGGCGTCGCGTTCATCGATGCCGACGGCGATGGCTGGCAGGACCTGTTGTTCGTCAACAGCACGTCGTGGCCGGGCAGGGGTGCGGCCGCACACTCGGCGCTCTACAGGAACAACGGCAATGGAACGTTTACCGACGTGGCGGCCGCCGCCGGTCTCGGTCCTGCGCTGTACGGACTCGGTGTCGCCGCCGGCGATTACGACAATGACGGGCGCATCGACCTGTACATCACGGCGCTCGGCGCGAATCGCCTGCTGCGTAATCTGGGCGGGTTCAAGTTCACCGACGTGACCGCCGCGGCGGGCGTTGGCGACCCGGGCTTCTCGACCTCGGCGGCCTGGATCGACTACGACAAGGACGGCCGCCTCGACCTGTACGTCGCCAATTACGTCGGCTGGAGTGCGGAACAGGACCTGTGGTGCACGATCGACGGCCGGAACAAGTCGTACTGCACACCGGAGTCGTATCCCGGACAGAGCGCCACGCTGTATCGAAATGCCGGCGGCGGCCGCTTCGAGAATGTCACCGCGAAAGCGGGCCTGGCCGATCCCGCCGCCAAGGCGCTCGGCGTGACCGTGCTCGACTACGACGGTGACACGTGGCCGGATCTGTTCGTCGCCAACGACACCCAGCCCAATCGGCTGTACCGCAATCAAGGCACAGGCACCTTTGTCGATGTCGCCATCAGCGCCGGCGTGGCCTTCAACGAAGCGGGCGTGGCCCGCGCCGGTATGGGTGTCGATGCTGCCGACTACGACGGCTCGGGACGCCCGAGCCTCATCATCGGCAACTTCTCGAACGAGATGATGGCGCTGTACACGAATCACGGCAACGGTCTGTTCGTCGACGATGCCGCGCGATCGACGATCGGGCGGGCGACGCGGCTGTCACTGACGTTTGCGTGTTTCTTCTTTGATTTCGATCTCGATGGATGGCCGGACGTGTTTGCCGCCAACGGCCACGTCGCCGACGACATCGCCGCGGTGCAGCCAACGCTCAAGTACGCGCAGCCCGCGCATCTGTTCCGCAACCTCGGCAACCGGCGTTTTGAGGACGCCAGCGCGTCAATGGGCCCGGCGCTCCAGCGGCCCGTCGTGGGACGCGGCGCCGCCTACGCCGACTACGATCAGGATGGCGACCTGGATGTCGTCATCACCGCCAACAACGGACCGGCGCGGCTGCTTCGCAACAACGGGGGCAACGCGCGCCAGAGCCTGCGGATCCGCCTGCAGGGATCGTCCTCGAATCGGGATGGGATCGGCGCCGTCGTGTCGGTGACCGCCGGCGGCCGCAAGCGTTGGGCCATGGTTCGCAGCGGTTCGAGCTACTTGTCGCAGAGCGAGCTGCCGCTGACGTTTGGGCTGGGCAACGATGCCAACGCCGGCCCGATCGAGGTCGCCTGGCCGGGCGGCAGGCGCGATGTCGTCCCGACCATGGCTGCCAACCAGGTGGTGACCATCATGGAAGGATCGGGCGTCACGAACGCGAGGCCGCTGGCGAAGCGTTAGACTACTTAGATGAAGACTGTGTGGATGGCGCTGGCTGCCAATACGCTCGTGACCGCCGGCCTGCTCAACGGTTCGCCAATCCAGTCCCCGGCCGTTTCGAATCGCGTTGAAGACGCATACCGCGCCCAGCAACGCTGCTGCACGCCGACGGCTTCAGCAAGGAAATGGATCTGAATTCCTCGAGCCCGGCCGTGATCAGATTTTCGGCCGCCGCCTGCCAGACGGATCAGCCCAATCCGGCGACCCGCGGCGACATGTTCCGGAACACCGATCGCATGCTGGCGATGATTGACGCTGCCGTGGCGGGCGCGGCGCCGTTCCTGCCGGTGCGGTTAGTCGTGTTTCCGGAATTCGCGCATGCCGCGCCCGTTTACGCGACAGTCGCCGAGCTGCGGCGCCGCCTTGCCGTGCCAATCCCGAACGAGCACACCGAGCGCCTGGCCGCGAAGGCGAGACAACACGACATCTACATCCAGAGTGGGTCGATGATCGAGGAAGACCCGCGGTGGCCGGGCGCGTTGTTCAACACCACGTGCCTGATTGGACCGCAGGGCATCATCTACAAATACCGCAAGGTGAATCCCTGGATCCCGTACGAAGTGCACACCAGTCCGCATGATCTGCCCGACTATGACGAGCCGTTGTTCCCGGTCGCCGACACGCCGATCGGCCGAATCGGCTGCGCCATTTGTTACGACTGGTTGTTCCCCGAGGCGATGCGTCAGCTCGTGGCAGACGGAGCAGAAGTGCTGGTGCGGGTGTCCGCGTACATGGATCCCTGGGGTACAACGGAGCCGATGAACTGGTGGACGATCATCAACCGCGCGCGCGCGATCGAGAACATCGCGTTTGTCGTGGCCGCGAATCAGGGTGCCAGCTTGCAGCACTACCCGCCGTATTCGTGGCCGGGCGGATCACAAGTGGTTGATTTCGACGGACGGCTGTTGGCTGAAGCATCCCCTGGTCCTGGTGAACGCATCGTCGTCGCGCCGATCGACATCACCGCGCTGCGCCACGAGCGCGCGACGCGCCAGGGGCATCACATGATTGCGCACCTGCGCACCGAAGCGTACCCGGTGTATCGCGGCAGCGTCTTCAAGCCTGACGGAGCCGATGACGCGACCGAACGGTCGTTCGATTCGAATGTCCGGCGGATTCAACGCGCGAAGAGCAAGCCGTGACACGACCCGGCGGCCAGCGCGTCCGGCCTTCAGCGAGGGTCTCTGTGGGAGATTGTTCAAGGTCTCCGGTAGAGAAGCTGATTAGCCCGACCGACACGAACGGCGGATCTGTCCGAGCCACCGGTCCTGCGGCGGCCTACTTTCGCGCCGATGGCGTCAGCGTCGTCTCGCGGCGCTCGGTGCCGCGCATGTAGACCACCTTGGCCGGCACGTCGATCTTCAACAGTTCCAGCGCGTAGGTGTAGTCGTAGATGTTGGTGATCGACTGTCCGGAGATCTCGATGATCACGTCGCCCTTGGCGAGACCCGCCTGCTCGGCAGGTCCGCCGCCGATCACGCCGCCGAGCAACAGGCCCTTCACGTCGGTCGCGTAGTCGGGGATGGTACCCGTGAACAGGCGCAGCCCCGCGCGGCCGCCGGTGTCCGTTTGCCGTTCGACCTTGGTAAATTGCGGGGCGTCGTTGGCGTCCATCAGCCGCCTGACGATCGCGGTTGCCAGTTCGCCGACGCGATCGAGGTCCTCGTAGTTGATCTTGTCGGCGGTGTCGCTGGGCTTGTGGTACTCCTGGTGCGCGCCGGTGAAGAACGCAAGCGACGGCACGCTGACGCTGTTGAAGCTGCTGACGTCGGTCGGCTGGTATGGATCCGGCTGCAGCGTGAGATCGAAACCGGCCACGACGTTGGCCTGTTCGAGCAGCTTCGGCCACATGCCGCTCGTGCCGGTCGCCTGCACCGTCAGCTTGTTGTCGGTGACGCGGCCTACCATGTCGAAGTTCAAGTACGCGGCCAGTTGATCGTTCGCTACCGGCGGCTTGTCGACGTAGGCGTTCGAGCCGAGCAGGCCGAGCTCTTCGCCCGACCAGAACGCAACCAGCAGGTGTCGCTTGCGCGGCTGCGTGGACAGCGCCTCGGCAATGTTCAGCACCGCGGTGGTGCCGGACGCATTGTCGTCGGCACCGTAGTGGATCTGATTCAACTGGCTGTTGTCTGCCAGCGAGTTCCCCGCGCCGCCCCGCCCAAGGTGATCGTAGTGCGCGCCTACCGCGACCCATGGCCTGCCGACACCAGTGGTGGCGCCGGACGCCGGCAAGTAGCCGACCACGTTGTTGCCGGTCTGCTGCTGGCGCACGATCTGAGCGTTCAGCGTCAGTGCGAGATTGGGAATCGCAAAGCCGGCGACATGCGGATTGCCCCCGTCGAGCTCCTGCTGCACCGCCTCGAGGCGTTTGTTGGCCGCCTGGAAAATCGGCGCCGCCGCCGCGGCGCTGACGCTGACCGCCACCAGACCCGATCCGGCAATCGCGGTATCGAAGCTCATCGGCACCGTGCTGCCGGCGTTCGGCGAGCGGGGCCCGGTCACCACGACCATGCCCTTGGCGCCGCGTTGACGCGCGGCCTGTGCCTTGTAGCGGAGATCGGCGTAGCGCGCCAGGATGCCGCGCGTCTTCTGATCGGCATCCTCGGGGAAGTAGCGAAGCACCACGACAATCTTGTCCTTGACGTCGAGGCCCTGGTAGCTGTCGTAGCCGAAGTTCTGGGAGTCCGGCACCACCAGGCCGTAGCCGGCAAACACGGCGTTGCCGGTCACCTCGCCGGAGTCGGAGAACGACAGCGCCAGTACGTTCGCGCCGCTGAACTCGGTGGCGCCGGCGGTGAACTTCGACCCACCGTCCTTCGAGCCGGCCGTGAACGTGAAGGGCATCCGGAAGTCCGTCATGCCCGGCAACGGCTTCGCGCCCATGCGCGTGAGTTCGGCGATCAGATAGTCTGCGGCGAGCTTCTCACCGTTCGAGCCTGTGAGACGCCCTTCGAACTTCTCCGACGCCAGCGTCGCGACGTGCGTTCTGGTCCGTGTTTGCGCGAGCACCGGCGCGCCGGCAGTGAGGCAGGTGGCGACAATCGTGAAATAGACCGACTTCTTGAAAAACATAAAAGACTCCGTGCCTTCGTGTCTCCGTGGCCCCGGCGAAGCCGGCGGGCTTACTTGTTGCTTGATTGACGAGGGCCGGCGGCTTTCAGGGCCGCCATGGCTGCTGCGTGATTCCACTGTGCGAGATAGATCTGTCCGGCAGACCCCGTGCCGCCGGCGCGGCTCGACGTCCACGACAGTTGCGTGCCATCCGGCGACGGCACCGGCAGGCCGTCGAAGCCGTCCGAGTAGGTGACGCGGACCGGTTCCTTCAGCCCCGCCTTATCCACCATGAACACTTCGAAGTTCTCGAAGCCGAGCTTGTTCGACGCGAACAGGAAGTACTCACCCGATGGATGTTCGTAGGGCGCCCAGCTCATCGCCCCGAAATCGGTGATCTGCTTCTTGTCGGTGCCGTCGATCTTCATCGTCCAGACGTTGGCGATCAGCCCGCCCTCGTCGAAGTGCCGCCATACAATGCGGCCGTCCCTCGTGAAGAACGTGCCGCCGTCGTAGCCGGGCTCGGTGGTCAGCCGCCGCTGTTGCGAGCCATCCGCCTTCATCACGTAGACCTCGGCGAAGTACGACGGATCGAGATCGAGCTGCTTCTGCTCCGCAGGCGTCAGCGCGCGGTTGTAGGCGTCGCGCATCGATGAGAACACGATCCACTGACCGTCCGCGGAGTAGCCGGCTTCCGCGTCGTAGCCCGTCGCGGTGGTGAGCTGCTTCATGGTGTTGGTCTTCTCGTCGAACGCGAAGATGTCGAACGCCGCGTCGTAGTCCCAGGCGTAGCGGCGCTGCTGGCCGCTGGCGCGGAAATCGAGCTCCTCTTGCTGCCACTGCTTCGACCTGGGATCGAGATGCGTGGATCCAAACAGGATCTCGCTGCTGTTCGGACGGAAGAACGCGCACGTCGTCTTGCCGAATCCCGGCGAGATGCGCTTGGTGTCGCCGGTCGTCAGGTCGAGCACGTAGATCTGGTAGAACGGATTGTCTGGCTCGCGCTCGCTCTGGAACACCAGCCGCTTGCCGTCGGGCGACCAGTAGCCTTCGCCGGCGCGTTTGCCCTCAACCGTGAGCCGTCGGACGCGGCTCAGAAACGTCCGCTCCTCCTGACCAGGGGCGGCTTGCTCGTCGAGCGCCGCCAACGATCCGGTGCACAAGACGACTCCACACACCACTGCCCACAACCGAATTCGCATGCGCCCATTTTATCGGGCACCAATGCTCCCTGAAAAGCGTAGGATCGGCCGATGACCCGGATCGTTCTGCTGATGGTTGCGGTGCTGTCTGCGGCCCTGGTGACGGCATCCGAGTCCGTAGAAGTACGGATGATCGAGGTCGTCGGGGAGGGGCAGAAATACTGGCCCCGTTGGCGCGGGCCATCCGGTCAGGGCCATGTGGCCGCCGGCCAGTACACGGATCGGTGGTCGCCAACCACCAGCGTCTGGAAGACCACCGTGTCCGGACGCGGCAATTCATCGCCCGTTGTCTGGGGCGGTCGCATCTTCCTCACGACCGGGTATGGCAACGGCGAGCGCCTGTCGATGCTCGCGTTTGCACGCGCCGATGGCAAGCAGCTGTGGGAAACGTTCATTCCGCAGAACGGTGTCGAGTACGTGCACGCGAAGAACGGCTTCGCGTCGGCCACGCCGACGACCGACGGCGAGCTGGTTTACGCATCGTTCGGACGGCACGGGCTGTTCGCGTTCGACTTCAACGGCAAGATCGTCTGGCAGCGCAAGTTCGGCATCATCGACAACTACCACGGCCCGGCGGGGTCGCCTGTGCTCTACAAGGACCGCATTTTCATCTATCAGGATGCCAACCCTGCGTCGCCGCCGGGACAGTCGGCGTTCGTCGGCGCGTTCGACAAGAAGACCGGCGACCCGATCTGGATGACGCCGCGGAGCGAAACAGTCGGCTGGGGCACCGCGGTCGTCATCAACACCGGACAGCGCGACGAGTTGATTGTGAGCAGCCAGCGCCGGGTCGCGGCCTACGACCCGGCCTCGGGCAAGGAGCTGTGGACCGCTCGCGGCATGAGCTTCGAGGTGATTCCCACGCCGGTCGTCGGCCACGGGCTGGTGTTTGCCTCTTCCGGCCGCGCGGGCCCGACGCTGGCGATCCGGCCGGGCGGCAGCGGCGATGTGACCGAGACGCACGTCGCGTGGAGCTCGCCGCGCGGATCACCGTTCGTGCCGTCGGGCCTCATCGTGGGTGACCTGCTCTACACGATCAACGACATGCAGAGCATCCTGACGGTGGTCGAGGCGGCGACCGGCAAGGCCGTCTACCAGGATCGTCTTGGCGTTGCGATCCGCGAGGGCTTCTCGGCATCGCCGGTGCACGTCAACGGCAAGGTCTATTTCACGAACGATGAAGGGCAGACGTTCGTGGTCGAAGCCGGCCGGACGTTCAAGCTGCGGCATGTCAACGAGCTTGGCGAGCGGACGCTGGCATCACCGGCGCTGGTTGACGGCACCTGGTACTGGCGGACCGCCTCTACGCTTCGCGCGATCCGGTGAGGTCAGCGCAGCTCGAACTTCACGTCGGTGTGCTGGCCCGCCACGACGGTGATGGTCTGGCTCGCGGACTTCAGCGCTTCGTGCCAGATACGAAGCTGGTAGGTGCCGGGCGGCACGTTGTCGATCGTAAACCTGCCGTCGGCGCCTGACACCGCCGCCGCTTCGTCGGTGACCACCAGCCACCCGCGCATCCAGGGATGCGTGTTGCAATGCAGGCGGACGGTGGCGGCGCGGCCGACCGCCTTGGTAATAGTGATGCCCGGCACGGGCAACCCGACGTTGAAGATGGTGCGCCCGTCTTCGTATTGCGCCTGGGTGGTGTGGAGCACCGGATCCTTGCTGGACGTGCGGACGCTCCCGTTCGGCCGCGCTACCTGGACCCGCGGCGCAAACCGGCATTTCTCGTTCATCACCATCGACTCGCGCCCGCCGGCGCGCTTGAGTCCTGCAACGGTCACCACCGCGTTCGCCAGGCGGCCCCGGGCATCGACCACGATCGCCTCGTCGGGCAGTTCGCTGCCGCAGACCTTCTGATCAATCGTCACGCGCACCGGGGCCTGGCCTGTGACGGCCGTCGTGATCGTGCCGGTGATCGAGCCCGACTGCGCGAGCGCTACTTGCGCGCTCGCCAGGGCTCCAAGTATTCCCAGAGCCAGTATCCGACCCATCGCACTCCTCGCTGCTCGCGCTTGTTGATCGGGATCGTCACGCCGAGCGACGCGGCCAGCGCTCCGGTTCCCGTCAGGCCCTTGCGGACTTGTGGCGTGAATGCCAGTTCGCCGTTCTCGCCGTTGATCTCCACGCCAATCGTCCACGTCGTCGGGGCCGCACTGGTGTCGCGCCCGAGGTAGGCATTGTAGACGAACGCCCTGTCGGCCCGGGCGCGATCGGTGGGCAGCTCGACCTTGATCTGGCCCTGCACGTACCAATCGCGAAGCATGGTCCCCGCGCTGGCGAAGGGCTCGAAGATCGCGAGGCTGCTGGACAGCACCGTTTCGAATCCCAGCGACACGATGGACCTGTCGTTGCTGACCAACGCGTGCTTGACGGCGGCCTCGAGTTCGTCGACGCCGTCGTTGGCCACCGGCACGCCGATCTCGAACATCGATCGCTTGCCGACGCGCCGCTCGTAGAGTGCCTTGATCTCGACGTCGTTACGGTCGTGGCTGATCGCCGGGAGGACCAGGAACTCGTTCTCCGGGAACGCCTTTTCGGTGAGGATCGGCCGCGGGAAGTTGGTGTTGCCGCTCGGCCAGCCGCGGTCGGTGCAGAACCCGCGCATGTGGCGGACGAATCCGCTGATCTGCTCCGGCGTGAGCGAATCTTCAAAAGCCGGCATTTCCGGTGACAGGCCGACGCCGGGACCGCCCTTGGCGATGGCGCGCTCCCAGTCGGCGTCGGGTTCGGCGCTGGTCAGACGGCAGTCGGTGAAGTCCATCGGCTCCACCGTGACCGTCGGCTCGGCGATCTTGCCGCTGCCGTCCTGGGCGTGACAGCGCGCGCACCACGCGCTCCACATTTCGGGAATGGTTGTGGGTTGCGGCTGCGCTCCAAGCGCGACCGCCAGCAGCAAGGCCATCACTTTTTACAGTATGTCCGATTTGCGGCTGATTCATCGAAGACGAGACAGGTTCTCGCCCCAGGTGAGACGCAATCGGGGCTTGTCCCAGGCCACTCGTCGGCCCCGCCCGACCATTCGTTGAGTGCCGGTTCACGACGGGCGGCCAGGTGCGCTCTGCTGAGGCATGCTGACAGCGGTCGATCTCACCAAGCGCTACAACGACGTCGTGGCGTTGAACGCGCTGCGCCTGACCATTGCCCCCGGCGAAGTGTTCTGCCTGCTTGGCGCCAACGGCGCAGGCAAGACGACCACGATCAACCTGTTCCTGAATTTCATCGAGCCCACGTCGGGCTCCGCCACCATCAACGGCATCGACGTCACCAAGGCGCCGCTGGAGACGAAGAAGTACGTGGCCTACATCCCGGAGACGGTGATGTTGTACCGCAATCTCACGGGCCTCGAGAACCTCGAGTACTTCGCAGCCCTCGCCGGGCGGCCGGACTACACGGCATCACAGCTGCTCGAGTTCTTCGCGCGCGTCGGGCTGCCAGATGGCGCGGCGGAGCGCCGGGTCGGCACCTACTCGAAAGGCATGCGGCAGAAGGTCGGCATCGCGATTGCGCTGGCCAAAGGCGCCAAGGCGCTGCTGCTCGATGAGCCGACCTCGGGCCTCGACCCGAAGGCCTCGAACGAGTTCTCCGACCTGTTGAGGCAGTTGAGCGCGGACGGCGTGGCCGTGCTGATGGCGACGCACGATCTGTTCCGCGCGAAGCAGTCAGGCACGCGGGTCGGCATCATGAAGCACGGCCGTCTGGTCGCCGTGCACGGCACCGACGAGTTCACGCACGCCGATCTGGAACGCGTCTACCTGGAGCACATGCATGATTAGCCGGATTGCGCGCAAAGAATTCCTCGAGCTGACCCGCGACGGCCGCTATCGGATTCTGGCCGGCGTCGTACTGGTGCTGTCGCTGCTGTCGCTGGCAGTGGGCTGGAACAACTACAGCTCGCTGTCGAAGCAGCACGAGACGGCGCAAGCGGCCACGCGGACGCAGTGGCTGGCCCAGGACAAGAAGAATCCGCACTCGGCCGCGCATTACGGCATGTATGCGTTCAAGCCGAAGAGCCAGCTCGCCATGGTCGATACCGGCATCGATCCCTATGTGGGGGTGGCGGTGTGGATGGAAGCGCACAAGCAGAACGACTTCAAGTTCCGTCCGGCGCAGGATCGCACCGCGGTGCAGCGGTTCGGCGAGATGACGGGCGCCGAGGTGTTGCAGGTGCTGCTGCCGCTGTTCGTCGTGCTGATGACGTTCTCGGCTTTCACCGCGGAACGCGAGCAGGGCACGCTGCGCCAGTTGATGAGCCTCGGCGTGTCGCCGCGGATGCTGGCGCTCGGCAAGGCCGCCGGCGTCGCGCTCGCGCTGGCCATCGTGCTGGTGCCGGCCACCGTATTGGGCGTGGTGGCGTTCATGTGGACCACCGAGAGCGGGCTGCTGGCGGGGGACGCCGGCCGCGTGGCGTGGATGATCGCCGTGTATCTCGTGTACTTTGCCACGCTGATCGCCATCGGTCTGGCGGTGTCGGCGGCGACGCGTTCCTCCCGAGTCTCGCTGCTCGTCCTGCTGGCGTTCTGGTTCGCCAACAGCTTGCTGGCCACGCGCGCCGCCGCGGACCTGGCCGGCGCGCTCCATCCCACGCCATCCGCGGTGCAGTTCCAGCGCGCGCTCGAAGAAGACCTGAGCGATCAGCAGGCCGTCGCGCAACGCCTCGAAGTGCGGCGCGCGGCGCTGTTCAAGGAGCACAACGTCGACCATGTGGACGCGCTGCCGATCGCCTTTTCGGGGATCTCGCTGCAGGAAGGCGAGGAGCACGCCAACGAGGTCTTCGACGAACACTTCGGCCGGCTGTTCAACCTGTACGAACAGCAGAACCGGGTGTTGCAGGCCGCGGGAATGGCCGCGCCGATGCTTGCCGTCCGCTCGCTCTCGATGGGACTCGCCGGCACCGACTTCAATCAGCATCGCGACTTCGTCGCCGCCGCTGAGAACTATCGCCGCGACATCCAGCGGGTGTTGAACGCCGACATCGCCGCGAACCAGAAGAAGGGCCAGGTCTACCTGGCGGACCGGTCGTTGTGGGAGCAGGTGCCGGAGTTCGAATACACCGCACCGCCAACCCAGTGGGTGCTTGGCAACTACATCACCAGCCTGATCGTGCTGATCGCCTGGTTCGCGGCGTCCGCGTTCGTGTTGTTCCGCTCTACGGCGCGTCTGCAGGTCGACTGATGTTCTCGCGAATCCTTCGTCACGAATGGCGGCTGTTGTCGGGCGATGCCACGCTGTGGCTCGTCACGGCGGTGTGCGCTGCCGCCATCGGCTACGGCGTCTGGAACGGCGCGCGGTGGGTCCGCTTTCAGCAGCAGGCGATCGCGGATGCGTCCGCCGAGCAGGCCAAGCGCTACGATGCGCTGCAGACGCAGATCACCGCTCTGCGCCAGCCGGGTGCGTCGGTGTCACCGTTTGCCGACCCGCGCAACCCCAGCAGCCTGGGTGGGCGCCTCGGGCCGAAGTACGCCACGCTCCCACCGGCGCCGCTTGCCGCTCTCGCCATCGGCCAGAGCGACCTGCTGCCCTACTACTTCAAGGTCTCGACCGACGCGCGCGAGAATATCGTCTCAACGACCGAGATCGAGAATCCGAACCGGTTGCTGGCAGGACGCTTCGACCTGGCCTTCGTGATCATCTTCTTCCTGCCGCTGCTGATCCTCGCCTTGACCTACAACATGGTGTCCGCCGAGCAGGAGCAGGGCACGCTCGCGCTGGTGTTGTCACAACCGGTCGGCACGGGCACCCTGGTTCGGGGCAAGGTCGCGGTGCGCGCCACAGTGCTGGTGGGTGTGCTGGTCGTACTTGCCGGAGCCGCCTTACTGATCACCGGCGTCAACCTCACCGCCGCGGGCGCGGTGCCGCGCTTGCTGATGTGGATCGTCGCCGTGACCGCCTATGCGGCGTTCTGGTTCGGACTGGCCGTGTGCGTGTCTTCCCTCGGGCAGTCATCGACGGCCAACGCCACGATCCTCGCAACGACCTGGCTGGCGCTGGTCGTGGTCGCGCCGTCATTGTTCAACCTGATCGCCACCTCGTTCTACCCGGTTCCCTCCAGAGTCGAGATGGTGCAGGCGGTGCGCGAGGCCAGCGATGAGGCCAACAAAGAGGGCAGCAAGTTGCTCGCCCGCTACTACGAGGACCATCCTGAACTGGCGACGGGGGATGCCGCCCAGGCGATGACAGACTTCAACGTCGTCCGCGTGGCCGTCAACGATGACGTGGAGAATCGCGTGCGGCCCGTCGTACAGCGCTACGAGCGCCAGATTGCCGCGCAACAGCAGACCCTGGATCGTCTTCGATTCTTCTCACCCGCGATCCTGATGCAAAGCGCGCTGAACGACGTCGCCGGATCTGGCGTCGATCGTCACCGGCATTTCATTTCCCAGCTCGACGCATTCCACGCGCAATGGCGTGCGCACTTCGTCCCCTTGATCTTCGCCAAGGCGAGGGTCACGTCGTTGGATACGCTACCCTCATTCACCTTCGTCGAAGAATCGACCGCCGTCCTGTGGGGAAGGGTTGGGACGGGCGTCATGGCATTGCTGCTGCCATCCTTGGCCCTGGCCTGGTTCGGTTTCCGGCGCCTGCGTCGCTATCCGGTTGCCGGCTGATGACCATTCATCGGCCCAAAAGGACCACTCGTTGGAAAAATCGCGCAGCTGACGCGCATTCACTACGCGCCCTGCGAGCTCAACGCTACTCTAGGTGATTATGATTCGAAGCAGTTTCGTGGTCTGGCTGGCTCTTGGCCTGGCGGTACCAGGCTTTGCGCAGACGGGCGCCACGCTCAGCGGCGTCATCACGCAATCGGACAGCAACCAGCCGTTCTCCGGCGCGCTCGTGGTCATCGACGAACTGCGGCGCGAAACGCGCGCGGGTGCGGACGGATCCTACCGGTTCGAGAACGTCCCGCCCGGGCTGTATCACATCGGTGTGCGGGCCGAAGGCTACAGCACGCGGCGAACCGAAGTGACGGTGGGTGCAGCGGCGCAGACGCTGAACATCGCGATCGACGTCGACATGCACTTCACTGAGGTGGTGTCGGTCAGTCCCTATTCGCGCCCCCAGTTCGAGTCGTATCAGCCGACCGCCGTGCTGTCTGGACAGGAATTGGCGAAACAGCTCGAGGCGACGATTGGCGCGACGCTCGCCGAGGCTCCTGGCGTGTCGGTGCGGTCGTTTGGACCGGGACCCGCGCGCCCGATCATTCGCGGCCTCGATGGCGACCGCGTCGTCGTACTCGAAGACGGACAGCGGATGGGCGATCTGTCGAGTCAGTCCGCCGATCATGGCGTGCCGGTGAATCCGGCGGCGGCGAGAAAGATCGAAGTCGTCCGCGGTCCAGCCACGCTGCTGTACGGCGCCAATGCCATCGGCGGGCTGGTCAACGTCATCACCGACCAGATTCCCACCGAGCGGACGACCCGGCCAGCCGGCAACCTGGCGTTTGATTTCGGCAGCAACGGCGAACAGGCCGGCGGCGCCGGAGACATTCACGTCGGCAACGGCCGCTTCGCGCTGCACTTTGGTGGAGCCGGACGTCGTGCCGGCAACTACCAGACGCCGGACGGCGAGGCCGACAATTCCCGGTCACGCATGGCCATGGGCCAGGTCGGCGCCGCCTGGACGGGTGATAACGCCTATGCCGGAGTCAGCTACGGCTACGATGACATCAAGTACGGCATTCCCGTGGTCGAAGAAGGCATCATTTCGCTGACGCCGAAGCGTCACGCGTTCAACTTCCGGGCCGGCGCGTCGGAGCGATCGGGCTGGCTGCAGTCGTATCGGGCGACCGTGGGCGTCCGGCAGTACGAGCACTCGGAGCTCGAGGGTGATGAGGTCGGCACGACGTTCAGCAACGACTCGGTCGAAGCCGACGTGCTGATGTCGCATCGTCCTGCCGGCCGGCTCGTCGGCAGTCTGGGTGGCTGGTTCCTCAACCGTAAATTCGCGGCGACCGGTGCCGAGGCACTGTCTCCGCCGATTAATCAGCGCAGCTTTGCCGGCTTCATTTATGAAGAGCTGAAGTTTCCGCATGCCGCCGTGCAGTTCGGCGCGCGCGTCGACCGGACCAGCTACGAGCCGGTGGTGGGCATTCTCGACTTTCTTCGCGGCGGCCTGCCGGCGCGGGATTTCACAGACGCATCGGGATCTCTCGGCTTGCTGATTCAGCCGGCGGCGGCCAGCGATAACTTCGTGATCGCCTTGAGCCTTGCCCGAGCCGCCCGTAACCCGGCGCTCGAGGAGCTGTATTTTTTCGGCCCGCATCCGGGCAACCTGGCGTTCGAAATCGGCAACCCGGCTCTTGAGTCAGAGCGTGGATTCGGCTTCGATGCGTCGTTGCGTGGCCGGTCGGACCGCTTCGAAGGTGAGGTCACCTTCTTCCGCAACCACATCAACAACTACGTGTTCCGCAATCCAATCAGCGAGGACGAGTTCGAAGAGCGTGAAGAGGAGTTCGAGAAACGCTTCGGCGCCCATGACGATGACGGGGGCGGCCACGATCACGGCGAGTTTCCGTTCGTCGAGTTCGTCGGCCGGGACGCCACGTTGACCGGCTTCGAGGCCCACGCCGACGTCAAGCTCACCAGCGAGCTGACGCTGGAGGGGACGTTCGACATGGTCCGCGGGCAAATGCCGGACAGTGGCGATGCTTTGCCGAGGATTCCTCCGTTCCGCGTCCAGACCCGGCTCACCTATCAGCGCGACGCGTTCCAGATCGGCGGTCACCTGCAGTTCGTCGGCGAGCAGGATCGCGTCTACGGCGAGGAGACCGCCACCGACGGCTACACGCTGGCGAAGTTGTTCGCCTCGTACTCGTTCAATGCCGGCGGCGTGCTCAACACCATCACCGCGCGCCTGGACAACGCCACCAACCAGCTCTACCGCAACCACCTGAACTATCTCAAGGACGTGCTGCCCGAGGCCGGTCGCAGCTTCAAGGTGGTGTATTCGGTCGGCTTCTGAGCGGCGAGCGGGGGGTGTCGGCACACGACCCACGGGCTGGTGTGCTGGTCACAGTGCACTGACTACCATTCATTGGCTCCCGTGAGCCGTTCGTTGACCACCCGACGCGCTTGGTAGGATGGCGGTCGCCAGACCGCCGTCCTCCCAGCGACAATGCCGCGCACTCCGATGCGCCCGCGCGTGATCCCCCTCGTCACACTGGCTATCGCCGTCGTCGCACTCAGCGCAGACGCCGGCGCCCAGTGGACGCGTCGCCCGTACCAGCACTCTCGGTATGGCGGCAACTACATGCACTCGTATCACTTCCCGCCTGCCCCGAGCTCGACGCCATGGGCGCCGTCCTGGAGTCCTGACGACCGTTCGCTGGCCGTCGCGATGTCCGGCTCCATCTGGCGTCTCGATATTGACACCGGGGCGGCGGTGGAGCTCACCGCGGGTGCCGGGTATCACTCATCGCCGACATGGTCCGCCGACGGGCGCTGGATCGTCTACACCGTCGACGCCGGCGGGAAGGCGATTGGTCTCGAGGTGCTCGACCTGCTGACCAACCAAAGCCGCGTGCTCGACAGTGACGCCGCCAACTACGCCGACCCCGAGTTTTCTCCGGATGGCACGCGCCTCGCCTACACGGCGTCGCTGCCGAACGGGTATTTCAACGTGTTCGTGCGCGGTTTCGCCAACGGCTCGTGGAGTGGCGAACCGGTTGCCGTCACCTCCGATAGCACCACCAACAGCGGCCGGGAGCGCCCGTACTTCACTGCCCAGGACATGCACATTTCGCCGGCCTGGCTGCCCAACGGCCGGGAGTTGCTGCTGGTCTCGAACCACGGAGTGGATCGTGGGTCTGGACGCGTGCGCCGGGTGCCGGCGGTGGCGGCCGGCATCGATCGATCGACCGTGGTGATCGATGAACAGACGCTGTATCAGGCCGCGCCTCGAGTGTCGCCCGATGGCCACCACATTGCCCGTTCGTCGTCACGCGGCGGCACGCGTTCGTGGAGCGCGCTGACTCTGACTGGCATAGACGGAACCGCCCCAGTCGACCTGGTGGCCGGCGACTTCGACGTCTTCATGCCGCGCTGGTCTGCGGACGGGAGACGCATCGCGTATCTGACCAACGCGTCCGGACTGCCTCAAGTGGCCATCTACGATCTGGAGACGCAACGCGTTCGGAACGTCCCCGTCACGTCACGCAACTGGAAGCGGCCGGCCGGCTCGGTTGCCCTCCACATCATCGATGACACAACCGGGAAACCCACCGCTGCACGGGTGCATCTGACCGCCTCCGATGGCCGCGCGTATGCGCCGCCGTCCCGGCTGGCCCGCGTGAACTGGGCCGGCGATCGAGTGTTTCACTCGGATGGCGGCGAGGTATTCGAGCTGCCCGCGGGACCGCTCACGCTCGATGTCGTCAAGGGATTCGAGTACGAGCCGGCGAGGGTCGAGACGACCATCGAGCCGGGACAGCAGCGCGATCTCACCGTGCGGCTGCGGCGCATTGCCGACCTGCGCGCCGCGCAATGGCTGAGCGGCTCCACAGGCGCCCATATGCACGGCGGCGGCTTGCTGCGTTACGACATGAAGGACTTGTTGTTTCAGGCTGCGGCCGAGGACGTCGCGGTCGTCAACAACGCGCTGGCGCATCAGGAGCGCCGCATCGCGGATGACGAGCTGTTCGCCTGGGGATCCGCGGCTCACCCGTTGTCGACGCCCGACCGGCTGTTGATGCTGGGACAGGAATATCGGCCACCGTTTCATGGACACGTCGCGGTGTTCGGCGACCGGCGACGGTTGACCGAGTTGTTTCCCGTCACCATCGGCTATGAGGCGCCGCCACCGCCCACCCTCGCGCCGTCGAACACCGCGTTTCTTGCAGCGGCCAAGAGCGGGGGCGCCATCACCAGCTACGTCCACGCGTTTTCAGGCGAGACCGACCCGATGAGCGCGGGCCTGGGCCTCGGCAAGGCGTTCATGGTCGATGCGGCGCTGGGGCTGGCCGACACCATCGAGTGGGCAGCCGCGAGCCGCGGCGCATTCGTCCCGTGGTACGCGGCCCTCAACAACGGCCTGCGCGTGACGGCCATTGGCGGAGAAGACACCATCAGCAATCTCCACATCATGCGGCTGCTCGGCTGTGTGCGGACCTACGTGCACACGAACGGCGAACTGACGGCGGATGCGTGGTGGCAGGGTGTGCGCCGCGGCCGCACGTTCGTCAGCACCGGGCCGCTGCTGGACGTACGGATTGGCGATCAGCTTCCCGGTGGCGATGTGTCGTTGAGTGCGCCTGGGCAAGTGGAAGTCCGGGGCACGTTGCGCTCGGCGACGCCGTTGCAGCGGCTGATCATCGTGCAGGACGGCCAGGAAGTCGCCGAACTTCCGCTAGATGCCGGCCGCCGCTCCGCGACGTTCTCCCGTGTGGTGCCGGTCAGCCGGAGCGGATGGATTCATGTGCGGGCGGAGGGAACACCGAACGAACGGTTTCCGCTCGACACCATCTACGCGCAGGCGTTCACCAACCCGGTGTGGATCGCAGTCGGCGGTCAGCCGGTTCGGAACAGCGCGGCAGCGGACTACGCGCTCAAGTGGATTGATATGCTGCAATTGATGGCGGACGCGTGGCCGGGCTGGACCAACGCTGCCGAGAAACAATCCGTGTTCGGCGATTTCGAGCGCGCGCGGGACGAGTACCGCCGGCGCCGCGCAGACGCCGTGGCGCGTGGGTGGTAGGTAGGAGGTTGAGCATGCGGTGGTTTGCGACGGTCGCGATCGGGTGCGTGTTGATGGGCACGACGGGTCTGGGCCAGGCCTACTCCCAGGTCGACTTCAACAAGCTCAGCAACTACGACTACGAGCTGCCCGACCCGCTCGATCCGACGGCCAAGCTCGTGCCCAACCAGATTCCGGTGGCGATCAAGTCGCTCAACGGCAAGATGGTGGCGATCGAGGGTTTCATGCTGCCGCTCGATCTGACGCCGCAGGGCGTATCGGTGTTCATGCTGAACGCGAACCTCGACATGTGCTATTTCGGCGCGCCGGTCCGCATGAACGAGTGGATTCTGGTCACCATGAAAGGCGGCAAGCGCGCCGCGTTCACGCACTTGGCGACCACCGTCAAGGGCCGTCTCTCGGTCGGCGAGGAAATACGCAACGGCCGCGTGGCCAGCGTGTACCGTCTCGAGGCAGACAGCGCCGAAACTGAAGGCCGCAGATGACCGACACGCGTGGACCGGCGCTGTTGATCCAGGACCTGCGCAAGAGCTTTCGTTCTCCGGACGGAGAGATGACGCCAATCGTCGATGTGCCGGAGTTCGCCCTCGCACACGGCGAGCAGATTGCCCTGCGCGGCATGAGCGGTTCCGGCAAGACGACGCTGCTGAATATGGTGGCGGGGATTCTCGCTCCCGACGCCGGCCGCGTGGTCGTGGCCGGGCGCGAGATCACCGCGCTGACCGAATCCGGCCGCGACCGCATGCGCGCCGAGACCATCGGCTACGTGTTCCAGACGTTCAATCTGCTGCAGGGATTCAGCGCGCTCGAGAACGTGCTGCTCGGTATGACCTTCGGCAAGGGTGCGGATCGACCTGCCGCCACCCAGCTGCTGGAGCGGGTCGGCCTGGGCGCGCGGTTGCATCACAAGCCGCGGCAACTGTCCGTCGGCCAGCAGCAACGCGTGGCGGTGGCGCGGGCGCTGGCCAATCGTCCGCAACTCGTGCTGGCCGACGAACCGACCGGCAATCTCGACCCGCGGCATGCCCGTGAAGCGCTGGCGCTGATCCGCGACGTCTGCCGTGAGAATGGCGCCGCGCTGTTGCTGGTGACCCATGACTCCGAGGCGCTGGCGCAATTCGAGCGCGTCGACGAGCTCGCCCACATCAATCGGGCGGCAGCATGACCCCGGGTTTGTTTCTGATCGTTCGGCGCAGTTTGCGGCAGCATGGATTGTCGACCGCGGTGACCGCGGCGGCAGTGGCGTTGGCCAGCGGGCTGGTGATGAGCGTGTTCAGCATCAACCGCCAGACCTACGACGCGTTTACGGGCGGCAACGCCGGCTTCGACGCGGCGCTGGGCGCGCGTGGCAGTCAGCTGCAACTGGTGCTGAACACCGTTTTCCACCTCGAAACGTCTCCGGGCAATATTCCGTGGCGCCTGTACCAGACCATCAAGCAGGACCCAGGCGTCGAACTGGCGATCCCTTACGCGGTGGGAGACAACTTCCATGGCTACCGGATCGTCGGCACCACGGCAGAGATGTTCACGCGCTTTCAGTACCGCGAAGGTCGCCAGTTCGTTGCGCAGGCGGGCGGCCGCTTCTTCGAAGAAACCGCGCAAGAGGCGGTAATCGGCAGTGTCGTCGCCGAGCGGCTCGATGTCAGCGTCGGCGATATCATCAACCCCTATCACGGTTTGATCTTCGACGAAGACCGCAAACATCAGGACGAGTATCGCGTCGTCGGCATCCTCGAGCCGACCAACAGCCCGTCGGATCGGGTGGTGTGGATTCCGATTGAAGGGCTGTACCGGATGTCGGGACATGTGCTGCGCGGCTCGGGCCGAAGCTTCAAACCCGTCGAGGGCGAGGCAATTCCCGACGAACATCGCGAGGTCAGCGCGGTGATGTTGAAGCTGACCGATCCGCAGGCGGGGATTTACCTCGATCAACTCATCAACCGGCAGGGCAATCAGGCCACGCTGGCGTGGCCGATCGGCCGGGTCATGGCCGACCTCTTCGACAAGATCGGGTGGGTCAACCGCATTCTCGAGATGGTGGCCTACTTGGTAGTGGTGGTCGCGGCCGGGTCGATTCTGGCGAGCCTCTACAACACGATGAACGAGCGGCGACGCGAGTTCGCCATTCTTCGTTCGCTGGGCGCCCGCAAGGGCACGGTGTTTTCGGCGATCGTCCTGGAAGCGACGGCGATTACCGCCATTGGTACGGGGCTCGGTTTCCTGGTGTATTCGGCGATCCTGGGCGCCGCCTACGTGGTTGTCCGCGCTCAGACCGGCGTGGTACTCGACCCGTTCCGGCTCGATCCGGTGTTGTGGATGACGCCGGCCGGTATGTTGGTCGTGGGCGCGCTCGCCGGCCTGGTGCCCGCATTCAAGGCGTATCGCACGGATGTGGCTTCCAATCTGGTGCCCAGTTCCTGATTCGGAAGCCGGTCATCACCCCGTAGCGACCATTCATCATCTTTGGGTCGCCACTGCAGTCGTCTGCCCCCACGCTTGAGGCATGATGGCTTTGAGAATCGGCTTTGCGGCTTGGTCGGTATTTGCGGCCTCTTGCGCGGCCGCTCCAACAGAAGCACCTCCTCCGGCCGCGGCACCGGTGGCGTCGGCGCCAGCGCCGGCGCCAGCACCTCCAACGAATGCTCCCGAACCAGCCACGGAGCCGAAATCCACGGACAGACCCGCCGCCAAGACACACGCGCACGCCGCGCCTCACGGCGGTACGCTCGTCGAGCTCGGGGATGAGTTTGCGCATCTCGAGTTGCTCCTCGACAAGGAAACCGGACGGGTCACGGCCTTCGCCCTCGACGGCGAAGCGGAGAAACCCGTTCGCCTGTCGCAACCAACCGTGACGCTGCGCATCACCGTGCCCGACGTGTTGGAGCCATTGGATGTCGAGCTGACGGCGGTCGAGAACGCCCTGACAGGGGAGAAGGCCGGTGACACGTCGCAGTTCAGTGCCACCGTGCCTCCACTGAAAGGCCGCGACGAATTCCGCGGCACGATCACGTCGATTGGCATTCGCGGGCGGTCATTCGCGCGTGTCGCATTCCGCCACCCGTCGGCCGGCCATTGATCATGTCGACCCACGCGATGCCGTCACCTGTCGACAACGCCGCGAAGCCGATGCCCGTCCGATGGGCGATCGTGGCGGGTGCAGGTATCGGATTCGTGATCCTGTTCGCGATGCGCGCGGCCGAGAACCGAGAACCGCTCGACACGTCCGCCATCGTCCCGGTCGAACAGTTCGAAGCAATGGGGCGACGCTACAAGCAGGTGTCGTTCAGTCTGCTGGCCTCGTTCGATTACGGTGTCCGCCCGGACGACGATTCGGGCGCCGCCGGCAACGAAGTCATTCCAGAGGAAGTGCTGGCGCTCGACGGTCAACGCGTGGGTATCGTGGGCTTCATGCTGCCGGTGGACTTCAACGGGCAGGGCGTCAACCAGTTCATTCTGAACGCTAACATGGACATGTGTTACTTCGGCGCGCCGACGCTGCCGAACCAATTCATCACGGTCACGATCACCGGGGGTCGCCGGGGGCCCTTGGTGCATACACCAGTGGTGGTGTTCGGGACGCTGCACATCACGCCACAGCGTCGCAACGGACGCGTCGTCGGCCTGTACCGGGTCGATGCCGACGGTATCGGCACAGGCGCGGCCTCGTGAGTCTGAGCCGTCTACCGGGCATCGTCGCGGTGCTGTGGCTGATGAGCGCGCACCTGGCTGCGCAAGGCCTCGTGGTCCCGCTCGAGCGTGCCGCCGAATTGAAGCGGAGCTATCCGTTCGTGCGCTTCCTGTCGCTCGCCTCGTTCGACCTGCCGCTCGCTGACGGATTCGTGCACAGCCAGCCCGCGTCGAGACCGACGGAGCCGCTGGTCATTCCCGCTGAGGTGCTGGCGCTGCATGGCAAGGCCTCTTCGATCCGTGGTTTCATGCTGCCCATAGACGTGACCTCCGCTGGCGTCAAGACGTTCATCCTGACCTCGTCGATCGATTCATGCCACTGGGGTCTGACCGGCCTGCCCAACGAATGGGTGCTGGTGGAGATGAACGCGCGCGTGCCGTTTCTGCAGTTTCAACCGGTGACAATCTTCGGGCGTCTGAGTGTCGAACCGTCCTACCGCGCCGGCCGTCTGTCGGGCCTTTACCAGATGCGCGGCGAGTTTCTGTCGGCCGACGGGCTGTAACGCGGCGCGAACCTGTCGGAACGACCGCTCAACGGTTCATTTCGCCCATTCGTTCGGACGTGCTACCGAGGCGCCGGTTTCACCCGCAGACTGGGCGAACCGTGGTGTCAACCAATGCGGCGGAAGTGCTCAACCTTGTCGGCTTCATCACCGGCACGGTGTTGTACGCCATGCTGCTGGCGCTCGTCTTGCGCGATTCGGGCGCCCGGAATCCGTCGACCTCGGCATTGCCGCTGGCCACGGCGCTGCTGGGATTGGTGTGGAATCTGGGAGAGTTAACGGCCTTCGCTCTCCCGAAGCTCGGCTATCTCGAATACTCGGTCGGTTTATGGGCCACGGCCTTCCCTGCGCTCGGACTGCTGGCGGCGGTCGTAGTGCACTCGGTCGCCCGCGACCTGCCGAACGGCGGCCTCGTCACGAGCGTTGCGTACGCCTGCAGCACGGCGGCGTCGGTGCTGCACATCCAGACCGTGTTGACGGGCGACCCCAATGCTTCGTCACTGGCATTTGTGGTGCTGACAATCTGCTATACCGGCATTATCGTCGCCCTGGCCGCGCTGACGCGCGGGCAGCCGAATGGCTCACGGATTCTTTGGATCGTCGCCCTCGCCATGTTCGCGGTATCGGCGTCACATCTGGGGCGCGAACATGGAGGCGACGAAAGTTGGGCGATTGAACTGGTCGGTCATCATGCCGCGATTCCGCTGGCGTTCGCCATCCTCTACCAGGACTACCGATTCGCCCTGGCCGACCTGTTCCTCAAGCGCGCGCTGACCCTTTTGGCCCTGGTGGCTTTCGCATTCACAGGCTACTCACTGACAGCGGCGCTGACGCCGGGGCCGATCACAACCGGCCTCGGTCTTATTTTGTGGGTCGGCACCGCCCTGGTCATGCCGTCGTTGCACCGCGGCGTAACGGCGCTGGTGGACGTGCTGCTGTTGCGGCGCGTCGATTACCGCGATCTGAACGCACGAATGGCTGGGGCCTTGCAAAACGGCGCGTCGATCGAGCAGGTGCTCGACACCCTGTGCGAACAGCTGCGGACGGCGCTCAACGCCAGCCGAGTCTGGTGGATGGAGGGTGACAGCCCGGAGACCGCCGACGCCGGAGTCACCGCGCGGGCGTCGGTCGACACCACCGAACATCCGCCGTACCTGGTGAAGGTTGGCGAGCTGATGGACGGGCGCCGGCTACTCTCCGACGACCTCGCGCTGATCGATGCGGCGGTTAACATCGCCGCCCGAAGGATCGACCAGTTGCGCCTGACGCACGAGCGCTACGAAGTGGAGCTGCGCGCTCAACGCATGCAGAAACTCACCGCCGAGGCCGAACTGAAAGCGCTTCGCGCGCAGATCAACCCGCATTTTCTCTTCAACGCGTTGACGACGATTGGCTACCTGATTGAGGCCGCGCCGCCGCGGGCGTTGTCGACCTTGATGCAGCTCACCGGGTTGCTGCGGGGCGTGCTGCGGTCTGACGGCGAAATGACCACGCTTGGCCGCGAAACTGAACTCGTTGAACATTACTTGAGGATTGAGGCCGAACGCTTCCAAGAGCGGTTGACGGTGACGGTTGATGTGCCTGACGCATTACGGCAGAATCACGTACCGGCGCTGACGTTGCAGCCGCTGGTCGACAATGCCATCAAGCACGGCATTGCGAAGAGCACCGCGGGCGGCCGGGTGGCGATTCGCGCCGACTGCGAGTGTCACTCTGGCGAATCGCGGTTGAAGATCGAGGTCCGCAACAGCGGCGCACCGTTGAGCCGTGCCGTCGACACCGGCGATCGGGTCGGTCTCGACAACGTGCGCCGTCGCCTGATGGCGCTCTACGGGCCGAACGCCTCACTGGAGTTGGCTACGGCATCCGACGGCGATACGCTCGCCATACTGACGCTTCCCGCGAGCGTGAACGAGGAAGAGAAACTTGCCGATGTCAAAGCAGTTGAAAGTCGTCGTCGCAGATGATGAACGGCCGGCCCGCCGGTTCTTGATCAACCTGTTGCGCGCGTTTCCCGACGTGCTGGTCATCGGCGAAGCGGACAATGGGCGCGACGCGATTGTCTTGATCGAGCAGCAACAACCCGATCTGGCGCTGCTCGACTTGAACATGCCGGACGTCGGCGGGCTCGACATCGCGCGGCTGGTCAGAGCCGGCACGACGCCGTCGATCGCCTTCGTGACCGCGCACGACGAGTTCGCGCTCGAAGCGTTCGAGTTGAACGTCATCGACTATCTGCTGAAGCCGGTCGAGAGCGGCCGCCTGCGCGCCACCATCGATCGCGCTGCGGCGCGAGCGCAGGGGCCGGCGGCAGATCGGGTCAGCGCCCTGACCGCCGCGTCGTCCGCGCTCGAGGCGGCCGCCAAGCGCCAGTACCTCGAGCGCATTCCCGTGCGGCGCCGGGATGAAACCGTCATCCTGGCGGTGCGGCAGATCGCGTCGATTGTGGCCGAGGGCGAACTGTTGCACTTGACCACGCTGACCGGCGAGCGTTTCACGATTTCCCACCGGCTGCACGCGCTCGAAGGGCGGCTCGATCGCCGCCGGTTCGTCCGTTTGAGCCGGGGCACGCTGGTCGCCGTCGATGCGATTCAGAAGTTCAGCCCCATGCCCGGCGGCACGTATCAGGTGCTGCTGAGCAACGGTCAAAGCCTGGTGGCCAGCCGCATTCAGTCGCGCGTGCTGCGCGATACGCTGCTGCGGCTGTAGTCGTCGAGGTGTCCTGGCGGAACGTCGAGGGCTCCAGTCCCACTCGGCGGGACGCGTCCAGACCGGTGACATTCACCCTGCCCAAACGGCCGCCTGTGTTGCGTATCTGACCGTTCACTGATTGCGCGAGTCGCGCTCGCGGGCGTGCCGGTACTATCAGAAGTTCCGTGCCACGCCTGCTCCTCGCCGGTCCGCTCGACGCGACGCGACAGCTCGTCGATCTGCTGCCAGTCGGCGATTTCTCAGTGACGCTGGTTCACGACGCCGCGGCGCTGAGCGCGGCCGTCAATCTCGGTGAACCCGCCCCTCTCGTTCTGGCCGCGCTCGAGACCACATCGGGCGATGAGCCCTGGGCGATCCCACTATTGGAATCGCGACGCGTGATGTGGATCGCCTGGAACCGCCTCGATCGGTCGGCCGCTGCGGTGCGGGCCTATGAACTCGGTGCGCTGGCCGTGCTCCCCGGCGGCGTCACGCGGGAGGCCGTCGACTCCGCGCTGCGCACGGCGTTTGCGCGTGTCCAAGGCACCGCGCACTCAGGCCGTCCGGCGAGGCACGGTCCCAATCGCTACCCCGCCAACTCCGAGATCCTCATCGATGAGCACGATGTGCTGATTCTCGAGTCCGGCATTGTCTCCACCAGCGTGCTTCACGACGACGGGTCGGAAGTCCTGATTGGCATGGCAGGTGGAGGCGAGGTCCTGGTGGGCCACCCGCATGATTCCTGCTGCCTGCTGTGGCGCGCGCATACCGAGACGCGCGGCACGGTGCAGTCGTGGCAGCACGCCGCGGCCACGCCGGCCTTCGCGTCCCGGCTGCGCGAGCGTATCCGCCGCACGGATGCCTGGGCGGCGGTCGTTGCGCGGCCGCACCTGGAGGATCGTGTTATCGGCCTGCTGTCGCTGCTGGCCGAGGCGTTCGGTAGTCCCGTTGCAACCGGGGTCCGGCTCAACCTGCGTCTGACCCACGGCCAACTGGCATCGGCGATCGGCGCGACCCGGGCGACGGTGACGCGAGTGATCGGCCGGCTGCGGCGACAGCAGACGCTCGATCGTATCGGCGAGGGTCACGATGAACGCTTCGTGCTCAGGGTGATCGAGCCGCACTCCCACCGCTAGCCTGGCGGCGGCAAGCTCGCTACGAAGCCGCGCCACGATTCGGTGTCAATGAGGAGACTGGAGGCGCGTCCCGTAGGTCGCTCTGGGCGGCGGTGCCGACTCACTCACGTTCCGCTTTGTCGTGCGGACGCACCCCGGCATTGACGGCCCACTCATCCCACTTGCGGCCGCAATGAATCACTTCATGCCAGGCGATGGCCGCCGCCGGCTTGTGCAGCTTGTGTTGCCATCGCAGTCCGGGCGCAAACATCACCGCGATCACGGTTTCCACAGGCGGGCAGCCCTCCTCGCGGCATCGCAGCTCGGTGACCAGCACGGGCACGTCCTCCGGCAGCCGGCACGAAGACCGCACCCACTGCTTGACGCGGGCGAGGGCAGCGGGATCGGGCTTAGGAAGATCGTCGAGATCGAGCATCCCTTGTTGTAGCGCGCGCCGCCGGGCGCGTCGGTACGACGACACGCTGTTGGCTGGTGCGATCCGACACCTGAACGTGGTGTTTCGCGCACCGGGAGTGGCGCGCCAGCCGCGTACGATGGGCTGTTGAGTGCAGCCCGATGATCACTACCAAGCGTCAGACCCTGGCTCAGGTCATGGTCTGCCTCGGCTGCTGCTGTGGCCGGGTGGACAAAGGTAAACCCGCGGTCCCCAGTGACTGGCTCAAGGCCGAATGGAAGCGGCGCCGGCTGCTCAAGCACGTGCATCTGACCATTGCCGGCTGCCTGGGGCCGTGTGAGATCGCCAACGTAGTGACCATCGTCGTACCCGAAGGCACCCTCTGGTTCGGGGGAATTTCCGGATCGCGATTCTTTGAAGAACTGCTCGTCTGGGCTTCCGCGTCAGCAGCGGCCGGTCGACTGGCGCCGCTGCCCGAATCATTCGAACCGCACCGTTTCGAACGGTATGCCGTGGCGACCTCCGCTGCGGTGCTTCAGGAAGGAAGTGCGGCGTGATGAGCTGGAACACGGCGGTGGGCGCGCAGGAGTGGCTGGCCCATGTCGTCGAAATCGGCGCGCTGCTGGCCGGAACCAGCTTCGTGCTTGGCTGGATTCGCCATGCGCTGGGCGAGGGATGGATCCGCCTGGCTCTCGGCCGGCGGGATGCGGTGGGACTGGCCTACGGCGCGCTGCTTGGCGCTGTGACGCCGGTCTGTTCGTGCAGCGTTGGCGCCATTTACGCCTCGCTGCTCCATCACGGCGCGTCGCATCGTTCCGCGGCGGCGTTTCTGTTTGCGGCGCCCGCCGTCAACGAAGTGGTACTCGTCACCGTGCTGATTGCGTTCGGCTGGAAAGGCGCGCTGTGGTACCTGGCCGGCGGCCTGGCGGCGGCGATCGTCACTGGCCGGTTCGCTGAGCAGCTGCGGCTGCGCCCGTGTGAGCGACATCTGCACGTGCTGGCGTGCACGCCCACCATGCGTCAGGCGGCGTGGCGACGGGCGTCGGCGGACACATTGCGGTTGCTTCGAACGATGGCGTTGCCGGTAGTCATTGGCGCGGGCCTGGCCGGAGCGCTCCAAGCGGCGCAGTTCGATCCCCGATCGCTGCTTGCCGCCATCGGCGCCGCGCCCTGGGCGCCAGTGGCGGCCGCCGCCATCGGTCTGCCCTTACACATCGAGCCGGGTCTGCTCGCCGGGTTGTTGGCGCCGGTCATTGGCACCGGACTGGCAATGGGGACGCTGATCAGCTTCACCATGGCGACCGCAGTGGCGTCGGTCCCCGAAGGGGCCGTGCTCCGATCGCTGATCGGCTGGCGGGGCTTAGCGACGCTGTCACTCTGGTACTTCACCTACACCGCGGGCTTCGGCCTGTTCGTCAACGCCTTCTGGACGTAGCAGCGTAAGGAACTGCCGACATGACACAACCCGCTCCCGCCCCCGTGCCGGTCACCGTGCTCACGGGTTTCCTCGGGTCTGGCAAGACGACCCTGCTCAACCGCATCCTCACCGAGAACCACGGCAAGCGCATCGCCGTGATCGAGAACGAGTTCGGTGAGGTCGGCGTCGATCAGGAGCTGGTGATCGGCGCCGAGGAAGAGATCTTCGAGATGAACAACGGCTGCATCTGCTGCACGGTGCGCGGCGATCTGATTCGCATTCTCGGCAGCCTGATGAAGCGACGCGATCAGTTCGATCACATCATGATCGAGACGACCGGCATGGCCGATCCTGGCCCGGTTGCGCAGACGTTCTTCGTGGACGACGAGATGAAGGAGCGCCTGACCCTCGACGCGATCGTCACGCTGGTCGACGCCAAGCATGTGTGGGAGCACATCGACGATCAGGACGAAGTCAAGGAGCAGATCGCGTTTGCGGATGTGATCCTGCTGAACAAGACCGACCTGGTGTCACCAGGGGAACTGGACAAGCTCGAGGTCCGCGTGCGATCGATGAACGCCGGCGCCAAGATTCTGCGCACGGCCAACGCGCAAGTCGGCATGGACGCCATTCTCGATCAAGGCGGTTTCGACCTCGATCGCGCGCTGGCCGTGGATCCGCAGTTCCTGGAGCCAGAGTTTCCGTTCGAGTGGGCCGGGATTTATTCCCTCGCGGCAGGAGAGCATGTCGTGAGCCTGCATGCCGGGCCCGACCCGTCGATGCAGTTCGTCGCCCTCGAGGTGCAGAGCGGCGAGGCTCACGCGCTGGAGCCGGCGATCATGCCGGCGGTGCTGGCGTTCTCCGGCGCCGACCATCCAACGAGCCAGGCCGACATCATCGTGCCCGGAGACACCCGCTACGACCTGCAGCTGGCCGATGCGCCGGCAGCCTTCCGCATTCGTGTGGCCAAGGCCGGATACTACGCGTTGTTCACCGAACATCATCCCGACGAGTTCCGGGCGCGGCTGCTGAGCGGCGCCGCTGAGCACACGCCGTTGTATCAGCGCGTGTTCAAGCCGGACCACGAGCATGACGAAGCTGTCACCTCGGTGGGCATTACCGACGCCGGCGCGCTCGACGTCAAGAAGTTCAACGCCTGGATCAGCGAAGTGCTGCAGACCCAGGGGCAGGACATCTTCCGGATGAAGGGTGTGCTGAACATCAAGGGCCGCGATCGCCGGTTCGTGTTCCAAGCCGTGCACATGCTGTTTGACGGGCGGCTGGACCGCGAATGGGGCGCCGAGACGCCCCATAACGCGCTGATCTTCATCGGCCGCAATCTCGATCGAGAGGCGTTGAACCGCGGGTTCCGCGCCTGCCTGGCCTGACGCGACGGTGACTCCCGGACGGCTGTTACCGGCCCGGTGGCGCCGTGGCTTCGGTGACCACGTGATTGCGCTGCGCTGGACGCACGACGGCCGCTCGGCCCTGGCCGGCCTGGTCGGCGGCGGCCTGGTGATGCTGTCCCGTGACGGCGACGAGCGCTGGCGCCGAGATGGTCACGGGTTCGGCCTCAGCTCGCTCGCGTGCCATCCCTCATCGACCCAGGCGGTGACCGGCGGCCAGGATGGTCGGGTGCGCGTGTGGAATCTCGAGGACGGCGCCGTGGTCGCGGACCTCGACGCCGGAGCGCCGTGGGTGGAAGCGGTGCGCTGGAACACTGCCGGCACCATGCTGGCCGCGGCGGCGGGCCGCGGCGTGCGAGTCTGGTCCCGCGACGGCGTGCTGGTCCGCGAGTGGCCGAAGCATCGTGCCACCGTGTCGGATCTGCAGTGGCAGCCGGGCCGCGACCTGCTGTGCTCGACCAGCTACGGTGGCGTCACGCTCCTCGATCCCGCACGCGACGAGCCGCTGCGACAATTCAGCTGGCAGGGCAGTTCGCTGGTCGCGCAGTGGAGTCCAAGCGGCAAATACATCGCCACCGGCGAGCAGGATTCGTCGGTGCATTTCTGGATTGTCGACACCGGCAAGGACCTGCAGATGACGGGTTATCCCGTGAAGATCAGGGAGCTGTCGTGGGACCACACGAGCCGCTACTTGGCCACTGGCGGTGGCAATGAGGCGGTGGTCTGGGATTGCGGCGGCAAGGGACCGTCGGGCCGCACCCCCATTTTGCTGCCGGGTCATGAGCAGCGGGTCACCGCGGTGGCGTATCAGCACGGTGGATCGCTGCTAGCCAGCGGCGGCGCTGATGGTCGCGTGGTTCTCTGGCAGCCGTCCGCGAAGAAAGTGCTGGTGGGCGCCACGCAGCTGTCGCAGGCGGTGTCTCAGTTGTCGTGGTCGCCCGACGATCGAGAGCTGCTGGCCGGCTGTGCGAATGGTGACGTGGCCGTGATCAGCAGGCCGTAGGACCTCGGCCGACGTCGATCCGGCATTCATCGCACCTCGATTTCTATCGTGGCCGGATAGATGGTCGGTTCCGGCCATCCGTGGATACCGGCGGGCGCCCCGCAAGCCAACCGCCTGCGTATACTTTCGTCATGGTGCGACTTCTGCTTGCCAGTGGTCTGATGGTCACGACGTGCAGTGTCTTGGGGTCCGCGCAGGCACCGCCGAACTGGCTCGATCCATATCGCGCGAACGCGGAGCGGCTCATCGCCGCGGCCCGCGCCGATCAGTTCGCGTGGCACCGGCTGGCCGAACTGACCGACACCTTCGGCGCGCGCTTCACAGGCTCCGCCAATCTGGAGCGGGCCATTCAGTGGGCGGTCGCCACCATGCGTCGCGACGGTCTCGAGCAGGTTCGCACCGAGCCGGTGATGGGCCCCAAGTGGGTGCGAGGCCGTGAGAGCCTCGAGATCGTGGAGCCGCCACAGCATGTGATTCCCGTCCTTGGATTGGGTGGAAGTATCGGCACGCCCGCCGGCGGCATTGAGGCGGACGTCCTGGTGGTGAATGACGGCGCTGAGCTGGAACGGCGCAGCAGCGAGGCTGCCGGACGGATCGTGCTCTTCAACGTGCCGTACACCGACTATGGCGCGACCGTGCCGTACCGAGCCGGCGGGGCCGTGATGGCGGCGCGGCACGGGGCGGTCGGCATGCTGGTGCGATCGGTGGGCCCGATCGGGCTGCGTACAGTGCACACCGGCGGCATGTCGTACGCCGAGGGTGTGCCGCGCATTCCCGCCGCCGCGGTGTCGGTGGAAGACGCCGAGCGGATCGCGCGACTAATTGCCCGTGGCGTTCGCGTGCGGCTGCGCCTCGCCATGGAGGGGCGCTTCGATCCCGACGCCCAAACCTTCAACGTGGTCGGCGAACTGCGCGGCAGCGAGCGCCCGGAGGAAATCGTCCTCATCGGTTGCCACTTCGATTCGTGGGATGTCGGGACCGGCGCGTCCGACGATGCGGTGGGGTGCATCGTGACGTGGGAGACAGTGCGGCTGATGAAGGCGCTGAACATCCGGCCGAAGCGCACGATTCGCCTGGTGCTCTTCACGAACGAAGAGAACGGCTTGCGAGGCGCCAACGCCTACCGCGATCGTTACCTTAACGACGCGGCCAATCATGTCTTCGCGCTGGAGTCCGACTCCGGGGTATTCGCGCCGGCTCGCCTGGGTTTCACCGGTTCGGCTGCTGCCCGGGCCATCATCGGCGACATTGCCAGGCTGCTGGCGCCGATCGGCATGCAGACGGTGATCGACGGCGGCGGCGGTGCCGACATTGGACCCATTGCCGCCGCCGGCAAAGTGCCGACCATGGCCTACGCCGGCGACGCCACGCGCTACTTCACGATTCACCATACGCCGGCCGACACCGTCGATCGCATTGATCCAACGGAGGTGTCGACCGCCGCAGCGTCGATTGCTGCGATGGTCTACGTGATCGCCGACATGCCGCAGCGCCTGCCGAAATGATCACCGGAACCGTGTCGGCTTGCAGCGCCCGGCCGCATCGAGAAGGATGCCAAGGGGTGTGTCGGAGCGCACACGTCTCAGCAGCAGCGGCGTGACATGCTTCGAGCGATGGCGATCAAGGACCTCACCCAGGTCAGCCACCATCTGTTCCTCTGCAATGGCTCCAGCTGCAGCGACCGTGGCGCGGCGGCAACGACCGTGGCGATCCGTGACGAAATCCATTTGTGCGGGCTGCACGACGGCCTCCACACCACGAAGACCTTGTGCAACGGCCGGTGCGACGACGGCCCGGTCGTGATCGTGCAGCCGGATGGCGTGTGGTATCGCCAGGTCACGCCGACCATCGGACGCCGCATCGTCAGAGAGCACCTGCGCGACGGTGTGTCGGTGGACAGCCAGGTGCTCTACCAGTGGGGCGACGACCATCTGGACCCTGCGAAGTGACCACGGCATGCGGTTCCACGCCTCTCGACTCGGCCTCATAGTCATCGCTGCCGCCCTGCAGATTGCGCCCTCCGGCGCGCAGCAGGTGCCAGCGGGGCCTAACGTGCGGGTTGAGCTCCGTCGTGAGTGGGGCCGCATTTTCGACGCCCACGACGCCGAGGGTACGGTCGTCGTGTTGGACGAGCGCGTCAGCGGTCGGCCGGCGTGGGTCCACAACGCGCCGCGTGCCGAGCGGCGGTTCTCTCCGGCCTCGACGTTCAAGATTGCCCACGCGCTGTTGGCGCTCGATGCCGGCCTGGTGCGCGATGAGTTCCAGGTGTTCCCCTGGAATGGCGTGAAGCACACCTTCGAGGGTCACAACCAGAACCAGACGCTTCGCTCGGCGATGCGCACCTCGGCGTTGTGGGTGTTCCAGGGTTTCGCCGCCGCCATCGGCCACGAACGGGCTCGCGGGTATTTGACGAAGATCGGCTACGGTAACGCCGACCCGTCGGTGGAGAAGGGCGACTACTGGGTCGACGGCCGGCTGGCGATTACCGCGCACGAACAGGTTGCGTTTCTGCGTCGCCTCTATCGCAACGAACTGCCGTTTCGCGTCGAGCATCAACGGCTCGTCAAGGACGTCATGATCGTGGAGGCTGGACGCGAGTGGATCCTGCGGGGCAAGACCGGCTGGCAGGGGCCGATGGGCTGGTGGGTCGGCTGGGTCGAGTGGCCGGCGGGCCCGGTGTTCTTCGCGCTCAATCTCGACACGCCCGGCGGCATGGCCGACTTGCCGAAGCGCGAGGCCATCACCCGCGCGGTACTGCGATCCATCGACGCGCTTCCCTGACGAGCAGCCTGCCCCTGTCGCCTGTAGTCTGTGAACGAGAGGTCCGTCGACGAGGTTGGTCGCGAGATCGTGACAGAACTCACCGCGCGACAAGTCGAGGCCGCAGCAAGTCCGCGACCACCTCGGCGTGCCGCCGTCGCAGTTCGGCGAGCAGCCGCTCGAGAACCGGTCGCTCGGTTGACGCCCGGTCCACCACCTCGAACCGATCGGCTGTCAGAACGAAGGGCCTGATGCGTGAGAACGCACGATCGGCCATCGGCTTCCACCGGCCGTCGCGCACGGCGACGCTGAACCCTGTGAAGTCGTCGAATTCCCAGTACAGCCGTCGCGCGCGTGCCAACGGCGCGCCGCGCAGCACGGCCGAGGCGTCCTCGCCGTCGATGGGCCGGTCGCTGGCGGCTCGCCGTTTGTTGTGCCGCTGTGACACACCCTGCCGGACCCACGACACCTTACGAGCGGGTGGCGCTACTCGACGCGATCCGCGGCGTTGCTCTCGGCGGCATTCTGCTCGCCAACCTGATGAGCTTCTTCGGCACCGACATGATGGAGGCGTCGGTTCGGAAGACGATGCCGGCAGGCGAGATGGTGCTGTTCGGCGTCAACTGGCTCGTGGAAGGGCAGTTCTACTCCATTACCCTTTCCTGACGAACGCGACCAGCCCATCGGCGACCTGCGCGGCTCGTTCCTGCTGCACCCAGTGGCCGGCGCCATCGATCAACTCGACGCCGTCGAACTTCGTGCACGCGCGCTTCATGGCATCCAGGCTGCCCGCCCGTTGATACACGCCCCAATCCGCCTTGCCGGAGAGAAACAGCGACGGCACGTCAATGGTGCGGCCCGCAAACAACTGGGTCTCGGTTGCCAGGCGAGGCACTCGGCCGACGCGATAGGACTGCAATCCACCCTGGAAGCCCGTACGGCCGTACTCGCCGCTGTAGACCTTAAGGTCTTCGTCTGTGAGCCACTTGCAGGCCGCGATCTGCGCCGCGGTCGGCATGTCGCCCGCCACCTGCTGAGCCATGTTCTTGTTGAGATCCATCACGTAGTAGCGAGGCAGCTTCGCCTGCTCGGCAGCGGAGTTGTTGGCCAGCGGGAACGGCTTGTTGTCGGCCCAGTCGCCGCTTTTCACGTGGTAGTAGGCGCGCAGGAAGTTGTGCACGCCTTGAGGCGGATGCCACATGTCCTCGTTCGCCTCAGGTGTCGTGTAGTAGGTCTGGTAGTGCTTGCGCGGCGGCGTCAGCCGGGCCAGTTCTTCATCGGGCCCCGGAGCCGGCCCGTCTCGCCGGGGCTGGCCGGCGGCGGCGCCAGCGGCGGCGGATTCGTTGGCGGTGTTGAACGGCAGCTGCGCGGGTCCACCGAACGGCGCGCTCATCATCACCACGGATCGGAAGACGTCCGGTCGCGTCAGTGCGCACCAGCCTGCCACCGGTGATCCGAAGTCGTGGCCGACGACCATCGCCGCCGATCGATGCCCGAGCGCGTGGATCAACGACAGCATGTCGCGCACGCGATTCAGCGTCGAGAACGGCGCCAGGTCCTGGTCGTAGGTCACGTCGGTCCCGCCACTGCGTCCGTAGCCGCGCAGGTCCGGGGCAATCACGTGATAGCCGGCATTCGCCAGCGGCACCATGACGTGGCGCCAGCTGTAAGCGAGCTCGGGGAAGCCGTGCACCAGCAGCACCGCCGGGCGGTTGGGCGATTCGAACCCCGCCTCGAGCGCGTGCATCGCGATGCCGTTCACGCCATTGACGATGCGCGAGCGGATGCCGCGGGGGATGGTGGTGGATCCGTAGAGCACCTCTGAGTTGGCGCTCTGCGCGAAGGCGCGCGCACCGAGCGGCGCGGCGGCGATGGACAGGAGCAACTGGCGTCGGCTGAGGGCGGTCATGTGGAGTAGAGCATACGCCAGCGCTACCCCGATCTTTCCGTTGCCGAGATCGTGCCACCGCGATCCGAGGCGCGCGCGATCCAGTCCCGCCCGCTTCGCGCCAGCAGCACCACCGGCCCGAGACCGCAGATGACGATCAGGAGCGCCGCCATCGCGCCGTCTTCATAGGTGCCGCGCGCCGCCTCCCCGTACAGCAGCGTCGCCAGCGTTTCCACGCCGACCGGGCGCAGCAGCAGCGTGGCCGGAAGCTCCTTGATGGTGTCGACAAACACCAGCATGGCACCCGCTGCTACGGCTGGTCTGAGCAGCGGCACATGCAGGCGCCACAGCCGCAACCAGACGCCGTCCCCCAGCGTCCGCGCGGCATCGTCGAGCGACCGGCTGACCCTTGAAAAGCCGGCGTCGATGCTGCCGGCCGCCACCGCGAGGAAACGGGCGGGATAGGCGTACAGCAGCGCGGTCGTCGTCGCCAGCAGGAAAATGGGCGAGGCGATGCCGAGGGTGGCTTGCATCAACTGATCGAGGCTGCGGTCGGCGAACGACACGATTGGCAGAATCCCGACCGCGAGCACCGTGCCTGGGACGGCATATCCGAGTGATGCCGCTTGCGACATCAGGCTGCCGAGGCGGGCGGCGTAGCTGACGACCAGCGCTGCCGCAACCGTGATGCCGGTCGCGATGGCGGAGATGGTCAGCGTGGTAGTGGCGGCGTCCAGCAGTAGGGGCGACAGGCCGAACTCGTCGACACGGATCGCGGCTTGGTATGCCAGGTGCGCCGCCGGGGCGCCGAACCCGATGATCAGCGGCACTGACGCGAGCGCCGCCGCCGTCCATCCGCGTACCCCGCGCAGTGCGTGTCGCGCAAACGGCGTGTTGTGCTTGGCGTCACCGGCGAACCGCCGCCGGCGCCTCGACCACGATTCGAGCCCGACGATGGCCACGACGACGGCGAGCATGGCCAGCGACAGCTGGGCGGCGCCGGGAAGGTCGGAGCGGTTGATCCAGGTGCTGTAAACAGTGACCGTCAGCGTTCGCACCCCAAGAAATTCGGTGGCGCCGACATCGTTGAGGGCTTCGAGCACCGCCAGCGCCGTGCCGGCGGCGATCGCCGGGCGCGCCAGCGGCAGCGCCAGACGGGTGAACAGCCGCCGGCGGCTCGTGTCGAGCATGCGCGCGGCCTCGTACAGGCTCCCCGCCTGCATCCTGAACATCGCGAGCGTGGTCAGGTACACATACGGATAGAGCACCGCCGACAACAGCGCGATGCAGCCCGCCATCGAGCGAACATCGGGGAGCCGCAGGTCACGCGGATCGGCAATGCCGGCCATATCGCGGATTGCCGACTGCAGCGGGCCGACCGGATGCAGCAGATCGAGGTAGGCGAAGGCGACGACGTAGGTGGGCATCGCCAGCGGCAGCATCAGCCCCCACTCGAAGAACCGTCGTCCCGGAAAATCGTAGGCGCTGACCAGCCACGCCAGCGACGCGCCCAGCGCCGCCGTGATCACCGCCACGCCGGTCAGCACGGCCGCCGTGTCGCGCAGGGCGACCGGCAGCACGTACTCCCAGAGAAACGGCCACTGATCCAGTCCGGCGCCGAACGACGTGACCAGCAGCGACACGATGGGCGCCGCCGCTGCCGTCGCAACGGCGCCGGCGATGATGCCAGGCGAGCGGCTACCGATCGAGACCGACCTTGTCCACCAGCCGGCTGGCGGTGATACGGTGCCTGGCAATCTCGGCGATCGGCGTGCGATCGACCGTCAGCGGTCCGAGCGCCTTGATCAGGGGATGCACCGCCGCGCCAGTTTTGACGGGGAATTCGAAGTTCGCCTCCGCATACAGCCGCTGCGCTTCGTCCGTCACCAGGTACTCGAGCAGGCGCTGGGCTGCGGCGCGGTTCGGCGCGTGGCGCGCAATCGCGGCGCCCGAGATGTTGACGTGGGTGCCGCCGCCCTCGAAAGTCGGCAGGATGACCTTGACCGAATCTCCCCACTTCTTCTGGTCTGCGCCGCCGCTGCCGCTGCGCATCAGGCCCACGTAGTACGAGTTGCCGATTGCCACATCGCAGATGCCGCCGACAATGTCGCGCGCGCCGTCACGATCGCCGCCGGCCGCCGGGCGCGCCAGCGCCTGCTTCAAGCCCTGCAGCCACGCCTCCGCCCGGGCTTCGCCGTGCCTGGCGATGTAGTGGGCAATCAGCGCGTTGTTGTAGGGATGCTGCCCCGGGCGCGTGCACAGCTTCTTCGCCCACTTGGGATCGGCGAGTTGTTCGTAGGTCATCGCCGTCAGGTTCAGCGACGGCTGGGTGTAGAACACCCGCGCACGGAGCGACAGCGCGAACCATTCGCCCTTCGCTCCCCGGAGGTTGGACGGAATCGCCCCCTCCATGACCGGCGATGACAGCGGCTGCGTCAATCCCTTCTCGACCAGATCGATCAGCACCGCGATGTCGACCGTCATCAGCACGTCGGCCGGCGAGCGCTGCCCTTCGGCCGCGACCCGCTCGGCGAGGCCGTCGCGCAGGAAGATGCTGTTGACCTTGATCCCCGTGGTCTTGGAGAACGAGTCGAGGAGCGGTTGAACGAGTCCGGGCTCGCGGGTTGTGTAGAGGTTGATGGCGGACTGGGCGGCGGTGGTGGGCGAAACGATCACGGCCGCGGCCAACGCCAATACGGCAACCGATCGATACGCGCCATTAGACGGTCGAAACATGCGTTACTCCAGTAGTAGGAATCGGTGTCTGTTCTGATAGCAGGGCGCCGTCGTGCATCAGCGCCACCCGGCCGCCGGCCGCCGCCGCGTCGGCGGCGTCGTGCGTGACCAGTACGACCGTGGTGCCGGCGCCGCGCACCAGCTGCATGGCCTCGTCACGAATCCGCTCGCGCAACGACGCGTCGAGGCTGCAGAACGGTTCGTCGAGGAGCAGGATGTCCGGCGCCGGCGCCAGGGCGCGCGCCAACGCGACTCGTTGGCGCTCGCCGCCCGACAGCATGTGTGGGTAACTGGCGGCGCGGTCGGCCAGTGCGATTGAGTCGAGCAGCGCGGCCACGCGCCGCCGCGCGGCCTCTCGCGGCATGGTGCAAAGACCGTACGCGACGTTGTCCGCCACCGTGAGGTGCGGGAAGAGCGCGTAGTCCTGGAACACCATGCCGACGCGGCGCACGTCAGGCTCGACGAAGGTGCCGGCATCCGCCACCGTGACACCGCCAATCAGCACCCGGCCGCTCGACGGCCGCTGCAGGCCGGCGATGATCCGCAGCAGGGTGCTCTTGCCGGAGCCCGACGGCCCAATCAGCGACACGATCTCACCGGCGGCGATGTCGATGGAGACGCCGTCAAGGGCGCATTTACCGCCAAAGCGGACCGAAACGTCGGCGAGGGAAATGGACCGGCTGGACATATTGAGAATTAGTCTCAAAATCCTATATGCGACTGAATTGGTCCGTCAAGCTGCCGCCCAAAGCAGGCCATGGTGAGGGCAATTGGCTGAGGTCGGGCTACTTGCTCGGCGAGAAGTACCTGCTAGGTAGGGCCGCCACCGTGGATGTAGAGCACGGCGACGGCCGGGTGTTTCTGCTCGGGTTCCGGCCGCGGGGGCGCGGTCAGACCCTAGGCGCCTTCATGGTGCCGTTCAACGCGATGTTGCAGCAGTGAAAGGCTTGCCCTTCCAGAACGAGTTCAGCGTCGCCCACCGCTCGGCGGACAACTCGCGCTTGCCGGCCGCAGCGTAGGCCATCGCCGCGCCGTGCAGCGAGCGCATGCGGTTCGGCATGCGCAGCAGCGACACGTCGAAGATCGCCGCCGCTTCATCGGCCTTACCGGCACGCAGCAGCACTTCGCCCAGCAGTTCGTGTGACGGCTTGGCGGGATCGGCGGCGCCGTTGGGCGGACGCATCGACTCCTCGATCTGCACGCCCTCCTTGAGCAGCGCGATCGCCTGATCGTGATTGCCTTTCGCCTCTGCGATCAGGGCGGCCAGTTCCTTGTGCATGATGCGCACGGACTTGCCGGCATCGGCATTGCCCTCGTTCATGGCCTGGGCGGGACGACCGGCCGCCGGTGCCGGCGCTGCGCCGTGCTCGGCATGCGGATTTGCCGATGCCTGACCGCCGGGCGCCGCCTTGGTCTTCTTCTCGAGCGCGGCCAGCATCTGCCCGGCCGTCGCCATGTCGCCGGTGTAGACCGCGCTCATGCCGTTGGCGAGGAGCGTTTCGTTGGAGGCGTCGTCGGTGACCGGCTGCACCTTCCACTGCTGGGTCTCGATGATGTAGCGCGCCTTGGTGAGCGCGATCACGCTGTTCAGGCGCGGGTTCTTGTGTTCATTCTGAATCTCTTCGAACTGCTTCGTGCGCTCCGCCGCCAGCCCGTATTCGCCGAGCTGCAGGTAGCCGTAGTGGCCCCAGTCGCCGGAGTGCGCCAGGTCGCCTGGTGAATCGCCGGGCTTCAGCAGCTCCCGCGCGACGTTGAAGGCGCGCGTGTTCTGGCCCGCGACCTCGTTCCACATCCCGTGCTGAATGAAGATGTGCGTCGGCATGTGCACGGCGTGCGATACCGCCGGCACGATGTCGGCGTAGACCTTGGCGGCGGTCAGCGCCATCGGCGCGTGCACCGGATCGTCGAACGAGTGAATGATGTAGTGCACCGCGCCCGGGTGCTTCGGGTTGCGCATGAAGATGTCGTAGGCCAACGCGCCGGCGCGCAGTTCGGGCCGGAAGGTGTTGTCGTTGGTGGCGCGCGCCGCGCTCAGCAGCGACAACGCATAGAACGCCTTGACCTCATCGTCTTGCGGAAACTGTTTGTGGAGCCGCTCCATGGCCATCATGTAGGCGACTTTGCGCGCGCGCCAGTCGGATCCCTCGGCCCACAGTTCCTCGACGGCCTCCATGAAACCCTTTTCGCGAGGCGTCGGCGCCTTGGCGAGCCGTTCGGCGCGAGTGGCGCCGAGACGGGCCAGCACGGCGCGCGGATTCTTGTCGTCGTTGAGGGCATTCAGCGGATGGTTGTAGCAGAGCGTTTCGCCCCAGTAGGCGAGCGCAAAATCGGGCTGTGCCTTCTGCGCGAGCTGGAACTCTTCGATGGCCTGTTTCCAGCCGAAACTGTGGAGGATGGCGACGCCGCGCAGGAAGTGCCGTTGCGCCGTCGCAGAAGCCGAAGTGGGAAACGAAATATTACCGACGTTCTCAAGCTGTGCCGACACTGGAACTGCTATCACCAGCAGCGCCAGCACCGTACACGCGATTCGCAACCGCATGGGAGCCTCCTTCAAAAGCTGCCGAAATTTTACCCTATACTTCCATTTGTAAACGGGACTGGCACCTTAATATGGGTTTTTGATGACTTTGCTGCGTACCGTCCTGATCGCGATGTTGCTGATTCTGCCCCTCCATGCACAGGGCAAGAATCCATCTGCTTCAGATGAGTCGGCGACGACCGTGAAAGATGGGATTGCCATCTACGGCGTACTAACCAATCCCACGATGTACGACGTCTACGTGCAGTCCGGAACGTCCGACGCCGGCAACGTGCAGTTGCGCGACGGCGACCCCTCGACTCCGCTCGGGGCAGGCAAACCGATCAGCAACATCACGATTCCCTCGTTTGGATCGGCGGAACTGAAGGCGGGTGGGACCTACGTGCTGGTGACGGACCTGAAGAGCTCGCCGAAGGCGGGCGACACGATCAGGCTGACGTTAATGACTGACGGCGGCGTCGGCATCCCGGTCGCCGCCGTCATCAAGTAACCGGCAGCTAGCCCTTCTTGATCGCGAAGCCGGTCTCGGTCTTTTCCCGATACTTCGCGTGGCACGTCTGGCAGGTGCCGCCGAGCTCCTTCAATGCGGCCGCGGCCGCTTCCGCGTTGTTGCTCTTGTAGGCCTTCTCGGCCGACGCGGCGTGGGTCGCGGCTGCGCCCGCCCAGTCGGCCGCTTCCTTGTTGCTGCGGGCCGTCCAGAACTGCTGCGCGTCCTTGAGCAGCGCGACCATCTTGGCCGCCTCGCCGGCCTGCGCGGCCGGATCGGTGCCCTTCCGCATGGCCCCGTTCGCGGCCCCCACACCTTTCATCAACTTGTCGTAGTCTTCATCCGTCTTCGACTGAGCAGCCAGTATTGCCACCGAGCCGACACCCACCAGAACGGCCAATCCGGCCGCCACAAGAAAACGAGATACGCGCATACATCCTCCTCAAACCGGGAGGATACCATGTGGGATACTGACAACCCGTTCGGGAGTTGTGACGTCTCAAGGGAAAGAAACTATGCGCACCAGATTGCTCGTCGCCGTCGCGCTCGCCCTCGCGGTGTCCGGATCGGCCGTTCACGGCCAGGCCAGGCGCGCCATCACGCTCGACGATCACTCGAAGATTATCGGCGTCGGTGACCCGCAGCGATCGCCGGACGGCGTGTGGGTGGCCTACACCGTCACCTCCATCGATGCCGAGAAGGATCGCCGCAACACCGACATCTGGATGATCAAGTGGGACGGCAGCGAACAGCTGCAGCTCACCTCATCGCCCGACGGCGAATCGTCTCCGCGCTGGAGTCCCGACAACAAGTACCTGGCGTTCGTCGCCTCGCGCGGCACCGAGGAAGAGCGGCGCCGGGGCGGCCAGATCTGGCTGCTCAATCGCGCCGGCGGCGAAGCCCAGAAGGTCAGCGACGTGAAGGGCGGGGTATCCGACATCCAGTGGTCGCCGGACAGCACGCGCATCGCGTTCACCAAGCAAGACGATGACCCGAAGGACGAGCCGGAGAAACTGGACGGCTGGAAGCGGAAGACCGCGCCGCCGATCGTGATCGATCGCTACCATTTCAAGCAGGATCGCACCGGCTACCTGTCCCACATCTATTCGCACATCGGCGTCTTCGATCTCGCCACCAAGAAGCACACGATGATCACCAGCGGCAACACAGACGACTCGTCGCCGTCGTGGTCGCCCGATGGCCGGCACATTGCGTTTCTCAGCAAGCGCGGCCACCCGGATCCCGATCGCACGTCGAATGAAGACCTGTGGATCGTCGAGGCGCGTGACGGCGGCGCGGTCCGCCAGCTGACCAAGACCGAGTTCGGCGAAGGCGGCCGTCCCGCCTGGAGCCCGGATGGCAGCCGCATTGCGGCGCTGATGGGCGACAACGATCATAACTTTGCCTACGGTATGAACAAGCTGATCGTGGTGCCGTCGAACCCCCCGGCCAATGTTGGCGCCGCGACCAGGCCCACGGTCTACATGCCGAAACTCGATCGCGCCGTGTCGAACATCGCGTGGTCGGCGGATGGCCAGCACATTTCGTTCCTGCTGCAGGACGATCGCACCAACCACGTGGCGACCGTGCCCGCTGAGAATCCGAACGGCACCATCCAGCGCAGGACGTCCGGCCGGCGCGTGATCTCCACGCTGAACCCCGGCAAGGACGGCAACTTCGCGGTCATTGCCAATGAGCCGACGAAGTTCGCCGAGATTTACGCGCTGGAAGGTTCCAACCTGCGCCAGTTGACCAAGCACAACGACGCGCTCTGGAACGAGCTGCAGCTCGGCATCACCGAGGATTTCACCTCGAAGAGCAAGGACGGCACCGTGGTCCACGGGTTGATGGTCAAGCCGGCCGGCTACAAGGCCGGCACCACGTACCCGACGCTGCTGATCGTGCACGGCGGCCCGAACGGCCAGGATCAGCACGCCTTCTCGTTCGATCGCGAATTCCTCGCCGCCAACGGCTACGTGGTGCTGGCGGTCAACTATCGCGGCAGCGCCGGGCGCGGCAACGCCTGGCAGAAGGCGATCCACGGCGACTGGGGCAACCTCGAAGTCGTCGATCTGCTCGGCGCGGCGGACGAGGCGGTGCGCTCGGGCGTCGCCGATCCCAACCGGCTCGGTATCGGCGGCTGGAGCTACGGCGGCATTTCCACCAACTACACCATTGCCACCGATACGCGCTTCAAAGCGGCGGTGAGCGGCGCCGGCAGCTCGATGCAGTTCACCATGTATGGCATGGACCAGTACATCATCCAGTACGACCAGGAGATGGGGCAGCCGTGGAAGACACCGGAGAAGTGGATGAAGGTGTCGTACCCGTTCTTCCGCGCCGACAAGATCAAGACGCCGACCCTGTTCATGGGCGGCGAGAAGGACTTCAACGTCCCGATCGCCGGGGGAGAACAGATGTACCAGGCCCTGAAGAGCGTGGGCGTCGATACGCAGCTGGTGATCTACCCGGGCCAGTTCCACGGCCTGACCATCCCCAGCTACGAGCGCGATCGCCTGCAGCGCTACCTCAACTGGTTCAACAAGTACTTGCAGCCCAACACCACCACGACGGCTTCGCAACAATGAGACGTTCATTCGCTTTGCTGTGCTGCGCCATCAGCGCAGTCGACGGGTTGGCCCAGTCCGTGGACATGCGGACGCGGGCCGAGATCACGAGCTACGAAGAGACCAGCAGCTACGCCGACGTCACGCGCGTCATCAACGGTCTGGTCGCGACCGCCGGCTCGCAGGTGCACACCGAGAGCTTCGGCAAGACCGAAGAAGGACGCGATCTGCCGCTGCTGGTGATCTCGGATCCCAAGGTCGCGACACCGGCCGCCGCCCGCAAGCTCGGTCGTCCGATCGTCTTCGTGCAGGCGAACATCCATGCCGGCGAAGTCGAGGGCAAGGAGGCGATCCTGAGGCTGGCGCGCCGGATGGTGTCCGGTGATCTACGCCAGCTGACCCGGCAGATCGTGTTCATGATCGCGCCGAACTACAACGCCGACGGCAACGAGAAGGTCAACGTCATGAACCGGACCGCGCAGTACGGCCCGGTCAACGGCGTTGGCACGCGCGAGAACAGCAAGGGCTTCGACCTGAACCGCGACTACATGAAGCTCGATACCGCCGAAGCGCGCTCGCTGGTTGGGCTGTTCAACCGGTGGGATCCGCACGTGATCGTGGATCTGCACGCCACCAACGGCTCCTACCACGCCTATCACCTGACCTATGCGCCGATCCTGAACCCGAACGCGGATCCGCGCCTGATCGAGTTCACGCGCCGCCGCATGCTCGCGCCGATCCGCCAGGCCATGCTCGAGAGCCACGACTGGCGCACCTATTACTACGGCAACTTCGCCTCCGAGAGCGGCGGCGGCCGCCAGGGCGCGCGCGTCGATCCCGCCAACCCCGGCGATGTGACCTGGCGCACCTTCGACCATCGCCCGCGCTTCGGCAACAACTACGCGGGGCTGCGTAATCGCATTGCGATCCTGTCCGAGGCCTACAGCTATCTCGACTTCAAGGGCCGCGTCGATGTGACCGAGGACTTCGTCGAGGAGATTTACCGGAACGTCGCCGCCAACGCCAAGCAGATCATGACGCTGACCGCGCAGGCCGATCGCGTCTTCACCGCTCCCGCCAGCACGCCCGTCGAGCTTGGCGTGGACATTTCCATCAGTACGTCAGGCGAGAAGGTCGAGATTCTGGTGGGCGACGTCACCAAGGTTCCGAACCCGAAGTCGGGCCGCGAGATGCTGGCGATGGCGCCGACGTCGGTCCCCGTGGCCATGAAGGAGTACGGTACGTTCACCGCCACGCGCTCGCTGTCGCTGCCACGAGGCTGGGTGATTCCGAAGAACACGGTGGACGGCACGCGTCTGAGGGTGGCGCTCGAGAAGCTCCGCACGCACGGCATCGAGATCCAGGAGCTGACCGCCGATGCCCAACTCGCCGTCGAGCGCTTCTCGATCGCCGACATGACCAGGGCGCCGAAGCCCTTTCAGGGCCACCAGGAAACGCGGCTGAAGGGCGCGTATGACAAGGCGCAGCTGACGGTCGGCGCCGGCTCGCTCTATATTCCAGCCAACCAGCCGCTCGCGCGTCTGGCGTTCTATCTCATCGAGCCCGAGAGCGATGACGGCCTGGTGACGTGGAACTACATCGAGGAAGGGATCGGTCCGGGGCAGACGTATCCGATCTATCGAGTGGTCGGCGCCGTGCCGCTGAAACTCAAGTGATCGGGGCCGGCACCCTGGTGCCGGCGCGTCACTGGACCACGATCTGATACAGGCGGGGCCACTTCTTGCCGGTGATGTAGATCCGGCGGGTGGCCCTGTCGTATGCAATGCCGTTCAGCACCTGATCGCCCGGCGCGGGCCGTTGCGCGGCCGGCCACAGCGACGACAAATCCACCCACGCATTGACCTCACCGGTGCTCGGCGAAATGCGCGCGATGCGATCGGTGAGCCATACGTTCGCCCAGATCTCTCCCTCAATCCACTCAAGCTCGTTCAGCTGCGCGATCGCGCGCCCGGCATCGCGCACGCGGAGCGTCCTGGCCGGCGCGAGCGTCTTGGGATCGAGAAACGTGAGCGTGTCCGAGCCGTCGCTCATCACCAGGCCGCCGGTCCGGTCGTAGGCGATGCCCCAGCCTTCGCTCTTGTAAGAGAAGGTGCGCTGCTGCTTGAACGTCTTGCGGTCGTAGACAAATCCCACCTGGTGCCGCCACGTCAGCTGCAGCAGCTTGTCGCCTACCAGCGCGAGGCCTTCGGCAAAGTACGGCAGCGGCACGTCGATGCGTTGCAGCGTCCGGCCCGTGGCAATCTCCACGCGACGCAGCGTTGACTCACCCTCCAGGCCGGTGCTCTCGTAGAACTCGCCGTCAGCAAACACCAGTCCTTGCGTGAACGACGTCGTATCGTGCGGGAACGTGGCGACGACTTTGAAGCTCTGCACCGGCGCCGGCTTTCGCTGCGCGACGGGCGTCGATCCGGCCGCCAGTAGAAACGCCAAACAGATCAGAATCTCACTTCTCACTTCTGACTTCTCACTTGATCAAGTGGAACGTTTCCTGCCGTCCGTTGATCCAGTCCCACGTGCCGCCCGGCATGATGGCCGCGTCCTCTTCGAGCGCAAAGCGCACCGGCTGGTTGTTCCACTCGGGCACGTTGTGGGTGACGTTCAGCTCAATCGAGTGCCACGTGTTGGGCCGGAACACGTAGTCCCCGCGAATCGGCACGCCCTGCTGATAGTCGGTCATGCCGATCGGCGGGCCGGCACCGTGGCCGTGGTAGCCGACGGGATGGCAATAGATCGATGGCACGAGGCCTTCCTTCTTCGCGTGCGCGAGTGCATCAGCGAGCGCCTGGTTGCCCGTGCGCTCCAGTCGCGCGTATTGCATCGTCAGATCCTGGAGGCGGTTCGCCGCCTTGAGCCCCGCCTTCAATCCCGCAGGCGCGTCGGTCTCACCGGGCTTCAGCACGTAGGCGTTGTGCTGCGTGTCGGTGGAGAAGCCCATGTAGACAATGCCGAAGTCGGTGTGCAGCATGTCTCCAGGGAGAATCACGCCGCGCGGGCTGGTCTTCTCACCCTGCCGGAAGATCGTCACCGAGGGCTGGAACCACTTGCCCAGTCCCATTTCGACGACGCGCTGGCGCATCCACCAGACGACATCTTCGTTGGTGGTCTTGCCAGGCGTGATGACCTTGTTGGAGAACGCCTCGCGGATCACCATGTGCGCGACCTTCATGGCATGGCGATAGGCTTCGAGCTCTTCGGGCATCTTCACTTCGAGCCAGCTCACGGCCAGCATCTCGGCGGACTTGACCTTGGCCGCATGGGCGGGGCCAAGCGCATCGACGAGGCGGCGCTTCTCGTTGGCGGTGATGCCGTCGGCGTGCTGCCACGCATCCGACTCGTTGATGCCGATCACCGTGGGATTCTTGTCGTCGACGAGCTTGCGCAGCCCTTCGTGCTGGCCGTCGTTCGGCGTCGGCACGATGGTGTACAGGCCGTCATAGTCGAACCGACCGATCGAGTAGCGCTCGACCGGCTTGCCGCCGCCGGGATTGTAGAAGACCAGGATGGTGCGCCGGCGCGATGCGTAGTAGGTGAGCGGCGACATGGACGCAAACACCGGGTCTTCGTTGTATTCGCGCGTCGGGATGATCCACATGTCGATCCCCTCCCGCGTCATCAGCGGCCCGAGGACGGTGTCGAAGCGCTTCCTGATCCACGGTGACACCAGCGCGTTCTGTTCGCGATGCGACAGGACGCGCTGCGTTGGGTCGGGATACTGAATCGATTGCGCGTCGACGGCGACGATGGACGCGAGAACAGCCAGGACGACCAGGTAGCGGCTCATGCCGCATAGTCTAATTCACCTACGCCACTTGCTGCCTGAGCTGTGAATGCCAAACACGTTGTTCATTCGGGAGGCTCTGGAAACAATGGGGGTTACGACACCAACCCAGAGTTCTGGAGGCACTCCCGAATGGACATTCATCGTCACGCGAAGACCACACCGAAGATGCGACAGGTGATCATCGAGCGCAGCCAGCAAGGCTGGACGCCGCGTCAGATTGCCGACGCCCTGGCGATCAGCGTGCGGACCGTGGCCAAGTGGGTCAGCCGGGG
>Ga0194120_10000153_pt1 | contig 117016 bp, 108 predicted proteins | sample TA2MahCa65mmetaG_FD_148642 | JGI IMG/M metagenome (GOLD analysis project Ga0194120, IMG submission 148642) | Freshwater microbial communities from Lake Tanganyika, Tanzania - TA2015019 Mahale Deep Cast 65m | ecosystem: Environmental > Aquatic > Freshwater > Lake | place: Tanzania: Lake... | reverse complement strand
ATCTGACGCCGCTCCTCGTCACGATGGCGACGCGACTGCGGCGGCTGTTGACCCGGCGGGGTGTCGTGGATGGCGGGGACGGCCTGAGCCTCGACGCGTGGGACCCGTTTGCCGACGATGTGCCGACTGAATCGTATCGGGATTCTCAGAGAGCGAATTAGTTAACTCAGGCCACGGCGGCCTGCTGATAATACAGCGCTTCGAACTCGGCGGGCGGCACGTAGCCCAGAGGCTCCAGCAGCCGCCGATGATTGAACCAGTCGACCCAGGCGAGCGTCGCGAACTCCACCGCTTCTCCACTGCGCCACGGCCCTCGTCGTCGAATCACCGCCGTCTTGAACAGGCCGATGATCGATTCGGCCATCGCGTTATCGTACGAATCTCCGCAGCTGCCGACCGACGGGGCGATCCCCGCGTCGTCCAGGCGGTTGGTGTAGCGCATCGACAGGTATTGCGTGCCGCGATCGCTGTGGTGCACGAGGCCGACCACGGCGTCGGCCCCGCGCTCGCAGACGGCCTGCTCCAACGCATCGAGCACAAAGTCGGTCCGCAAGGAGGACGACACCCGCCAGCCCACAATGCGCCGTGCAAACACGTCAATCACGAAGGCCACGTACACGAAGCCGCGCCACGTGGCCACGTACGTAAAGTCCGCCACCCAGAGCTGATTGGGCCGTGTCGCCGCGAACTGGCGCTGCACCAGGTCCGGCAGCCGACCCGCCTCGGTGCCGGCCTGGGTCGTGGTGATCCACGCGCGACCGCGCACCGCGCCCGCCAGCCCCATCCCCTTCATCAGGCGCTGTCCCGTACACCGGGCGATCGTGTGGCCTTCCCGGCGCATCTGCCTCCAGCCTTTTCGAGGCCCGTACACCTGCTGGTGCTCGTCCCAGACGCGCTGAATCTCCAGACGCGCCTGCGCATCTCGGCGCGCCCGGGCACACTGGAGGGCCGGCTTGGTGCGCAACGCCACATGTCGATGGTAGGTCGACGGAGCGATCGGCACTTCCGCGCAGATCGGCTCGACTCCGTCGTCGTCCCGGTGCGCGTCAATGAACTGCACCATCACTTGGATCGGCGGTCGAGCTCCGCCTGGGCAAAACACGCCGACGCCTTCCGCAGGATCTCGTTGCTGCGCTTCAGCTCGCGGACCTCGCGTTCCAGCTCCTTCAGGCGCTGGCGCTCGGTCGTCGTCAGGCCGCCTCGGCGACCGGCATCGCGCTCGGCCTGCTGGAGCCACGTCCGTAGCGTCTGTGGCGTACAGCCCAACTTGCCGGCGATCGACGTGGTCGCGGCCCACTGGGACGCGTGCTCGGGGCCATGCTCCTGGACCATGCGAACGGCCCGCTCTCGTACCTCTGGTGCATATCGACGTGCTCGTGCCATCGGCTACATCCTCTCAAGGAATAAGCCCTCCGAGAAAGCCGGTACGATTCAGAAGGGAGCTGATCAACCATGAAGCAACTCGGATCAAGAGTGGTGTCCGTAGTGGTTGCTTACAGTTGGGATGGTGAGGTGTCGAAGGATCCGCGCTGGCGAGCGGAGGGCGGCAGCACCGCTGCCGACAAACAGGGCCAGCATCGCTGGCAACGCGCGATCGATCGCAGACTGGGATCCGGGTGCGGTCATAGCCCGGGCGTACTATCAGACGGTCTCCGGCGTTTACCGTCAGACGACGGATCCGGTACGTGTGCCAGAATGCTACACATGCGTCATCGTCTTGCCACCGTGGGGATGTGTCTGATCGGGCTCGTGTGCGCGACCGCCGCGCACGCGCAGCAGGTCGTCCGCTGGACGGGGCGTGTCGAGCCCGCGACCGCCGTGACGCCGGGTGGAACGGTGGAAGTGGTGCTCGATGCGGCCATTGAACCCGGGTGGAAACTCTACGCGCTTACGCAGGAGCCGGGCGGGCCGCAGGCGCTGGTGATTGCGGCGGCTCCCGACTCGGCGCTCGCGCTCTCAGGACCGCCCATCGGACCGCTGCCCTTCATCTCCCCCGACGCCAACTTCAATATCGACACGCAGTCACACACCGAGAGCGCGACATTCTACGTGCCGCTCCAGGTGCCTGCGACCGCGTCCGGCCGGCTGACCGGTGCGTTGACCGTCACCTACCAGACGTGCACCGATCGCTTCTGCCTGCCGCCGGCCACCGACATCGTCCGCGTGTCCCTCTCCGTGCCGGGCACAGGTGCCGATGCCACGGTGACCGTTGAGTCGGCCACAGCATCCACGGGCCCAGGCACCGCACGTGTGGAGGACATGGCGGCGGCGACCACGGCCTCAACCCTCGGCGCGTACCTCGGCCTGGCCGCACTGATGGGCGCGTTGTCGCTCCTGACGCCGTGTGTGTTTCCGATGGTGCCGATCACGGTGTCGTACTTCACGGCACAGGCCGAGCGCCGACGCAGCCGTGCGCTCTCGCTGGCGCTCATCTACGGCGCGGGGATCGTGTTGACGTTCACAGCGGTTGGCGCGGTGCTGGCACTGGGATTTGGCGCCTCGGGACTCAACCAGTTTGCCGCCAACCCGTGGCTCAACCTGGGCATTGCGGCGCTGTTTCTCGCGTTCGCCCTGAACCTGTTTGGCGTGTTTGAACTGGCGCTGCCCTCGTCGTGGCTCACGCGCGCGTCAACAGCCGACCGGGGTCGCCATCGCGTGCTCGGTGCACTGCTGATGGGCCTCGCCTTCACGTTGACGTCCTTCACGTGCACCGCGCCGTTCCTCGGCACGCTGCTCGTCGTGGCGGCACAAGGAGACTGGCAGTGGCCGCTGGCCGGTCTGCTGGTGTTCTCATCCGTGTTTGCCGTGCCGTTCGTGTTGCTCGCGTGGGCCCCGCAGGTCGCGGCCGCTCTCCCACGGGCCGGTGGCTGGCTCCTCTCGGTGAAGGCCGCCATGGGCCTGCTGGAGCTGGCCGCGGCCTTCAAGTTCCTGTCGAACGTGGACCTGGTGTGGAACTGGGGTGTGTTCACGCGCACCGTTGTGCTGGTTGCCTGGGTCGTGACCGGCGTCGTGCTTGCGCTCTACCTGCTCGGACGATTTCGACTCGGACACGCGCCAAGGCTCAGCCGCCCCAGCGGTGCACGATGGCTGGCCGTCGCTGCCACGCTGGCCTGCGTGGTGTGGATGTCCCGTGGCCTTGCTGGGCACAGACTCGGCGAGCTTGAGGCCTTCCTGCCGCCGGGCGCACTCGAGGGCGGCGAGAGTGGTGAGTTGTCCTGGGTAGTCAACGACTACGAAGGCGCGCTGCGCGCGGCACGCGAGACGGGCCAACCGGTGCTCGTCGATTTCACCGGCTACACCTGCACCAATTGCCGGTGGATGGAAGCCAACATGTTCCCGCAGCCTGAGGTGGCGCGAGAGATGTCACGCTACGTCCGGCTCCGGCTGTACACCGACGGCCAGGGCGACAAATACCGTCGCTTTCAGGACCTGCAACGTGATACCTCTGGCACGGTCGCACTGCCCTACTACGCCATACTGTCGCCCGACGGCACACCGCGTGTGGCCTTCGGAGGCCTGACACGTGACCGCGCACTGTTTGTCTCGTTTCTGCAGCGCGGGCTGCAACCCTGACGCCGTCGTCAGGCTGAGAGGAGAGCCGCATGTCATTGACGCTCATCACCGTGATCGCCCTCACCCTTGGCCAGGCGCCGGCCCAGGCGCCGTTGCCAACCACGCCCGACGGGTGCGTCACAACGCTTCGCACCTACGTGATGAACGCACAACGCGCGGCACAGCCACTCACGGCCGATGTCGTGCGCAAGATCGAGGCGGACAAACTCGTGATGGCCAAGCGCTGCTCAGCGCAATTCACCGTCGCCGGCGTGGCGGAAACCGATCTGCCCGGGCTGATTGCCCTCTACGGTGAAAGCGGCGAACCCGAAAAAGCCAGCGCCGCGATCACCCGGGCGCTTGCGTCCAAGACGATGGCGGCGGCAAGCCGCGCACAAGTGCTCTCACAGGCCGTCATCGCCGGATTGCGCGAACCGAAGTCAGACGCCCGCAACCAGAAACTCGAGCAGTGGGTCGACGCCCTCGACGCCCTGCCGGGCGACCACCTCGATGCGCAGTTCACGGCCCACAGCCACATGAACGGCTACTACCGCGGCGACGACATTGACGACGGGATCATCAAGCACTCGACGTGGATCATCAATCGTGCGAAGTCGTTCACGCCGGCGCAGCGCACGGCCTACGGTTCGCCGGTCATCAGCGCTTACATCAACATGGCAGAGGCCGTGTCGGGCCGCGGCGACAACACGCGGGCCCAGGCGCTCCTCACCGAAGCGCGCAGCAAGTGGGGTGACATCAGAAACGCGAACGGCATGCTCGATCCGGTCATCGCGCGGTACGCGCTGGTGGGAACCGTTGGCGCGCCAATCAGCGCCCCCCGCTGGCTGAACGGCCCGGCCAACACACGCCTACCAATGACCGGCGCTGTGACGTTGCTCGAGTTCACCGCGCACTGGTGTGGACCGTGCAAGGAGAGTTACCCTGGGCTCAAGCGCCTGCTCGCCAAGTTCGGCCCGCAGGGATTCCGCGTGGTGCTCTCCACCGAGTTGTACGGCTACTTCGGCAGCGACCGCGGCCTCTCGGCGGAAGACGAAATCGCGCGTGACAAGGACTACTTCGCGCATGAAGGACTGGCCGTGCCGATCGCCATCGAGGATCAGCGCAAGCCTCCGGTCCGCAACGCGGACGGCACGTTCACCTATTTCGACAATCCAAACGACAAGGCGTACGAGGTCGGCGGCATTCCGCAGATCCACCTGATTGACCGTCAAGGCCGCATCCGCCTGATCATGGTGGGCTACGACGACGCCAACGAGAAGGGCCTCGCGGCCCTCATCGAAAAACTCTTGAAGGAGAAGTAAGTGATGCGTGCATGAACCGCCGTTGCGATGACGCTGGCCCTGACCAGCCTTGGACTCCACGCTGCGTGGTCCGGCCCGCAGACCGTCACGGTGCCGCTGACCTACAAGGCCCCGGAGGGCAACGGGCCCAAACCCAACTTCAGTCCCAAGGGCACGCAGGTCACCCTCACCGACGCCCCTTCGTCACTCACCTTGCCCGAAGGCGCCACACGCCCGGCCAAGGTTGGTTCGCTGCAGGTCGGCCCCGACCGCGCTTCATGGCTGCCGGTGCTTGCAACGGCGACGACGGCGCACCCGAAAGATCTCGTGCGGCTGTACATTCATCACAACCGCAACGCTCGGTTTGGCGACGACGGCGCGCCGATGACTGCGACGCCCACGCAGAACGAGAAGACCAAGGCGTGGTGGAATTCGTACGATGCGGCGGAGCTGAAGGTCAAGTTCGCCTCACCCGCTCGGGAACTGCTCTTCTCAGTCAGTTTCTGGATCGTGCGCGAGGACGATCAGCCGGCGCCAAACATCCTGCGGTACTCGCGGCGGTCGTGGGTCTCCGGCACCGCCACCATCAACGGCATCGCGGCGCATGTGGCGGCCATGGATGGCAACAACGATGCGATGTATGGTCCCGGCGATTCCTGGAGTGTCGTGCAGGCGTCGATGCCCAACACGGCTTCAGCGGTCCTCTCCATCAAGGAAGCGCGCGACACCACACGGTTCATGTTCCTCGAACGCCCGGGTGGGAAGGACCTAGTGCTCGAGTTCAAGTCGTTTGCGAGGGACGGCTCCTCGGTGACGTTTGCCGTCGTCGATAAACCGATGACCAAAGCGGAGGATCGGCTGGCCGATGATGGCGTAGCCGCGGAGCGGCCGCGTCCCCGTGCGACGACGCCGCTCACCTGGAGCCATTAGCTCGATGAAGCCATGGCTTCGGCCAAGGCGTCCGGCAAACGTGTGCTCATCGACTTTGAGACGACGTGGTACGGGCCCTGCAAGACCATGGACGAGTGGATCTGGACTGACGCCGACGTGGCCAAGGCCGTGGCGGCCGGGTTCGTCGGAGTGAAACTCGACGGGGACATCGAGAAAGCGCACGTGAAGCGTTTTGGCGTGACCGGGTATCCAACGATGGTTGTGGTGGACCCGGCGTCTGGCAATGCGGTGCGCAAGGTCTCGGGTTATCAGTCGTCGGCGCAGGTGCTGGCGTTTCTCAAATAGCCATGCGCCTGTTGCTCGTGGCGGCCACTGACCTCGAGGTTGCGCCGCTCAGAACCGCGCTGGCCGCGCAGCCGGACGTGCAGGTCGTGGTGACCGGCGTCGGCATGGTGGCCACCGCCGCGCGGGTGGCGCGTGCGCTCTCGCGCGAACGGTTCGATCTGGCGCTCAACGTCGGCGTCTGTGGTGCGCTCGACCGCGGGCTCCCATTGCACTCGGCAACTTTGTTGAAGTTCGGCCCGGTGCCGCACTCGGCTACCCCTTCGGTTCCCCAAGTACAGTACTTGATTCGGCAGATGTCAAACACAGGACCACAGAACTGCCAGGAACCATGAGTTTCATTGCCAACCCCACAGTTCAAGGAACATGCTTCGTCATCTGTTGCAGGCAGAGCCGCATTTGCAGCAGCGAGCAGCAACACCAATACATAGCCGCACACCAATAGCCGTCTAAAAGTCATAACGCCTCCGACGTCTTTGAAGCCGTCCGTATTGCAGGCGAATCGTGATTGGAGAGAGTGCCACACTGAACGAGGTCCAGCTGTCAAGTACGACCATGGCAGGTGCCTAGCTTGACGACACTTGTTCCGATCGTCTCCCGCAGGTAGTGCGACTGCTCGCGATTGTGGGCCATGGCCTTGATGCGCTATGGGGCTGTCACGAAGAATCTATCGCGGCGAGACTGGCGCCCGCCCTCGCTATTCAGCGCGTCCTTGCCTATAGAATCTCTGCGTGGCTCGACTGACGCGACGCACGCTCCTCAAAGCCGGCCTGTTGTCCGCATCGGGCGCGGCCATGGCACACGTCGGTGGACGGCTTGGGCTCGGACGCCTGGGAGCGCAGACGCAGGCGATGACGGCGATGGCGCGCCGGGCGGCGGGGTTTCCGGTCGCGGCCAGCCAGTTTCATGGCGACTCGTCCATCGGCGCCGCTCTGAAATCGGGCCGCATCGTCGCCGGTTCGGTGCTCGACACGGTCCAGAGGTCCCTGCTCGAACCCCCTGGTGGTCCGCGTGTCACCTTTGACCGCGATGGCGAAATCCCGGATCTGCGGCCGGGACGCATCGCGCCGGTCATGCGCTCGTCCGAGGCGTTCCTGCGCGCGCGGTTCCCCAACCTCCGCCGGCACTTCGTCTTCGAGTACTACGCGTGGTACCGCGCCAATCCGTGGCGCCATTGGGACGAGGCCGGTCATACACCGCCGACCAGCATCGCCTCGTCAACTATGCCGGTGCTCGGCGCCTACGACTCCACCAGCGCGCAGGTGATCGAACAACACGCACGCTGGGTGGCGGATGCCGGCGTGGGGACGATCGCGCTGAGTTGGTGGGGCCAGGGGTCCAGTGACGACCAGATCACGCACCTGATCATGGACATCATGCGGGCGCACGACATCCATGTGACGTTTCACCTGGAACCGTACCGCGACGATCGGGTGAACTCGTATGCGTCCGACGTGCTGTACCTGCTTCGCGAGTACGGCGACAAACGCCGCTGGGACAACTTCCTGCTGCTTGAACGCGCGGACGGCTCGGCCGCGCCTGTATTCAAGTCCTTCCGCACCATACTTCCGCAGTCCATCATCGACTGCAAAGGGGTGCGCCGCGAGGTACCGGACTACGCGCCCGATGACGCCTGGCGCGCGCAGACAGACGCGCTGCGGGAGGCCATTCGCCCCGACTTCGATCACGTCACGCTGCTCGCTGACTCCCTCGACATGGGCCGCACACGGGCCTCCGGCTTTGACGGCATCGCGATTTACGACAGCTACGTCCGCCCCCACACCTGGGCCGCCGCCGCTGACACCTTCGGCGGCAACGATCTGCTGTATTCCTTCTCGCTCAACGGCGGCTTCGACGGGTATCTGCCCGTCATCCCGCGCGGGGAGTGTGATGTGCCCCTGCCCTTCGAACCGCCGATCGGCACCGTCAACTGGTTGTCGGATTCGTCCCGCCTGGCGGCCGAGCAGGCCTCGCACAACCGCATCGTGGAGTCGCTGCGGGAAACGCTGCGCCTGCAGGCCGACCTCGATCGGTTCAACGCGCGCTCCGGCTTCTTTCTGACCTACGTCAACACCTTCAACGAATGGCACGAAGGCACCAGCTTCGAACCGGCGCGCCATCGCCGCGATCTCACGCCCGCCGAACGCGCGCTCGGGTACCACAACCCCGACGACGGCGCGTGGCGGCTGAACCTGCTGCAATCCCTCCTGCTGCCGATCACCCGTGATCGCTGACCCCGCGCTTCGTCGCCCTGCGGCCGTCCGCGTCCTGTCAATCCACGCCGGCTACGGGTGTCAGCACGCAGGACGGTGTTGCACGTCCAATTGGCCGATTCCCATTGAGCCGTCGCAGGAGGCACGGCTCGACGCGTTGATCGCCCACGGACGCATCACCACGACGTCAGAGACCGCGGCGATCACCCACATCCCCGACGGCCCAATCCTGCTCGGCCGCGACCACGGTCAGTGCGTCTTTCACGACACCCACGCAGCCGGCGGGTGCCGGATCCAACGGGTGGCCGGCCACGAGGCACTGCCGTTGGCCTGCCGGCAGTTCCCGCGACAATCGGTCACCGATCCCCGCGGCGTGTCCGTGACACTCTCGCACTACTGTCCGACGGCACGCGCCCTGCTTGACGCCGTCACCGGCCCGGTCACCATCGTCGACCGCGCGCTCGCCTTCCCCACCCATGAGGAATACGTCGGCCTTGATGCCACGGCGCAGCTGCCACCGCTGCTTCACCCACGCTGCCTGCTTGAGTGGGACGGATGGTGGCTGATTGAAGCGCTCGCCGTGCAGTTGGTGGATGCCCTGCCCCACAGTGCCCTGCCCCGACTGGCGGTCGCTGTGGAACATCTGCACGGCTGGCGCCCAGGCACCGCCCCGCTACGCGACGTCGTCCAGCGGGCGTTTGATCTCGCAGCCGTCAGCGGCGTCCCCGACTGGGAGCCCGACGGCGCCAGCCTCGCGACTCATGTGACTGATGCGCGGGCGGCGGTCCCGCCGGAATGGCAGGCGGATGCCGAACGCGCCCTCGCCACACGCGCGCCGGCGCTGCCCGACGCGGTGATCGGACGGTGCCTGGCGGCACACGTGTTTGCGAACTGGGCGGCGTACACAGGGCACGGCCTGCGCACCTGGTATCGGTCGGTTGAAGCGGCCGGGAGTCTGCTGCGGGTGACGAACGACCCGGGGATGGTCGATCTGGTGTTGCGGCATCTCGCCGACTCCAGCGCGCTCATCACGCGCTGGAGCCGGGCGGAACGGTCGCCGGTTATTCGCCGGCCATGAACGAGTACTTGTAGTCGGTCGCCGACACGAACGTTTCCTTGATCGTGCGCGTGCTCACCCACCGGGTCAGGTTCGACTTCGACCCGGCCTTGTCGTTGGTGCCTGACGCGCGTGCGCCGCCAAACGGCTGCTGACCGACCACGGCGCCCGTGGGCTTGTCGTTGATATAGAAGTTGCCCGCGGCATTCCTCAACGCGCTGGTGGCCTCGCGCACGGCCGACCGTTCCCGCGCGAACACGGCGCCGGTCAATGCGTACGGCGAGGTGCGGTCGAGAATGTCAAGTGTCTCGTGCCACTTCGCATCCGGATACACATAGGCCGTGACCACCGGTCCGAAGATTTCCTCACACAGCAGGCGGTACGCCGGGTTGTTCGTCTCGACCAGCGTCGGCTCGATGAAGTAGCCCTTCGACGCGTCGCAGCCGCCGCCCTGCAGGATCTTCGCGCCCTGCTTCGCGTCCCCGATGTACGCGCTGATGCGATCAAACGCCTTTTTGTCGATGACGGCGCTCATGAAGTTCCGGAAGTCCCGCGGATCCCCCATCTTGATCTCGCGCATCATCGCGATCGTCCGGTCACGCACCTCACTCCACAGCGACTGCGGAATGTAGACGCGGCTGGCCGCCGAACACTTCTGGCCCTGGTACTCAAAACCACCGCGCACGATGGCCACGGCCACCGCCTGCGGATCCGCCGACGGGTGCGCAATGATGAAGTCCTTGCCGCCGGTCTCGCCCACCAGCCGCGGGTAGGTCTTGTACCGGCTGATGTTCTCGCCCACGGTCTTCCACATGCCCTGGAACACCTCGGTGCTCCCGGTGAAGTGGATCCCCGCCAGGTCGGGCGAGTTCAGCACCACATCGCTGATCGCGCCGGCGCTGCCCGGCACGAAGTTGATGACGCCGGGCGGCAGGCCCGCCGCCTCAAAAATCTTCATGACGTAGTAGCCGCTCAGGACGGCCGTCGATGCCGGCTTCCACACAGCGGTGTTGCCCATCAGCGCGGGCGCGCTCGACAGGTTGCCGCCGATCGCGGTGAAGTTGAACGGGGACACCGCGTAGATGAAGCCTTCCAGTCCGCGGTATTCCAACTGGTTCCACACGCCGGGACCATTGGCCGGCTGCTCGCAGTAGATTTCCTGCGCGTACTGGGCGTTGAAGCGCCAGAAGTCGATCAGTTCACACGCTGCGTCGATCTCGGCCTGATACACCGTCTTCGCCTGCCCGAGCATCGTCGCTGCGTTCAGCGTCGTGTTGTAGGTGGTGGCCAGCAGTTCCGCCGCCTTCAGAATCACGGCGGCGCGATCCTCCCAGGGCCAGCTGGCCCACTCGCGACGGGCCGCGAGCGCCGCGTCGATGGCCTGCTGCACGTGCTCGGGAGACGCCATGTGGTAGTCGGCCAGCACATGACCATGGTCAAACGGCATCACCGCCGTCCCGGTCTTGCCGGTGCGGATTTCCTTGCCGCCGATGATGATCGGAATGTCGACGCGTTCGGCGGCCATCGAGGCCAGACGCGCCTTCAGCGCCACCGTTTCCAGGGAGCCTGGCGCATAGGACTTGACGGGTTCATTGATGGCCGCGGGCACGCGGCGTACAGCACTGAGCGAAGCGATGGATGACATGCGGATCATCTTACATCTGACATCTGACATCTGACATCTGGCATCGCGTAGAATTGGTGCGGCGTTCTTATGGAGATTACCCGGCGGATTGAGGATGGCATTGCGGTGCTGGCACTGGTGGGCCGGCTCACGGTGAACGACACACCGGGCCAGTTGAAGGCCACCGCAGCACAGGCGATCGCCGAAGGTGCCCACGCCGTGGCACTCGATCTCTCCCAGGTGCCCTACATTGACAGCACGCGGCTCGGCGAATTGATCGCTGCGCACATCACCGTCGCGCGCCAGAACGGTCGGCTGGTTCTGATCTGCCCGACCCAGCGCATTACCGCGCTGCTGAAGCTGGCCGGGCTCGAGGGTATCTTCGAGACCTACCCGTCGTTCGACCAGGCTCGCACCACCCTGCGCCGGGCCTGACCGCGCCAGGCTACGCCCCGACCACCGGCTCAGCCGCCCGAGCACCCAACTCCCGATCGAGATCGAGAATCGAGGACGGATCGTCCTTCACCATGCGCAGCTTCGCGACGATGTCGCGGACGTTCTTCTCTTCTTCGACCTGCTCCGTGATGAACCACTGCAGTTCGGCCATCGCGGCAAAGACCTTCTCGGTGAACGCCATCTCATAGAGCGCGTCGATCTGCTGGCTGACCACCTTCTCCTGCGCCTGCACTGCCTCAAAGACCTCGAGCAGGGAGCCAAACGTGGCACGCGGCTCCGCAATGCTGCCGAGCGCGACGGGGTGATGCCGGGCGATCAGGAAGTTGAACAGCTTCATCGCGTGCGCATGCTCTTCCTGGCTCTGCAAGCGGAACCAGTGGCCGGCGCCGGTGAACTGATGGTGTTCACACCAGGCCGCCATGGCCAGATACGAGAATGACGCGGAGAACTCCGCCGCGACCTGCTGGTTGATGGCACTCAGTACTTTGGGGGTCATGATCTGCACCTCGTCGCTTCCAGTATGTCTCATCCGGGAGCGGGTATCATGTCGGCCATGGCTCGACTCTCCCGTGTCCCACTGCTTGCCACCTCGCTTGCCCTGCTCGTGAGCGCCACCGGCGCGTCGCGGCTTTCCGCCCACACGGGGCCACCCGCCGAGTACCGCGCGGCGACTGAACTCTGGGAGGCCGGACGCTACCACGAGGCATTGCCGCGCCTGCTCGCCATCCTCAAGTCGCCGGCGTCGGCTGACTATCTGGAGCGCATCGCGCTGCTCACCGGCGAGTGGTATCCATCGACGCCAATCGCCGAAGACGGACGGGCGCCCAGGCTGTCGCCGTCCGGCCAGTTCGTGACGTACGAAGTGGGTCCGGCTGCCGAACCAATGACGCGCATCGTGCGCGCCACGGCGGGCGGTCCGCTCGTCGCTGAAGTCCGGGGCGCGGGCGTCGTCATCAATGCCGCCGGCACCCACGCCGCGTGGATTCGGCAACCGGACGGGATGTTGGTGTCGCGAGATCTGACCTCGGGCGCGGAAACGATCCACAACACGGGAACGCTGCTCAAGACTGCGCCGCAGTTCGCTGCTGATGGACGTCAGATCCTGTTCATCGGCGCCGACCCCGCTGACCTCACCCGCTCGGACGTGTACCGGACGCGCACGGGCGATGTCGCCGAACGACTGACCAGTGAACCGGAATTCAAGACGCTGGCTGCCGTCGATCCCTCAGGCGCCTCCCTGCTCTACATCAACGGAGGCGCCCCGACGTTCCGCGCGCCTGGTGCCGCACCGGCTGGCGGCCGCGGCGCAGCCGGCGGAGGCGGGCGGGCCGGCGGCGGAGGCGGCACGACGGCGACGTTCTCGGTGCTGAACCTCTCGACCGGCGCCACCCGCACCATTCCCGGCACCGGCGCCACCATGTCGGCGAACGGGCTGACCATCGCCTGGGTCACCCGCAGCCCGGACGCGTACACACTGCACACGTCCCCGACGCTCACCGACGATGTCACAGTCGTGCGCATCGGCCGGGAACGGCTGGAGGCACCGGCGCTCTCTCCCGATGGCACAGCCGTCGCCTACCAGTGGATGCAGTTCTCCGACTGGGAGATCTACATCTCCCGCGGCACGGCCCACACACGGGTGACACGCGACATCCAGCACGACCTGCTCCCGAAGTTCCTGACCAACACGACGCTGATCGGCATGATGGGTGAAGCGCGCCACCGCCGCAGCCAGATCTATGACCTGACCACCGGCACGCGGCGCCGGCTGCTCCACAACAACACGATTCGGACCGTCGTGCCCGAATACATCTGGCAGGCCTCCGCCGACGGCCGCTACGTGATGACCGTCGCCGACTACGACGGCGACACGGTGTCTCCGGAACGTGGCATCTACATCACCGACCTGACGCGTACGGTCACCGCGGCGGAACTGACGACACGCCTCACCGCGCAGCTCGCGCACGAGACCGAACTGCGCACGCGCACCACCGCGATGTTCCAGCCGCTGGCTGCGCAGGTGCGTCAGACTCTGGCGGACGCGTCGGTCTCCCGGGTGTTTGAACACGCGCAGGACCTGTTCGCCTTCGACTCGAAGCACATTTCGCAGGCCGGCAATGCGAAGGCCATCGAGTATCTGACCAACGCCTACGCGTCCTACGGCTATCAACCGGAACAGCAGTGGTTCAACCAGGCCAACGCCCTCGGCGGCCGCACCGCCAACGTGCTCGCCACCTTGCGCGGCACCGTGAACCCGGAACTGGTCTATGTCATCTCCAGCCACTTCGACTCGGTCGCCGTGGGCCCGGGTGCCGACGATGACACGTCGGGGACGACGGCGTTGCTTGAAGCCGCGCGGCTGCTGGCGAAGACGCCGATGCCGGCGACGATCATCTTTGCGTCACTGACCGGTGAGGAAGCCGGACTGCTGGGCAGCCGCGAGTTTGTGCGTCAGGCTGCGGCGAACAAGGTGCGGATTGTCGGCGCGCTCAACAACGACATGATCGGCTGGGCCGGCGAAGGTCCGCAGTTGAACAACACGATCCGTTACTCCAACAGCGGCATTCGCGACATCCAGCACGCCGCGGCGTTCCTCTTCACGGACATCGTGTTGTATGACACCAAGTACTACCGCGGCACCGACGCCGCCGCGTTCTACGAGGCATGGGGCGATATCGTCGGCGGCATCGGGTCGTACCCGATTCTCGCGAACCCACACTACCACCAGCCGACCGACTATCTGGACACGATTAATCAGCGCCAGGTGACCGCAACGGCGAAGGTGACGGCGGCGACCATCATGTATCTCGCGTCGAGTCCGTCGCGCCTGAACAATCTGGTGGCCACACGCGCCGGCAGCGGCGTGACGCTCACCTGGGACGCCAGCCCCGAAGCCGGCGTCACCTCCTACATCGTCGCCTACGGCCCCGCGACCGATCCGATGCGCACGCGCATCACCGTGCGCACGCCAACCGCCACCCTGCCCGCGCTGCCGGCCGGCACCCAGATCGCGGTCAAGGCCGTGAACGACAAGGGCCTCGAAGGCTGGGACTGGGCCAGAGGAGAGGCCAAGTAATTGAGGATTGAGGATTGAGGATTGAGGATTGAGGATTGAGGATTGAGGATTGAGGATTGACGCGTCAGTGTCCGCGTTTGTCCGCGGTGCGGGTTTTCGCACCTCCACCAGTCACGGACGCACACGGGCCTGGAACAGGTGCAGGCCTGGTGGACGCGTACCCGGTGGTTCCGATGTCAGACGTGTGACTGGCGCGGGCGCATCCGTGATGTGTGGAGCGCCGACACCGCGTTTCCCGATTTACCGCCGCTGCGGCTCGGTCGCGAACTCGACATTGAGATCCTGCAGCCGCGCGACGAGACGGCGCTCGTCGACCTCGTCCTCTTCCATCAGGATGCGATCCAGCGCACGGTGAAGGTCTGGCTTGATGACAGCCAACCGGCGCCGCCCGATTGGCTGCGTGTGACGACCGTCGCCAGCGCTCAGCGATTGCTGACGGCACAGGCCATCCACGAGATCTCGCTGGACTACGACCTGGGGTGGTGCCCCGACTGCATTCATCGCGGCGAACATCTCAAGCACACCGGCCAGCGCCACTGCCCCCATACGCCGACCGGGTACGACTTGGTCGCATGGATGGCGCAGACAGGTCACTGGCCGAAGTTGCCGCCGAACGTCCACAGCGGCAATCTGGACGGCGGAGCCCGGATGCTCGGCGTGATCGCCAGGTTCTGGCCTGGCGGGGTGCTTGTGACGCCGCGTGTCGAGCCGGACGCGGTGGTTACCGTCCACGCGCCGCCCCCACCGGGCGTCACCACCACCCAGCAGGCCGGCGTCGCCACGCTGACGGTCTGTCCCGAGTGCCACGGCCCCTACCTTCAGCGCGCGCACCGCCACTCCACGCTGGACCGGTGGCGCACCCGGCTGACGCGCCGGTCCCCCGTCCGGTGTGCGGCCTGCGGATGGACCCGCTGGGTCGCCGCGCCGATCCTTGTACGCTTCAGTTCCGATACGGAGACACCCTCCGAGGCCATCGACGGTCGCCAGATCGAGCGTATCGATCCAGACAACGTAGAATAGGCGCATGCCGTATGCCGACCTGCCGCTTCGGCCGGGCGCGAGCCAGCACCCGCCGCCGCTGCCGCAGCCCCCGCCTGCCCCGTCACCGCTGCGGTGGGTGGCTGTTGGTGCGGTCGCGCTCGTGGCTGGCGCCGCGCTTGCGTTCTGGTGGATGACACGGGCTCAACTTGAGGAACCCCTGCCGGCACCAACCGCAGCCACCGATGGTGCGCCCGCGTCGGGCCGGCCCCTCCGCCAGCCGATCGAGCTGCCGGGGCTCGACGCATCCGACACGTTCTTCCGGGATCTTGTCGGCGTGTTGTCGCGCCACCCGGTGATGACGCGCCTGTTGGCCACCGAAGGGCTGGTGCGTCGCGCCGTACTCTCGGTCGAGCAGATCGGCGATGGCCGCACGCCGTCAGTGCCGCTGGTGACGTTGCGTCCGCCGACCCGTCTCGCAATCGTCGGCGAGGCCTCGGGACCGGTCGACACACGCACCTACGTGCGATGGGACGCCGCGACCGCCGCGCTGACGTCGGTCAACCCGTCGGAGGCGGCGCAGCTCTACGTGAACGTGAAGCCGCTGTTTGATGCTGCCTATGCGGAGCTCGGCCATCCCGGCGGGGACTTCGACGCCGCCATTGTCCGCGCGATCGACATGCTGACCGCCGCGCCGACGCCATCCACGCCACCGGAACTGCTGCGCAGACCCGGCTACTTCGAGCACAGCGACGCCCCGCTGCGATCGCTGCGCCCGGTCCAGAAACAATTGATTCTGACCGGCCCGGACGCCCAGCGCCGCATCATCGACTGGCTGCGCCGCCTGGCCGCGGCGCTCGACCTGCCGATTACCGGCCCAGGGGCCGCGGGCGCATCCGGTAGTGCGTGACGAGCCACTCGTCGCCACCCCGCCATCCCCACAACTCCGCGCATGCCATGAAGAACACGCGCCAGCGCACCCACCAGCGGGTGGCCTCGGACGCCCCGTACGTCTGTTCGAACAGCGGCCACAGGGCGTCGCGGTGGCGATCCATGTTGACCAGCCAGGCCTCCGCGGTCTTCTGGTAGTGCGTGCCTGACTCCCGCCAGTGTTCATCGACCACCAGGTCCGCCTGGAATCGTATGGGAAAATCATCCGAGGGCATAATGCCGCCGGTGAAGAAATGCGCCGCCATCCAATCCGAGCGGTCACGCACGTCGTAGGCATAGGCGTATTGCCGATGGGTGAAAATGTGAAAAAACAGGAGACCGTCTGGACGCAGCCAGCGGGCGATCCGGGCGAACAGTTCGCGCCAGTTGCGCATGTGCTCGAACATCTCGACCGAGACCACGCGATCGAACGTCCCGGGAGCCTCGAAGGTGTTCATGTCGGCGGTGATGACGGTCAGATTGGTCAGGCCTTCGCGCAGCGCGATGCCGTCGATGAGCTGCTTCTGCGTCCGGGAGTTCGAGACCACGACGACCTCACTCGCGGGATAGTGCCGCGCCATCCAGAGGGACAACGAACCCCAGCCGCACCCGAGTTCGAGGATGCGCTGACCGTCGACCAGTCCGGCGCGCTCCGCGGTGAGCGCCAGCATGCGGCGTTCGGCCTCGTCGAGGGCGGTGACGCCGGGATCCCAATAGCCGGACGAGTACTTGAGGTGCGCTCCGAGGACCCGCTGGAAGAACACCGTGGGCACTTCGTAGTGCTGGGCATTGGCGGCGCTGGTGGCGACCGCAAGGGGGCCCTGACTGCGGGCCTCCACGAACGTGCGGATGCGCGCCTCGGCGGCCTCAGCAGTGGGCGAACGCTCCTCGCGGAGCCGACCGGCAATCGTGCGGCGGATGCCCCACCGGATCAGCCAGTCGGGCAGGCGATTGCCCTCCAGCAGACGCTCGCGGAGCGATTCCGTGCCGTGCCCTTTGTGCTGCTCCATCTCTCGACGCTCCTGGTTTTTGTTGTGCCGTTCAGCCCGTCGCTCCTCGCGTGGTGCGCCGGGTCCTATCTCGTGCGGATGTTCGGCGTCACCGCCGGCTACCATCGGTACTTCAGTCATCGATCCTACTCGCTCACCCGATTCTGGCAGTTCGCCCTGGCCGTGCTCGCGCAGACATCCGGTCAGAAAGGCGTGCTGTGGTGGGCAGCGCACCATCGCGATCATCATCAACATTCCGACCGTCAGGCCGACGTGCACTCGCCGGTGCAGGAGGGATTCTGGTGGTCACACGTCGGGTGGATCCTGTCGCCCGACTATGACACCTACGACGCCCGGCGCGTGCCGGATTTCACGGTGTTCCCCGAATTGCGCTGGCTCGACCGGTATCACTGGGTGCCGTTCCTCGGGTGCGGCGCGCTGCTCTGGGCGGCCGGCGGACCGGCCGTGTTTGTGTGGGGCTTCCTCGTCTCGACCGTGCTGCTCTACCACGGGACGTTTCTCATCAACTCACTCGCGCACGTGTGGGGGACGCGCCGTTTTCCCACGCCGGACGAAAGTCGCAACAACTTCTGGCTCGCGCTGATCACGCTCGGCGAGGGCTGGCACAACAACCACCATCACTTCATGTCGAGTGTGCGTCAGGGCATCCGCTGGTGGGAAATCGACATGACGTATTACATCCTGCGCGCGCTCTCGTGGGTGGGCATCACACGACAGTTGCGCGACTTTCCGCAAGCGCGACGTGATGAGTCCTCGTCGTGAGGCGACGCATTGCCGTGGTCGGTGGCGGAATTGCCGGCCTGTCCGCGGCATGGCTGCTGGCGAAGCAGCACGACGTAGTGCTTCTGGAGCAGGCGCCTCGACTGGGCGGCCACACACACACGCACGACATTCCGGACGCCCATGTCCCTGGCGGGCTCGTGCGGCTCGACACCGGCTTCCTGGTTCACAACCACCGGACGTATCCGCTGCTCGTGCGGTTGTTCAACGAACTCGGCGTGGAATGCCTCGACTCGGACATGTCCTTTGCCGTCTCCGGCCGCACGCCGGATTTCGAGTACAGTAGCCGCGATCTCAACGGCCTGTTCGCTCAGCGTTCCAACATCTGGCGCCCGGGGCACTATCGATTGCTTTCAGAAATTCTGCGCTTCAATCGTGAGGCTCCGCGCCTGCTGACCCACCCTGGGGCCGATCGCATTTCGCTGGGTGATTTTCTCGACAGCCACAAATTCACCGGGGAATTTCTCGAGCGCTTCTTGTTTCCGATGGCCTCCGCGGTCTGGTCCGCGGCGCTTCCCACGGTGCGTGGGTTCCCTGCGACGACGCTCATCCGGTTTTTCCACAACCACGGAATGTTGTCCGCCACGGACAACCCGGTGTGGCGGGTGGTGCGGGGTGGCAGCGCAACCTACATTCCGAAGCTCCTGCAGGCTCCCGGCCTGACCGTGCGCACGGGCACGTCGCCAACCCGGGTGGTGAGGACGGCCGGCGGCGTCCGCATCGACATCGCCGATCAGCCGGCCCTGGACGTTGACGACGTGGTGTTTGGGTGTCACGGTGATCAGGTCCTGCCGCTGCTGGCGGACGCGACCGACGCCGAGCGGCGCGTCCTGTCGGCGTTCACCACCAGCGTGAACGACACGTGGCTGCACACTGACCCCTCATTCCTGCCGAGACGCCGCGCCGCCCGTGCCTCCTGGAACGTGCTGATCGGCGAGGGGGACGACGCCTGTCTCACCTACGACCTGAACCGCCTCCAGCGGCTGCAGACGCCGAGCCAATATTGCGTCACGCTGAATCCGCCACGACCAATCGCGCCCGACCGGGTCCTGGCGCACATGACCTACACCCACCCGCTGTTCACCCGCGCGGCGGTCGATGCACAGTCGCGATGGGCGGAGGTCAGCGGCAGGCATCGCGCCCACTTCTGCGGCGCGTACTGGTTCTACGGCTTCCATGAAGACGGCCTCAAGTCGGCGGTGCGCGTCGCCGAGTCGCTGGGGGTGACCTGGTGATCGGGCACGCCCTCTATGTCGGACGTCTCCGCCATCGTCGATTCAGGCCCACGCCGCATGAGTTCACCTACACGCTATTCATGCCGCTCCTCGACATCGACCAGCTCGACGAAGCGGCTGCGGTCTCGCGCCTGGTGTCGAGGAACCGCTTCAACTGGGCGTCCATCGATGATCGCGACCACGTCGGCCCCACCGCACTCCCGCTGCGACAGCGCCTCGCCGCGCGTGCGCGCGCCCAGGGCCGTCCCCTGCCGGATGGACCGATTTACGTGCTCAGCCATCTCCGCTATCTCGGGTATGCGTTCAACCCGATCTCGTTCTACTTCTGTTTCGACGCGACGCATACTCTTGCGTCGATCGTCGCCGAGGTGAACAGCACGTTCGGCGAGCAGACGCTGTACTGGCTGCCCGGCCCCACCACACCACACGGCGTCGTCAGACATCGCACGGCAAAGACGATGCATGTGTCGCCGTTTAATGAAGCGCATCTTGACTACGATTTCACCGTCACTCCGCCCGGCGCGTCTCTGGTCGCGCACATGACGGTCATCGATCGGACGGAGGGCACGGACGTACCGTTTTTTGATGCGACGCTGACGCTGGAACGGCAGCCGTGGGATGCCGCGCATCTCCACCGCGCGCTGAGGCGCCATCCCTGGATGACGGCTAAGGTGATCGGTGCTATTCACTGTGAGGCGCTGCGGTTGTGGTGGAAAGGGCTGACGTACGTGCCGCATCCGCTGACGCCGCAGGAGCGGCAGAAACAACGCGAGCAGGAGGCCCGCGCATGACCTGGAAGCAGACACAAGCCCGCCGCGCATTTTTTGCCGCCGCCGAACATCTGACGCATGGCAGTCTCGACGTGGTGTGTCCGGATCGCACGTGGCAGTTTGGGCGACCGGGCACGGGGCCGGCCGGGATGCTGGTGGTGCACAACGAGCGGGTGTTCGAACGAGCGCTGCTCGGCGGCGACCTCGCGCTTGGCGAGTCGTTTGTGGACGGTGACTTTTCATCGCCGGATCTCGTCGCCCTGCTTCGGCTCGCCGTGCGGAACATGGCGGTGTTTCGCGCGATGAACGGACCGTGGTCGTGGGTCAGCCGTCAGTTGGCATCGGTCGCCCACTGGCGGCGCCGCAACACCCGCGAGGGGAGCCGCCGGAACATTGCGGCACACTACGATTTGGGCAATGACTTCTTCCGTCTCTTCCTCGACGAAGCGCTCGCCTATTCCTCTGCCTGGTACAACACGCCGGACGACTCGCTCGAGCAGGCGCAACTCAATAAGTTCGATCGCATCTGCCGCAAGCTGCAGCTGACCCCGGACGATCACCTCCTGGAGATCGGCACCGGCTGGGGCGGCTTCGCCGCCTATGCCGCCACGCACTATGGGTGCCGCATCACCACCACCACCATCAGCCGCGAACAGTTCGACGGAGCCCGCCAGCGGTTTGAGGCGCTCGGCGAGGCCGGCCAGCGCATCACGCTGCTCTGCGAAGACTACCGCGACCTGACGGGCCAGTTCGACAAACTCGTCAGCATTGAGATGTTCGAAGCGGTGGGACTGGAGCACTACGACACGTTCTTCCGTACGTGTGATCGCCTGACGGCGCCCGGCGGTGCGGCGTTGCTGCAGTTAATCACGATGAACGACCAGGATTTTCACCGCTCCTATCGCGGCACCACGGACTGGATCCAGACCTACATCTTCCCTGGCTCGGAACTGGGCTCGCTCGCGGAGATTCACCAATCACTCGGCCGCGTCACCACACTCCGCCCCTTCCACATGGAAGACCTCGGCTGGCACTACGCGTACACGCTCGCCGCCTGGCGCGAACGGTTCCTCGACCGGCTCGACGACGTGCGCCGCCTGGGGATGGATGACCGCTTCATCCGGCTGTGGGACCTGTACCTGGCCTACTGCGAAGCCGCGTTCCGAGAGCGTCACATCTCGGACGTCCAGCTGTTGTTGACCCGCGCGTATCACGACGCGCCGTATGTGGGGGACCCGAGGCCCCTCGTCACAGATTCATCCCGTACGACTGCAGCGGACTTGGCATGACAATACCCGTCCAACCTCAGGTCCATGATTGGGCGCGCACAGACCACCTGGACCAGTGGGACCGCACCGGAGGGTACTGGTTCATTGGTTCATTGGTTCATGGTTCCGGGTGCCTGGTGCAGGGCCCGGCGCATGCCGGGGGTCGCAAGCACGCGAAGCATACGGCTGTAGCTGCGGACGCCATCCTCAACACGATTTGACTTGAGATAACCGTCGTACACTTTGAGTGCGGTGTCGCGAACGACGGGTTGCTGGCGCGTGAGGCGCGTGGCGAGGGCGCGGATGTCCGCCACGACGCCTGGATCCAGCGTGGCGCGAATCACCGGCCACTCACCGTCCGGCAACACGGTGGCCGACTCCAGCACCACTGAGACGTGCGCACTGTAGGCAAGCCCCGGATCCCCCAGCACACACGCCAGCCAGGCCACTGCGCTGGCATCGGCTTCGTCGGCAAATCCCGCAAGGTGCGCCCACTCATGGGCGAGCACCATCGGTCGCTCAAACGGCAACAAGGCCGGGTGGACGATCGACTCGAGGGCCACAGGATTGACCATGCCTGTGACGCCTGCGGCGGTAAAAAAGGGCGTCAGCACCGGCGAGTGTTTCGGGCGGCCGGCCACCCACAGCGGCGGCTGTCCGAGCCGCTGCAGCGCGAGCTGAAACGCCGGCTCCAGACGCACGGCGAGATCCGCGAATCCGGCCGCATGCGTCTGCGCCGCCTCGCGCATGTCACCGGCCGCGCGCGCCGCTTCGCGCGCCAGCGCCACGACGGCATCAGGGGACGGTGGTATCCCTGGCGCTCCGCCGAGCGTCAGTTCAAGCGGCACCCGGCGATAGTTGAGGCCCCAGGCCAGGAGGAACAGCAGCGCCAGCACTGCCGCCACACGCACGATGCGGCGTGTACTCTCCCACAGCGCGCTGAACCACCCGCGCGACCGGACGGCTCTGGCGCATCTGATCCCGATGGTCACCAGACACACCGCGGTCAGCACCAATGCCACATCGATCAGCGCCACAGACACCAGATTGCTGAGACTCGTCACCCCGCGCTGGATGACCGGAAACACCGTGCGCGAGTACCAGGTCTCAATGACCCAGCCCGGCCATGGTACGGCAGCAATCGCCGCAACCACGAGTGGCACCAGCCACCAGCCTCGCACACGCACCTTGACGAGGCGCGGACGCACTCAGAACACCCGGCTGGACCCGATGCCCAACACAAAATACACAACCGCGCTGACGAGCCAGGCCAGGAAGCAGACAAGAATCGCGCGGAACGTGTCGTCGTAATCGAGCGCCTGGCGCACGGCTACAAATGTCGCCGCGATGATCCAGATGGCGACCAGAAACGGGACAAACAACCCAAGCAGGGGGATCACCACCAGCAGGCCGAACAGCCCCGGTGTCTGCGCAAATCCGATGGTGCGCAACAACTGCCCCAGATCCGCTTCCGTGTTCTTCCCCGGAAGTACGCGCGTCCCAATCAGCCAGAGCGCCAACGCACCGATGAACCAGGCGACCAAACCCTGTATCGCGCCTCGGAGCACCCACTCGAGTTCGAACACGCTGAAGTACCACGACACGCTCGTGGTCAAACTCGCCAGGGCGACCACGCCCCCGGCCTGCAGGGTCGCTCCCGAATCATGTTCGACATCCTCGTACGTCGCCGCATCAAGGCGGACGGCACCAATCAGACGTTGCTGGAAGCTGGCCATGGCGACATCGTACACTCTCTCCCATGGCTTCAGACGATCCGGCCGCGTTGCCCGACGATCTCGCTCCGCCCGCCTCCTGGGGTCGCACCACCGTGCAGACGGCGTGCCCGCTGGACTGCCCGGACGCCTGCAGCCTCGCGGTGTCCGTGGAGGGAGGACGGATCCAGAAGATCGACGGCAGCCACCTCGCCCCGTCGACCGAGGGCTTCATCTGCGGCAAGGTCCGCGGATTTGATCGCCGGGTCTACAGCGCCGAGCGCGTGCTCTACCCCGCCCTGCGACGCGGTCCCAAAGGGCGTGGCGACTTCACGGTCGTCAGCTGGGCCGAAGCCCTCGACCACATCGCTGAAAAGATGCAGGCCGCAAAGGCCGCGCACGGCGCGGAATCGGTGCTGCCGTTTTATTACGGCGGCAGCAACGGCCTGCTCACCAACGACATGGAGGACGCGCGCCTGTTCCGCCGGTTCGGCGCCTCGCGCCTGGCGCGCACCGTCTGCGCCGCGCCCACCACCGCCGCTGCGATGGCGCTCTACGGCAGGATGGGTGGCGTCGGCTACGCCGACTACGCACACGCCCGCCTCATCATCGTCTGGGGCGCGAATCCCCCGGCGTCGGGCATTCATCTGGTCGCGCACCTCAAGCAGGCGCAGAAGAACGGAGCGAAGCTGGTCGTGGTCGACCCGCGCCGCACGCCGCTTGCGCGCACCGCCGACCTGCACCTCGCCGTCCGGCCCGGCACGGATCTGCCCGTCGCGTTGGCCATGATCCGGGAGCTCTTTGCGACCGGACAGGCCGACACGACCTTCCTGGAGGCACACGCGACTGGCGTCGCCGAGCTGCGCGCGGCAGCAGAGCCCTGGACGCTGGAGCGTGCGGCCGAGGTGGCCGGCATTGCGGCGGACGATCTCCGGACGCTGACCCGGTGGTATGCGTCCACCTCGCCCGCAGTGATCCGCTGTGGCTGGGGGCAGGAGCGCAATCGCAACGGCGGCGCGGCGACCATGGCCATCCTCGCGTTGCCCGCCGTGGCCGGCAAATTCGGTGTGCGTGGTGGCGGCTACACGATGAGCAATTCCAGCGCGTGGGGACTCACGGCCGAAACCTGGATCAACACACCACAGGCCAACACCCGCACGATCAACATGAACCAGCTCGGCCGCGCGCTCACCGAGCTCACCGACCCGCCCGTCCAGGTGTTGTTTGTCTACAACTGCAATCCGCTCACCACGATGCCCGATCAGAACCGGGTCAAACGCGGACTGGAACGCGAGGATCTGTTCACCGTCGTGTTCGAGCAGACGATGACCGACACGGCGAAATACGCGGACGTCGTGTTGCCGGCCACCACGTTCCTTGAGCACTACGACATTGCCAGAGGGTACGGCGCGTACCACATGCAGATCGTGCGACCCGTCATCGAACCTGTGGGGGATGCGCGTCCCAACCACGAAGTCTTCCGCGAACTGTCTGTGCGCCTGGGACTCACCGACGCCGACGCGGATGACCTCGGCGAGGCTGAGGGCCTCATGGACGTGACAGGGCGTATGCCCGAGGCGATGAGCGCCGCCCTGCACGACGGGTCGGTGGTCACAGGACCTGCGAATGGAACGCCGACCCAGTTTGTGGATCTCTTCCCGAAGACACCGGATCACAAGGTCCATCTGGAGGGGGCGTACACGTGGCAGGCGGATCCAGCCACGGCGGAGTTTCCGCTCACGCTGATCTCGCCCGCGAGCGAACACACGGTGTCGTCCACACTCGCTGAATTCCGTCCGGGCATCGTGAAGCTGAAGATGCACCCCGATGACGCGCGACCACGCGCGATCGAAGGGGGCGACTCCGTGCGGATCTTCAACCACCTCGGTGAAGTGTGGTGTCTGGTGGACATCACGCCCGAAGTACGAGCGGGTGTCGTATCAATGCCCAAAGGACTCTGGGCGCGCAGCACGGAGAACGGCGCGACGTCCAACGCCCTTGTCCCCGACTCGCTGACGGATCTCGGCGGCGGCGCGTGTTTCAACGATGCGCGAGTTCAGGTAGCATTGCGGGCACGACACTAAATCCGTTTTTTCTGGAGAGTGCAGATGCGCGCGATCATTGGTCTGACATCGATGGTGACCCTTGCCGGAACGGTCCTGCTCGCCGAGGACTGGCCTCACTGGCGCGGCCCGTCCCATAACAGCGTGAGCACCGAAACGAATCTGCCGGTGACGTGGGGCGCGGCCTGCGCCGACACCGACGCCCCTGCGGTGTCGATTGACGAGACACCGGATGGCTCGGTGGTGCTCCAGCAGCGCGGAGGCGGACGTGGCGGCGGCCAGGAGGGCCGCCCCCTGACGCCGTTCGCCTGCACCAACCTGAAGACCAACAACGTGGCCTGGAAGATTCCCCTGCCCGCCTACAGTGGGTCCACCCCGATCATCTGGGGAAACACCATCTTCCTGAACGTGGCCACCGCGGCCAACACCGGCGCGCTCGAACTCTGGGCAATCGACCGGACCAAACAGACCGTCTCGTGGAAACGTCCGCTCGCCAACTCCAACCACATGGAGCGCAAACAGAACATGTCGTCGCCGTCACCGGTGACCGATGGCACACATGTGTGGGTGATGACCGGCGTCGGCGCGCTGAAGGCGTTTGACTTTGCCGGCGAGGAAGTCTGGTCGCGCAACATTCAGAACGACTACGGCCGCTTTGGTCTCAACTGGGGCTACGCGTCGTCGCCGCTCCTGAAGCACAACGCGCTCTACGTGCAGGTGCTGCACGGCATGAAGACCGACGACCCGTCCTACCTCCTGAAAATTGACGCCACGACGGGCAAGACGATCTGGAAGGTGGATCGCCTGACGGAAGCCCTCGCCGAGTCACCGGACTCTTACACGACGCCGCTGTGGGTCGAAGCCAACGGCCGCGCCGAACTGATCATCACCGGTGGCGACGTGATCTCCGGCCACGACCCGGCCACCGGCGCAGAGTACTGGCGCGCAGATGTGCTGAATCCCCAGCGCAACCGCAACTACCGCATTGTCGCCTCCCCCACTGTGGTGGGCGATCTGATCATCGCGCCGACGCGCAACAACCCGATGGTGGCGATTCGCCCCGGTGGCAAAGGCGATGTGGTCGCAACACACGTGGCGTGGTCCTTTGCGCAGGGGCCGGACGTGCCGACCCCGGTCAGTGACGGCACGTTGCTTTACATCGTGCGTGACGGTGGTGTGGCGTTTGCGCTGGATGCGAAGACGGGCGCGACGGTCTACGGGCCGGAACGGCTGCCGAGCGGCACCTACAGCGCGTCGCCGATTCTGGCGGACGGCAAGATCTACGTCACGACCGAAGAAGAAGGCATCACCACGGTGTACCGCGCGGGTCCGAAGTTCGAGATTCTCGCGTCGAACCGGCTGGCTGATGACTGCTCGCCGTATTGCCTGAGCACCGTCGCAATCTCCGACGGCCAGTTGTTCATGCGGACGGCCTCGTTCCTCTGGGCCATCGGCGACCGAAGGTCCAAGTAGGGCGCCTCAGAATCCCTGGATCATGCCGAGCTGCCATTTCCACGGACGGCCGGCACGGTCCAGGGCTCTCGCGGTCGATAACTCCAGCGTGATGAACCCGAAGAGATTGGCGCGCACCGCCGCGCCGTAACTGCGCACCAGCCGGCGATCCCCACCCGCAAACGACGGGCGCGAATCCGACGACCACGCGACCCCCGCATCGAGGAAGGCCGCAATCTCAAGCGGCACGTAGTAGCCGTACTCAAGTTCTCCGCGCAGCAACCCGAGCAGCGGCGCACGCAGTTCGATGTTTCCCACGGCCACGCGGCTGCCTATCAGACGATCGAACGCGTAGCAGCGATCGGGATCAAAGGCCGTACATTCCCCCGGCGCGTAGGAGCCGACCCCGTAGCCATGCACCAGCTGTTGATGGCCAGCATACATGCGCGCCAGCTGTGGGTGTTCGGCGTCAGCGCCGTAGCGCCCGACGTGCAGCGCGCGGATGGCGAGCGTCACCGGTTGCATGGGCATCAGATACTGCCGCCAATCCGCCGTCGCCGTCGTGAACTCCAGCGAGCCGCGCGTGGATCGCGCTTCAAAGCGATAGCGGCGTCCCAGGATGGGACTTGTCGGGCCCGCCACCGACGAATCGTGCACAAGCGCGCCGGTCACTTCGAAGAGGCCGAGGGAGTGGGCCGTCTTCTCCTTGGATTCACGCCGTTCGAGAAATTCCTCCGTCTCGGTCACGTAGACACGGTCACGAATCTCACGACTAAACGCCACGGCATGTGCACCCGCGCCGGCCTCAAATCGTGTGGCTCCGCTGAAGGGAAACATCGTCATCGCGGTCCCCCCGCGATAGATTTGCCGTTCGATCACCTGCCGCAAGGTGGTGGTGCCGGCCGCCTCGTCCTGTTCCCACTGGAGGTAGCCCAGCCGGTACGGCAACGACTCAATCGACGCCACCCAGTTCCACCGATGCCGCCGGTTCAGGTAGGACACCTGCCCGCCGAGGTCATCGATCTCGCTTGAGAGCTGCACGCCCATGCCCAGCACCCGATCGCCGAGCATGTCGCTGAACATCGCCCCGACGCCGCCGCTGACAAACCCGCCGAAGGAATCGACGCCGGCCGTCAGTTGCGGCTGCGTCACGATATCGAGCGACAGTGGGCGCTTGTAGGGTTCTGAGGCGACGGGCGGGCCCACCGGCGGCAGTCCCCTCGCATGGTCGCCCAGCAAACGGGTGATGTCCCCCGTCACGAGGCTCGCAAGACTGCGCGGCCGTCCAAGGGCCGCCTCGGGTGTCAACGCAGACGCCACCTGCGACACCGCCGGAGGCACCATCTCAACCACATCGTCGGCGTCGAGAATGTAGAGCGCGTGCCCATCGCGTTCGAAGACACTGAACGCGAGACGATCGGTGTTCGCTGCCATCGACAGCGACGGACTCGTCCCCGCGATGCCGGCAATGCCGGTCGCCATCGCGGTCAGCCGCGTGACAGGTCCCCCATCGATGCCAATGCGATAGAGATTGCTGATGCCGTCCGGGTCGGCCACAAACGTGACCGTTCGTCCATCCCGGCTCACCTGCGGACTCAGGTGTTTGCCCCGCAGGAATGCGTGCAGCGGGGCAACCTCGCGCGAGTCCAGTGCCAGGGTGGCGAGCCGCAGTTCGGCTGGACGCAGCGTGTCGAGATTCGTGCTGAACCGCTCGGAGGTGAACACGATCGTGCGCCCATCAGGTACAAAGACGGGTTCGAGATCGGCAAAGGGATCCGACGTCAGGGCGGTCACAGTGCCGGCCGGCAGCGTCACAAGATACAAGTCCGCGAGCCCTCCCCGATTCCCGCTCAGGACGATCGACTGCCCGTCCGGCGCCCACGCCGGACTCAGGGCATCGTCGAGTCCATCCAGCACGATTTCGCGCGTGATGCGGCCGTTGTCCGGATCGATAAAGGCCAGCGCTGGTCGCCCACTCCGCACCACCGTGATCACCAATTGCCGTCCATCGGGCCGCCAGGCCCCAGCCGACTGGAGGAACTGAAGGCTGTCGAAGTGCGGGTCGGTCGCCGAGCTGATCAGCTTGCGTTCGATCTTCCCCGTATCCGTGCGCGCCAGAAACAGGTCCACCGACAGTCGATCCCGCTCGGAGAAAAACGCCACGCGCGTTCCGTCGGGGCTCAGTCTCGGCCCGACGTTGATGCGCCCGCCGCCGTTGTCTTCGCTGAGCAGCAACCGCGGGTCACTGGTCAGCGGCGGCAGGTCCGCGTGCACGCCTGCGATGGAGGCCCGGATCGACGCGTGCCATTCCTCGGTCAGCCGGTCGGGATCACTCCCCAGCTGCGCAGCCAGACCGGCCATGTCGAATCGTGGGTTGGCGGCTGATCGCAGCAACGACGACACCGCGCGGTCGCCATACTTCGATCCGATGAACGCCCAAAACGCGTGTCCCCAGCGATACGGGAACAGCCGCGGGTCGTTCAGATCCTTCATGTGCGGCAGGCGTTCGGTGATGGCGGCATCGCGCATCCACATCGCCGTCTGCGCATCGACAGGACCAATCGACAGATACTCCGCCATCCCCTCGGCGAACCACAGGGGGTACTGCAGGATGCCCGGCAGGCTGAACTCCGCGTCTCGAGGATCCGCACCGGTAATGTCGAACTGGAAGGCGTGCACCAGTTCGTGGCCAAGCACGTGATCGGTATCCGCCAGTGAGCCGGCCATCGGCAGCACGATGCGCCGTTTGAGCGCCTCGGTGGCGCCCCCGGTGCCCTCGCCAATCGCCCCTTCGATGGCGTTGGTCTGCCGGAAGTGTGCCGGCGCGGCATACAGAATCAGCGGCTGACGCCCCCGTAGCTCATGCGTAAAGAATCGGGACAGTCGCGAATACCAGCGCTCGGCCATCCGGGCGACAATGCGCGCGGCCTCCGCTTCCTCCTGGTAGTAATAGACATCAAAGTGCTCGGTGGCCAGCACGCGGAAGTCGAAGGTCCGGTACTGCACCTTGTTCCGTCCGAAGTACTGGGCATCAGCCGAGGCCGGCGCCAGAAGACCGGCCAGACCGAGCAGCAACAGCCCACAAACCAGCCGCCTGCAGTAAGATGCGTGGGCATCATGACTGCCGACGTTCCGGCCCGCACTGTTCACTGCGTCAAACTGCATCGCGAACTCCCGGCCCTCCCCTCGCCGCCCTGGCCCGGGGCCCTCGGCCAGCGCATCTACGAACAGGTCTCCCAGGAGGCCTGGACGATGTGGGAGGAGCAGATGAAGATGATCCTCAACGAGTATCGCCTGTTGCCTTTCCAGAAGGAAGCCCAGCAACTCGTCGCCAAACACATGGAAGAGTATTTCTTCGGCAAAGGCTCCGCGCTCCCGCCGGGGTATGTGCCGGAAGGCTCGTAGGTCCGAAGTTCCGTAGTTCCAAAGGAGAGAAACAGGTGGCTGCATCCTCGACTGTCTCTGGCACCGACCGCGCGTTTTTTGGGCATCCCCGTGGCCTGGCCACGCTGTTCTTCACCGAGATGTGGGAACGGTTCAGCTACTACGGGATGCGGGCGCTGCTCATCCTCTACATGACGCGCGCCACGGTGGATGCCAATCCCGGGCTCGGCTTCGACATCGGCACGGCCAGCGCGATCTACGGCCTCTACACGTCCCTGGTCTATCTGGCCACCATCGCCGGCGGCTGGATTGCGGACAACATCTGGGGCCAGCGCCGCGCGATATTTGTCGGAGGGTCGGTCATCGCGGCCGGCCACTTCAGCATGGCCGTCCCGGCCACTCCCATGTTCTTCCTGGGCCTCGCGTTGATCGTCGTCGGCACGGGACTCCTCAAGCCCAACGTCTCCACCATCGTCGGTGATCTGTATCCGGACGGCGGGGCGCGGCGTGATGCCGGATTCTCGATCTTCTACATGGGGATCAATCTCGGCGCGTTTACCGGTCCGCTGCTGTGCGGACTCTTCGGCGAGAACTACAACTGGCACCTCGGCTTCTCCCTCGCCGGGTTCGGCATGGTGCTCGGCCTGATCCAGTACCGCCTGGGCGAGAAGCACTTCGGGACCATCGGTCTCTACTCCGGTGGCGACGATGCGGCGACGGTGGCCGGCCGTGCACGCGTGATGTATGCCGTCACGGCGGCGCTGGCGGCGCTTGTGCTGATCGCCGCGTGGCTGATCTCGGCCGGCACCTGGACGCCGGACCTGCAGGCGATCGGCACCAACCTCGGCTACTCGATCATTGCACTGGCGATCCTCTACTTCGCCTTCCTGCTCACGGCGGGCGGCCACACCACCCTCGAGAAGAAGCGTCTGGTGGTCATCTTCTGGTTATTCATCCTCGCGGCCTTGTTCTGGTCTGGCTTTGAGCAGGCAGGGTCGTCCCTCAACATCTTTGCGGAACAACTGACCGATCGTGTCGTGTTCGGATGGGAGGCACCAGCCAGCTGGCTGCAGTCGGTCAACGCTCTGTTCATCATCTTGTTCGCCCCGGTCTTCGGCTGGTTCTGGACGTGGCTCGCGCAGCGGAATGCCAACCCGTCGATCGCGATGAAGTTCGCGCTCGGCCTGCTCGGATTGGCGGCCGGCTTTTTTGTGCTCTCCTGGGGTGCGGCCAACGCGACGGAAGCCAACAAGGCGGCCCCGACGTGGCTCATCGTGACCTACTTCCTGCACACCGTCGGCGAGTTGTGCCTCTCGCCCGTGGGCCTCAGTTCGATCACCAAACTGGCCCCGCGCAATCGCCTGGGCCAGATGATGGGCGTGTGGTTTGTCGCCGCAGCGCTCGGCAACCTGTTTGCCGGCCTCGTGGCCGGTCGGTTGGAATCGCTGGAACCGGCGTCATTGTTTGGCCAGGTCGCGATGATTATTGGCGGCGCCGGATTGGTGGCAATGTTGATGAGCCCGGCGGTCAGACGGCTGACGGGAGACGTGAAGTAGGCACCGGCTCGTGCCGCTCGACAAGTATCGCGAGAAGCGCAACTTCGCGAAGACGCCCGAGCCCAAGGGTGATGAGGCGCCGAGGAAGCGTCGGGCGAAGTCGAAGGCGCTGTTCTTCTGCGTCCAGAAGCACCTCGCAAGTCATCTGCACTACGACCTGCGGCTGGAACACAACGGCGTCCTGATGTCATGGGCGGTGCCCAAGGGACCGTCCCTCGATCCATCCATCAAGCGGTTTGCGGCGCAGGTGGAGGACCATCCGATCGAATACGGCTCATTCGAGGGCGTCATCCCCGAAGGGTATGGCGCCGGCGTGGTGATGTTGTGGGACGAGGGGACATGGGAACCTGAGACTCCCGACATCGGAGCCGCGTTGGCCAAAGGTGACCTGAAGTGCCGTCTCGACGGCTACAAACTGACAGGATCGTGGCTGCTGGTGCGCACACGCGGTTACCAGCGGCCGGGTGAAACACCCACCGGCCCCAGCTGGTTACTCATCAAACACCGCGACGAGTGGTCGGGGGACCTGGACATTACCGAGTTTGCCCCCCTGAGCGTGAAGTCCGGCGAGGACTTCCCCGCCATCATGGCCGCCCAGGACCCGGCATTCTGGCTCAACGACCCGAAAGTCGACAAGGAGGCCACAGGTGTTATGCTCCAGAAGGTGACCGAACAGACGGCTGAGCTGAAACTCGCCGAGCTGGAGCAGCCAAAACCTGCACGACCTCAAAGGGAGAAGAAAATGAAGCGCACACTTGTTACGCTGGCCGCCCTGGCGGCTATGTCCGTCGCGGCGCCGGCCTCTGCGCGTCAGGCAGCCGCGCCGCCTGCCGCACAGCCCGAAGCCAAGACGGCTCCTGTCGATCCAAAGGCCGCCGCGTCCTACGTCGGCAAATGGACGCTGGATCTGCAGAGCCCGCAGGGCGCGATGCAGCTCGCGTTGGACGTCAAGATCGATGCCGCCAACAAGGTGACGGGCATGATCGAGAGCCCGAATGGCCCCACGAGCATCGCCGGCGAATTCAAGGACGGCGTGCTCGGTTTCGCGATCAGCTTTGACGCGGGTGGTCAGGCTATCGAAATCTGGTTCGAAAGCTCGATCAAGGACGGCAAACTCGACGGCACGATGTCGCTCGGCGACATGGGCAGCTTCCCATTCACGGGCGTCCGCGCCAAGGGACTGTAATGCGGTCCAGGGTCCAGGGTCCGGGGGCCAGGGTTCTGCTGGCGGTGCTGGCGGTGCTGCTCAGTGCAGCCACCCCATTCGCGCAGGCGTCGCAGGACAAGCCCGCGCCGCCCGCCAAGGTCGCGGGTGCGTGGCAGACGACGCTCGAGATGGAAGTCGGCAATGCCAGCATCGTGCTCACGCTTGTGCAGGATGCGGAGAAGCTGACTGGCACCTACGCGGGCCGGTACGGCAAGTACCCACTCGTCGGCAAGGTCACCGGCCGGCAACTCGAATTCGTTGTCACGATCAACGCCGAAGGCACCGAAACCCAGATGCACTTCGCCGGCGAGATTGACGCGGCGAGTGCAGCACTCAAGGGGACGGCCAACCTCGGCGGCATGGGCGACGCGGGCTGGTACGCCAAACGCGTTCCCGAGAAGCACGCGAATCCGTAGGGCGCGGCTTCAGCCGCGCCTCTCACGCGCCTTACAATTGGAGGACGATGCCTCGTCCTCCAATTGAGCTTTCTTCTGCCGCGCGACAAGCAATGAATCGCCTCGCTGCCGATCTGCAGCGCGTCCTTGACGGCCGGTTTGTCGCACTAGTCGCGTATGGTCCCACGCGCGCCGTGGTCTTCGCGACCCGGCTCACGGCGGATGACCTCCAGGCTCTCGCGCCGCTTGTGGACCGTTGGCATCAGGAAGGTCTCGACACGCCCCTGCTGCTGACGCCGGACGAGTTCCGGAGGTCTGTCGACGCGTTCCCTCTCGAATACGGCGCCATTCTCGAGCGACACCTGCTCATCGCAGGCACCTCGCCGTTTGACGACGCGCGCCCATCCGATGCGGATATCCGCCGCGCGTGTGAGGTCCAGGCCAAGGCCTTCCTGATTCACGTCCGGCAGGGCTGGCTGCACGCGGCTGACCACCATCACGAGCAGGCCGTGATGCTCGAACAGTCCGCGGGCCCGCTCCGTGTGCTGCTCGCCAACGTGGCGCGTCTCAGCCACCAGGGCCCCGGTGCTCCGCCTGACACCGACGACGCGTTGGTGGCATTTGGTGAACAGCACATCGGCCTGCCGGCAGAAGTGCTGCGCGGAGTGCTCGCACTCGAGCTGCATCCGGAACGCGCGGACGGACTGGCGACATCGCCGGACTTCATGAACGCGTACCTCGTCGCGGCCGAAACGCTTTGGGCCTTCACGGACTCATGGCGCCACTGATCCGCCCCCTCGTGCGCGCCGCCGTGTGCGTGGCGCTGATGATCGGCGCCCCGCCGGCGATCGCGCAGACGCCGGCGGGCAACATCCCCGCGCTGACAGACACCGTCAATGACTTCGCCAAGGTCATCGACCCGGCGTCAACCGCCGAAATGAATCGACTGATCCGGGCACTTCAGGCGGCCTCCGGAGATGTGATTGTGGTGGCCACGATCCCGAATATGGGGCCGTACGGATCAATCGAAGAGTACGCGGTGCGCATGTTTCAACAGGCCGGCATCGGCACACGGGCCAGTGACAACGGGCTGCTGATTCTTGTGTCGGTGGAAGACCGGAAAGTGCGCATCGAGGTGGGATACGGCCTCGAGGAATTTGTCACCGACGGCTATGCGGGCGAACTGATCAGGACCCAGCTGCTGCCGGCCTTCCGCCAGAACCGATATGGCGAAGGCCTGGCAGACGTGACGCGGGTGTTGGCGTGGCGATTGGCTGACGCGCGAGGCGTGACGCTGGCCGACGTCGAGGCCCCGGCTGTGGGGCCGGAGCGAACGCCGGATTCCTTCGAGGTCTCCCACGGTGCACAGTGGGTGTTCACAATTGCCCTCATCATCTTTTTTGTCATCAGCGCCATCGCCCGTAATTCCGGCGGCGGTGGGTCCACACCGTTCAACCCGCGATCGCGCCGAAATACCTGGAGCGGCTGGCACGGTGGCCTTGGCGGGTTCGGCGGTGGCTTTGGCAGCGGCGGATTTGGCGGAGGGTTTGGTGGTCGCGGCGGCGGGTTTGGTGGATTTGGAGGCGGACGCAGCGGCGGAGGCGGCGCGTCCGGTGGGTGGTAAAGTGAGAACCATGCGCAGACTTCTCTCGGTTGCCGTCGTACTCGTGGCCGGTCTCGTCGGATCCGGTTGTTCGTACAACACGTTCACTGCTCAGGAAGAAGGCATCAAGGGCCAGTGGGCGCAGGTCGAAAATCAGCTGCAGCGCCGCAGCGACCTCATCCCGAATCTGGTGGAGACCGTGAAGGGCTTCGCCCAGCAGGAGAAGGACGTGTTTGGCGCCGTCGCCGACGCGCGCGCCAAGATGGCCGGCGCGTCGACGCCTGCACAGAAGATCGAAGCCGGCAACGCCGAGAGTTCGGCTCTGGCGCGACTGCTCGTGGTGATGGAGAACTATCCCCAGCTGAAGTCCGACGCGACGTTTAACCGCCTGATGGACGAACTGGCGGGTACCGAGAACCGGCTCTCCACCGAGCGCATGCGCTACAACGAGAAGGTGCAGGCGTACAACACGATGCGCCGCCAGTTCCCGTCGAACATCACGGCCTCGATCTTCAGCTTCGACGAATACCCGTACTACGAGATTCCCGACAGCGCGAAGGTCACTCCCCGCGTGAACTTCGGCGGCTGATGATGGCGCCGGGACTCCTGCCGGAGTTTGATCAGGAGATGGCGGTGACCCGCCGGCTGCTTGAGCGCAGTCCGGCGGGGTCCTTTGACTGGACGCCACATCCGAAGTCGTTCACCCTCGGCGCACTGTCGACACATCTCACACGTATTCCCCGCTGGGGTGAGCGCATCCTCACGCAGCCGGACTACGACCTCACGTCAGCGCCGGCCACGCCGCCGCCGCCACACGCCACTCCAGCGGAGGTGCTCGCCGCCTTTGATGCCGCTGTCGGCGCGGTGCGCCAGTTATTGACGACGTTGAGTGAGGCGGAGCTGCAGGCCCCCTGGCAGCTCAAACGGAATGGCGACGTGATGCTGACGGTGCCGCGGGTGGCGGCCTTCAAGTCCTTTGTGATCAACCACAGCGTGCATCACCGCGGCCAGCTCAGCGTGTACCTTCGGCTGCTGGACGTTCCGGTGCCGGCCATGTATGGCCCGACGGCCGACGAGCGCATGTGACGCACGACCGCCTGACACGCCGGATCCTCCTCGGAACCATCGCCGCCGCACTCTTCGTCCTGCTCGCCACGGCCAACTCGGGCGGCTACCGGTTCGGCGTCTCGGACCAGGCGTTCTACGTCCCGGCCATCCAGCACCTGCTCGATCCTTCCCTCTTTCCGCGCGACTCGGCACTACTCGAGGCCCAATCGAGTCTGATGACCTCCGACCAGCTGCTGGCGGGTGTCGTGCAGGCCACGACGGGATCGCTGCCGGATCTGGCGGCAGGGTTCTACCTCGTTTCTCTGCTCGTCCTTGTCGCGGCCGCCGTGTATTTCGCCCGAGGCCTGCAGTTTTCCTGGTGGGCGGTCGCGGCGTTCGGTGTGCTACTCACCTTCAGGCATCGCATCGCAAAGACCGGAGCGAATTCGCTGGAGGGATACATGCACCCCCGGCAGATGGCGTTTGGCCTCGGCGTGTTGGCGATCGCTTCAGTCATCCGCAACCGGTTCGGCGTGGCCGTCCTGTGTGTGGCGCTGGCCGGCGTCCTCCATCCCACCACCGCGTTGTGGTTCGGACTCGCGGTCGTCGCCGGTGCCGCGGTGCAACGCCCGGAGTGGCGGTGGCAGTTGGGCGCACTTGCCGTGGTTGGCGGGCTTGCGGCACTGTGGGCGGTGACTCTGGGCCCACTCGCGGGGCGCCTTGTGACGATGGACCCGTTGTGGCTGCAGGTGCTCGACACCAAGGACTACCTCTTCCCCACGGAGTGGCCGCTGGACGCGTGGCTGCTGAATCTCGCGTATCCGATGCTGATCTGGCTTACGTGGCGCGCCCGCGAGCGTCGCGGAGTGGCGGTTCGCGGAGAGTCCGCCCTCGTGGCCGCCACACTGGTGCTGACAGGCGTCTTTGCGGTGTCTGTCGTCCTCACCGCGATGGAACTTGCGCTGGCGGTCCAGCTCCAGATCACACGCGTGTTCTGGGTGCTCGACTTCCTCGCGCTCGCGTACGTCGCGTGGTGGATGACGCGTGCACCACGTCTGGCTCCTGCGGTCGTCGCCATCCTCGCGCTGGCCTCAGCGACGCGCGGCTATTACCTGCTCGAGGTGTGGCAACCCGAACGGCAGCTGATGACGATCGACCTGCCGAAGACCCCGTGGGTGGACGCGATGGCCTGGCTGCGAACTCAATCCGTGGATTGGCACGTGCTGGCCGACCCGAATCACGCCTGGAAGTATGGCGTCAGTGTGCGTATTGCCGCGGGCAGAGACACCGTGCTCGAGGGCGTGAAGGACAGCGCGCTCGCCCTCTACAGCCGCGACGTCGCTGTTCGGGTCGCCGACCGCACACGCGACCTTGGGGACTTTCCCCTCCTCACGACGACGCGTGCCCGAGCGCTTGCTGCCACGTACGACCTGGACGTCGTGATCGTGGAATCCGCGCATCAGCTCGACCTGCCTGTCCTGTATCGCAATGACGAGTTCGTCATCTTTGACCTTCGCTGATCCGCAGTTCGCGCCGGCCCTGGGCCTCTCCAATGGCCATCTGATGACCATCGCGGCATGGGCACGACGCCGGCGCCTGCCTCGACTGCCACGGCCTCAGGCACGATTCATCGCCGTGGACTCAGACTCGCAGGTCCGCACCGACTGTTTCTGGCAGCCCTCACGACCCACCGCGCCTACACTCCTGGGGCTGCACGGGCTCGAGGGCTCGAGCGAGGCGCATTACATGCGCGGCCTGGCGGACAAGGCATGGACGCGTGGCTGGAATGTCGTGCTCCTGAACCAGCGCAACTGCGGCGGCACAGAACACCTCTCTCCCGGCCTCTACCACTCAGGCCTGACGGCCGACCCGATCGCGGTTCTCCGGGCCCTTCACGCGGAACTGCCGCTGACACGCATCGCCATTGCGGGCTACTCCCTCGGCGGCAACCTGACACTCAAGCTCGCCGGCGAAGCCACTACCACCCCCGACCTCCCCATCGTCGCCGTCGCTGCCGTGAGCCCCACGATCGATTTGGCGCTGTGCGTGGACGCGATCGAACAACCCGCCAATGTGCTCTACCAGTGGAATTTTGTGCGCGGCCTCAAGGCCCGCATGCGCCGCAAAGCGGCGTTGTGGCCCGGCCGCTTCGACCTCGCACCGTTGGACAGCATCCGCACCATTCGAGAGTTTGACGATGCGTATACGGCGCCGTCCCATGGGTTCGGCACCGCGGCGAACTACTACCAGCTCGCCAGCGCACTGCGTGTGGTGGACCGCATCCAGGTGCCGGCACTCATCGTTGCCGCGGAAGACGACCCGTTTGTGCCTGCGTCACAGTTCACATGCGATGCCGTGCGCAGCAACCCGATGCTGACTGTCTCGCTCCAGTCGCACGGTGGCCACTGCGGATTTGTTGCCAGTTCGACCGAGGCGTACGACGGTTACTGGGCCGAAGCGCGCGTGGTGGACTTCCTGACCGCCACGCTCAGCGAATCCTGACACCGTTCTTCATGACGATGTCCACCCGCTGCAGCAGGTTGATGTACTTCAGCACATCACCGCGCACGGCGATGATGTCGGCGTATTTGCCCGGCGTGATGGTGCCGACGTTGGCATCCTTCTTCATCATCAGTGACGGCCAATAGGTGGCGCTGCGGATGGCTTCCATTGCCGGAATGCCCATTTCGCGCACCCAGACATCAAGTTCGTTCCAGGTGCTCTGGCTGTGGAATTGCGTGGGAATGCCGCTGTCGGTGCCGATGAGCAGCGTGACGCCCGCCTCGCGGAGTTGGGTGATCTTCCGCTTGAGTGTGGGCTTGCGGGCCGGCGTGAGCTGGAAGTAACCGAGTTCGCCCGGCTTGCGCAGCGATTGTCGAATGTCGGCGACGATATCGGCGCGGAGCCCGAGCTGCCAGGACGGATCGTCGAGTGACTCCGGGTTGTCGCGCAGGTACTCGTAGTTGAAGAGCCCCTGCACGGTTGGCGTCCAGTAGAACGGCCCATTGTTCATCTGCGCCGTGCGTTCCCGGATTGCCGTCATGACGTCGTCGGGGTATTCGGGCGACGTCGCCAATCCGGTGTGCTCGAAGTTGTCCACGCCGACCTGCATGCCGAGCCGAATTTCTTCGGGCCGATGGGAATGGCCCACCACCGGCAGTCCGTTGGCGTGCGCCTCGTTGACGACCGCCTCAACCTCTGCCCGTGTCATCTGGTCCTGATCGATCAGCTTGATGACATCGACACCGGCGGACGCCAGCCGCTTCACCTTCGCTCTCGCATCGTCGATACCATTGACGCCCCAGCGGAACTGTTCGGTACCCGGATACGGCGCCTTCTGGATGAACGGCCCAGACATGTACATGCGTGGCCCGGGGATCTCTCCACGATTGATTCTGTTGCGGACGTTGATGCTTGCCTCAAGGGGAGCACCGAGGTCCCGAGCAGATGTGACTCCGGCCCGCAGCAACTGGTGCGCCGACGCCGGCATGATCTCGTTCTCGAAGCGTGCCGGGTACGTCTTGTCCCAATGCGTGTAATCGGAATGCCCCGCAAGCATCAGATGCACGTGCATGTCCCAGAGGCCGGGCAGGACCGACATGCCTTCGGTGGAGATGACGGTCGCCCCGTCCGGCACTGCGAGTGTTCCAACCGTGCCAACCGCTGTGATGCGCTCCCCACGTACGAGGATGACGGAGTTGCGAATCGGCGCGCCGCCAAACCCGTCAATCAGGGTCCCACCAACAAGCGCCGTCACCCCCGACGTCTGCGGTGTCGCCTCCACCACCGGCCGCGACGTCACGGCGACAACCGCGATAACCACTGCCGTCAATGCCATCAACCCTTTGCGCATCTACCCTCCAATCAAACGGAGCCCAGGGGCTTCAGCCCCTGGGACAATCACAAGGGCTAAAGCCCTTGTGCTCCGAACTGCGGACCGCGGACTAGTGCCCTCCCGCGTGCCCGTCTTTCCGCGAATCGGATCCCGCCGCCCAACCGCGTGGCAATTTGAGCACGAGTTGAGCACCGCCGAAGGCGACGTTCCGCTCATCGATGATTTCGTGCCCCATCTTCGTGAGCCCCGCCCGCACTGCGTCGTCTATTGGCGACTCCAGTGCGACGCGACGTCCGGACATGTGCCGGAACCTCGCCGCATCGGAGGCCTGTTGTGGGTCCATGCCAAAGAGCAACATGTTCAACAGCACCTGCACGTGGCCCTGCGGTTGCATGGCACCACCCATCACACCAAAGGCCATGTAGGGTTCATCCCCCGATGCGTCACGCAACACGCCGCTGTTCCGGGTGGTCTTTGTCACAAACGCGGGGATGATCGTGTGGAAGGGACGCTTCTTCGGTCCCACCGTATTCGCCCGGCCTTCAGCCATCGTGAACCCGACGCCGCGGTCGTGCAGCAGGATGCCGGTGCCGGGGACGACGATGCCGGAGCCGAAGTAGTCGTAGACGGAGTTGATGAAGGACACCATGTTGCCGTCCTTGTCCGCCACCGCCAGGTAGATCGTGTCGCTGGCCGTGGACGCGCGCCCGGGCTCCGTACGTTCCATCGCCTTGGCGGGATCGATCAGCAGACGCCGCTCTCGAATGTAGGCATCAGACAGGAAGTGTTCCACCGGCACCGTCATCGCGGCGGGATCGCCCACGTAGTGTTCGATGTCGGCGTACGCGAGCTTCTTGGCTTCGATGAGCTGATGCAGGTAGGCCGGCGAGTTGTGGCCCATCGCCTTCAGGTCGGTGCCCTCGAGCAGCCGCAACATCTCGAGCGCGGCAACGCCCTGACTGTTCGGCGGGAGTTCCCACAACCGGTAGCCGCCATACGGCACGCTGATGGGCTGCACCCAGTCCACGGTGTGGGCGGCGAAGTCATCAGGCGTGAGGAAGCCCTGCTTCTGCTGCACGAACTCCGCGATGCGACGACCGAGCGGACCACCGTACAAGTGCTTTGGCCCCTGGGACGCAATCTCTCGATACGTCCGAGCGAGGTCCGGCATCCGGAACCACTCCCCCGCCTTCGGCGCGCGCTGGCCGTCGACCAGTAATGCCACGCGCGCACCTTCGTCGCGGCGCAACAGCGCTTCTTCGTCAGCCCACTGGGGCGCAATGATCGGCGTGACTGGAAAGCCGTTTTCCGCGATGTCGATGGCCGGCGCCAGCGCCTGGGCCAGCGTGAGTGTCCCGAACTTCTCGAGCAGGGCCGACCAGCCCGACAGCGACCCCGGGATGGTCACCGCTTCGATGCCCTGGCTCACACGCGTCCGTCCCCGCGCCGCCATGGTCTCGCGCGTCATCAACGAACCACTGCGGCCGGTGGCGTTCAGTCCATGGAGCGTCTTGTCGCGGGCGGACCACACCATGGCGAAAAGGTCGCCACCCATGCCCGTCATGTTCGGCTCCACCACCGTGAGCACCGCCGCGGCCACCACGGCAGCATCGATGGCGTTGCCCCCTCGTTGCAACACGGCCAATCCCGCCGATGTCGCCAGCGGCTGACTCGTCGCAATCACTCCGTTCGGCGCATACACCGTGGACCTCCCGGCAAGGGTGGTGGGCCGCGGGGCCTGGGTCTGACTCGCCACGGGGGCGAGGGTCAACAGAGCGGCAATACCGACAATGGTGATTGTTCTCATATCAACACCATCCTTGTCCCAAGGGCTAAAGCCCTTGGGCTCCTTATCTGCACTGCGGACTGCGGACTGCTCACAACTGCTCCTCACACTGCTTCGCGAATTCGGGCCCTTTGCCTTCGTCTTCGTGCTTGAAATACACGAACGCGTCGGTCCACTTGTCGGCAAAGCCCTTCACCGTGCCGGTCCACTTCGTGATGTCGGCGGGCCCGTAGCCCTCGTCGCGCAACCGGAAGTAGCCGTGTTTGGCGGTCGCGACGAGCGGGGTCGTCTTGTCACCCATGTCGGCGATGCACAGCGCCACGTTATGCTTCGACAACAACCCAAACACGTCGTCGCAGTGCCAGGAGTCGTGCCGGAACTCACACGCTGCGCGCAGGTCGGACGGAATCAGTGCGAGGAACGCTTCCAGCTTCCCGATGTCCACCCGGAAGTTCGGTGGCAGCTGGAACAGCAGACACGCCAGATGTTCCTGCAGCCTACGCGCGCTCTCGACAAACATCGCCATCGCCTCCGCGCAGTCCACCAAGCGGCGGTCATGCGTAATCCGCTTGGGCGCCTTCAGCGTGTACGAAAACCCATCCGGCGCCTGCTCACGCCACCCATCGGTCAGCTTGGGCGTGGGCATCCGGTAGAACGTGTAGTTGATTTCCACCGTGCGGAAGCGTTCGGAGTAGTAGCCGAACATCTTCGACGCCGGAAACGGATCGGGATAAAACGTGCCCTTCCACTCCGGGTAGTTGTACCCGGACGTGCCGACATGAATCTGCATCGGCGCCTACGATAGCACCCTGCGCGGGTTCATGGTTCATCGGTTCATGGTTCATGGTTCTGTTCCTTGTGCTGCGTTTCTGGTTCTGGGTGCCGGGTTCGGTTCTGGGTTCAGCACCGATGAACCATGAACCGATGAACCATGAACCCGCAGGGCCCGGCGCGCTCAAGCCCAGCGCGCCCCACTGCGTCTTGCGATACCGCATCGCCGCCACCACCAGCATCGTGACGCCCCAGGCGCCCATGGCCGCGAACTGGGGCCACAGGATGTCCCAGCCCACGCCCTTCAGGAAGATGCCGCGTACGATGACGAGGAAATACCGCAGCGGGATGACCGTGGTGAACGCCTGAATGACCGGCGGCATGTGCTCGATCGGAAAGATGAACCCCGACAGATAGATCATCGGCACCAGGAAGAAGAACGTGGATGTCATCATCGCCTGCTGCTGGGTGCGCGAGATCGTGGAAATCAGCAGCCCAAGGCCGAGCGTACACAGAAGGTAGATGAGGCAGCCGGCAAACAGCAGGAACGGGTTGCCCAGCAGCGGCACTTCGAACCAGAACACCGCGACGGCCACGACGAGAAATACGTCGATCATGCCAATCACGCCGTACGGCAGCAACTTCCCGAGGGTGAGCTCCCATCGCCCAAGCGGCGTGACATTCAGCTGCTCAAGGGTGCCCACCTCGCGTTCGCGGACGATGGCCATGGAGGACAAGTTGGTGGTGATCAGAAGCAGCAGGAGCGCCAACACGCCAGGCACCATGAAGTCCTTGCTGACCAGTTCCGGGTTGTACCAGACGCGCGTGGCGGCATGAATGCCGGGCCGGGGTTGTCCGACAAGCGACGCATCAACAAGCGCGCCGTTGTAGCCCGCAATCAGACCGCTGGCGTACCCGAGGGCCTGACCCGCCGAATTCGCGTCCGTGCCATCAGCCAGAATCTGCACGGTGCGGGAAGTCTCAGGCCCGGCCCCCATCAGGCTGTCGCCAAATCCAGGCGGCACGATCACGGCAAGCCACGCGGTACCGGACTCGAGGGCCGTTCCAGCCTCCCGCGGATCGAGCACCTCGTCCACCACCCTGAAGTACCGTGACGCCGCGAAGCGTTCAAACAGGGCGCGGCTCGCCATCGACCGGTCGCCGTCCACCACCACAATCGGCACATCACGGATATCCGTTGTCGCCGCATACCCCAGCATCGTCAATTGCAGAATCGGTGCGACGATCACCACTGCGGCGAGGCGAGGATCCTGCCGGAGTTCGAGAAACTCCTTCCACACCAGCGTGAACAGCAGCGCGTCCTGCCGCGCGTCACAAGAGCTGCTGCAACCGCTGATACCCCGACCGGCTGACGGGCAGCGTGGTGCCGTTCTGGAGGATGGCGACCCGGCTGTCCTTGGCATACAGCTCGACCTTGGCGAGGCGCTCGATGTTGAGGATGTAGGACCGGTGGATACGCACGAAGCGCCGGGGATCGAGTTGTGTCTCCAGCTCGCTCAGCGTCTGCTCTTTCAGCAGTGCGCGGCCCTGCGTCTGAAAGGAGACGTAGTCGTCCTGCGCCTCAACGTAGTCGATCTTCCCCACCGGCAACACGTGGACGTCGGCACCGTCGCGGATGATCACCCGCTCCAGCGGGCTGCCAGGCCGCCGCGCGGCATGCCGCAGCGCGGTCGGCGTGACACTCAGGGCCTTGCGGGCGCGCGCCCGCGTCAGGGCCTCGCGCAGGCGATCGATGGAGCATGGCTTGAGGAGGTAGTCGACGGCGTGCACCTCGAACGCCTTCAACGCAAACTCATCAAACGCCGTGATGAACACGACGGGCACCTCGCGGCCAATGACTTCGAGCACCTCGAACCCGTCCAGCTTCGGCATCTGCACGTCGAGGATCAGCAGATCAGGCTTGAGCTCGGTGACGGCTTTGATGGCCTCGAACCCGTTGGCACACTCGCCCAGGATCTCGACACCGCCCACGGCCTCGAGATCCTGCCGCACCGCCATCCGCGCCGGCTCCTCATCGTCAACGATCACCACCCGCAACACCGTCTCAGTCATGTGCCCACCTGCCCATCCGCCCATCCGCCCATCCGCCCATCCGCACATCCGCCCATCAACTCATCCGCCCACCTGCTCCACGGGCCAGGTAAGCGACACCCGATACGCCGTCTCCGACGGTTCCGCGGCCAGCGCCGCGCGATCCCCAAACGCGGCGTGGAGACGCCGACGGACGATGTCCATGCCGAAGCCGGTGCCTCGCCGCCCACCGTCCGGGTCTCGGGGATTGGTGACCGTGAGCCACACCACCGCACCGCGCAGCTCCGCGCGAATGTCCACCAGGCCTCCCTCGAGGCACGTCGCGATGCCATGTCGCACGGCGTTCTCCACCAGCGGCTGCAACAGCAGGGGCGGCACGGCCACATCTCCATCCACCAGGGAGGTGATCTGCACCTGCAGGCGGCTTCCGAATCGAACGCGTTCAATCTCCAGGTACTGCTCGGTCAGCGCCAGCTCTCGCGCGAGCGAGATTCTCGGAACGGCGCCGAGGGTCAGGCTCTCGCGCAGGAAGTCTGCCAGTCGGCGCGTCATCTCCCGGGCGCGCACCGGATCGGGCGCAATCAATCCGGAGATGGCGTTCAGACTATTGAAGAGGAAGTGCGGATCAACCTGCGCGCGCAGGGCGCGCAGTTCCGCCTCGCGTGCGGCAATCTGTGACTGCAGCTCCTTCTGCGCAAGATCGGCTGAAGCCTCGACCGCCTGCACGGTGTAATGCACGGTGACCGACATCAGGTACGCCATCCCGCCGAAACCCGCAAGCAGCGTGTTCAGCAGCGGTTCGGGCACCGGCGGCAGCCCCATGCGACCCAGCACACTCCACCACCACTCCCCCAGTGCGGCCCAGACTGACGACGCCACGAGGGCGGCCGCGAGCGCGCTGATCGCCACCCACCACACCGCCGTGCGTGAAATCGGCATGGCCCGGCAGAAGTACCAGGCTGACAGCGACACGGGCACGGCGAGCAGGCTGAGCGGCAACGCGAACACCAGCGCCTGCACCACCGTCAGTCCGAACATGGTGCGCGTCAGGAGGGCGATTAGCCCTCCCGCCAACGCCCACCCGACGGCGTGCAATTGCAGACGGCGTGTCACCACTGCTTCTTGGACGAACCGGCCTGTGTGGTGATGTCCACGCCGCCCATGATGCAGAAGCCGCGCACGATCAGGCGGTTCTTCGCATCCTGCGTACCCGTGCTGCTGTCATCGGCGCCGCCCATCAGCACGACGACCTGATTCGACACGGCCCAGTCGGGCGGCACGGTGATTTCGACGGCGCCCCACCAGACAAACACATCGATGACGGCTTCCTGCGGCGTCGTGCTCGCACCGCGCAGATCCAGTTCCACGCCGCCCATCACCGCCGTGAGATCCGCGCGCCGGAACCCAGGCGACGCGTTGCGGCGCACCTTGCCCGACCAGAATGCAAACTCCGAGACGTCCGAGTCCTGACTGTTCGCACCGGGCGCAGACACGTCGCCGCCAGTCATCGCGCGGTACACGATGAAGCCGCCCACCGCGACCAGTGCGAGCGGCCACCACCGTTCGATGTCGACGTCCACACTCCAGACTTCGTCCACCGTCATGACCGTGCCGAGCAGGATCAACACGCCGCCAAACACGCGGCCGGAGGTCGTATCGCTCTGTGTGACTTTGGCCAGGCCCACGGCCACAAAGATCAACGGCCAGAACTGGAGAATGTGATCCGCCTCAAGCACATTCAGGTTGTCGAGGGTCAGCAACAGACCGAGCACCACGATCAACGCGCCGAGCACGGTCTGCGGGGTCATGCGCACGCCCGGAGACGACGGCTGGCCCAGGGGCAGATTCGTGGTCATGACGCCCTCCCATCCGGCCCCTTGCGGCCCGACTCCCAGGCGCTCGCCAGAATACTCAGACCGGCAGACACCAAAAACAACGGCCACGAATCACGAATATGCAACACGTCGTAATTGTGAGCGAGAAAGACGCAGCCGACCAACAACAACGGCAACCCTGAGGTGCGTTCGCCCTCCCCGGGAAACAGCACTTTTGAGGCGCCGATCACAATCAGGACGGCCGGCCACTGCTGCCACACCTCCTCGATGGCGACGTACCCCAGATTGGCTGCCAGAAACACCAGGCCGGCGCAGATCACCACCAGGCCTCCGACCACATCTTTTTTTTTCACCATACACCTCCCGTGATCAGCCGCCAGCACAGCCCGGCCGCTTCCGCAGCGGCCCATGCCCCCACCAGCGCCAACCCGACCAGCCACGACTCCCGCGTTCTCATCACACTGGCAGATTACGGACAGTGTTTTGACGGGGCCCGGCCCTTTCGGTGGGCGGCGGCGGGTCGTCGGTGAACGTCGCCGGGGTATCATCGACCATGGTGTTTTTCTCCCGATCCCCGCAGCCGACTCCGCCGTCATTTGACGATGCGGTGGCCCCAAGCGACGTGTTGATCTCCCTGCACCAGCTCGAGAAGTCGTATGCCCACGGCACCAGCCGATCCTGGGTCCTGCGACGGATCACGGTCGACATCAAGGACGGCGAATTCGTCTCCATCATGGGCCCGTCGGGCGCCGGCAAGTCCACGCTGCTGCATATCCTCGGGATGCACGACAGCGCATGGAGCGGCGAGTACTACTTCGGCAGCCAGCCTGTCCATCGGCTCAGTCCGAAGGATCGGGCCGCCCTGCACAAGAAGCACATCGGCTTTGTGTTCCAGAGTTATCACCTGCTCGACCATCTCACCGTCTACGAACATCTCGACGTGCCCCTGTCGTATCGCGACATCAGGAAGTCCGAACGCGACAGCATGGTTTGCGACATCCTCGACCGCTTCGCCATCGTCGGCAAGAAGGACCTGTATCCGAACCAGTTGTCGGGGGGACAGCAGCAGCTGGTGGCCGTGGCGCGCGCGGTGATCGCCAACCCGAAGGTCATCCTGGCGGACGAACCCACCGGGAACCTCCACTCGAGTCAGGGCCGCGAAATCATGGAGCTGTTCAAGAAGCTCAATGATGGGGGCACGACGATCATTCAGGTGACGCACTCGGAAGCCAACGCCGAATACGGATCGCGCATCATCGCACTCAAGGATGGCTGGGTGGTCGGCGCCGCCCAGAGCCAGTAGTCCGGCCATGGCATCACGCGTGTGGCTGGTGCTGCTGCTCGCCGTAGGTCTGACAACCGCCTGCGACCGGCCGGATCCACCCAAGCTGTATGAGATGACCGGACAGATTCTGGCCGTGAAGGACAACGGCCAGGAGCTGACGATCAAACACGACGACATCCCCGGGTACATGCCGGGCATGACGATGAGTTTCCCCGTGGCGGCCAGTTCCCTGATGGCGGGACGTGACCCCGGCGAACTGATCACGGCGACACTCGAGGTCGACGGCCTGACGTACCGGCTGACCGCCATCACGCGGACAGGCATGGCGCCGCTGCCACAGGGCACCAACGAGGTCGCGATGGCCGGCGGCATCCTCGAGGCGGGCGACCCGATGCCGGACGCCGCGTTGATCGACCAGACCGATCGCCGCCGATCGCTGTCCGAGTGGCGGAGCACGCCGGTGCTTGTGACATTCATCTACACCCGGTGCCCGCTCCCCAACTACTGCCCGCTGATGGATCGGCACTTTGTCACCATCCAGCGCGCGGTGGCCGACGATGCCGCGTTGCGGGGGCAGTTGCAGTTGGTGTCAATTTCCTTTGACACCGAGTACGACACGCCCGCCGTGCTGGCGGCGCACGCGGCCACGCTGAAGGCCGACACGGCCACCTGGACGTTCCTCACGGGCGACCGCGTCACTGTGGATCGCCTGGCCGGAAGGTTTGGCGTCGGCGTGATTCGCGGCGCGGATGGCGCCACCGAGATCACCCACAACCTCCGGACGGCGTTGTTTGCAGCAGATGGCACCCTGCTGAAGATCTACCCGGGCAGCGACTGGGCCCCTCGCACCGTGCTGGCGGATCTGCGTGCGCATCTCGCCCGGTAAGCCACCCGACCGTTCGTGTTTTACGCGCGCCGAGCGGCGCGTCGTGGACCGCCTGACCACACCGCGCGCGGTGCAGCGGTATCTGAACGATCTGGCCTACAACACTGAACCGCCGCCAGGAGGACCGCAACAGCGCACCTTCCGGAGCGTGGTGGCCACCGGCATGGCGCACTGTCTGGAGGCGGCACTCACCACGGCCGTCATTCTCGAACAACACGGCTACCCGCCGACCGTGATGAGCCTTGAGTCGGTTGATGGCCTCGATCACGTGATCTTTGTCTACAAGGCGCGCACCGGGTGGGGATCGGTGGCCAAGTCGCGTGACCCCGGCCTGCACGGCCGGAAGCCGGTCTTCCGATCCCTGCGCGAGATGGCCCTCACGTACTTCGAACCGTTCATCGACACGACCGGCTGTCTGCGCGCGCACGGCATGGTCGACCTGCGCGTGTTGGGGGCCTACGACTGGCGTTTCTCAACCGGACACGTGTGGAAGGTGGAACGCCTGCTCTACGAAACTCCGCACACGTCGATCCCGGTGTCCGAGACACGGGTGGATCGGCTCAGACGACGCTACTTCACGTTCAGGCGCGAACATCCGGGCGTCAAACCCGTGGCGTATTACGACCGCTCCACCTGGTCCGAACTGCCCGCACACTTCACGCGCGTTTAGTCCAGGTCGAAGTCCCGAGTGGGCTTGGAAATTGGTTCGGCCTGCGCCTGCTTGAGGGCGTCCTCAAAACGTTTCGACAACGCGTCGCCTCGGTTCTTCTCGGATAACACGGATTTCTCGAACAACGCTTCGCGCCGCGCCTTTTCCTCCTCAAGGATCCGGTGGGCTTCGTCCAGCTTGGGCTTGTCGGCGCGCTCCGGCTCGACGTGCCGGACGACGCGTTGGAGGCCTTCGTCGATGACCAGTGTGCTCTGGCAGCACGGGCAGATGACTTCGAATTCGGTGCGGAGGCGACCCATCGGATTATCATAGGCCCATGCGAGACGTCCGCCCCACACCGTGGCTCCCCATCCTGGTGGCGACCTGTTGTGTTCTGCTGACACTGGTGAGCGCCGCGTGCGGCGGCGGCGCCGGCACCCGTGTCATGACGCCCACCGATGCGTCGGGGCAGCCGATCCGTCCGGGCCAGCCTCTCGACGCGCCGCAGACCGGCGCCACGCTTCCCCGCCCCCCGCGCGGGGTACTCGCAGGCCGGGTGCTCGCGTTTGAGTCGGGCGCCCCAGTCGCCAGGGCGCGCGTCATCCTCTCTGCGTCCGGCGAGACGCCGGACGGCACCCCGCTGCTGCCCTTCCCGCGGGTCCTGCTGACGGCGGCCGACGGTACGTTCCGGTTTACGGACCTGCCTGCCACCGACACGTTCTTGCTCACTGTGACCAAGACAGGGTTTGCCCCACGTGCGTTCGGCGAAGCCCCACCGGCGATCACGCCCACGCTGATCACCCTGGCCGAGGACCAGGTCAAGGAAGACGTCGTCCGGCTCTCGGCGCAGGTGTCAATCGCAGGCCGGGTGCTGGATGAAGACGGGACGCCGTTTGCGGGCGCGCTGGTCGAGGCGATGCGGCCGATGTCCGAGGGGGAACGCCTGAGCCTGGTGACCGTCTCCGAGGCGAGTAGCGATGACCGCGGCGAGTTCCGCCTGGTCGGCCTGCCGCCGGGCCAGTACTACGTGAGCGCCTTCGACCCGGCGTTCGGCAACATCGACGACAAGGACGGGCAGCTTTTTTATTCTCCGACCTTCTACCCGGGCGTGGTGTTCCCTGACGAAGCGACGCGCATCACGCTGGATCCGGGCCTCGCCTCCGAACCCCTCGAATTCAGACTCCAGATCATCCGGCCCTCCCGAGTGCAGGGTTCAATCAGGACGCCGATCGAAGCCGGTGGCGGCTCGAAGCCGTTGATCGCCGCGGCCGTCATCATGAGCCAGGCGCGCAACGACCAGTTCTCACTATTCACGATGACGAACCCGAAAATGGAACCGGACGGACAGTTCCTGTTTTCCAACGTGCCACCCGGCCGCTACCGCATTCAGGCACGTGGCGAAACCGAGCGCGAAGGCGTCACGCTCTTCAGCGTGTTCACGCTCAACGTCGAAGGCGCCGATCGCCAGAACACCGACATGACGCTCTCGCGTGGCGCGGTGGTGTCGGGCAAGGTCGAATGGGAAAGCGCGTCCGGCCGTCCGCCCCTCGACCGCAGGAGCCTGATCGTCCGCATGCCGATGGAGGATGGGAACGAGTTCGGTGACTCGGTCTCGGCGTACGTCGGGCCCGACGACAAGTGGACCATCCGCGGTGTCATGGCCGGCCGGCACTTCTTCCGGATGGAGGGCCTGCCCGAGGGTTGGTACATGAAGCGCGTCGAATACCAGGGCGCGGATGTGACCGACATTCCCCGGCAGTTCGAGTACAACGAAGTCGTGTCGGGCTTCACGGTGGTGCTCTCCGATCGCCAGACGGCGATCCGCGGATTTGTCACCGCCGATGCGAATGACGACGTGCAAAGTTATGCCGTCGTCGCCTTCTCCACGAGTCCCCTGCACTGGACGCCGCTCAGCCGCTACACCCAACTCGTCTATCCGGACGCGATGGGCCGGTACGAGATTCGCGGACTTCCCGCCGGCACGTACGTGATGGCTGCCACCCGGGAATTTAATCGCAGCGACCTCAGTGACGCACGCATCTTTGATCGCCTGCTGGCCCAGCCCGGCGTGACCACGGCATTCGAGTTGAAGGAAAGCCAGGTCTGGCGGCAGGATGTTCAGCCCGTCAGGCGCCGGTCCGGGACCAGCCGCTGACTGTGAACCTCCGGATCGTCACCTACAACATTCATCGCGGCCGAGGCCTCGACCGCCGGACCCGGCCCGAGCGAATCGCAGACGTTCTGCGTCCGCTTGAGGCGGACGTGATCGCGATGCAGGAAGTGATTGGCCCCGGTTTGAACTCAGCGGGCCACGCCGAGATCATTGGAGCTGCACTCGGCATGGGCTGGATCATGGGGCCCGTGAGGGAACTGCGCCAGCACCAGTTCGGCAACATGATTCTGAGTCGCTACCCGATGTGGAACCATGCGCAACATGACCTGTCGTGGAAGACGTGCGAACCACGCGGGGCCCAACGGGTGGCCATCGATGTGGGCCCGGGCACGCTCCAGGTGTTCAACGCCCACCTGGGTACGGCACTGCTGGAACGCCGCTATCAGGCCGAACGGCTGGGCACCTGGGTCCATGACCGCCGCGTGGCGAATCCCAAGCTCCTCCTCGGCGACTTCAACGAGTGGTCGCGCACACTCGCCGGCGACATTCTGGCGGAGCGGCTCAACAGCATCGACTTGTTTCCTTTTCTCAAGCGCAGGCGCACCTACCCTGGCTTCTTCCCGCTCCTGCACCTCGACCATATCTACTACGAGGGCGACATCACGGTGCGGGACGTTTCACTCCCGAAGACCCGCCTGGCGAAACTCGCCTCCGACCATCTGCCGCTTATTGCGGACATTACCGTCAAGTTCTGACGCTGAGTGGTGCTCGGTGCTGGGTGCTCAGTGCTGAGTGCCGTGCCAGGTGCTGGGTGCACGGAGCACCGTGCACGGAGCACCAGCACCGAGCACCAGGCATTGTGCACCGTGCACTGTGATTGCGCCCGCCCCTTGACAGGGCGCAATCGAAGTGATATCATTTTGAAATCTCGCCGGCGGGGTGCCGGCAACATTTGGAGGCCTTATGGTGCAGGAACGGGTGCGGTCGTCGGTTTCGGGGTGGGTGATGTTGCCGGTGTTGGTTGGACTCGTGGCGGTGTCGGTCTGGCAGATCGTCGGGGCCGCCCAGGGGGAGCCCAATATCCTGGCCATCGTGGCCTGGGCCATCGTCGCGCTTGTGACGAGCGTCTGCCTCGGAGGCTTCTTTGTGGTCGACCCCAACGAAGCCAAAGTGCTCACACTGTTCGGCAAGTACTGGGGCACGGTCAAACAGGATGGCTTCCACTGGGCCAATCCCCTGCTGACCAAACGCCACATCACCCTGCGTGTGCGGAACTTCGAGAGCACGGCCAGCAAGGTCAATGACCTTGAAGGCAATCCGATTGAGATCGCAGCCGTCGTGGTCTGGAAGGTCACCGACACGGCGGAAGCGTGTTTCGAGGTCGACAACTACGAGCATTATGTGAAGGTCCAGAGCGAGGCGGCCGTCCGCAACCTGGCCACCCAGTACCCGTATGACGGGCACGAAGACCATGTGAAGTCACTGCGCGGCAACACGCTGGAGATTGCCGAACAGCTCAAGAGCGAGGTGCAGGAACGGCTGAACAAGGCCGGAGTGGCCGTGCTCGAGGCGCGTATCAACCACCTGGCCTATGCGCCGGAAATCGCCTCCGCGATGCTCCAGCGCCAGCAGGCCGGAGCCATCATTGCCGCCCGTCAGCGCATCGTCGAAGGCGCGGTCGGCATGGTGGAGATGGCGCTCGACCTGCTGTCGAAGCGTGATGTGGTCGCGCTCGACAATGACCGCAAGGCCGCGATGGTCAGCAACCTTCTGGTGGTGTTGTGCGGTGACCGCAACACACAACCCGTGGTCAACACCGGCACCATCTATCAGTAGGCCTGAAGGTGTGTGATGGCCGACCGCAAACCGTTCCTGCTGCGCATGGATCGTCAGTTGCTCGACGCGTTACAGCGTTGGGCCAACGACGACCTGCGTAGCTTGAACGGACAAATTGAGTTTGTGCTCCGCCGCGCGTTGCAGCAGAACGGGCGTTTACCGGCGACTCCGGAACCCCCGAAGGACGGTTAAGTTCACACGAGACATGGAGGGCTGAGAGGTGTTTCTCAAAAAAGCTCTCCCAGTCCTCCACGTCTCGTTGTGAGTAGCTCTCAGCCCTCTTCTTCGAAGTCGGGCTGGATGTGCAGCGGGTGGCGCGTGGAGGCGCGCATGGCTTCGCGATGGTCGTACACGGGCAGGCCGGCGACATGCAGGTGCATCTGGCAGCCGTCGGCCTTCGCGAGCACCAGCACGGTGATCGGACTGCCCTCAACGCCGTCGCGGAACGTCACTTCGCAGCCACAGGCGAGTCGGGCGGCCACCAGCGGGTGAATCGGTGTCTGCGCCATGGTCAGTTCCCCGCCTCGATCAGTTTCCTGACGCGGTCTTCGAACCACTGCTTCGACTCGGTACCGGTGTGTTTGTAGTCCACGGTGCCGTCGGCCCTGATGAACCACGAGACGGGCAGTGAATACGCCCCGTAGTGTTCCTGGAGCTCGTCATGGCCGAGGCCGACGAGCACGGGGTAGTTCATCTTGAACTCCTCCGCGAACGTGCGCAGGTCCTCGGGCTTGTCGTCCACCGAAATGCCGAGAACGATGAACTTCTGGTCGCGGTATTTCTCCACCAGCTCCACAAACGCGGGAATCTCGTGACGACAGGGGGCACACCAGGTCGCCCAGAAATTGATGAGCATCGGCCGGCCCTTGTAGTCGCTCAGGCGGACGTCGTTGCCATTCATGTCTTTCAGGGTGTAGTCGAGCTTGGCCACCTCGCCTTCCGGCGCACAGGCGGCCGGCCAGACGGCGATCGCTGTGGCCAGGCCGACGGCTACGGCCCACCGCGCCACCCACGGCTTCGTCACGGTCATGCCTCAACCTTATCGCGTTGGGAGTGATGCCCACAAGGGACAACCGGTACGATTTCGTCCGTTTTGCGGCATCTCCGTAGGCGGCGCCACAGGCATGACCTTTGCTCCTGCAGGGCTGGGCGTCCCGGCGGGTGGACAGGCTGCCACATCTGATGCCTGGCGAGGACCGTAGCTCTGGCAGTAGTAAAATTCGACCTGGTTTCTGTTTCCTGAGGTGACGTTATGTCGATGCGCCGTCCGCGCATACTCGCGCGAGTGACCATTCTGCTGGCCGTTGTGATGGCCACGCTTATCGCAGCCCCCGTCATGGCCCAGACGCCGTTTGTGCCGTACTTCGGCAAGAACCGCGTGAAATACGACAAGTTCCAGTGGCACATCTACGAGACCGAGCACTTCGAGATTTATTACTACCCGGAACTCGAACAGCACCTCGAACGCATCGCGTCGTACGCCGAGAGTGCGTACCAGCGGATCAGTTCCGAGCTCAAACACGACCTGGCAAAGCGGGTGCCGCTGATTCTGTTCAAGACGCAGAGTGAGTTCCAGCAGCAGGACATCACGGGCAGCGAACTGCCGGAAGGTGTCCTCGCGTTCGCCGAGCCGTACCGAGACCGGATGGTGTTGCCGATCGACGAGCCGCCCGATCAGCTGTACCGGCTGATCACCCACGAGCTGACGCACGTCTTTGAATTTGACGTGATTCCCCGGGGGCTCCTGGGGTCGTCAATTCCGCTGTGGGTGGACGAAGGGCTCGCCAACTACATGGCCGGCTACTGGAACGTGCTGGATCTGATGCAGGTCCGCGACGCCGCCTTGAGCGACAACGTGCCGCGCATGAGCGAGTTCGAGAGCCAGCCGTTGTCGGGCAGGCTCCCCTATTCGATGGGCCACGCCGCCTTCGAGTTCATCTCCTCCAAGTGGGGCCAGGACGGCCTCCGGCAGTTCCTCTTTTCGCTGCGCAAGAACGTCATCGGCGGCGGCGAAAGCGCGTACGAGGAGGCGCTGCGCGTCAAACCCGACGAGTTCGACGAACAGTTCGATCGGTACATCAAGGAACGGTTCCGCGCGTTCCGCGACAAGGAGCGCCCCGCCGACTACGGGCGCAACCTCGCGCCACGCCGCGACCGCTCCCACTACGTGTCCGTCCTGTCGATCGAGCCGTCACCGATCGGCGACGTCATCGCCGCCGTGGTGGGCAACGCCCGGGATCAGGAACTCGACATCATCCTGCTCTCGGCCAAGGACGGCCAGATCATCCGCAACCTGACCAAGGGGTTTGACCATCGCAAGGGCTGGGAGTACATCGCCACAGCCGGCGGCCTGCGCGGCAACATGGTGCCGTGGATTTCCTGGGCGCCGAAGGGCGATCGCATCGCGTACTTCGTGCGCACCGAGAAGCACAAGTCACTCGTCATCCAGGACGTCGTCAGCGGCCGCGTCGAGCAGCGGCTGAACCTCGAGGGGGTCGACGCGCCCGAGTCCCCGGCGTTCAGCCCGGACGGCGCCCGCGTGGCGTTCTCGGCGCTGAAGGGCGCGGTGAGCGACATCTTCGTGGTGGATCTGGCCACCGGCAACCTGACCAACCTGACCGACGATGCGTTCGCCGATTACGCGCCGACCTTTTCGCCCGACGGCCGCACGGTCGTCTACACCGCCAGGGTGAGCGGCAACGACAAGTTGTTCCGCGTTGGCGCCACCGGCGGCGCCAAAACCCAGCTGACCTTCGGCACGCACGACGACACGGCGGCGAAGTTTTTTGATGCGACCACGGTGTACTTCATCTCGACGGCCACCGACCCGGCCGTGATGCTGGCGCCGGAAGTGGCACGTGACGGCAACATCCCGAACATCTGGTCGCTGAATCTCGACTCCGGAGAACTGCAGCAGTGGACGGACGCGGCGACGGGCAACGTCTCGCCGGCCATCCTGCGCGAAGGCAACACCACGCGTGTGGCCTTCGTGTCCTACTACAAGGGCGAAAACGGCATCCACGTGATGAGCCGAGATAAGGCCCTGCTCGCGGTCCCTTCCTCGGACTTCGGCGCGCCGGGACCGATCATCGACTTCCAGCCGCCCCTCAGCCACACCCTGGTGCGCGACAACATCCACCGCAAGGGCATGTGGGAAAAGCTGACGCTTGACGGCCGCCCGCCCGTGAATCTCGGCGTCACCAGCGGAGGCGACTTCTTCGGCGGCACGCAGATCTCGTTCAGCGACCTGCTGGGCGGCAAGCAGATCAATGTCTTTGCCTCGTCGGTCTCGCAGTACCGGACGATGGCGGCGACGTACATCAACATCGAGAACCGGATCCAGTATTCGGCGCAGGCGTTTTCGCAGGACGTCTTCTATTACGGCCAGCTCGACAACTATCTCTACAGCGCCGGGCTGGTGCCGTTCATCGATCGGGAGCGCGCGCTGTCGGTGCGCACGCAGCGCGGGGTGACCGGGTTCGCAATCTACCCGTTCAATCGGTACACGCGCCTGGAAATGTCGGGCGGCTACGTCTACCTGCGTGAGCGGTACGCCGACCAGGAACTGCAGGATATCTCAGAGCAGTACCAGCGCGAGAACTTCGGCACCGTGTTCTACCAGAGCGGCCATGTGGTGCCGCTGGGACTCTCACTCGTGCACGAGACGACCGTGTTCCGCGAGTACGGCCCCGTCTCCGGCAAGGCGGCCAACATCGGCGTGCAGTACTCGCCGAAGATCGGCAACTCGCTGACGCGCCGCACCGTGGAGGGCGACGTGCGGTTGTATCAGCGCATTGGCACCAACGGTGTGCTGGCATTCCGTGGCCGGGGCCTGAAGAGCTGGGGCACCAACCCCGACTTCCTGTTCTTCGGCGGCAACTCCGAAATGCGCGGGTATGAGTACCTCGAGTTCATCGGGCACAAGGCCTTCTTCGCCAACCTCGAACTGCGAATTCCGCTCGTCGAGGCAATGCTGACGCCCCTGGGCGTGGTCGGTGGCCTGCGCGGCACGGCATTCTTCAACGTCGGCGGCGCCGGGATCAACGGGCAGTCGTTCACGCCGTTTGCCAACAAGGACGAAGTCCTGCCGGTGCTTGTGGATTACGAGTTCAATCCGTTCCGGGGATACACGCCGGTGTATGTGAACGTGAACTTCTCCGGCTTCCGCCTCAAGGATGCCCGCGCGTCCTACGGCATCGGCCTGCAGAGCTTTCTGCTCGGCTTCCCGATGCACTTCGACTGGTCGTGGAAGACCCACCTCAACCGCGACTATGAGGACCTGATCTACTACTTCTACGGCGGCAGCGAAGCCTTCCGGAAGGTCAAGTTCTCGTTCTGGATTGGATACGATTTTTAATGACTTGTGGTCGGTGCTTGGTGCTCGGCGCTGAGTGCTCGGTGCGGTGCACAGTGCCAAGTGCACCGTGCACCGTGCACTCGGCACCCAGCACAAGCACCGGGCACCGGGCACTCAGCACCGAGCACTGATCAATGTCCTCGCCCTCTGATTCCTATACCGAGATGGTGCAGGTCGTGCTGCCGAACGATGCCAACCCTCTCGGGTTCATCCTCGGCGGCACGGTCATGCATCTGATTGACATCGCCGGCGCCATCGCGTGCCACCGGCACACACGTAGTCTGCTGGTCACCGCAGCGGTGGATGACCTGCAGTTCCTGCACCCGATCAAGGTCGGAGACCTGATCATTCTGCAGGCGCGTGTCAGCGCCGCCTGGAACACCTCGCTCGAGGTGGAAGTGGAGGTCTATTCGGAAGAGACGCTCACTGGCGTGCGGCGCATGACCAGCCGCGCGTACCTGACGTTTGTCGCCGTCGATCGCGAGGGCGGCAAGGTCACGATTCCCCCGCTGGAACTCACGACGGACGAAGAGCGCACCAAGGCCGCCGGCGCCGAAGCCCGCCGCCGCGCCCGCTTGGCCCGCAAGGCGCAGCCGTCGGACTAATAATCACAGCGAGACATGGAAGACGGGGAGGTTTTCTTTCGAAGGAGAGAACTCTCATAAACAAAGAACTCGCAGCCCGCCATGCCTCGTCGTGACTTCAGACGTTCCGGAGTCGCACGCGCCGGACGGCGTGTTCGGGGCCTTTTTCGAGAATCAGGCGCGCGCGTTCGCGCGTCGGGAAGATGTTGTCACGCAGATTGACGCCGTTGATCGTGCGCCAGATGTCCCGCGCCGTGTCCACGGCCAGGGCATCGGTGAGGGAGGAGAACCGGTGGAAGTAGGAACGCGGGTCCCGGAACATCGTCTCCCGCAGGGTCTGGAACCGTGCGACGTACCACGCTTCGATGTCCGTTTCGTCGGCGTCCACGTAAATCGAGAAGTCGAAGTAGTCCGACACAAACATCCGCGCAGATCTGCCCGGCTGCCCGTCACCCGTCTGCAGCACGTTCAGGCCTTCGACAATGACGATGTCGGGGCGGTCTACGACCTGAAATTCACCGGGGAGGATGTCGTACGACTGGTGCGAATAGACCGGCGCGTGCACGGCACCACGCGCCGCCTTGACGTCGGCCATGAACTGCACGAGCGTGCGGACGTCGTAGCTCTCCGGAAATCCCTTGCGCGCCATGAGCCGGCGTTCTTCGAGCACCCGGTTGGGATGCAGGAAACCGTCGGTGGTGACGAGATCGACGCGCGGGTGATCGGGCCAGCGCGCAAGCAGCGCACGCAGAATTCTTGAGAAGGTGCTCTTCCCCACCGCCACACTGCCCGCCACGCCGATGACGTATGGGATAGGCGCCGGAAGCGTCCCGAGAAATGTGTCGGTTGCTTTATGCAGGGTCTGCGTGGCCGAGACGTGCAGGTTGAGGAGCCGCGACAGCGGCAGGTAGATGGTCTCGACTTCCTCGAGCGACACGCGTTCGTTGAGGCCCTGGAGTTCAGCGAGGTCGGACTCGCTGAGGGTCAGCGGCGTGGCCGCCCGAAGGGCCGACCACGACCGCCGATCAAAGTCGAGATAGGGAGACGCCACCTACTTGTTATAATGAGCGGCGTTTTCCTCGATGAAGCTTTTCCACTTGTCCGGCACTTCGTCGAGCGCGAAGATCGCCTCGACCGGGCAGGCCGGGACGCACGCGCCGCAATCGATGCACTCATCGGGATGGATGTAGAGCATCTTGGCTTCTTCGTATCCCGCTTCGTCCTTGCGGGGATGGATGCAGTCAACCGGGCACACGTCCACACAGGCGGTGTCCTTGGTGCCGATGCAGGGCTCGGTAATGATGTACGCCATAGTGAGGGCATTTTATACGGAAATGCCCCCTGTGTTTGTCTAAGGAGGATTCAGTGAGTGCAGTCTCTCGCAGTGCGGTCGCCCTTGCGGCGTCCATCCTGGTCGTATGTGCCTCTCCTTGTGCTGGTGTCGCGCACGCCCAGACCCCACCGCCCGCGCCGGCTGACGCCGACGGCTACGGCATCAGCCTGGCCCAGCCCGACTTCGGTCTGGCGGCATTGCCCACCTCCCTGCGTATTCCCCAAGGGCGGTTTGCCTTCCGCATGAGCCACCGCTTTTCACGCCCAATCGCAGGCACCTGCCCTGACGAGGGCCCGAAACCGGAGGGCTGCGGCGGGCTCGGCGCCTTCGTCGAGAACTTCTTCGGCTTCGACAGCAGTTCGAAGGTCGGCCTCGAGGTGCGCTACGGCATCCTCCCCGGCACGCAGCTGGCCCTGCAGCGCACCAACGATCGGGCCATGCAGGTCCTGGCGCAGCACCAGGTGTTCCGCAGCGCGTCGCAGCCGATGACGGTCGATGTCCTCGCGGCCATCGAGGGCCAGAACAACTTTCGGGAGACCCACACGCTGACCGCGGGCGCCGTTGTGACGTACCTGGCCACCGACCGCGGCGCACTCTACGCCCATCCTGTCCTGCTCTTTAATTCGAATCCTGACTCGGACAATGAGACCGACGACAATCACACGGTGATGCTCGGCTTCGGTGGCCGTGTGCGGATCGGATCGAAGATGTATCTGGTTGCCGAGGCCGCGCCCCGGCTGGCGGGCTTCAAGCCGGGAGTGGACCACATCTCGTTTGGCTTTGAACATCGCGCCGGCGGACACCTGTTTCAGCTCAACGTCTCCAATTCGTTTGGATCAACGCTGCGCCAGGTGGCCCTCGGCGGCCCAGGCAACGGCGACTGGTTCATCGGCTTCAATCTGTCACGGAGGTTCTACTGATGCGCGCAGCGTTGCTCCTGAGCCTGTGTGCAGCCGCCGCCTGCAGCGGCGGCTCCACCCCCACCACGCCGGGCGGCAACACCACGCCGACCGCGACCAACACGATCACGATCACCGCTCAGGGAGCCAGCCCGCGGAACATCCAGATTTCCCAGGGCACGCGGGTGACCTTCATCAACAATGACTCGCGGTCCCACAACATGACCAGCGACCCGCATCCGGCGCACACAGATTGTCCGGAGCTGAATCAAATCGGCCTGCTCGCCGCGGGACAATCCCGCGAATCCGGCAACCTCAACATCGTCCGCACCTGCGGCTTCCACGATCACGACAATCCCGGGGTCGCCAACCTCACCGGGACGATTACGATTCGCTGAGCTGATGCGCAGTTGGGTTGGTGGGCAGCCACCCATTCACGGGAGCTGCGTAGCCGGCGCCCCAGGGCGGCAGGCGAAGCTTTCGACGATGCCGGTCGGATGGCAGGTGTCGATGTAGGCCTGGCGCCAGCGGGCGGCAAACGACTCGGCTTCGCTGATGAGCGCGAGGGCCCAGACGCTGCCGCCGAAGCCGGCGCCGAAGGCCGACGCGGCAAACGCGCCGTGGGCATAGGCCAACCGGGCGAGCGCGACGGTTTCCGGAATCTGGTTGCCGAGCAATGTCTCCGCATCGGCCTGTGACGCCCTCGTCAGTTCCCCCAATGCGGTGGTATCGACGTCGGCGAATGCGCGCGCGGCGAGCGACACACGCGCGACTTCGCGGGACACCTGGGTGAGACGACGTTCGAGATCTGCGGGGGAGAACCCGGGGATATCGACCCGCCCGAGCGCTTCGCGCAACCGGCGTTCAGCCTCAGGGGCGCTGGCGAGCGCGGCAGCCAATGAGGGATTGTCCGATCCCGTCTCGGACTGCCAGATCTGCACGAGCGCCCGCACGCCCAGCGCTGCGCGGTTGTAGCGGTCACGCACCGAACCCGCTTTGTCGGCATGGACGCCGCTCGACAGAATCACAAACGTCCACTCGGGTGACATCGGCGTGTCCCCCAGACGGCGCACGGGCATGAATCCGAAGTGACTGACGTGATCGGCGCGGCACGCCAGAATCGCGGTGTGATCCTGACTGCCGCCGTGTGTGCCGACACCGGCTGTGCCCGTCAGGGACTTGTAGGTCAGTCCGTTCTCGACGCAGCCGAGATACCAGGCCAGATCCTCCGGACAGCCAATCTCACGCCGCCAGTCGTCGCGTTGATCAACCCCGCTGCGGGCGATCAGCGCCGTCGCGAGTCCCACCACCAGCGCGCTTGAACTGCTCACGCCGGCCGCGCGCGGCAGGTCACTGGCGATCGCGATGTTGGTGCCCAGTGGAATGCCGGGGAAGTTCTGCGCCAGCCGCCGCACCGTCACCGCCGCGTAGTTGACCCAGCCGCGATACGGTGTCGGGTCCCCCGCCGGAATCAACACTTCTTCGTGATGGCGGGCGTCGATGACACGAAGATCGTGGTCATCCCGCGGCCCGGCCACCACGGCGAAGCCACGAGGCACGGTTGCCAGCAGCGATTCCCCGCCGGCGTAGTCGGTGTGCTTCCCGAAGATTTCGATGCGGCCCGGCACATGCCAACGCCAGGTCGCCGGACGCCCGGTGCGACTGAGAAACTCCGCCTCGGCCTGTGCGACCAACGCCTCACGCCCGATCACCGGTGGCGTCATGGCCGTGCCTCCACGCCCTGCAGTCGCGCCGTCACAAAGGGCACATCCTCGCGTCTCGACAAATCCAGCACCGGTCCCCTGGCTGGGATGGCCTGCACCCGCACCCCCCGGGTGATGGCGAGGCGAATCGCCGCCGGCAACTCGAACTCCCCCCGCGCGGACACCGGCACGTCCCGGCAGGCCTGCACCACATCCGCATCACCGCGCCAGCAGTTCATGCTGATGAGCGCCGCAGGCCCGGCCGTGTCCATCACATCGACACCTGGTTTTTCGATGATGTCCAAGAGCAGTCCCTCCGGCGTCACCTGCAGCAGCGCAAACGACGCGACACGCGCATCGGGAATGCCGCTTGATTGCACAAGGTCACGACGTTCGTAGACCGGCAGCGCAGGACCATTCACATTCCGCAGCGCCCGAAGGGCGTCGACGCCATACAGGTTGTCGGCATTCAGCACGACAAACGGGCGTCCCGCAATCCAGTCGGCGGCGGCTGCGACGGCATCGGCCGTTCCGCGTGCCTCCGGCTGCACCACAAAAGACACACGGACGCGCGATGGACGTCCGCGGCCCGTGTAGTAGTCGCGCAGGGGATCGGCGCTTCCGGCAGCTGATGCTGGAGGCACCACCAATCCCACCTCCTCGTACCCTGCGTCAGCAAGCGCGCTCAGCACGTAATCCAGAAACGGACGCGCGCGCCCATCGTGTCCCGCGAGCGGCATCATGCCCTTCTGCCCCGCCGCTGCCGCGGAGGCCTGCTCGGGCGTCAGCGCCTCCGACGCTCCGTCGCGCATGCGCGTGCCCAGCCCACGCGCGAGAATCAGGGCTACGACGGTTTCGTCCACAACGACGGCCACACACGACGCAACAACACCACACTCGCCACACAGATCCCTGCTGCCACCAGCGCACTTGGAGTGTGACCAAGCAGGTAATGCCCTGTGCCGAACAACGCGGAATACACCAGCACACACCCCAGCGCCCAGACGCCAAACGCCACATTCAGCGAATCGATCGGCGCCAGGTCTCCACATTGCGCCCGGGTCGCCGCCCACCCGGGTCCGGCCGGCCGGGCCAGCCGATAAAACCGTTGCAGCGTCACGGCATCAGTCGGCTCGGTCACATACGTGACGACAAGCCAGACGACGGTCGTGATGGCCACGGTCGCCATCAACGTCTCGTGGCTCGCCCACGCCATCCCCTGCCGTTCCAGGACAAACACCGCAAGCGCCAGCCCAAACGAACTCACCATCGCGGCGATTTCGCTCCATGCGTTGATCCGCCACCAGAACCAGCGCAACAGATACAGCAGCCCCGTGCCGGCGCCAATCGACAGCAGCAGGTTGAAGCTGCCCCTCGCCGACTCCAGCACCATCGTCACCAACGCAGCCACGAGCATCAGCAGCGCGGTGACGATGCGCCCGATCATCACGTAATGTGCTTCGGTTTGTCCGGGCTTCAGGAACCGGCGATACATGTCGTGCACCAGGTAGGACGTGCCCCAGTTGAGGTGCGTGGAAATCGTCGAGATGTAGGCCGACAACAGACCGGCCACCATCAGCCCGAGCAGCCCGGCCGGCAGGAACGTGAGCATCGCCGGATACGCCATGTCGTTCCCGAGCATGCCCGGGTCGACGTGCGGCAGCGCGCGACCGATATCCGCCACCTCGGGAAACACCAGCATCGAGGCCAGCGCGACGATGAGCCAGGGCCACGGCCTGAGTGCGTAGTGCGCGACGTTGAAGAGCAACGTGCCCGACAACGCATCACGTTCAGACCTGGCCGCGAGCATGCGCTGGGCGATGTAGCTGCCGCCGCCGGGCTCGGATCCCGGATACCAGGTGGACCACCACTGCACCGCCAACGGCACGATGAAGATCGGCAACGCCACCCCCCAGTCGCTCAAATCCGGCAGCATGGCGAGCGTCTCCGGCCTGAGCTTCTCGATCAGCCCGTCGAGCCCGCCCACTTCAGGACGACGAAGCGCATACACGGCGGCGACGATCGACCCGATCATGGCGATGCTGAACTGCAGGAAATCCGTCACCAGCACGCCCCAGAGCCCGGACACTGCGGCAAAGGCGATGTTCAGCACGCTGCAGACCAGCAGTGTCTGTCCCATCGGCCACCCCAGCAGGACGTTGGCGATTTTGGCCGCTGCGAGATTCACGGCGGCCATGATCATCACGTTGAAGATCACGCCGAGATAGACGGCTCTGAATCCACGCACCCAGGTCGCGGCCGGGCCCGAGTAGCGCAGTTCGTAGAACTCGAGGTCCGTGACAACCCCGAGACGCCGCCACAACTTTGCGTAGAAAAACACCGTCGTCATGCCGGTGAGCAGGAACGCCCACCACACCCAGTTGCCGGAGACTCCACCCTCGCGCACGATGTTCGTGACCAGGTTCGGCGTGTCGGTGCTGAAGGTGGTCGCGACCATCGACACACCGACCAGCCACCAGGGCGCCGCGCGGCCTGACGTGAAGAACTCGGTCGTGCTCTGCCCGGCCCGCCGTGCCATCCACACGGCCGGCACAAACGAGAGGGCGATCGATCCGATCACAATCACCCAGTCGAGCGTCGTCAGTTGCATGGATTCTCCGTGGCCCTACCGGCCGGTGAACTTCGCCGGTCGTTTCTCCAGAAACGCCGTCGTGCCTTCCTGCTTGTCGTCGGACTGAAAACAAAGTGCCTGGGCCAGGGTCTCAATGAGCAACCCGGATTCGAGATCCACTCTGGCCGACGCATTGATCGCGGCCTTCGCCAAACGGATGGCGAGTGGCCCCCGCGAGAGGATGCGATCGGCCAGCGCGCGTGCAGAGGCGAGCACGTCCGTACCGGGCACCACCTGCGAGACGAGCCCCCACGCGAGCGCCGTCGGCGCATCGATCGGATCGCCGGTCAGAATCAGGTGTTTGGCACGACCGAGGCCGATAAGGCGCGGGAGCCGCTGTGTTGCGCCGGCGCCGGGAATGATGCCGAGGGCGACCTCGGGCTGTCCGAACTTCGCGTGGTCGGCTGCGACGCGGAGATCACAGGCGATGGCCAGTTCACACCCGCCGCCAAAGGCGAGGCCGTTCACGGCGGCGATGGTGACCTTCGGACACCGGTCCAGCAGTGCAAACAACGACTGATTGATGGCCGCCAGGCCATCGTCTCGCCCACGCGACCGGATGGCGTTGATGTCGGCACCGGAGACAAACACCGTGTCGCCGGCACCGGTGATGATGATCGCGCCGACCTCGTTGTTGGCGATGAGCGCGGTGAGCGCCGTCGTCATCTCCTGCACGGTGGCGGAGTCGAGGGCGTTGCGCACCTCCGGGCGGTTGACGCAGAGCGTCGCGACCCGCCCGTCGATGGTCACCTCAATATTCATAGACGCCCTTGCCGACCTTCTTGCCAAGGCGACCGGCTTTGACGTACTGCGCGAGCAGCGGGCACGGGCGGTACTTCTCCCCCATGCTGCGATGCAGGTACTCAAGGATGCTCAGGCGGGTATCAAGTCCGACCAGGTCCACCAGCTCAAACGGTCCCATCGGGTGGTTCAAGCCAAGCTTCAGCGCCTTGTCGATGTCACGGGCCGACGCCACGCCCTCCATCAGCATGTAGAACGCTTCGTTCCCGATGCTCGCGTTCACGCGGGTCGTGATGAACCCGGGCGCCTCGCGCACCAGCACAGTCTCCTTGCCCATGCGCTTCGAGACCGCCTCGATCGTCTCGAGCGCGCGCTCACTCGATTCCAGCGCCCGCACGATTTCGATGAGCTTCATCTTGTGCACGGGGTTGAAGAAGTGCATCCCGGCCACACGGCTCGGGTCGCTGAGTGTGCCGGCCATTTCGGTGATGCTCAACGCGGACGTGTTGCTCGCAACGATGGTGGACTTCGGCGCGTGGGCCTCGATGTCGGTGAAGAGCTTGACCTTCAGGTCGATGCGCTCCGGCGCTGTTTCGATGATCAGATCCACGCCACCAAGGGCGGACGCGATGTCTGATGTCGTCGAGAGGCGGACCATCGACGCGTCGGCGTCCGCCGTCTGCAGTTTGCCGAGTTCGACCGCCTTGCGAAGAATGCCGTCGATCTGCCCTCTGGCCTTCGCCAGCTGGGCGTCGGACACGTCATACAGGCGCGTCTCGAATCCCGACGAGGCTGCCGCATGTGCGACGCCGTGTCCCATGGTGCCGGCGCCAAGCACCGCGATGCTGCGAATCTCTGTCATTTGTCTCCGACCAGCTCTGCCAGGATCTCGACCGCGTGGTCGATCTCGTCTTCTGTGTTGTAAAAGTGCGGGGCGATCCGGATCCCGGCTCCGGGACGATAGTCCACGATCACATTCCGCGCAATCAGCGTCTGCGTGACCGCGGCGCCGTCCGGCACATCGATCACCACCGAGGCCCCGCGTTCGTGATCGTCGTCAGGCGTGTTCAGCCGCCAGCCACGTGCCGACGCCGCATCCATCAACCGGCGCGTCAGCCGCAACGACTTCTCCCTGATGGCGGGCACGCCGATCTCGGCCACGACCTCGTAGCCGCCCCGTGCCGAATACAGCGACGGGACGTTGGGAGTGCCGCTCTGGAAACGCTCCAGGCCATCCGCATACGCGATCGGCCCCGGCTCAAACTGGAACGGTTGCGCATGGCCGGCCCAGCCGACGACGGCGGGCTTCAGGTCGCGCATCAGGTCCGGTCGCACGTAGAGATACCCGGCACCCGGCCCTCCACACAGCCACTTCACGCTGCCACCCACGGCGAAGTCGATGCCCAGCGCGGTCACGTCGACCGGCACGGCGCCTGCGGCCTGGTACAGGTCGAGCACCACACGCGCACCCACCCGATGGGCTCTGTCGATGACCGGCCGCACATCCTGTAAATGCGCGCTCCGGAACAGCACCAGCGAGAGGTTCACAAACGCGGTGCGTTCATCAATCGCGTCCACCACCCGATCGATGCGACCGCGAACGCGGTCGTCCGAGGCCACCGTGACCACCGCGGCGCCGTAGCGCTCGAATCCGTGAAACAGGTAGTGATTCGACGGGAAGTCCAGATCCTGTACAACGATTCGGCGCCGCGGCCCATCAAACGAAAAACACGACGTGATGATTGACTGCGCCACCGTGGCGTTCTGATGCATCGAGATCGTGCCCGGCGCCGCCCCGATGGTCGGTGCCAGGAGGTCGCCGGTCACCCGGCCGACCTCCCACCACCCCTCATGCCACGCCCGCACACCCCGTGTGCCCCATTCCCTGGCAAACGTGGCCAGATGGCGCTCCGTCCTCGCCGGCATCGCGCCCAGTGAATGGCTCACCAGGTACGTGCACGTGTCGAGGATTGGGAACTCAGGGCGCCACTGCGAGAGGGGATCAGTCATAACACTACTGTGGTTCATGGTTCATCGGTTCATGGTTCATGGTGCTGTTCGGGGTGCAGGGTTCACGGTTCTGGGTGCCGGGTTCGTCGTTCAAGGTTCAAGGTCGGTTCGAGGTTCCTCGGAACCCCGAACCAGCACCATGAACCGATGAACCATGAACCGATGAACCCGCTAGCTGACGATGCGCAGCGGCATCGGCGTCGGTGCCATCACCTTGAAAATCGGCACCAGCGGCGGCGTAGCCGCCTGGCCGCCACCGCGGCCTGCACCGGCGCCACCCGCGCGTCCGGCGCCTGCCGCACCCGCCCCACGACCGCCACGACCACCACCAGCCGCCGCCTGAGGCGGCGCATCGTCATCCGCCGGGCCCGCCGCGCGGGCGCCGGGACGCGGCAGCCAGGCGTCCATGCGGTTCCAGTAGATCACGCTGTCGGTCGACTCGGGCTCGAGCAGGTGCACGGCGACGCGGCCCTGCATCTGCGCCGTCCGCACGATGTAGCTGCCCGCCGAGAAGTTCCGGGTGAGATTCAGCACCTCACCCACCTGGACGGTCGCGGCGGCCGCGTGGTTGTACTGCTGGCTGTACGACACGCCCGCAATCGTGTACGCGGCGATGTTGAGTGACGATGCCGCAGTCAGTTGTTCCACGGTGATGCCGTGGCGGCGCAGCAAGGCCACGGCCTCCGTGGCTTCACGCGGCAGCACGTAGGCATACGGCCGCGGTCGCGAAATCACCGGCACCGGCTTCTTCATCAGCTTTGCGCCCTTGACCTCGACGATCTTCCGGTTCTCGCCCTGGCCTTCGCCAATCAGATAGTTCACCAGTTCGTCTTCCGCTTCGTACCGGACTTCGATCGGCACGATGTCCCCGGGCTTTTCACCGAGGGCGATGGTCTCCCGGCGTGCGCGATCCACGGTTTCCCGAAGTGCGGCACGGTTCGCACGCGACCACTCGACGACGGCTTTGTAGCCGAGGATGCCGGCCTTCACGCCGGTTTCCATCGGCTGGCCGCCGGGCGACTCGAACAGGATACCGACCGCGTTCGCAAACGCGCCGTAGTTGCGGCCGATACGCGGCTCCGTGCCGCCCACGTTCCACTGCTCCGCGTTGCCGCCCGAGTAGTACCACGAGCGGAACTGCTCGGCTTCCAGTCGCTTGTCGATGGCGGGAAAGATGCTCTTGTCGCACAGCTGCGTAATCCGCATGTCGTGGGCCGCGTGGCTGCCGCACTGGTAGTTCAGGTTGTACGGAAACGAGCCGCCGTTGTGGCCGTCGATGAAGAGGTACGGCTGCCACTTGAGCAGGATGTTCTGCACGTAGCCCTGAATCTCGGGCTGCTCCAGCTTCATGTAGTCGCGATTCAGGTCCAGTCCCCACAGGTTCCCGCGCGTCGGATTCGGCTCAGCCGAGAACCCATCCGGGTTGATCTGCGGGACCACGATGATGACGAGGTCGTCGAGGTGGCGATTGGCCTCGGACTTCGGGTCGGCCAGTTCGCGCATCAGGATGAGCACCGACTCGCGCAGCGTGCGCTCGCCGCCATGGACCCCGGCGGCAAGCACGATGACCGGCTTGCCGAGCGCCCAGGCTTCCCACGGCTGCGTCACGGTCGGGCGGCTGTAGATCGCGTACGGCAGGGAGCGGCCCGAGTGCGTTTCGCCGTAGGCCCCCAGGCGCATCTCCAGGCTTCGGGCCTGCAGATCCTCCAGGTACTTCATCATGTTGACGTAGGTGGTGTACTCGGTGAACTTCGAGGTCTCCGCCTGCGTGCGCAGGTCCGCCACACCCTGCGTCTGCGCCCCCGGCGCCGCCACCAGGGCAAACGCCACCGCCACCATCATCACCACTGTTATTCGCACTCTATTCATCGCGCTATCCTCTCCTCACCGCTCTCCCACACCCGGCACGTGCTGCCGAATGAAGTTCCGGACGTTCGTGTTGAACACTGCCTGAAAAAAATTGGTTCCGGTGTTGCAGGCCACCGAGGACGTCGCCGACGTGATCCCGCCGATGGCCCACTGCCCGCCTTCCCGCAGCAGGATGGACCCGCCGGAATCGCCGGAACACACCGACGCCGACGGCGGCGCATAAATCGTCTGCAGGAAGTTGGCGTTTACAGCCGAGATAGTCGTGCTGCCGGCGCGCAGACTCGTGGTGACGTCGTTTTCGTCGCGCCCCCACCCGGACACCACGGCCGTTTCGCCGACGCGCCCTTCGCGGCTGGTCAGGATCGGTATCGGTGTGCGCGGAATGTTCTGGTCAAACAACAGCACCGCCACGTCAAAGGTGTTTGGCGTGTTGAAGACGAACCCGGGATAGAAGTGGATGGCGGTCGCCTGAATCTGATCGCCGCTGCCCAGGAAGATCAGCGCGGCCGTCACGTCCTCGTCCACACAGTGGGCGGCCGTCAGCACGGCGCGTGAGGTAATCACCGTGCCCGTGCAGATGCCGGCGGACGGACCGGACGCCGTCCGCATGTTCACGCGCACGACCGCCGAGTTGGCAGCACTGCAGGTCCCGCCGCTCAGCACGGCCAGACTGCTGCTGCCGGTCGTCGGTCCCAGGGCGGCGCACGCCTCGGCCACCGGAATCGGCGCGGGCACCGACGGCCCGGTCGGTGTCGCAGTACCGCTACACGCCGACACGAGCACAGCTGTGACGATCCCGGACACCGCGCATCGCATGCCGAACATCATAGCCGCTTCTACTGCTTGCCGGGCGTGATCTTGAAGCGCTCCACGATCGGTAGACCGGCTTCGAAGTCGAAGAACGTGACTTCCTTCAGCCGACGCAGTGCCTGCTGGTAGCCGCGATAGGCATTGAGCAGATTGGTGGCCGTGGTGGATTCCCTGGATAACGCCTGCATCAGGTCCGACAGGCCCACTTCCCCGGCGCGGTACCGCGAAATCATGGTCTCGGTGAGTTCGTGCGCCAGCCGCAGCGTATCGAGCATCGTCTGGGTCCGGCGGCCGTAGTCGTCGAGACTGCTGACCAGATTGCGGACTTCGGTCTCGATCTCGGAGAGCGCCTGCTGCTCGGAGAGATGAGCGCGGTCGAGCGAGAACTGCTGCGCCTGGATGCGGTGCTGCCGCTGGCCCCAGTCCCAAATCGGCACGGTCGCGTTCACCTCGACCGTGTAGCTGTTGCGCGGTTCGCTCCAGAGATTCTGGAAGCGCGGATCCTGCACCTCGCGCCCGTAGGTCAGGCCGAGATTCATGCGGAAGGCGTTATCGCCGCGCGTTTCATCCAGCCGGATCTCATTTTCCCGCGTGGCGATCGACAGCTGACGGATGCGTGGCGTCAGGGTCGACGCCAGACGGATGGCCTCCTCGACCTGCACCTTGACGGGCGTGATCTCCAGACTGGATCCCACAGTGACCGGCGTTGAGGGCGCCATCTGGATACGCTGCTTCACGGTCTGTTCGCGGTTGCGGAGGTTGTTCGCGGACTGGCTTTCCGCTTCCCGCGCGTTTGCCAGCTCGACTCGGAGCAGGTCGAGGTCACCGGCCCTCGTCGGGTTGTTCTCAACGACTTCGCGGACGGCCTCCATCGCCATCACGAGGTCGCGGGCGAACTCGCTGGCCCGCGCCTTGCGGAACGCATCACTGACCAGGTCCGCGTAGTCGGTGGCATAGTCGTCAATCGCTGCCACCACGTCGTTCGCATACCGGAGCTCGGCTTTTTCAAGATTGAGCTCCGCCGCCTCCAGATCGTTCTTCATGCGATTCGGCTGGAACAACGGCTGGTTGTAGGCGATGAAATAGCGGTTGTAGAACGTGGTGTCTGTGCTCTTGGCGTCCACCTGGCTGTAGCGATACACACGATTGTTGAGCGACAGAACGCCGTTGGTGGGATACCCGAAGAGAATCACCGGCTGGCGGATCGACATCTCCGCCTGAAACCGGCGCGTGTCTTCGCGGATGAGTTCGTTGCGCTGCAGCGTGGAGTTCCACTTGTTGTCCGAGATCTTCTGAAACTGCGGCGCGGAGATATTCAGCGATACCCGGGACTTCATCCCCGCGCGTTCCGCGCTGAGCAGACTCCGGGTGCGTTCCACCTCCAGCTGCAGGTGCCGCACCCGGTAACTGTCCCGCAGGCCCAGTTCCACCATGCGGTCAAGGGTCAGTTCCACCGGGGCCTCCTGCCCCGTCGTCTGCCCCTGCGCCGAGGCCATGCCCGGCACACAGAGGAGGGCCAGGACCCATCCGTACATTCGCAGCTTCACTCGCATCCCGACATTGTATAAGCTCCCTCCTGGAGCCCCCCCCCCATGGAACGCAAGACCGCTGCTGACTTTGATCCGGAAGTGCTCGTCCTGTTTGACGCCTACGTGCATGGCCATCTCGACCGCCGGGGATTCCTGGACCGCGCGTCCACGTTCGCCGTGGGCAGCGTCACGGCTGGCATGTTGCTCGACGCCCTGAGCCCGAACTTCGCCGCGGCCCAGAAGGTGGCCAAGGACGACAGCCGGATCAAGGCCGAGTACGTCGAATATCCGTCGCCGCAGGGTGCAGGCACCATGAAGGGGTATCTGGTCCGGCCCGCCACGGCCACCGGCACACTGCCGGGCATCGTGGTCTTCCACGAAAACCGCGGTCTCAATCCCCACATCGAAGACATCACGCGTCGCCTGGCCCTCGACAATTTCATCGCCTTTGCCCCCGATGCCCTGACGCCGCTCGGCGGCTATCCGGCGTCAGGCGAGGACGAAGCGCGGTCGCTGTTCGGCACGCTGGATCGAGCCAGGACGGCCGAGGACATGCTGGCCGGCGCACAATTCCTGAAGGCGCACCCGGAGTGCACGGGCCGCATCGGCGCGGTCGGCTTCTGCTGGGGGGGCAGCACCACCAAGACACTCGCGGCGCGGATGCCGGACCTCGCGGCCGCGGTGCCCTTCTACGGCGGCGGCCAGGTCGCCGAAGCCGCCACCATCAAGGCGCCGATGCTCATCCACTACGCCGGGACCGACCCCCGCATCAACGACGCGTGGCCGGCGTACGAAGCCGCGCTGAAAGCAGCTGGTGTCCAGTACCAGATGTTCATATACGAAGGCACCCAGCACGGCTTCAATAACGATACGACCCCCCGGTACGACGAAAAGGCCGCGACGCTTGCGTGGTCACGAACTGTTGAGTTTTTCAACAAACACGTTCGTCAATGAGGCAATGGGGCTATGAGGCAGGGGGAACCACCTGCGGGGCGGGGGGCGTAAATCCCCCAGAAGCGTCTGCGTGTCTGTTATCCGGCCCGTCCTCTTTTCGCTCCTGGCCCTCTCCCTGAGCGCCGCCCCCCCCCGTTTGGTCGTCGAAGAAACGACGATCGGACAGGTGCACGCAGCATTTCAGAATCACACCATGACCTGCCGCGCGCTGGTGGATACCTACCTCGCCCGGATTGCACGCTACGACGACCAGGGGCCGAGGTTGAATGCAATTTCGAGCGTCAACCCCGAGGCCAAAGCGGAAGCCGCGCGTCTCGACCAGGCATTTGCGGACCGGGGATTGACCGGCCCCCTGCACTGCGTCCCCGTCATCGTCAAGGACAACATCCAGACTGCCGGGTGGGAAACAACCGCTGGGTCACTCGCGTTGAAGGGGTTTGTGCCCGACCGCGACGCCATCGCCATCACCAGACTCAAGAACGCAGGCGCGATCATCCTCGCCAAGGCGAACATGCCGGACCTGGCGCTCAACGCGCTGGCCACCGTAAACCTCATTCACGGGGCGACCAGAAACCCCTACGCGCTGGACCGTGTGCCGGCCGGCTCGAGTGGCGGCACCGCCGTGGCTGTGGCCGCAAACTTCGGGCTGGTGGGTTTGGGCATGGACACCGGCAACTCAGTGCGTGGGCCCGCTGCCCACGCGTCGCTCGTCGGCATTCGGCCGAGTCTTGGACTCACCAGCCGCGCCGGACTGATTCCGCTCGATGCGCAGTCGGACACGGTCGGCCCCATGGCCCGCACCGTGGAGGACGCGGCGATCGTGCTGGATGTTCTCGTGGGACACGACCCGGCGGATCCCTCGACGGAGATCCTCCGGCAGTGGCCTGTTCAGCCGTCGATGCTGGCCACTGCGGCCGACGGGCTTGACGGCATCCGGATCGGAGTCCTGCGGCAGGCCTATCAGGGCGGCAACCTGCACCTGGATCCCCAGATCGCCCGGGTCTTCGCCAATGCGCTGAACGACCTCAACAGCCTCGGCGCCGAGGTGGTGGATTCGGTCTCGGTCGACTTTGTCCCCAGGGTGCCAGGCACGGAAGCCTGCCACGGCCTGAAGTACGATCTGAACGCCTTCCTCGACCAGCAGGAGGCACGCGCGCCGGTGTCGAGCCTGGCCGCCATCATCGCCAGCGGCAAGTTCCACCCCTCGGTCGCCGACGACATGCGGGCGCTGAACGCGATTAATTCCGAGGGCGACGGCAGCAACGCCTGCCGCCTCGCCAAGGCCTACCGCGAAGCGGTCGCCACGGCTCTCTCCGATGAGATGTTGCGACTCCATCTCGACGTGTTGGTCTACCCCACCTGGAGTCAGCTGCCGCAACTGACCTCACAAATCACCGTCGAAGAGGCGGGTCAGTCCCTGCGGTTTGCCACCTCCTCCGGCTTTCCCGCACTCACGGTCCCGATGGGGTTCACGCCGGACGCGCTCCCCATCGGCCTGTCGTTTCTCAGCCGTTCGTGGAGTGAAGTGGGCCTGATTCGCGTGGGCTACGCCTACGAGCAGGCGACGCGCCACCGCCGCCCGCCCGTCCTCGCCCCGCCAATTCCCTGCGTCTGCGGCGACGTCCGCTGACGGTCTGGGTCGCGCTACCGGTTGTCGCCGTCGAGCACGCGACCGAGCCCACCCAGCAGCGAACCCTCTTCCTTGCCGCCCTTCCCAAGACCCGGCACCGCGGCCACGATGCGGTTTGCGAGTCGGCTCAGCGGCAATGACTGCAACCAGATCTTGCCGGGGCCGGTCAGCGTCGCGAAGAACAGCCCTTCCCCACCAAACAGCGCCGTCTTGATCTTCCCGACGTACTGGATGTCGTAATTCACCGACGGCTGCATGGCGACAATGCAGCCGGTGTCGACACGAACAATCTCGCCGGAAGCAAGGGTGCGCTCCTGCAGCGTGCCCCCCGCGTGCACAAACGCCCATCCGTCGCCTTCAAGCTTCTGCATGATGAAGCCTTCACCACCAAACAGACCGACACCGAGCCGCCGCTGAAACGCGATCCCGACACTCACGCCCTTTGCCGCCGCGAGGAACGAGTCCTTCTGCGCGATCAACGTGCCGCCGATGTCACGTAGATGAACAGGGATGATCTTCCCGGGATAGGGCGCACCAAACGCCACCTTGCGTCGTTGGTGGCTACGGTTCAGAAACACGGTCATGAACAGGGATTCCCCCGTCAGGAGCCGCTTGCCGGCGCCCACCAACGCGCCCATGAAACCCGTGTTCTGCTGGGATCCGTCGCCAAAGATGGTCTCCATCTCGATCCCATCGTCCATGTACATCATGCCGCCCGCTTCGGCGACCACGGCTTCGCTGGGATCCAGCTCGACTTCGACGAACTGCATGTCGTCGCCGTAAATCTTGTAGTCAATCTCGTGCATACCAGCCATGTCGGACACACTCCTCGGCCCGGTAGTGTACCGCTGAGCCATGTGCTACGCTGTGCTACATGGGAACGGTCGGGGTTAGGGAACTGCGGCAACACCTGAGTGTGTACCTCGACCGTGTCAAGAAGGGCGAAGCACTCTCGGTGACTGAACGCGGGCAGGTCGTGGCCATGCTGCGTCCGCCCGAAGCGACCGGGAGCCTGACGGAGCGGCTGGTCAGTGAAGGGCGGGCCCGCCGCGCCACCCGACGGCCTTCGGATCTTCCGAAGCCCCTGCGAGTAACGTTGGCACGGCCCCTCAGCCGAATCCTTGATGACCAGCGGGACGACCGGTTGTCATGACCGCGCCGTACGCCTACGTCGACACGTCAGCACTCGTGAAGCTGGTTGTGGCTGAACCGGAGACACCCGCACTGGAAGCGACTCTGGCACAGCGAGCCGGGCTGCTCTGTTCGGCCCTGGGGGCCACCGAACTGCGCCGCGCGTGCCGACGCGCCTTGAATAGCCGTCAGTTGTCCAGGGTCGATGAGGTACTGGAAGCGCTCTTTCTGGTCGACGTGACGCCTGCGATTCTGGATGCGGCGGCGGAACTCTCACCCACCACTCTCAGAACGCTCGACGCCATTCATCTCGCGACGGTCCTGTCACTCGATGAAAAGGCCGTCGACGTGATCACATACGACCGCCGTCTCGCCGACGCCGCAACGTCCCACGGCCTGTCGGCTGTTGCACCGTGACCGGGGCAGGTCAGCGGACGACGTGACGCAGGCGCAGACGGCAGCCGGTGGTGCCGACTGCGCTGTCGATCACGGCATGGAGGGTGCCGCCATCCGCACCCACGATGGGGAGATTGAACACCGACTCATGCCGATGCGTGCGTGCTGGCGTGGCGCCGATCACTCGCTGCGGCGTCAGCAGCGTCGGCGTCTGGCCTGATCCACGCAGCCGCACGGCATGAATCGGCGGAGGATGCATCCGACCGGATGTTTGCCGCGTCCACAGTACGCCATCGATGTGTGGCTCAGGTGACGGTACGCGCACTCGGCTTACCGCCGTCACATGCACCTGCGAGTGCGTCACCTTCTGCCCCGGTGACTCCGGCGTCATGCGGAGGATCCGCTCAGTCGACCCGTCCGCGGTGACCTCAAAGTAGACACTCGTGGTGCTGACCGGCGTGATGCAGTGGCCGAGGCGTTCAGTGCCCTGCGGCTCCTGCGCACCGACGATCAGGGTCGAGGCGCATGCCGCGGTCAGCGTTGCGAGTGTGAGAAGACGTGTCTGCATAGGAATCTCCCCGCGCTCCGAACTAACGAAGTCGCGCGATCGTGCGCGCCCCCACGCGACACGTTCCCGTGGCCGAGCCGGAAATGTGAATATTAATGGCGCTGTTGAGGCCGTCACTGATGGCCTCAGCAACTTCCGCGGTTGTGAGGACACCGGACGGCTGGACAGCCTGCGTCACCACGGGCGCGATGCCCAGCATCAGCGCCGGCACCACCCACCCAATGGATTGCGCCATGGGGCGAGTCTACCCCAGCTAGACCTTCATCGTCTTGGCGTACTCCCCGCCGACGACACCGCGGGTGCAGGCGTCGGTGACCATGAATTTCGCGGAATGGAGGGCCTGAACGGCCAGGGCCTCCGCCACGGGAACGCCACAGGACGCGACCACGGTGTCGACAATCGCCTTACGAGCCACGGTCGTCGCCTGGCTACCGGCCGCCGGCAGGCCGGCCACGTCGGTCGGCAGACCACTCATGGCACCAGACTCAAAGGCGCGGCGCGACACACCGGCGTCCTTGCCGTTCGCCAGGTTCCACGCCGTCGAAAGTACGGCGTCCATCGATCCGGCGAAATCAACGAGCCAGCCCGTAGCCTGCGCTGCGGCCACGGGGCGACCACCCAGCAGGAGCGACAGGAGCTTCGGCTGTTGCCCACGCGTCGCCTTGCGGAAGGGCCAGTGGCAGCCTTCCATGCCCGGCACCACCGGCAACGTCACTTCGGGGAACCCGAGCTGTGTGCTGTCAAGCGCCACGACGAAGTGGCAGTGGGTCATGAGTTCGAGCATGCCACCCAGGCAACGTTTGCCCGTGATGACGCCGACCGACACCGTGAATTCGTCGTGCAGTCGCCGCGACGTGCGTGACCAGCCTTCCGACACCGACTGCCCCGCCTCCACCTTGTCAAGTGCCGGGAAAAACGCCGTCGTGTCGGCACCCACCATCTGGGTCGAGAGGTGAAAATCACCGCTCAGAATCACGCGCTCGATCTTCGCGGCCTTGAGCCAGTCGATCGCGCGATTAAGCTCGGCGTCAACGTCGTGCGAATAACTCTCGCGACTCAGGCTGATGACACCGACCGTGCCGTCGTGTTCCGCGTTCACATACAGCTGCTGCCACTCCGGCGTATTGATCCGTTCCAGCACCGCGGGATGCCAGGCCGACGAGGCCGCGGCTGGATGGAGAGCGTGGTACGCCTTCACCCGGGCGATCGCCTTCTCGGCGCCGAGCGACCGGATTGAGGCGAGCACCCCTTGCCGGAACTGGGCGCACAGCTCACCGATGGCGTTCATCTGCGTCAGGTGCGACCGCTGCTCAGCCAGCATCAACGCGGTCATCTGAATCAGCGCGCCACCCACCCACGTCTGAAACACCTCTTCGTCATCACCCGCCATGGCAAAGTCGACCAGGGGGCGGAAGTGATTCGGCGGATACCAGTTCTGACCGGTGTCCTTGCGTTCGGTCAGGTCCTCCGTCGGCTCAAACAGATCGCCGTAGTTCGCGTGCAGGTGATGCAGACACGACCACGTCAGGAAATTCGCCCCCTTCGCGCCGATGGCGTCGTGGGCGCGCAGAGGATTCGGACCGAAGTACTTCCGGACGAACTTGTCGACCTTCCAATACGGCACGTTCGTCGCGCCGGCGTATCGCAGCGATGCATTCGTGACCCCGCAGAAGAGCACGTCGAGCACAAACGACCAGTGGTCACTGACCGGCATCGGCACCAGCCCCAGCGCCCACAGCAACCGGTTGATGTCCGACGACGTCTGCTCGACCGTTTCGTAGATCTTGTTGATCTCGTGCGGGAAGGCCGGATGTGCGATGCCGACGCCGAGTTCACGGCTCGGGAAACCCGAGGTGACCGAGCGGATTTCGATCTCCGGATAGGCGGCGCGGAACATCGCGTAATGCGCCTTCTTGACCTCGAGAATCTCCGGGATGGCTTCGACCAGCACCTTCGGACGGAAGTGCGCAAGCGCTGCCGGCAGCGTCTTCCCGTCGTAGTTCAGCCGGATGACGTTCGAGAACATCTCCGCCGCCCGATCACGGCCGAAGGTCGAGACCAACGCGTTGAACTTCGGTGACAGCCCATCAGGCGCGTTCGGAAAGTCGAGACCGACGATCGGCACACCGTACGGCTGCAGGCGGGCCCCCAGCTGCAGCACCTTGCCGGCGCCGACGATGCCGCTGGCGCCGGAGATGACGAGGGCCCCGCGGCTGCCTGCGGGGCCAAAGACCTTGTCCACCAGGGCATCGGTATCCACTGGGAGCCGACCGCGCTGAAAGATCTCAAAGACAGAGCCGAGCCCCAGAGTCTCGAGTGTGGACGTGCGCATCGCGTGAACTGAGGACGCCATTATTTCGCCCCCTTGTCGGTCACGTTGAACACTGCCGCGATTCCGATATCGCCCGCCGCACACCCAAACAGCAGCACGTTGCCACCCCCCAGCGCGACGGCCTCTTCGAGGCCTTCAATCAATGACCGCGTGAGCGTCGGGCCCTGCGGATGGCCCCACACCAGCGAACAGCCCGTCTCGTTCATCTTCTTCCAGTCGTAGTTGAGCACTTTGGCAAACACGGCGTCGTTCACGGCAAACGGATTGTGGTTCTTCACCACCGCCATCTCCGCCATCGTCATACCCGTCTTGTTGAGGAGCTTCTGCACGGCGATGGCCGGCGCTTCGGGCATCAGGCCAGGGTTGGCGCGCGCTTCGGCCTTTGCGACCAGTGTGATTTCGATCTCCGGACGCGGGCTCAGCTCCGCCGCCCTCCCGGGCGTCGTGACCAGCAGCGTGGCCATGCCATCGGCCGCGTGTGTCTGGCCACCGGCGGTGACCGCCGTTTCGAGTTCGCGCATCGCGCGCAGGCCCTCGGCGGTGACGCGACGAATCCCGAGATCCGCATCAATCCGGCCGAGCGGCTTGCCCTGCACGTTGAGCAGGTCGAGCGGCACACAGGTCTTCTCCAGGAGCCCGGCAGCCTTCGAGTTGAAGTACTGGTCGTAGCGATGCAGCGTGAGTTCGTCCACTTCGCGCCGCTCGATCTTGTGCTTGCGCGCCGCCGCACCGGCCGTGGCGAGCATCGAGCCACCGGTGGCGGGATCAAATCCGAAGTTATCCCACACATCACCGAGTGCGATCGTGCGTTCGTACGCGCGGCGCTCGGGAAAAACGCCGACCGGTGAGTCGCTCGTGCGGTCGAAAGTGAGGACGCCGACCACGTCGTGATCGCCGCTTTGTACCTGCGCGGCGGCCGCAAGTGTGGCCTGCAGACCGGTCGCACACGCCTGTTCGACGTGGTGACCGGGGATCCGCTGCCCCACAAGCGACGACAACATCGGCGCGTTCCAGAACTTCCAGTGCCAGGGGATCGTGGACCCAAGGACGAGGTAGTCCAGCTGACTCAGCGGCACCTTTCGCAGGCCCATGATCCGGGCCATCGATTCGGCCGCGAACTGGCCGATGTTCACCTCGGCGATCGCCGACGTCTGCCACGCCGGAAAATAACTGTTGCCCCACGTTCCGTACGGAATGCGGGCTTTCGAGAAAATACCGTCGCGTCTCATTCAGCCTCTCACCTTGAGAGTGCACCGGTGCACTGGTGCACCCGTGCACTTGTGCACCTTCAGCGCGCTACCACATCGTGCAAGGTAGCGTCCTTCTTGAACTGCGCCAACGCGTAGGGGCAGGTTGCCATGAGCCTGGTGTTGGTCTCGCGCGCCCACGCCACCAGCGCGTCGAGCAACTGGCGCCCCATACCCTGGCCCTTGAGCACGTCGGACACCTCGGTGTGATCGATGATCACCAGCGTGGGCGTTGTGCGCGAGTACGTCATCGACGCAAGGCGCTCTCCCTCGCGCTCGAAGTAGAAGGCGCCACGATTGCCGGTCTCTTCATGTTTGATCATCTGAACCTCTGAACCCCGGACCTACGGACCCGAACCCTGGACCCTGGACCCTCGACCCTGGACCATTACGCCAGGTCAACCCAAATCGTCTTCACTTGCGTGTAGTACTCGAGCGCATGCATGGACATGTCGCGTCCGAAGCCGCTCTGTTTGTAGCCGCCGAACGCCGCCGCCGTGTCGTAGACGTTGTAGGTGTTGATCCACACCGTGCCGGCCCTGAGCTTCGAGGCCACGTAGTGGGCCTTCTTGACGTCCTTCGTCCACACGCCGGAGGCCAGTCCGTAGATTGAGTCGTTGGCCTTGGCGATCGCATCGTCGGCGTCTGTAAATTCAATGGCCGCGAGCACTGGACCGAAGATCTCCTCGCGCGCGATGGTCATGTCCGTGGTGACGTTGCCGAACACGGTCGGCTGCAGGAAGAACCCCTTGCCGGTCCCGATATCCGCGCGCTCGCCGCCGGCGAGCAGCGTCGCGCCTTCCGTCTTCGCAGCCTCGATGTAGCCGAGCACCCGCTCCATCTGGGCCTTTGAGGAGATCGCACCAAGACGCGTTTTCGGGTTCAGCGGATCCCCGGCGACCATTTTCTTCGCCCGGTCCGCCACTTTCGCAAGGAACTCGTCCTTGATCGACGCCTCGACCAGCAACCGCGAACCGGCCGCGCAGACTTCGCCCTTGCCGTAGAAGATGCCCATCGTCGCACCACGCACGGCCGCATCGAGATCGGCGTCCGCAAACACGATGTTCGGGGACTTGCCGCCCAGTTCCAGGGTGACGTGTTTGAGCGTGTCGGCCGACGAGCGCATGATGCCTTTGCCCGTTGAGGTGTCGCCGGTGAACGCAATCTTGTCGATGCCGGGGTGCTCCACGATGGCCTGGCCGGCCGTGGAGCCCGAGCCGGTGACCACATTGAGCACACCCGGAGGGAACCCCAGAGCCGTCGCCATCTCGCCGAGCTTCAGGGCCGTCAGCGGCGTCTGGCTGGCGGGTTTGAGAATGACCGTGTTCCCCATCGCCAGCGCCGGTGCGACCTTCCAGATCGCGATCAGCAGCGGGAAATTCCAGGGCACGATCGCGGCAACGACCCCGAGCGGTTCACGCAGCGTGTACACGAGTTGGCCGCCCTTGACCGGCACGGTTTCGCCGTGGACCTTGTCCGCCCAACCCGCGAAGTACTGCAGGCACTCGGCCGCCATCGGAATCTCGACATGGCGTGATTCAGTGATGGGCTTCCCGTTGTGCAGCGTCTCGAGCCGCGCGACCTCATCGGCCTCCGCCATCAGCTGCTCGCCAAGCTTGTAGACCAGGCGTCCGCGCTCACGCGCAGACATCGTGCCCCACGGCCCGGTGAGCGCCGCTCGGGCCGCCTGCACCGCCGCGTCCACGTCCTCGGGCGTTGCCGATGCCACCTCGGCAATCACGTCCTCGGTCGCAGGATTCACCACCGGCTGCGTCCGGCCATTCGACGCATCCCGCCACTCACCATTAATCAGCAGCTGTTTCTTGCCTAACATCATCGGGAAACCTATAGCTCACAGCGAGACATGGAGGGCTGGGAGCAGATAGTTTTGAACTCCATGTCTCGTTGTGAATGCTATTTACCCTCGAATCGTGGTGCGCGCTTCTCGAGATTGGCCGCAATGCCCTCTTTGGCGTCGGCGCTCTGGAACAACAACTGCTGCAACTCGCGCTCCATGGCCAGGCCCTCGTGGAACCCGGCTTCCGGCCCGGACTGTACCGCGCGTTTGATGCGTCCCACGGCGAGACTCGCCTTGTGCGGTGGCGTGAACGTCTGCGCGTAGGCGATGACCGCGTCGAGGAATGACTTCCCCGCGAGTTTCTCGTCGCTCCAGACTTCGGTGACCAGTCCCGCCGCCAGTGCCTCATCCATGGTCATCAGGCGGCCGCTGATCATCAGCTCCATCGACTTCGCCTTGCCGAGCAGGCGCGCCAGCCGCTGCGTGCCGCCGGTGCCCGGCAACACACCCAGCGCCACTTCCGGCAGACCAATCTTCGACCCGCCCGCCTTCGCAATCCGCAGGTCCGCCGCAAGAGCCACTTCCAGGCCACCACCCACCGTGTGGCCATTCAGCGCCGCAATCACGAGCTTCGGCGTCTGTTCCAGCCGGTTCAGCGTCTCGTTGGCGTGCAGACAGAAGTAGTACTTGTACTCGGGCGCCGCCTCCTTCAGCATTCCGATCGTCGCCCCCGCGCAAAAGAACTTCTCCCCTGCGCCCGTCAGCACGATCACATGCACCGTCGGGTCCATCCGCGCATCCAACACCGCGCGATCGAGCGCCTGCATGAGTTCATAGGAGTACGTGTTCGCCGGCGGCTCGTTGAGCGTGAGCACCCGAACGCCCGAATGATCCGAAGTCACAACCTTGCTCATAAAAAGAAGACTCCCAGCCCTCAATGCCTCGCTGTGAACCCGCCTAGAGCTCGGTGCGCACGTATTCGAAATTGACCGGCGTCCCCTTCACACCACGCGCGGGGGGCACGATGTAGTTGGCGAACTTGCCGATTTCGTACACCGGCCGGCTCATGATCGACAGCAGATACTCCTTGTCCCTGGGACTCGGCAGCCACTCGTACTTGCGACGCAGCCACGTCTCTTCCGAGATCAGGGTGCCATCCGGGTCGGTGTGAATCGACGCGAACTGGCCGATACCGCGATTGAACTTGCGATCCGGCAGCCGGAGCCGATCGGCGATGCCGTACCGTTCGAGGATCTTGTTCCAGCGCGTCACACCGGACTGGCAGTCGTCCACATACCAGTCGCGCAGCACTTCGTTCATCGCGTTCCGCATCGGCACGGCCTGACGCTTGACCTGGCCATCCTCGACCAGATCAAGTTCATACGCGGTCTCCTTGACCTCGTGTTCCGACCACTTCGCCTCCTCCGCGCGGCCCTTGAGGCCGTTCGCGAAGTAGGCGGCCGCGTTGGTCGACACCTCGTTGCCGTGCAGGTCGAGACTGAGCGAGAACCACAGGTTGATATGCTTCTGGATCGTCGGCAAATCGATGCCGCCGAGCTTCCGCACGTCTTCGGAATAGCCGGTGTCCTTCATCAGCTGTGCAGTGCGTTCGACGATGCGGCCGATGCCGGTGTCGCCGACAAACATGTGATGCGCTTCTTCCGTGAGCATGAAACGGGTCGTGCGCGAGAGCGGGTCCAGCGCGCTTTCCGAGAGTGACAGCAGCTGCGACTTGCCGTCACGGTCGGTGAACATCGTGAACATGAAGAAGTCGAGCCACGTGTCGATGGGTTCGTTGAACGCGTCGAGAATGCGCGGCTTGTCGCGGTTGCCCGACTGGCGCGCGAGCAAATCCTCCGCCTCGTCGCGACCGTCACGGCCAAAATACGAGTGCAGCAGATACACCATCGCCCAGAGGTGGCGGCCTTCCTCGACGTTCACCTGGAACAGGCTGCGCAGGTCATAGAGACTTGGACACCGATGCCCCAGCCAGCGCTGCTGTTCGACCGACGCGGGTTCAGTGTCCCCCTGCGTCACGATCAGACGACGGAGCTGGTTCCGGAATTCACCCGGCACTTCCTGCCACACGGGCTTGCCGTAGAAGTCGCCGAAGCCGACCGTGCGGTTGATCACGGGGTCCGCGAGGAAGATGCCCCAGCGGTACTCGGGCAGCCGTACGTACTCGAAGTGGGCCCAGCCCTTCGGGTCCACACTGATCGCCGTGCGCACGTACACCTGATGAAAGTGCTGGAACCCCTGCGGGCCCATGTCCTGCCACCACTGGATGTACGCCGGCTGCCAGTGCTCCAGCGCCCGCTGCAGGCGCTTGTTCAAATGCAGATCGACGTTATTGGGGATTTTGTCTGAAGAGATCATGTCTGTTGTGGTCCAGGGTCCTAGGGTCCAGGGTTCGGTGCCAGGTGCTACGTGCGATTGAAATCGAACTCCGCGCGGTCAGACGTGCCGTAGGACGTGAGCGCCCCCTTCGGGCCGACGGCGTTCGGGCGCTGGAAAATCCAGTTCTGCCACGCGGTCAGGCGTCCGAAGATCTTGGTCTCCATCGTCTCCGGTCCCACGAAGCGGAGATTGGCTTCCATGCCGGTCAGCGCATCAGGCGACATCGCGGCGCGGCTCTCCACCGCCAGCCGCACCTCGTCGTCCCAGTCAATCGAGTCGGGCGCAAACGTGACGAGCCCGAACTCGAGGGCTTCCTGCGGATCAAAGGCGCCGTCGTGTGCGAGCGCTTCGTCGACCTGCGCGGGCGCGCCATAAAACCGCGTCTGCAGACGGGTGAGGCCGTTGCTCATCGTGAGCGGGCCGGCATTCATGCCTGACAACGCGATCCGGTTCGTCTGGTCGTCATCGTCAAGCAGATAGGAGCGGTCGGCGGCGAGCGCCAGTTCAAGGAGCGTACCGGCGAACGCGTTGCCCGGTTCGATGACCGCGAAGAAACTCTTGGCGGAAAGGTCGACGCGCTTGAGCGTGCGCTTGATGTAGTGCGTGATCTCGCGCACGAGCCAGTCGCCCTGATTCGCGAGCAGCACCTCGTCAGCCTGCAGCACCAGCGCCTGATCCCCTTCGGCTTTCAGCACCACCGTGCCGATCTCACGCTCGTTCACCCGAATGCGCAAGATCGCGTCGTCAATCTCGCGGAACACACGGAGCGGCCAGCACTGATCGCCCGCCTCGTGAATGGCTTCCGGCGTCGACTCCACAGGCGTCGTCGGCGCCTTGACCGTCATCACCGCAGACCGTTTCGCGCGATCGAACACAACACTGACCGACGAGTACGTGTAGCTGTCCTCGCTGATCGTCGCGTTCAGCGGACCGAGCGCAATCCCCTTCGCGCCGGACGGACGGTCCGACGACGCGGCCAGTTCGACAGCGCGCTTGTGCACGGCATCCTTGAACTTGCTCGACGGCGCCACGGCGTCGACCAGGCCCCACTCCACCGCGCGCTTGCCCTTCACGCCCTCGGCGATTGTGCCGAAGACGTCGGCGAGGTCGCGACGCACCTTGCGCTTGTCGACCACGCGGGTCAGGCCGCCGGTGCCGGGCAACACGGCGAGGAGCGGCGTTTCCGGGAGACTGACCGCCGAGTTGGAGTCGTCGACGAGCAGGATTTCGTCGCAGGCCAGCGCCAGCTCGTAGCCACCACCTGCGCAGATACCGTTCAGCGCCGCGAGAAACTTGAGGCCGCTGAACTCGGACGCGTCCTCCATCCCGAGGCGGGTTTCATTCGTGAACTTGCAGAAGTTCACCTTCCAGGCATGACCGGAGCTGCGCAGCATGAAGATGTTCGCGCCGGCGCAGAAGATGCGCTCCTTCAGGCTGGTCACCACCACCGTCCTGACCTCAGGGTGCTCAAACCGCAAACGCGTAATCGCGTCCGCCAGCTCGATGTCCACGCCCAGATCGTAGGAATTCAGCTTGAGCTTGTAGTCGGGGGCCAGGCCTGCGTCTTCCTGGACGTCCATGCCGAGGGTCGCGATCGGGCCGTCAAAACTCAGGCGCCAGTGGCGATACTTGTCGGGAGAGGTCTCAAACGAGACCGAGGGCGTCACAACTGCGGTATCTGAAGCTGCCATGTTGCCCCGATCGTAGTGGTCGCGCGCCGGACCGTCAAGGTCGGAGAAGCAGTATAGTGCTCAGTGCTGAGTGCTCGGTGCTCAGTGCCGGTGCAGAGTGCCATGTGCGGGGTGCTAGCCCGGATAATTCACCACAATTGATGCGCGAGTAGAAACACGAGCGGCCCGAGGCATGTACTGCGAAGTGATGAGCAACAAAGTGTCACACCGGAGACGTCCGTGTTGGCTGCGACGATAACACAGCCGCTGTTGTGTGAAGACGATGCCGTCGGCTCCCTCGAGTGGCGGTTCGATCAGCCCCATGCGAGTTCCGACGGCGGCGCGATCTTGCTGCGACGGGTCGATCGCCGGCTGCGGCTGATCGATCGCCTGGCCGCCGTGCTGCTGGACCCGCGCGAGCCGACGCGGGTCCAGCACACGATGCGCGATTTGCTGGCGCAGCGGATCTTTGGGATCGCCTGCGGGCACATCGACGCCACCGATGGCGATGCGCTGGCGCACGACCCTGTTCACAAAACGCTGGTGGAACGAGACCCCATCACGGGCACCCGCCTGGCGTCGCAACCGACCCTGTCGCGCTTCGAGCAGGTGCCGTCGCCGCAGGTGTTGTACGCGATGGGCGAGGTATTGGCCGATGTGGTGATCGCGTCGCTGCGTCGACGGTTCCGCGACACGACGGTCATCACGCTGGATCTCGATGCGACCGCCGACCCGACGCATGGCGCGCAGCAACTCTCCATCTTCAACGGGTGCTACGACACGTGGTGTTATCTGCCGTTGGTCGCGACGCTCGCCTTTGAGGGCGCCCCGCGCCAGCATCTGGTCGCCGCGCTGCTGCGCCCGGGCAACGCCGGCGGCACCATGGGGGTGCGTGGACGGCTGCGCCGCCTGATCCCGAAACTGTGGCGCGCGTTTCCACGCGCCCGGATTCGGGTGCGCCTCGATAGCGGGTTTGCCTCGCCGGCGATCTTCGCCGAACTGGAACACGCCGGGGTGGACTACGTCATCGGCATGGCGGGCAACGCGGTGCTCGACCGACTGGCCGCGCCGCATCTGGTCGCGCTGCGGGCACAGGTCGCGATCACCGGCGAGACGGCGACCAGCTACCACGACGCGATGTATCAAGCAGGGACGTGGCCCCACGCCCGTCGGGTCATCATCAAGGCGGAAGTGGTGGCGCACCCCGGTCGCGACCCGCGCGACAATCCCCGGTGTGTGATCACCAACCTGCGGCACCGGCCCGTCACCGTCTACTCGGACATCTACTGTGCCCGCGGCGACAGTGAGAATCGGATCAAGGAATTGCATGACGCCCTCGGCTTTGGGCGCACCAGTTGCACGCGGTTCTGGGCGAATCAATTGCGGGTTCTCCTCTCGGCCGCCGCCTATGCACTGCTACAGCACCTGCAGCTCTACGCGGACCAGACCACGCTGCGCGGTGCCCAAGTCCCGCGGTTGCGGCAAGCGCTCATCACAATCGGCGTGTGGATCGTCCGTCAGAGACGTCGACTGATCTGGCATGCGCCACGCGGCCACCCGGAGCAGCGCGCGTGGGCTCAGATTGCCCGCGCCCTCGGCGCTACCGCTCGATAACCCTCATCGCGCATCACCGATCAGCACTGGGCCCGCCGGAGGTGTCTCGCGATTTCGCTCGATCGCTCGCACGCCCCGCCAGCCCCCCACTCACACGCGCGCCTCACGCGCCGTCGTCGCTACATCAGCCATGTGTGGGACCTTGAACAAGCGATTTTGCTTGGTGCGTCCCTCTATGTGGATAAAGCGGGCTAGGTGAGTGCACTGAGCACCGCGCACCGGGCACCCAGCACAAGCACCGAGCACACAGCACTATAATGCTGCCATGTCTGTCCTCGCGTCCCTTGGCCACCGCGTCCGCGCGTCCCGCACCCGCGCCGGGATGACGGTGCGCGACCTGGCGGCGGCGGCCGACTTGTCGACGCGGTTTCTGTCGGAGGTCGAAGCGGGCCGCGGCAATATTTCGGTGACGCGACTGGCGGCGCTGGCGCAGTCCCTGGGCGTCGACATCACGGCCTTGCTTGCGCCCGATGAGCAGGCCACCACACGGTCGGTTGCGCTCCTCGGCCTGCGTGGTGCCGGGAAGACAACCGTGGGCCGTCGCCTCGCCCGCCGGATGAAACTTCCCTTCGTTGAGCTCGACACCCACGTGGCCGCGCGCGCCGGGATGGCCCTTGGAGAGGTGTTTTCGCTGTACGGCGAGGACTACTACCGCCAGATCGAGCGCGCGGCACTAGCCGATATCCTCACGGATTCTGGTCCGAAGGTCATCGCGACCGGCGGCGGCCTGGTCACCGCCGGAGAGACCTTCGCCCTTCTCCAGCGTCACGCCACCACCGTCTGGCTCAAAGCCAGGCCCTCCGACTACTGGAACCGGGTCGTCAAGCAGGGCGACCGCCGCCCGACCGACCATCCCCAGGCCCGCGAGGCCCTCCGCGACCTCGTCGCCCGCCGGGATCCCCTCTATCGCCTGGCCGACTTGACCATCGACTCGTCGGGCCTCACGATTGCCCAGACCGTGGACCGCGTCGTGCGGGCTCTGGACTAAGCAGTCTCCGACCCGGAGTCGTATTCAGCCCCGGTTGAAACCGTTCCCAGACCAGGGAATGAAGGAGCGCCCGTATATGACTGATGTCCTCTCCCGATTCCGACGCCAACTCGTGTTGGCCGCCGGCATTACTGCCCTGCTTGCCCCGTTTGCCGGTGACCTCGTCGCACAGTCCATCGGTACCCAGGCACCGCCGCCGACCGGCGCGTTGCTGAATGCCCCCACCGATCCCCGTCTCACGGGGTTCCGGTGGCGGTCGATTGGCCCGACCGGCATGGGCGGCCGCATCGACGATCTCGCGGTCGTGGAGTCCGACCCCAGCACCTTCTACATCGGCTACGCCGTCAGCGGCCTGTGGAAGACCGTCAACAACGGCGTGACCTACGAACATCTCACGGCACTCCCGAACCACTCGGTCGGTGATATCGCCATTGCGCCGTCCGACCCGAACATCCTCTACGTCGGCTCGGGCGAACCCAACAACCGCCAGAGCTCGTCGTTCGGCGACGGCATGTACAAGTCGACCGACGCCGGCAAGACGTTCACCCACATCGGACTGCGTGAAACCCAGTCCATCGGCCGCGTGATCGTCCACCCGAAGAACCCGAACATCGTGTGGGTGGCGGCGGTGGGTCACCTCTTCGGACCGAACGAAGAGCGTGGCGTGTTCATGACGACCGACGGCGGCAAGTCCTGGCAGAAGACGCTCTACATCAATCAGGATGTCGGCGCGACGGAACTGGTCATCGACCCGTCGAACCCGAACGTGCTCTTCGCCGCCACCTACGAGCGTCGTCGCACCTCGTGGGGTTTTGTGGGCGGTGGCCCCGGCTCGGGCATCCACCAGTCCACCGACGGCGGCAAGACCTGGCGCAAGGTGACCGGCGGTGGTCTGCCCGCCGGCACGATGGGGCGCATCGGGATGGATTTCTCCAGGTCGAACCCGAACGTGCTCTACGCACAGATCGAAGTTGCGCCCGACAAGGAACCCGTGGCGATCACGGCGGGTGACACACCGGCGGCACCGGCAGCCGCGCCGCAGGGCGCGCGCGGGGGCGGTGGTGCTGGCGGACGCGGCGGTGCAGCCCAGGTCGCAAACCCGAATGCGCCCGGCATCTGGCGCTCAAACGACAAGGGCAAGACCTGGACGTTCCAGTCGAACGAAAACCAGCGTCCGATGTACTACTCGCAGATTCGTGTTGATCCGAACAACGCCGACATCGTGTACGTCGGCGGCGTGAACCCGCGCAAGTCGATCGACGGCGCGAAGACCTGGATCAACCTCGAAGGGCACGGCCACGTCGACAACCACGCAATCTGGATCAACCCGCGCGACAGCCGCCACGTGATGTACGGCAACGACGGCGGTCTCGACATCAGCTGGGACGCCGGCGACAACTGGGAATCGGTCCGCCTGCAGGCCGTCGGTCTCCCCTACCACGTGTCGGTCGACATGCGTCGCCCCTACTGGGTCTGCACGGGACTGCAGGACAACGGCTCCTGGTGTGGTCCCAGCGCGCAGCGCTCGGGCGGCATCTACATGTGGAACTGGATCAGCGTCGGCGGTGGTGACGGGTTCCAGACCCAGATCGATCCGACCGATCCGAACGTGTTCTACACCGAGTCGCAGAACGGCAACATCAACCGCTACGACCTGAACAACGGCACCACCACCAACATCCGCCCCCGCCTCACCGGCGGCGCGCGTGGAGGCGGTGCACCCGGCGGCGCCGGCGCCACCGGCAACATCGTCGGCGAACTGCCAGAGGATCAGACGATGCAGTTCAACTGGAACTCGCCGATCCGCATCTCGCCCCACAACCCGTCGACCATTCTGTTCGCCGGCCGCCACGTCTTCATCTCGCGCGACCGCGGCAACACGTGGACGATGACGCAGACGATGGGCAAGGGCATCGACACCAACCAGCGCACCATCCTCGAACAGTCCTACAGCCTGCCCTCCTGCGGACGCGGCGGCGGCCCTGGACAGAAGTGCATTCTCTCGCGCCACGACGGCTACGTGGCCAACGAATACGGCACGGTGGTGGAACTGGAAGAGTCGCCCGTGGTCCCCGGCATCCTCTGGTCCGGCACCGACGACGGCAACCTGCAGGTGTCGCGTGACTACGGCAAGACGTGGACCGAAGTCGGCAGGAACATCCCCGGTGGCACGCGTGAGTACCACATCTCGGGTGTGCAGCCGTCCTACTTCGACGCGGCGACAGCCTACGTGTCGCTCGACGGTCACCGCAGCAACGACCACACGGCCTACGTGTTCAAGACGACCGACTACGGCCAGACGTGGACGTCGGTGGCGGGTGACCTGCCGCGCGGCAACGTGAACCAGATTCGTCAGGATCCCAAGGCGAAGTCGCTGCTCTACGCGCCGACCGAGTACGGATTCTTCATTTCGCTCAACGAGGGCACGAACTGGATCAAGTTCTCGCCCGGCCTGCCACACGGCCGTGTGGACGAAGTCGTCGTGCACCCGCGCGACAACGACCTCGTGCTCGGCACACACGGCTACAGCGTCTGGGTGATGGACGACATCACCGCGCTGCAGCAGCTGGCCAATGCCGCGCCGACGACGCCGACGCTCTTCCAGCCGCGCGAAGCGGTGCAGTGGAAGACCGACCGTCGCAACATGACGGAAGTGCCCGGCCAGAAGCACTGGGTCGGCGAAAACATGCCACGCGGCACGGCGATCTCGTGGTACCTGCCGCAGGCGACCACTGATCGGGTGCTCGTGACGATCACGAACACCGCGACGGGCACCGACGTGCGCACCTGCGTAGGCACCGGCGATGCGGGCATGAACCGCTTCCAGTGGGCACTCACCGGCAACCCCGCTGCAGGCGGCGGTGGCGGCGGCGGACGTCAGGGCGGCGGCCAGGCCGCGCAGGCACCGGCCGCGCCGGCAGCGCCTGCGGGACCGACGCCGTGTGCGGCACCGGCCGGCGGCGGTGGTCGCGGCGGTGGCGGCTTCGGTGGTGGCGGCGGCGGCATCGGCCCCGGCGTCTACAAGGTCTCCCTCTCCATCGGCGGCAAGGAGATCGGAACGCACACGTTCACCATCATCGAGGACGTCTGGTTGAACCAGAAATAGTGCTGGGTGCTCGGTGCTGAGTGCTCGGTGCGTGTGCTGCGGTGCCAAGTGCACCGTGCACAGTGCGCTGGGCACCCAGCACCGGCACACAGCACAGAGCACTCAGCACTGAGCACAACCGCCAGGTTCCAGTTCGAGCACCTCGATGTTGGTGCCCTTCAGATGCTCCTTGAGCATCCTCGGTGTGCCTGTCAGCAGCGGGAATGTGCCCCAGTGCATGGGCACCACCTGGCGAACACCGAGCCACTTCGCCGCGATGGCAGCAGTGTCGGGCCCTATCGTGTAGTGATCGCCCGAGTAGTAGGTGGTCGACATCCCGTCCTGGCGCAGCACGAATCCGGCAGCGCCGCCCGAGTACACGATCTGACCGCCATCGGTGTCATTCCGCGAGTGCACGGCATTCGTCATGGTGACCTTCACGCCCGCGACGTCCTGGGCAGAACCCGTGTACCCGCAGTGGTTTCGAGCAGAAAGGCCGAGTGGCCAAGCCAGGTGATCTGCAGGGAGGACGTGGGGAAAGTATACTGAAGGTGCACCAGTGCTCTCGTGCACTGGTGCACCCGAGCACATGAGCACTTTCCCCCTCCCCCTCATCCGCGGCCGCCATCAGCGGCAGACACCCCTGGCGAAAGAACAGAAGCCGGAGTGGCTGAAAGTGCGCGCGCCGGGGTCGGAGAACTACGTCCGCATCAAGGGGCTGATGCGCGACCTGGGCCTGCACACCGTCTGTGAGGAAGCGCACTGCCCGAACATCGGCGAGTGTTGGCACCACGGCACGGCGACGTTCATGATCATGGGCGACACCTGCACACGCGCATGCACGTACTGCAACGTCAACCACGGCACACCTGAGAAACTTGACACGAACGAACCGCACAAGCTCGCGCACGCGGTCGACACCATGGCGCTCGAATATGTGGTCGTCACGTCCGTCGATCGCGACGACCTGCCCGACTTCGGCGCCGGCCACTTTGCGGAAACGATCCTCGCGATCCACGCGAAGCGCCCTGCGTGTCAGGTCGAGGTGCTCATCCCTGACTTCCAGGGTCAGGAAGGTCCGCTCCGCACCGTGCTTGCGGCCAAGCCGAACATCCTCAACCACAACATGGAGACGGTGCCGCGCCTGTATCGCGTGGCCCGTCCCGGCGGCAAGTACGATCGCGCCCTCGAATTGCTCGACCGCGCCCGTCGCTGGGCGCCATCCATTCCGACAAAAACCGGCCTGATGGTCGGCCTCGGCGAAACGTTCGACGAAGTGGTCGACGTCCTCACGGACCTGCGCAAGATCGACACGCAGATCCTGACGATTGGCCAGTACCTGCGTCCCTCACTCGCCCACATCCCGATGGACCGCTACTACACGCCCGACGAGTTCAAGGAATTCAAGCGCATCGCCCTCGACCTCGGCTTCGGCCACGTCGAATCCGGCCCACTCGTGCGGTCCAGCTACCACGCGCACGAACAGACGAAGTCCTTCGAAGCCAAGCAATAAATATTCACGACGAGGCATGGGGGACATGGAGGTCTTCCTTCAAGAGGAATATGCTCCCAGCCCTCCGAGTCTCGTTGTGAATTGTTTTTGGTATCACATTCGGCGGGCCGCGCTGCTCAGCCTGGACCGACGATGGTATCGTCGTCGTCTTATCAGGCAGGTGCGGACATGAAGGAAGTCCTTGATCGACTCGATCGGATGGATGCCAGCTTCCAGCGGCTTGAACACAAGCTGGACACCAGCGTCCAACAACTCGAAAGCAAACTGGACACCAGCATCCAGGAACTTGACGGCAAACTGAACACTGGCCTCCAGAGGCTCGATGGCAAGTTCAGCACCAGTCTCCGCCAGTTCGAAGTCAAGATGGATGCAGGCTTCCAGAAGCAGGGCGTGCAGTTGGAGGCGTTGCAGGGCGACGTGAAGCTGGCGCTTGAAGGCATTGCCGGCAACCGGAAAGTCCTGGATGACAAGTTTGCCGAGGTGCTACAGAAACTCGACGAGCGCGGCCAGCCTGTGGAATTCGCGAGCCGACACTTCGCACGGACGCTCGCGGCGGCGACGCCCCGCGCTCGGGTGAAGCCGAAGAAGCGGGCCTGAATCGAGCCGATGGATAACTGCTGCTCGTCGAAGTACTGGGCCACGACCGCGAGGGCCTGCTCGACGCTCCGGATATCAAGGTGTCGCAGCAGGTACCGCACGTCGTCGAGGTCGTGAAACTCTTCGCCCAATCTGAGAGCGGCGCATTTCATGGCGAGAAGGTACGTGGGCTGGGCGACAAAGACCTTGAGGTGACTCAGGTCCAGAAAGCGATCAAACGTCCCTCGGCAATCAGGTCCGCGACCCGGACGGCCGACGCCGGCAATGCGCGCATCAGGACGTACGTCGACATGTCCATGCCGGCGCGAGGCGCTTGCCGCCGGAGGGCCGCCTTTTGCCCCGCAGAGACCCGAATCTGGAGCTGGTGCGACGTCGCCATGACATCTGTATCGTCGGCCCAGCCGGCGACCTCGGCAATACGTGTGTATTGACATCATGCGCGGCCTGGCGGACTACCATGCCCATGCGCACGCGCACGACGTGCGAGGCGTCGCGGGTGGTCACGGCCACGCGCTGGAATCCTGACTGGGGCGGGACGGCAATCTCGAGCAGATACGCGGAGGTCAACGACACCGCGGCGCGACGCAAGGGCTCGCCGCCGGGACCACCATCCCACTCACGCCGCTGCAGGGCGGACCGATTCACAAACGCGCCGCCGGTCGCCTGGGCCAGCTGCTCAAGGGGACGGTCGGGTCTCAACACGGCCAGCACGTCCCCCTGCTGCGCCATCCGCCCGACGGCACCCACAAACACGACACTGACCGGCACCCCCATCGCCATTGCGCGATCGGCCCCTTTGACGCGGATCGAAATCCGCTGCGATCCGCGGACGCCAGCCTCAGGCACAAACCCAATCAGGTACTGGCTGCGCAGTTCCTCCGCGACACGTGTAAACGTCGCCTCCAGATCGGCATCGTCTGCCAACTCGAAGCTTGCGCCTCCACTGGCGAGCGCCATCGCCACGAGGTCGGCTTCCAGCACCGGACGCATCACGAGGTTGTCCTTGATGCCAATCGCATACACGATGAGTCCCGGGTCGTTCAGCAGCCGCCCCACCTCACCAGGCGTGGCCCGGTACCCGGGCAATGTCCCCCCGGCCAACCCGTCGGTCATCGTCACGAGCACTCGACGCCCGGGTTCGTCCCTGAGCGACTCCAGCGCCGCTCCCATCGCGCCCCAGAGCGGTGTATATCCGCCGGGCCACAGTTCTTCGCGAAGGATCTGCTCGAGCACCGCACGGTCCCCGGTGAGCACGGGGCTGATCGCGATCTCGGCGCCAAACGTCCCAATGCGCGCACGGTCGTCGTCTTCGAGCGCCCGGACGAACTGAATGGCCCCCTCGCGCATCCGCAGGAATCGCCGATTCACACTGCCGCTCATGTCGATGAGCAGACACACGGTGATGGGCTGCTCGTCGTTGGAGAACACCGCGATCTCGGTCGGCCTGCCGCCCACGCGCAACTCGAAGTCGTGCTTGGAGAGGTGCGGCACAAACCGCCCCTGTGAGTCGCGCACCGTCGCCCACACGGAAACGGCGGACATCGCCGTCCGGAACACGGGTGCCTGGGCCGGCGCCTGCGGCTGCGGCTGCGCTGACTGACCGGACACCGTCATCACAGCGGCGACAACGACTATGAGAACGAACAGCATTGCACGGCGCATGTGGCGATTCTATAGGCACAGCGAGACGTGGAGGCGCCCTCCATGCCTCGTTGTGAAGTGCCCTGTCTCGGTAGAATAGGCGGGATATGCGCTCTGTAGTTCTCTTGGCGTTGGCAGTCTCGTGCTTTGTGCCCCTCGCCGCGCAACCACAGTCTGTTCTGCTCACCCCGGCCGCCTTGAACGCCACCGCCCCTGCCGAGTTCCACGCCATGGTGAACACGTCGGTCGGGAGCTTCGTGATTCATGTGAAGCGCGAATGGGCGCCGAATGGCGCGGACCGGTTCTACAACCTTGCGAAGAACGGGTACTACGACCAGAACCGCTTCTTCCGCGTGATTCCCCAGTTCATGGCGCAGGTGGGTCTCCATGGGGACCCGGCCATCGCGGCGGCCTGGAAGGATGCGACCATCGCGCCTGACCGCGCGATCATGAGCAACACGCGTGGCTGGGTCACATTCGCCAAAGGCACACTCGCGTCATCGAGAACGACGCAGTTCTTCATCAACTACGGGAACAACTCGCGCCTGGACATCGATGGCTTCGCGCCCTTCGGCAGGGTCATCACCAGCATGGTGCTGGTCGAGCGGCTCTACAGCGAGTACGGCGAAGGCCCTGATCAAGGCGCCATCATCGCCAACGGCAACGCATGGCTCACGCGGCACTTTCCGCGCATGGATTACATTCGCAGCATTGAGATTCAATGAGGCAATGGGGCAATGGGGCAATGGATGAAGCGTGACACCAACGCTTTTCATTGCCTCATTGGCTCATTGCCTCATTGCCCCATTTGAGACTCAGGCGACTTCGAAGATCCTGACGCGCCTGAGCAGCAGGTCCGCCGCCCACATGAGCGCAGCAAACAGCACGAGCCACGGCCACAGGGCGATGCGGGAAGCACTGGTGTCACCGGCACCGCGTTCGAGCGCAGCGGCTTCCGGCATGACCGTGCCCTTCGTGGAATCGGCGATGGCGGCGAGCAGTGAGGTATCGGGCTGCTGGAACCGGTATTCGGCGCCCTGGTCGGGCACAAAGCTGCGCGAGAGGCCCGAGGTGTCCGGCAACGACGCGTCCACGAGCTCGGCGTCGACCGGCACGGTCGAACTGATTGTCAGCCGCGCTTCGTAACGGCCCGGCGCGACCTGACGGGCGACAACCGTGCGCTCGATGTCGCCGGCGCGCACACGGATGTTGGGCCGCATGAGGTTGCGTGGTTTGCCCTGTTCGTCGCGCGCCTCGACGGTGAGGGTCACCGAACGACTGGTGCCACGCGCCGGCCCCACTTCCATGTCGAGCGCGAGCGGCACAGGACGCTGCCCGGCGAGTTCACGCACAACGGCCGAGAAGAACGGTCCGTACCCACGCCACCGCACCCAGTCGGCTGCCCAGCGATCCTTCACATCGGATGCAAACACCGCGGCACGGCCGGACCCGATCGGCCAGTAGGCCAGCAGCGGGTCTTCTTCCTCGGTACCGAGCATTTCCAGCGCGGTGTCCTTGATGACCGTCGCCGTCCGTCCACGCAACGCCGGCGCGCGCGAAAAGTCGATACCGTCCAGAAAACCGAGATGCTTGACGACGGGTTTGAGGGGTTTTTCGTCGAAGCCCGGCGACATCACGTCCTTGGCTTCCTTGACGAAGATTTGCGGCACGTCCTTCGGATCATCAGCGGCGTAGTTCCGCCCCTTGCCCCACTTCGCGATGTTGGTCAGCAACTCACGGTCAGCCGCCGCCCCCATGGCCACGGTGGACACGGTCATCTTCTCGGCGACCATCTTGTTGACGAGCGTCTCGTAGTCGTCGGGGTACGACCGACCGTCCGACAGCAGCAGCACGTGTTTCGCGCGCGCCTTCAACTTCTGCAGCGCGAGATAGCCTTGCTCAACCGCCGGGAAGATCAACGTGTGCCCGCTGGGTTCGATGCCGGCAATGGCCCTGGCGATGGACTGCCGATTCGGGCCAACCTGCTGCGGCAGCAATGTCCAGTCCAACCCGTCGTTGAACGTCACGATCCCCAGCGTGTGCTCGTCGTCCATGACGTCCACCGCGGCCTGGGCGGAGATACGGAGCATCTCGATATTGGTGCCGGCCATCGACCACGACTTGTCGAGCACCATGATGAGCGCCACTTCGGGCTCGTCCTTGCGCTCAAACGTCACCGGCAGCAACCGCTCGAGCGGGGACTCGCGGTACCCGTCCTCGCCGAACACGGCTTCACCACCGGCGACCAGCAACCCGCCGCCCGACTGCTCCACCCATTGGGCCAGCACCGCGATCTTCGAATCGGGCATGACCGACTTCGCCAGGTCGCTCAGAATCACGACTTCAAAGGGTGCGAGATCTTCCAGGGTGCCGGGAAGCCCCGCTGCCTGCCGTGTCTCCACGTCGAAGCCGGACTGATCCAGCGCCGTTTGCAGATACCGCGCGGACTGCGGGGTGCCCTCCACATACAGCACCTTCGGCCGCGGGGCGACCCACGCGGCCTGCAGCAGCCGGTTGTTCTCACGCAGCGGATCGCCACTGGCCGTCACCACCGCCTCAAACGTCGTCGCACCGGCGTCATCGAGTGAGACCTCGAGCGCGACAGGTGTCACGCCAACCGCAAGCGGGACGGTTTTTGTGGCCAGCACCGCGTCGCGATGCCTCAGTTCCACGACCGCACTGACCGCACGCTGACTTCCCACCTCAACGGTCACCGGCACCAGCCCTCCAGGGGACAGCCGCAACGGCAACTGCACCCGGTCCACCCACGTGTCGCCAATGTCGCGCGGTGCCAGCGGATACACGTGCACCGGAATGCCTGCCGCCGCCAGCTGTGTCACCGCGCCTGTGACATCCCCACTGGTCTGACGCGCATCGGTGAAGAGCACAAGTCGGGGCACGTGGCCAGGCGCGAGTTCAGCGCGCGCCGCCGCGAGCGCCGCCTCGAGATCCGTGCCTGTGCGGTCAAAGGTCGACCCCGCCGCCGGATCGGCGTCCACCACCTGCTGCAACGCCTGCACCGACTCCACCACCTGTGCACTGCGCGCGAAGGCGACAATGCGGGAGTGGTCGGGCCGCAGGCCGTCGTTGCGCGCGGTGATGCGGGCGCCGGCATCAGCGACGGCGGCCGAGGACACGCTGTAGGACGTGTCCACGAGATACACGACCGAGAGGTTCGACGAGCCCACCTGCATCACCGGACGGGCGAGCGCCACAGCCAGCGCAATCAACACGAGTGCCCGCACGACCTGCTGCAGCAGATGCTGGCGTGGACTGAAGTTCGTACGTGAGAACCTGCTGGCCACCCACACGAGGGGCACCAGGACCAGCAGCCACAAGGCGGAGGGCACGGTCCAGATCACACCGTGATCCTCCGATGCCAGGTCCACCACTCGACCAGCACCAACACAAAGGCGAGACCGACGATCCACGGCCACCACGGATCGTTGGCGCGGGCGGCCGCCGACTGCGCCTGCGCTTCTTCACTGAGCGATGTGCGATTGACGTTGGACACCTGCGGGTCGCCCACGTTCACGGCAAACGTCGTGCGCATGCCGCCACCTTCCGCGAGATACAGGCCGGGCCGCGGGAACCGCACCAGCTGCGCCTCCCCAAACGCGGTAATCGGCAGCGTCCCGCCATCGGCTGACATCACGCGCGTCAGTGCCGCATCCACGGCCACCACGCCGGGCCGCAGCTGGCCGGACAGTGTCGGACGTCCGAGCCATTCGATCGCATTCACCACAAGCACCGGGAACGCGGGCTGGAGCGCGACGTTTGATTCGGCTTCAAGGAATCCGAAGCCGAGCATGACACCGCGGGTTGAGGTCGACTCCTGCACGCTGACCAGCGGCACACCCGTCGCCGAACGGGCCACCGGCGTCCACGCGTCTGAATCGACCGACCGGGCGCGTTCGAGCATCACGGTTGCCGGATCCACGCCACGCAGCACCGCGTGACGATCCGCCGTCGCCCACACAGGTTTGGATTCATCACGCGACGAACCGAGCCAGTCCGTGCCGGGGGTCACCATCGGCGACACATACAGCGCCGGCTTGGTCGGCGCGGTCGGCGGCACCCAGTGGTCAAACACCAGCACGTGTTCAGCGCCCTGTCGTGGCCGGTCGTAGACACCAGGCGCGATGTACGTGACCCGCATCCCCGGCAGGCTGTCGAACAACACCTTCAGGAATCCGGGCTCCGGCGTGACCACCGTCACCGACAACTGCTCGGCACGGGCGATCCACGCGACCGCTTCATCATCAACCGCCAGCGCGTTGTTCGGCGCGGTGATGCGGGCGCGCACACGCGCGTCGCCTTCGGTTCCGAGCGCGACCACCTGCCGCACCGCTTCACCGGCCGCAAGATCAATCTGCACATCGCCGACTTCGCGGGTGCCGCGAGTGACGACCAAGCGCGCCTGTTGCGGCTCGGCGCTGTAATTGGCGAGTTCCAGATACCCTTCCGCCTGCGCAGTCGGATCGCCGGGTTCGTACACCTCAAAGGCGGTAATCGCCACGTTGGGCGCCGCCTCGTAGACCGACTGCACCACAACATCCGCGCCCGTCGCTTCCAGGTCGGCCATGGCCCGCGGCACCGTGCCGTCGGTCAGGAAATGCACCTTGGAGATGTTCGCGAGTTTCGGCCAGTCGCTGTCTTCCCCGCCGGAGGGCGCGAGACGGTCGAGGGCCGCTTCGAGCAACACGGCGTCGGTGGACGGGCCTTCGACGAGTCCATCGGCCGTCGTGGCCACTGCGACCTCGTCGCCGGCCGACGACTGAATCAGCGCGCGCGCTTCGGCAATCGCGCGTTCCCACCGGGTTTCACCAGCCGACGTCTCCGCGCCCATCGACCAGGACGAATCCAGAATGATGAGTCGGCGTCCACCGCTGGCGGCGGTCACACTCGGCGCCGGTCGCATCACGGCCAGCACCAGCATCACGCCAATCAGCGTGATGACGATCCACGACACGACCTTGCGGATGCGTTCCCACAAGGTCATCTCGCGCGCCTCATCGAGCACGCGCTGCCACAGGAGCAGCGACGGTACCGCGACACGCGGCGCGCGAATCTTCATGAAAAACAGCCAGGAGAACAGCCCCGCCGTTGCGAGCAACGCGAGCCAGGCCTGCCATCCCGCCAGGGCGCCAAAACTCATGCGACGAACCGCCCCTGCCGGAAGGTCTGCAGCACGATTTCTTCAACCGGCCGTTCCACGTCTGCGCGGATGTATCCGATGTTGTACCGGCCGCAGAAGGTCTGAAGCTCGTCGGTGTGTTTTTCCCACGCGGCCGTGTACGCACGCGCAAGCGCCGGCGTCACTTCGACGTCACGAATCTCGCCGCTTTCGGCATCCACAAACCGCACGTCTCCAAGCGCGCCTGGATCACGATCCTTCTCGGACGCCATCTGCACCGCGTACACGTCGTGCCCGCGCGCCTGCAGCATCTTCAGCGGCTTCTCAAATCCCTTGGGATCGAGGAAATCCGAAATGACCACTGTCAGACCAGCGCGACGGCCGCGCCCAGCGAAGTTCTTGAACGCCTCCGCCATGTCGGTTGTGCCGCCGACCTGAAGCTGTTCGAGCATTTCGAACACACGGAAGATGCGTCCCTTGCCCTGTCCGGGCGTCCGTTCCTCGCGCACCGTCGAGTCAAACGGCATGATCGTCACGCGATCAAGATGCGCCAGCCCGATGTAGCACAGCGCGGCCGCGAGACGCAGCGCCTGTTCGAACTTCTCCGGCCCCTGCCCCGCCGGTGCCATGGAGTGGCTGGCGTCGATGAACAGGTAGATCGGCAGGTCCTGTTCTTCGTCAAACAAGCGCAACAACAGGCGGCCAAGCCTGCGGTACGCCTTCCAGTCGATATGCCGGAAGTCGTCGCCAGCCGAGTACTGCCGATAGTCGGCAAACTCCAACCCACGCCCACGTTTTGGCGTGAGCCGTTCCGCACGAGCCTGCCCTGCAAACGCCTTCTTGGAGACGACGTGCAGGTACTCGAGCTTCTTGAGGAAGTCGCTGTCGAACCCTATGGCCACGGTGAAAAACCGTCTTATGCGTCGGGGGAGACGCCGGCCACCAGTTCGTTCACCATCACGTCGGCATCGATCTGTTCGGCTTCACCTTCGAAGTTCAGCAGCACACGATGCCGCAGGGCCGGCAACGCCACCGCGCGGATGTTGTCGGGCGACACAAACGCCTGCCCGTGTGTCAGCGCGTGAATCTTGCCGGCCAGCACCAGCGCCTGCGCCGCGCGCGGACTCGCGCCGTAGCGCACGTACCGCTTGATCATCGGCGTGGCATGTTCCGAGCCCGGGTGGGTCCCCATCGCCAGGCGAATCGCGTACCCCTGCACCGGCTTCGCGATCGGCACCAGACGCGCCGCATGGCGCATCTTCAGGATTTCGTCGCCGTCCACCACGCGCTCCACCTGTGCGCTGGTCGCCTGCGTCGTCCGCTCCAGGATCGTGTGCATCGCGGCTTCGGTCGGGTACTTCACCTTCAGCTTGAAGAAGAACCGGTCCAGCTGCGCTTCGGGCAGCGGATACGTGCCTTCCATTTCCAGCGGGTTCTGCGTCGCCATGACCAGGAAGGGCTGGTCGAGTTTGTAGGTCGTCTTGCCGACCGACACGCTCATTTCCTGCATCGCTTCGAGCAGCGCCGACTGCGTCTTCGGCGTCGCGCGGTTGATTTCGTCCGCCAGCACGATGTTCGCGAAGATCGGGCCCGGCTGGAATTCGAAGAACGTGCCGCCCGCATCGTGCTCCTGCACGATGTTGGTGCCGACGATGTCGGCGGGCATCAGGTCGGGCGTGAACTGGATGCGCGAAAACTTCAGATGCAGGACGTCCGACAGGGTGTGCACCAGCGCCGTCTTGCCGACGCCCGGGATGCCTTCGAGCAACACATGACCACCGCCCAGCAGCGCCGTCACCGTGTTGGCGACAATGTCCTCGTTGCCGACGATGCGGCGCCCGACTTCCTTGGTGATGCGAATGAAACGTTCCTGAAAGTGATCGATGTGGTGTTCGACGGCTGTGCTCATTGGCGGCGTTGAAAGTAGCGCTGAAGGAGCGACCGGTGAGCCTCCGGAACTGGAGGCGGCAGGGCCGCGCGGCTGCGATCAAATGTGGTGGGCGCGGGCACGCGGGTGAAGCTCACCTTGGCCTGGCTCTGTTCGGTCTTGCGTCGAAGTTCGGTGTCGATGTTTTCGCCGAGCTGGTCGGTCTGGGCCTGGATCATTTCCTGGCGCAGCGCCTGCGCGAGCGCCTTGAGATCCACGGGCCCCTGGCCGCCCTGATTTCCGCCGGCGCCGGGCTTCGAATCGCCGCCCATCGCGCCGCCGCCGCCCTGCATCATCTGGCCTTCGGTGGCGTCGGACGCAGCCTCGCGCACCATCTGCATGCCGGCCGCCTGCTGCATCTGCGACGCTTCGGCGCCTTCGCCGGCATTGCCTTTTTCGCCGGTCTGCTCGGAGGCGGCCTGATTCTTTTCGTTGGTCGGAGACTGGTTCTCCTTGGCGTTGGCCAGCCGGTTCGCCAGATCTTCCAGCGACCAGCGCACATCCTCAGGCAGCCCGGCGTTGGCGTCGGCCGCATTTTCGGCCTTGGCGGCCATGTCGCCCGGGTCGTCGCTCGGCTTCTCGCCACCCTGTGCGTCGGCGGCCTCGCCCTTGCCCAGTTCCGCTTCCTTCTTCGCTTCGTCGAGTTTGCCGAGCAGGTCGCGCAACTCGTCCATCTTCAGGCGCGCCTGATCGTCGGTCAGGCCACCCTCGGCAATTTCGCCGAGCAGCGCATCGATCTTGGCCTGGATGTCGCCCGGCAACATCTCGCGCGCCATCGCGGCTTCAATTTCTTCGGGCGAGAGTCCCTGGCTGGCGAGAATCGCTTCGCGTGACCGCGGTCCGACCACCAGCGCGATGATTGCAACGGCGACGAGCGCGCCGCTTGTCAGCCACTGGCGGGTCGCCTGAACCGGTGGATACAGGGCGGTCCAGTCCACGGACTGGATATGGGCCGCAGCCTTCGTGAGATGGAATGCCGACCACGACGTGCTTTCCGAGGTGTCAGCGTCGGGAAGCGGACGACCTGCAAACCAATGTGCGCTATGGAGTTCGCCCGCGAGGTTCGCGTCCTGATCGATCGAGGCTGCGGCAGCGTCCGTGACCGGCAGTTCGCGCCCGCCCCACCACGCCCAGGCAGCCAAACCGACTGCAACCAGCACCAGAGCGATAGCCGGCACGCCGGCCGTCCACCCAAACCAGCGGCTGGCCAGGGCCAGAATCAGCGCAAATCCCGCCGCATACGGCGCCACCTGCGCCACCCGCGCGCGCACCGCCCGCGCCCGGCGGCGCTGGTCAATCGCGGCAACTGTGGCTCTGAGCGTGGGGTCGGACTGCATCGGTGCACCCGTCATGGCAATCTAGGCTGCATACGATATCCGAAGACCCGCCATTTACGCACACGGGTGGGATGGAACCCTTGGTTACTGGTTCCGCGGTTCATGGTTCAGGGTTCAGCACGGATGAACCATGAACCGATGAACCAGACGCAGGACGTCCGCTCAGCCGGGGGCGCTAGCCTCCGGCCAAGCGGACGTCCTGCGTCTTGCGTTCGCCGTCTGCAAGCGTCACCTTGAGTGCGGCGCCGATCAGCGACTCCAGGAACGCGGCGCTGGCGAGTTCCTGTGTCTCAAGCCCGGTGACGGCCGCGAGGTAGTACTCGCCGGCCGGAAGGCCCGCGATCACATAACTGCCATCCGTCGCCGGTTGCACGGCATGGGTCCGGCGCGACCCGGGTCCCCAATGCGCACGATTCGTTGAGAACACCACAAGCGGGTACGCCGAAAACGGCTGGGCCGCTCCGTCGAGCACCCGGCCCGACAACTCCGACGGCCGTTCCGTCAACGTCACGACAACCCCGCTCAGGTCAGTGCCCCCTGTGAGGTCCACCCCGTCGTCTGCCAAATCGCGATCACCGAGCCGCACCGACTTCACCAGCCAGCCCGTGCCCGGTTCGGTCGGCGTCATCCGGAGGCCGGGCATGGTGACCGAGAGCCGGAAACGCCCCGGCACAAGCCCGGCGACCTCAAACGTGCCGTCAGCCTTCGCGGTGCCGCTGGACTGCCCCCTCTGCGCGAGCGCAAACGCCGGAATCTCGCTGTTCGAGGCCACGTCCGCCAACCCAAGTCGAATGTTTGTCAGCGTCGCCGGCGCCGTCCCCTCAAACGCGACGGTGCCCGAGATCTTCAGCCCTTCGCGCAGCTGCACCCCCAGCGGCCCAATGGCCAGCCCGTTCACCTCGATGGGTTCACGCGCCCACCACGACATCGCGTTCCCAGCGCCGCCCATGATGCCGGCCATCATGCCGGCCAGCATCGCCTGCTGTGCCGCCTGGGCGTTCAGCCCTTCTCTCGACCCCGGCGGTGCGGGAGGCGCGGCGCGCACCAACAGGTCGTACTGCCCTGGCGGTACACCGTTGATCACGAAGCTGCCATCCCGTCCTGTCGTCGTGCGGCCGGTGCCGATCAGCTGCGTCAACATGTCTTCCTGCGACTGCGTCGACGCGGTCAGCGTCACCATTGCGCCTGCCGCCGGCGCCCCATCCACCCCCGTCACACTCCCGGAAATTCTGGCCGTCGGCACACGCTGAATCTCAAAGTCCACATTGAGCCGTTCCTCCGCCGCGCGCACCACAATCGGCATCGCCGCCGAGAGCGACGATGTGCCGGGGAAGAAGGTGGAGGCATAACTCACCGTCGGGCCGGGCTCCGGTGCCGCCCCGGACGTCGCCTGCGCCAACAAGGCCTCAGCCCAGCGCACATCCGAGGGCGTCGTCTGTCGCAATTCCTGCGTCTGGGTCGGCAGGAACTGCGTACGCACCTGCACCACGTACTCCCCTTCCGACAGTCCGAAGATCCGATACCGCCCCTGATCGTCGGTGGTGCCCGGCACGACGGTCATGGTGGTGGAACGCCGCCCATCGACCCGCATCGATCGCAACGCCTGCACCGACATGCCGGCGGCCGGCCGGCCTCCGGGCAGCGTAATCACGCCGCTGATCACCGCCCCTCGCGCCATCGGAATGGTGATGCCGCCGACGGCCTGGCCTTCCTTGACCGCCACCGGGATGCCCTGGCCCTGCCCCAGCGTCGTGCGCACCGCCTGCGAGGCCGGCACCCACGCGGGCTTGGTCGCCGTCAGCAAGTAACTGCCGGCGGGAAGGTCCGTGAATGTAAACCGCCCCTGCTCATCCGCCACGGCCATGCGTGGCACTGAGACCAGGCCTTCAGACACCGACACGGTCGCGTGGCGCACGGGTTGCGGGGACTCGCCCGTGGTCATCACCACGCCTGAGATCGATGCCGTGCCGGTTCGTACGGCTTGCGGCGTGACCGCGCGATCGCGCGCGGGTGGCTGCTGCACGAGCGAGAGAAGCAGAACGGTGAGGACGGGAATCATCGCGCCACCTGCGTCGTCTTCAACGTCACGGTGCGCGTCCCACCGTCGTCGAGGCTGACCGTCGTTGCGGCGCGGGCCAGTGCCTCACACTGCGTGGGGTCCTGCATGTCGGGCTCCTGTTCGTTGTCCACCGCGAGAATCAGATACTCGCGCGCCGGCAATCCGGTCACCGAGAACACGCCCGTCGCCGGCGTGCGAATCACACGCGTCAGTTGCGGCGTCATCCCGCCGGCGATCCACTCGCGCCATTGCGACGGAAAGATGACAACGGTGGCGGACGTCCCCGCTGTGGTGGCCGAGGCGTGCACCGAGCCGCTGAGCGTCGTGCGTTTGTCGGTGAATGTCACCACGACATCGGAGAGAGCGCGCCCCTCCAGATCAAAGGGTGCATAGAGGGCATCCCGTCCGCCAACCGTGGCCGACTTCAGAAACCAGTTGGGCACCGCGCGGCCACCGACCGAGATGGCGTACCGTCCCGGGGGATAACCCGCGGTCACGAATGTGCCGTCGGGTTGCACCTGGCCACTCGCACCGGCGCCGACCGTTGGCGTGGTCGTCCACTCGGCGCTGATCGCCTGCAACACGATCTGTACGTCGGTGGCCTCGGGTACTGCCGCGACGCCGTCAAACACGAGGCGTCCACTCACTGTGGCGCCGGTGGACAACGCGATCGTCACCCCCGCCACATCGCTCTCGAGTGTGAGGGGCAGTTCGGCGAATAAGGTCATCGCGTCGTTGGCGTTCGGCTCCGCGAGTCCGCCGAGCATCGCCTTCAGCTCCGGCGGCATTTGCGCGAGATCCGCCGCCGTGGGTCCACGACGCGGTGATCGCAGCACCCGCGCCACATAGTTGCCCGCGGGCACCGTCGGCATCAGGAACGTGCCGTCCGCGCGCGTGTTGGCGGTGGCGACGTCCCCTGACTGATCCGACACCAGCGTTTCGTTCGCATGACGCAGGCGCACCGCCACGCCTCCCACCGGGCCATTCGGTCCGGTCACGATGCCACTCACGCTCACCGTCGGCACCAGCGTGAGATTGAGATCAACACCAGTGCGCTCCTCACCCGACTCGAGCGACAACACGGTCGCCTGGGACGGGACGTCCACCCCGGGATGAAACCGCGTTGAGTACACGCGCCAGCGGCCATCGGCCTGCGGGATCGGCATCAGCCCGCCCTGCGAGCCGACCATGAGGTCTCCCATGCGCACGCCTGCCGTCAACATCACGCCGCCACTCGCGGCCATCTCCATGCCCGCCGTGATCAGCGCGCTCATGTCACCACCCGCCGCTCCACGAATCGCTGTATCCAATGTGGCGGCCGGCATCGCCATCTGCGTCTGCGGAGACACGACAACGTAGTCGCCTGGTGTGAGCCCGGCGATGCGGTAGCCCCCACGGTCGTCGGACTGCGACGAGGTGAAGATCGTGCCGGCGTTCATCGTGAACCGGGGCTGCCCACGCGTAAACGTGCGCCGCATCGCGCGCACGACGATGCCGGGGCGAGGCTCACCACGTTCGTCCACCACCACACCGGTGATCGAGGCGGTCTTCCAGACGCGGACTCTGACGTCGACCACCTTTGCGCCCTGGGGAATCGTGTACGGCTGCGGCGCGCCGCCAGGGCGCGTCTGCCCATAGCCCCCGTTCACGTATCCCGGCGCCATCGTGGAGATCTGCGCGTTCCCGACCGGCACATCCCGCACCACAAACTTCCCGTCGGTGCCCGTCAGCACTTCCACCCGATTGCCCGCCCCGCCTGCGCGTGCCGCGGGCGCCGCTGCCGTGCGCACCGCCACCGAGACCACGACTTCCGGCACCGGCTGCCCCGTCGCCGCATCCACCACCTGCCCAAGGATGACCGTCGTCTGCGCAGGCGCCTGTCCGGCCACACCAGCCGCCGTCACCACGAACGCCGCCACCACGGCCATCGATATCGGGGATTTCATGTGCGAAAGCGTAGCACCCGCCCCCGTCCGCTGACGGACACGTGGTACATAATTCGGCAGGACTGCGGACCGCGGACTGTTTAACGATCTCTTCACTTCCGTCCGGTCTTTTTTTTTGCGAGAATCAATCCATGAGAAATCGACTGACCGGACTCGTCGCGGCGATGGTGCTGGCGACAGCAGCCGGGCATGCGTCACCGCAGGTCTCCGTCTCGACGTCGCAACAAGGTGTGCCCCAGATCATGGGCGACCTGCCCGGTCTGCAGGGTCCCAACACCAAGCCGATGGAAGCCGGCGGCGGCCTGATCGTGGGACGCGTGGTGGATGGCGTCGAAGGCTCCGGGGTGAGCGGCGCGATTGTCACGCTCACGCTCGCCGGATTCACGCCACTGCGGGTGCAGGCCGACAGCGACGGACGCTTCGCGTTCCGCGCGTTGCCCAAAGGCTCCTTCAACATCAGCACGTCGCGGCCGGGGTATGTGGATGGCGCCGCCGGACGCACTCGACCGGGTGGACCGGGACGCGGCGTCACACTCACCGACGATCAGCGCATGGGTGACGTGGAGATTCCGATGTGGCGCTTTGCAGCCATCACCGGGCTGGCCCCCCAGAAGTAGGTCCGAGTGCCAGAGCTGGACGTATAAATGTACTATGCGCCGGTACTCGGCCGGTACACCGCCAGGTCGGTAATCCCGTCTGCGTCATAGTCACCCGGCCCCGCCCCTGACTACACCATCGTCGTGTTCCCGGAGGACAGGACGTTGTGGGTGTCACAGTGGCGTGTGCGCACGACGCGCCCGGGCACGGACGGACGGTTCACCATCCTCGGGCTGCCGTCAGGAACCTATCGCATCGCCGCCGTCACCGACATCGGCCCCGAAGAGACGCGCGACCTCGCCCTGCTCGAGGAACTCGCCGCCGCCTCCATCGTCTTCACCCTCGGTGACGGCGAGAAGAAGGTGCAGGACCTGCGCTTGGCTGGGGGTACGTAGGGCCCGCTGGTCCGTAGCGGGCCAACGTACGTAGGGCCCGCTGGTCCGTAGCGGGCCAACGTACGTAGGGCCCGCTGGTCCGTAGCGGGCCGCACTCGGCGCGCTCCAGTTCAGCGCGCCCTACGTACCCGGGCCGCGTGCTAAGATACGGCCACTTTCCCAAGTGTCCGGAGGCAATTCCATGCGAGTAGTTCGACGAAGTGTGATGTTGGCCGCGGTGTTTGTGGTCGCGTGTTTTGCCAGCCAGTTCCGGGCGTCTGCCGCAATGGTCGGCTTCGGCGGCACGGTGCTGGTCGGCGACAACGAAGTGTTCTCCGCGGAAGCGGCGAACCAGTTCCGCCCGGGCATGGTGTACGTCTACCGCAAGACCGGCGGGTCGTGGCAGGAGGCCGCGACCCTGACGGCGCCCAACGCGGCAGTGCTCGATCAGTTCGGCGTCTCGCTCGCGCTGAACGGCTCGACGCTGTTTGTCGGGGCGGGCAATCAGACGGTACACGTCTTCACCAAACAGGGCACGACCTGGACGCACAGCGGGATGGTGTCAGCCGCGTCCCTGCCGGGTGCGACCGCAGAGACGCCCGTGAATTTCGGCACGGCCGTGGCCGCCACCGGCGAGTGGTTGCTGGTCGGCAAGCAGGTGGTCGGTGCGGGTCGCGGCGGACGCGGCGGCGCGCGTGGCGGACAGGCCGCTGATGCGCCACCCATTCCCGGCGGCGCGGTGTTTGCCTTCCGGCGCGGTGCGGACGGCCAGTACGCGTATCACTCCACCATTCAGTCGGCCGACGCGAACAACGCCGCTGACGAGTTCGGCGCGTCGATTGCAACACAAGGCCCGATCGTGCTCATCGGCGCCACCGGTCAGTCGGGCCGCGCGGGCGTCGTGCATGAATTCGCCTTCGCCGACCCCGCGTGGGTCAGCCAGCGCACGTTCGCGCCGCTGGGTGTGAGCGGGAACGAAGCGTTCGGCACGCGCCTGTCGCTCACCGGCGATCAGGTCGTGGTGACCGCGCCGGGAGATGCGGGGGGCTACGGCGCCGCCTACGTGTTCCGTCGCGCACCGCAGGGGGGACGTGGTCGCGCCGGCGGCGACGCGCCGCAGGGGGGCAACTTCACCTGGCAGGAACTGGCGCGCCTCACGTCGCCCACAGGGCTGCGCACGGATCGCTTCGGTGTCGCACTCGCAGCCGACGACAAGGAAGTGTGGGTCGGCGCGCCGGGCGCGGGCGGCCCCGGCCGCGTGTTCGTGTTCACCGGCAACGCCACGGGCTTCAAGGCTGACGGCCTGCAGCTGCTCGGTCCGGGACTCGAAGAACCCGCCGCCGCCGGCCAGAGCATCGACATGCGCGGCAACCTCGCCGCCGTCGGTGCAGCCGCCGCGCGCAACAACGGTGGCGCGCTCTTCATCTACGAACGGGACGCCAACGGGTCATGGACCGAACAGCCGATGCTGACGACGCCCATCGATGAAATCGCGGCGATCAGAGGCAGCGAGCGCCGCTGCAGCGGCACCGGCAAGGTCGAGATTTTCGACTGTGGCGCGGCTGACCTTCAGTCGTTCCTGCCGCCGTCGACACTCACGCACGACGGACACTACATCGAGATGAACGACGTCTGGGGCTGGTACGACCCGCAGACGAGGAAGGAATGGGCGATCGCCGGTCGCCGTGACGGCACGACGTTTGTGGACATCACCAACGGTCTGCGCCCGATCCCCGTGGCCGACCTCCCGCTCACCGAAGGCGCGCGTCCCAACTCCTGGCGCGATATGAAGGTCTACAAGGACCACGCCTACATCGTCGCCGACGGCGCCGGTCCGCACGGCATGCAGGTGTTTGACCTCACGCGTCTGCGCAAACTCGCGCCACAGGCCAACGGCCTGCCCGTCAAGATCGAGGCGGACTACACGTATCGCGAAATCGCCAGCGCCCACAACATTGTCATCAACGAAGAGAGTGGATTTGCGTATGCGGTCGGCTCCTCGGCCGGCGGCACCACATGTGGAGGCGGTCTGCACATGATCGACATCCGCGAGATGAAGAAGCCGACGTTTGCCGGCTGCTTCTCCGACGCGGGCACCGGTCGCGCCGGCACGGGCTACTCACACGACGCGCAGTGTGTCACCTACAAGGGGCCGGACCGTCGCTACCGCGGCAAGGAAATCTGCATCGGCTCCAACGAAACGGCCGTGTCGATCGCGGACGTCACCGACAAGAAGGCGCCCAAGGCCGTCTCGCGCGTGACGTATCCCAGTGTCGGTTACACACACCAGGGCTGGCTGACCGACGACCACAAGTTCTTCTTCGTGAACGACGAGCTGGATGAAGGCCGCCCGGGCATCGACAAGACGCGCACGCTCATCTTCGACTTCACGGACCTCGAGAATCCCAAACTGCTCAAGGAACACATGGGCGTGGAAGCGGCGTCCGACCACAACCTCTACATCAAGGGCAACCTGATGTATCAGGCGAACTACCGGTCCGGCCTGCGCATCCTCAACGTCAGCGACCCGGCCAACCCGAAGGAAGTCGCGTTCTTCGACACCGCGCCGTACACAAACAACGGCCCGGGCTTCAACGGTGCATGGAGCGTCTATCCCTACTTCCGCTCCGGCAACATCGTCGTCAACAGCATCGAGCAGGGCTTGTTCATCGTGAAGGCCTCGGATCGATGAAGAGCAGACTGACGCTGTCGGTGGCGTTGGTGGCGTTGGTGGTGTGGGTGACAGGCGCTGTCGCCGCCCAACCGCTCATCCCACCCGGCAGTGTGTTCGTGTGTGTCCAAGATGAGGCAAGAATCGCCATCGTCGACTCGGCAACGCAGACTGTCGTCGACACGGTGGACCTGCAGAAGCTAGGCTTCCCTGCCACGGCGAAACCACACTTCATCGTAGTGGAACCCGATCGGCGGCACTGGTATGTGTCGCTGATTGGTGCGAACACGGTGGTGAAGTTCAACGCGGCGAACGAGATCGTCGGGCGGTTCACGATGGAGACGCCCGGGATGCTCTCCTTGTCGTCGGCGAATCAGCTCGTGGTCACGCGCTCGATGAGCGCCGTGAATCCGCCGAAACGTGTCGCGGTGATCGATCGCGCAACGATGGAAGGCAGCGAAATCGATATCGTGTTCCCGCGCCCGCATCCGATGGCGGTGGCCGGCACGTTTGCGTACACCGGCAGCCTCGGCACCAATCAGATCGCCAGTGTGAACCTGACGAACGACCGCGTGACCCTCGTCAACGTGGCCGGGCCCACTCACTCGTTCGTGCAGTTCGCCGTGTCGCCTGATGGCAAGACGATGGTGGGGTCGACCGAAGTGTCCGGGCAGTTGCTGGTGTTCGACCTTGCGGATCCGGCCCGGCCCGCACTGAAGTCGTCCATCCCGCTCGGCAAGATGGTGTTTGATCCCGTGTTCACGCCAGACGGCCGTTCGGTGTGGGTGCCGGTGAAAATGGAGGACACGATCGCGGTCATTGATACGGCGACGTGGAAGGAAACGCGGCGCGTCACGAGCCCGTCGTTCCAGCAGCCGCATCAGATTGTGTTTTCTGCCGACGGGAAGCTGGCCTTTGTGACCAACAACAACAAGATGGACCACATGGCCGATCCGGCGCACGCCGGCCACGTCATGCCCGGCAGTGACGCCGCCGCGGCGGTGTCGGTGATCGACGTCGCCACCGGCGCGACGGTCACGTCCCTCGTGCTGGGCAAGAACCTCACCGGCATGGGCATCGCGCGATAGCCGCCTGTGTTGGTCCGGTTCCTCGTCTTCGCGATCGTTGTATTCGGCTCGGAGCAGCCGGGCTTCAGCCCGGCTGTATTCGAGCGCGTCGTCTCCCCCTTCCCCGTCTTCGACGCGGAGGGGCGTGAGCATGCGCTGCCGTTTGTGGGCGGGCTGGATGTGCCGCGGCCGCAGTTTGTGGACATCGACGGCGATGGGGACCTCGATCTGTTCATCCAGGAGTATTCGAGCCAGCTGTGGTTTTTTGAGAACACGGGCTCGGCGAAGGCGCCGCGCTACGAGTGGCGCACGAACAATTACCAGAACATCAACATCGGCGAGTGGTATCGCTTTGTGGACATCGACCAGGACGGTCTCATCGACCTGATCTGCGAGAAGCCGTTCAGCCACATTCACTTCTACAAGAACGTCGGCACAAGGACGGCGGCGAAGTTCGAGTACGTCGATGTCCTGCGCGACAGCGACGATGAGCCGGTGTTTATGGATCGGCAGAACATCCCGTGGCTCGTGGATGTCGACTGCGACAAACACCTCGATCTGTTTGTCGGCCGCGTGGAGGGCACGCTGGCGCGGTTCGAGGCTTCCGCGCCCGGGTCCACCCGCTTCGACTTCATCACTGAGAACTTCGAAGGCATCGAGATCGTCGGCCGCGTGGGCAATCCCACCACCCGTCACGGGGCGAATGCGATTTCGTTTGCCGACTTTGACGGCGACGGGGACCAGGACCTGTTCTGGGGCGACTTCTTTGAGCCGGGAGTGCTGCTCATCGAAAACATCGGGCGCACGTGCAGTTCGCCGTCGTTTGATGTGGAGCCCGTGTTGCTGCCGTGGGCGACCGCCATCCAGACGTCCGGCTACAACGCGCCGATGCCGGCTGACATCGACGGCGACGGGGACCTCGACTTTTTCATGGGCGTCATGGGGGGCGCGTTCAACCCGGTCGGCACGTCCGCCAACAATTTCTTCTTCTGGGACCGCATCAGGGAGAACGCGTTCGAGCTGCGCACGAAGCGCTACCTCGACATGATCGACCTTGGCAGCGAGACCGTGCTGGCCTTTGGCGATATTGATGGTGACGGCGACCTCGACATGGTCGTCGGCAACAAGCTTGATCCGGTCGAGGCCGATGCCGGTCGTCTGACCACCTTCATCAACGAGGGCACGGCCACCGCGCCGCGTTTCCGCCAAACCACCTCGGTGGCGATGGCGGGCGCGTATCATCTCGCGCCCGTGCTCGCCGACCTGGACGGCGACGGCGACCTCGACATGCTGCTCGGCACATGGAATCAGGACATCCTGTATTTCCGCAACGAGGGCACGAAGACCGCACCCCACTGGGTGCAGGACGAGTCGCGCACGATCGCGCTTCCGCGCGCCAGCAACACCATCCCCACGCTCGCCGACATCGATCGCGACGGCGACTTGGATCTCTTCGTCGGCACGTCCAACGGCGTCGTCGCTTTCCTGCGCAACACCGGCTCACGCACCAATGCCAAGTTCGAGCTCGTGACCGAGCGGCTTGACGATGTGAAGGCTGTCCGCCGGAGTGCGCCGGCGCTGTATGACATCGACGGCGACGGCCTGCTCGACCTCGTGCTCGGGCAGGAGGCCTCCCCCACGCTCGCCTTCCGCAACACCGGCTCGCGCACCAACCCGAAGTTCGCGCCCTACGACGGCTTCGCGCTCGACCTGCCGCACGTCTCCACCCCGCGTTTCGTCGACCTCAACGGCGACGGCAAGCTGGACGTCATGTCCGGCTCCGTCAGCGGCGGCCTCGTCTTCCTCCGCGGCAAGTAGGGCCCGCCGTACGTAGGGCCCGCTGGTTTTAAGCGGGCCGCCGTACGTAGGGCCCGCTGGTTTTAAGCGGGCCGCCGTACGTAGGGCCCGCTGGTTTGGAGCGGGCCGCCGTACGTAGGGCCCGCTGAACTGTAGCGGGCCAACGAAATCTGGCACGCACTTCGCACGACCACCCGCATGCGCCCCGCTCGCCTTCCCGGGTTCCCGTACACCGGCGGATACCGGTATTTCCTGACAATGTGCTGCCGGAATCGCCAGTCGGCATTTGTCGACGCGGTCTTCGTGTCCCGTGTGGCCTGTGAAATTCCGCGTACCGCTCACCAGCATCAGTTCGCAGTTCTTGCGTACACGTTCATGCCCAACCACCTGCACATCCTGGTCGAAGGCGCCGACGAAGATGCGAGACTGCAGCGGTTCACGAGCCTGTTCAGGCGCAGAGCCACCCTGGCGGCCGAACGCACGTTTCCGAATGGACTCTGGCAGAAGGGTTATTACGAGCGCGTCCTGCGCCGGGACGAAGACAGCGCCCAGGTGATCGGCTACATTCTGGCGAATCCCGTCCGCGCTGGAATCGTCGACGACCCGCTCGCGTACCTATTCAGCTGGAGTGTGCTGACGCACGAGGACACTGGCCCGCTACAACCCAGCGGGCCCTGCGCACGGCCCTCGTAGGGCCCGCTGAACTGCAGCGGGCCTTTTTCGGCGCGCTCAAGTTCAGCGCGCCCTACGAGGACCCCGCGCGCCCTAGCACGCGCGATGGGCGCGGCGAATGCTGTCTACCACAGCGTCTGGTACCTTCGCGGTGGCGGCGAACTCGGGCCACGACGGCATTCCTGAAACTCGGCAACAGGTGATACAGCGCGGGTGTCAGTCGTGCCGATTCGCGTTCCCGTGAGTCTGACGAGGAATCGGGACCGAGGCTCGCGGTGCCGGTAATCACTTTGATCGGCGCTTCGAGGGAGCCCTTGAACGGCGTGCCCAGCGTGGAGACTTTGTCGACCCGGGCGTCCTTCCCTTTCATCTGCAGGTAGCCGGCGATGATCAGGCCTCCCATCGAATGGCCCACCAGGCTCACCTTCGGATCGTCTGCGTACCCGGCATCGTAGTAATGCCGCATCAGCGACGTGCGTGCGATCACTTCGTTGATGAACGCCTCAAGTTGGCGTTCGATCATGTCCAGCGGCTGCCGCCAATCGTAGGGAAACGGATACACCGGCACTGGTTTGTCGCGGTGTTCGGTCAGGTTGTGGCGCAGTTCCTTGATGAACGCGTCGTAGGGTGTGCCGAACACGGCAGACGCCTCCACGCGCGCCGGTTCGTCCAGTTCATACCGCAGGTCGTCCGGGTGCAGCAGGATGCGGTCGTAGTCCTTGTTCAGTAACGTCGACCAGACCGTCTCCGGTGGCACGGCGTACGCATCGCGCAAGTCACTCGCCGTGATGCCGGGAACCACGACGACGGGGTTCGGTAGGGCCATGGGTGCGCTCCTCTGGCTGGGGGGAGGCAGAGTAGCACGGGTGGGCGGATGGGCGCCTGGGTGGATGGGCTGCTAGAAGATCAGCGACGGCACCGCCGCAATCGCTGAAAACCGCACCAGGCGGCCGATGAAAGCCGTGATGAGAAACATCCCCAACGGTGCGCGGACGATACCCGCGGCGATGGCGGTGAGGTGGAAAGGCGGTGTGGAGATGGTGGCGCTGGCGAGCATCACGCTGATGCTTGCGGTGGGGTGGGCGCTCACCACCGTGCGCGCCTGGTCCAGCCGGCGGCGCAGGCCCGGGTGTGTGACTCGTGCTTCCTGGGTGCCGAGGAAATACCACACGGCCTTCCCTCCCACGTGTCCCACGGTGAAGACGACGAGCACGATGGCGCGATGGGTGAAGTCGGGCACGGCCGCTGCACCGAGCGCGCTGGCTTCGGCGAAGGCGATCGGCAGCAGGCCTGAGGTCACGCCCGCGACAAATGCGCCCGCCGCCTCAAGCACGCTTGATGGCTTTCACTTCGTTCAGGATCTCGGTCATCAGCAGTTCGTTGCGTGTAAATCGTCGGTCCATCGTCTGCGCCATGCCGTCGACTTTGCCTTCGAGACTGCCGACCCTGCGGTCGAGACCGTCGACCTTGTTTTCGAGACTGCCGACCCTGCGGTCGAGACCGTCGACCTTGTTTTCGAGTCCGCCGACCCTGCGGTCGAGACCGTCGACCTTGCCTTCGAGCCCGTCGAACTTGAGCTCGAGACCGTCGAGGCGGCCCGTCAATCGCCCTTCCACGTCGCGGATCTCGTCCCGCAGCTTGTCCGAGCAGAACAGGGTGAAGTCACGTTGGTCGAGGAACGCTTGCGTCACCTCGTCAAATCGTTCGTCGATTGTCTTCGCCCGCTGTTCCGCCATCGCCGTGCCTCCCCCGGACCGACGAGTCTAGCATCGTCAGTTCCTGCCGGCGCCGCCGCTGGTACATCAATCGTGTACACACGAGCGACTGGCCTTCATTGCGGCCCCAGCGCCGCAAGAATTGTGCTCGGTCCGGACCGAGCCTATCCCCAACAATGGGCCCACTATCCATGGCATGGCCTTGCATACGTGACACCCATGGAGCGGACCATGGTTGCAGTGTCTACATTGGATATACATAATGGCCTCATGCCGCATGCAGTCGCACGCTGGGGAAACAGTCTGGCACTACGAATTCCGAGTGCACTGGCCAAGGACGCCGGACTGGCGGAAGGCACGTCCGTCACGGTGCGCCTGGAGGGCGGGGCGCTCGTGATTCGAGCCGACGCGCCGTCGTATACCCTGGCCGACCTGCTGCGCGGGGTCACGTCACAGAACCGGCACGCCGAGACACCGACCGGTCGCACGCGTGGGCGCGAAACATGGTGACCCGGGCCTGGCTGTGATGTGCCCGGTGACGTCACAACCGAAGGGTTATCCCTTTGAAGTGACACTCCCCGAGGGCGAGCCTGTGTCGGGAGTCATCCTCAGCGACCATCTGAAGAGCCTCGATTGGCGCGCCCGCAAGGCCGTGTTCGCCAGTACTGCGCCGGCGACGGTGCTCGCGGAAGTTCGAGCCCGGGCGAAGGCGCTGCTGGGCGTGTGAACCGGTCCTGAC
>Ga0194120_10000152_pt1 | contig 117042 bp, 125 predicted proteins | sample TA2MahCa65mmetaG_FD_148642 | JGI IMG/M metagenome (GOLD analysis project Ga0194120, IMG submission 148642) | Freshwater microbial communities from Lake Tanganyika, Tanzania - TA2015019 Mahale Deep Cast 65m | ecosystem: Environmental > Aquatic > Freshwater > Lake | place: Tanzania: Lake... | reverse complement strand
GAAGGCGCCCGCGTCTTCGCGACGATCCCGGGCGACGTGCCCTGCCTGACGGCCGCCGAGGTCGACGCGCTGATCGGCGCCGCTGACGGCGCGCCCGCCATCGTGCTCGCGGCATCGCGCTCCGGGCTCGGCACGAACGGCGTCGCGCTCGCGCCGCCCGACGGGCTCGCGCTCCGCTTCGGCGAGCCGTCCTTCGACAACCACGTCGCGGCCGCGCGTGCACGAGGCGTGGAGCCGCGCCTGCTGCGGCTCGCGGGCCTGTCGCTGGACGTGGACGATCCGGACGACCTCGTGGCGCTGCTCGCCGACGGCGGCGCCACGCGGAGCGCGCGCCTCGTCGCCGGCTGGAACGTCGAGGCGCGGCTCGCCGATGCGCGCTCGCGCGCGAACGCCTCTTCGCGCTAGGCTCTTCCCATGCCGCCACGCTACGAGGTCATCGGAATCGCCGGGGTCGTCGAGGTGCGCCCCGGCGACGACGTCGCGCGGCTCGTCGTCGACGCCGCGGCCGCCCAGGGCACGCCGGTCGCGACGCACGACGTGCTCGTCATCGGCCAGAAGGTGATCTCGAAGGCGGAAGGCCGCCTGGTGCGGCTCTCGCAGGTCGAGCCGGCGCCGGCGACGCGGCGCATGGCGGAGAACCTCGGGCGCGATCCGCGGCTGCTCGAAGTCATCCTCCGCGAGTCGCGCCGGATCGTGCGCATGGACAAGGGCGTGATCATCACCGAGACGCACCACGGATGGATCTGCGCCAACGCCGGCGTCGATCAGTCCAACGTCGATGCCGACACGGTCGCGCTGCTGCCCGAGGACTCCGATCGCTCCGCGCGCACCTTCCGCGAGCGCGTGCACGCGCTGACCGGCGCCGAGGTGGCGGTGATCGTCGCCGACACGTTCGGGCGCCCGTGGCGCGAAGGCCTGACGAACGTCGCGATCGGCGTCGCGGGCGTCGCCGCCATGCGCGACTACGTCGGCATGCCCGACTCGGCGGGACGGCCGCTGCAGATGACGGTGCTCGCCGTCGCCGACGAGCTGGCCAGCGCCGCCGAGATCGTCATGGGCAAGCTCGACCGCATTCCCGCCGCCATCGTGCGCGGGCTCAGGCTCGACGCGGGCGACGCGGGCTCGAAACCGCTGTTGCGCGATCCGGCGCGCGATCTCTTTCGTTGAACATGGGGCCCCGCAACGGGAGGACCCCACACCCCCAGGACGGTCCATGAACATCGCGATCCTCGGAGGAACGGGCAAGGAAGGCGCCGGGCTCGGAGCGCGCTGGGCGCTCGCCGGGCACTCGATCATCATCGGCTCGCGCGACGGGGAGCGCGCGCGCGGCAAGGCCGCCGAGATGCGCGAGAAGACGAAGAAGCTGACGATCATCGGGCACTCGAACCTCGATGCCGCGCGGCTCGGCGACGTCGTCGTGCTGGCGCTGCCCGCCGTGGGCCTCGACGCGACGCTGCGGCCGCTGGCCGACGCGTGTCGCGGCAAGGTCGTCGTCAGCACGGTGGTGCCGCTCACCTTCGGAGGTCCGCGCCTCTTCACGCCGCCCGCGGCGGGCTCGTCCGCCGAGGAGGCGCAGGCGCTGCTGCCGGACGCGAAGGTCGTCGCCGCGTTCCATCACATCGCGGCGCACGAGCTCGCGGAGACGGAGCACGCGATCGAGTGCGATCTGCTCACGTGCGGCGGAGACGCCGCGGCGAAAGCCGTCGTCACGGAGCTCGGCGCGTCGATGGGACTGCGGACGCTGGACGTCGGCCCGCTCAGCAATGCCGGTCCGATCGAAGGCATCACGGCGATCCTCGCCACGATCAACCGCCGCTACAAGCTGAAGAACTCCGGCATCAAGATCACGGGCGTTTAACCCCGGCCGCGGGAGACGAAGAGGCCGAGATACACGATCACGAGGGCCAGCACGAGGGTGAGTCGGTCGAGCCACGCGATCGATCGCAACACCGCGCCCGGCTCCACCGACTCCGTGCCGGCGATCGCGCGGGCGAGGCGGGGGACGTGCGCGAAGTCGCGCTGGGCGGCGATGGTTACCGCGGCGATGACGAGGATGAACTTGCCGGCGAGCGCGAGCCCGGCGCCGCTCTCCATCACCGCCTGCAGCGAGCCGAGCTGCGTGACGTTGTAGAAGCCGGTCAGCACGACGAGCGCCACCGCCGTCCACGTCACCGGCCGTGCGCGGCGCGCGGCTTCCGCGAAGACCCGCGCTTCCCCCCGGCGCGCGAGCGGGGCCAGGACGTGTGCCTGCCAGGCGACGCCGCCGATCCAGATCACCACGCCGAGCACGTGCAGCCAGACGGCGACGAGCGCCAGGGGGTTCGGGGATCCTATGGTGTGGGACCCCCATGTTCACCGGCGTCCGTCAGGCGCGCGACGACGTCCGGCACGTCCGCGAAGTCCTTGAAGATCAGGTCGGGCCCGCAGCCCTCCAGCTCGTCGTAGGGATAGAAGCCCGTGGCGACGGCGATGGCGCGCGCCCCGCACGCCCGCGCGCAGTCGACGTCGAGCGGCGTGTCGCCGATGATGACGACACGGTCGAACGGAAACTCGCGCCGCGTGACCACGCGCGCGCGGTCGCAGGCGATCGCCGGGAGCCTCCGGCGATCGATGTCGTCGGAGCCAAAGGCGCCGACCTGGAAGAGCGGCCACAGCCCCGTCGCCGCGAGCTTGATCCGGGCACCCGCTTCGACGTTGCCCGTGAGCAGGCCGACGAGCGCGTCGTCGCGCGCCGCGAGCGCGCGCACCAGCGCCGGCACACCGGGCAGGATCTGCACGCGCGACCCGTCGCCGATCACGACCGCGAGCTCGCGCGCGTAGGCGGCGAAGCACGCCTCGCGGCGCGCGGCGATCTCCTCGTCGGAGAAGCCCGCCGCAGCCATCAAGTCCTGGAGGATGCGCAGGTCCGTGCGGCCGCGGAAGTCGTAGCCGGCTTCCGCCGGCCCGACGGTGCCGAAGACCTCGACGAGTGCCCGGTTGAACGCCGCGCGGCCCGCGCCGCGCGCGGTGATCAGCGTGCCGTCGATGTCGAAGAGGAAGAGGCGCACGCCGCCGCTATCCGGACGCGAGCCGACGCAAACGCGAGACGACGGCCGGAAGCGCTTCGAGCGCGGCCTCGATCTCGGCCGCGGTGGTCCATCGTCCCGCGGTGAAGCAGAGCGAGCCCTCGGCCAACGCCGCATCGCACCCGATCGCGCGTAGCACGTGCGACGGCTCGCCCGTGAGCGCGCTGCACGCCGAGCCGGAGGACGCGGCGACGCCGCGCAGATCGAGCTCCATGAGCACCGCGTCCGCCTTCACGCTGGCAATCGCGACGCTCGCCTGATGCGGGAGCCGGGCGCCGCCGCGCGGCCCGGTGACGCGCGCGTCCGGAATCGCCGCAAGGATTCCCTCGAGGAGCCGGTCGCGCAGCCTGCTGAGCCGCGCGGACTCGGCCACGCGCTCGACGCGTGCCAGCTCCGCGGCGACGCCCATGCCGACGACGGCGGGGAGGTTCTCGGTCCCCGCGCGATAGCCGCCCTCCTGCGCGCCGCCCACGACGATCGGCGCGAGCTTCGTCTCGGGACGGACCCAGAGCGCGCCCGCCCCCGGCGGACCACAGAGGTCGTTCGAGGAGAGCGACAGCAGGTCGATGCCGCACTCGTCGACGGCGACCGGGACCCGGCCCACGGCCCCGACCCCGTCCACGTGGAAGGCGACCGAGCGTTGCCGAAGCCGACGACCGATCTCAAGAATGGGCTGGAGCGTGCCGATCTCGAGATTGGCGGCCTGCACCGAGACAAGTGTGGTCTCGGCGGTGATCGCCGCGGTGATCGCGTCGGGATCGACACGGCCCTCGCCGTCGACGCCGACGTAGCTCACGCGCCAGCCGCGCTTTTCGAGCTCGCGGCAGGAGTTGAGGACGGAGACGTGCTCAACCGCCGACGTGACGACGTGCCGGCCGGCCGCACGCTCCGCGAAGCCCTTGACCGCGAGGTTGTTCGCTTCGGTGGCGGAGGCGGTGAAGATGACGCCGCCGGGAACGCCGCCGACGAGCCGCGCGATTTTCGCGCGCGCGCCGTCGAGCGACGCGCGCGCCTCGATGCCCAGCGAATGCGGGGCCGAAGGGTTGCCGGCGCCACCTTCGAGGAAGGGGCGCATGACGGCGACGACGCGAGGATCGACGGGCGCGAAGCCGGCGTAATCGAGGTAGGCGCGGGTCAGACCGACCGCGCCGCTACCGGGTCTTTCGGACGAGGAACCGGGAGATCGGGCCATCCCGCTCGATCGCGAGGATCTCGTGGCCGGTCTTGGCCGACCAGCTCTTCATGTCGGCTTCGGACGCCGGATCATCCGACGTCATCTCGAGCACCTGGCCGGTGCGGAGGGTTTTCATGGCTTCACGCGTCTTGAGAATCGGCATGGGGCAAAAGAGCCCCAAACAATCGACTTTTGTGTCTGCGACGACGGTCATACGACGCAGAATTCTGGCATTGACTCCCTGCGGCGGCAACTAGAATAATGCGCGTCATGCCTCGGCAGGATGAAGCGGGACAGCTTGCCCTCGTCGGGCGGAGGCTAAAGCAGAAAGTCCAGCTCGCGATCGCACTCTCCCGCGTGGTTCCCCTGCTCGTTCTCGCCTACGTCGTGCACGACTACGCGCTCCCGCGGCTCGCCGACAGCGACCCGACGCGGATCTTCGCGCTCCAGGGCCTGATCATCTGCACGATGCTCGGGATGATCGCCGGCGCGTACGTCGACCGTCGGGCGCCGCGGGATCACCGTCGCGGCGATCAGCGGCATCGACATCGCGTTGTGGGACATCGCGGGAAAGGCGCTCGGCGTCCCCGTGTGGCGGCTGCTCGGCGGCACGTATCGCGGATCGCGTGCCGGCGTACGCGAGCGGCGGCTGGGCGCCGGTCGGCGGCATCGGCAAGCAGCTGGCCCAGTACGTCGAGCGCGGGCATCGCGCGGTGAAGATGCGCGTGGGCCTGCAGGACACGAGCGTCGACGACTCCGCGGCGCGCGTGCGCGAGGTGCGCGACACGCTCGGCCCGGAGCTCGGCATCATGGTCGACGCGCACGGGACGTGGGGCGTGCGCGACGCGCTCAGGTTCGCGCGCAAGGTCGAGGCGTACGACCTCGCGTGGTTCGAGGAGCCGGTCTCCGCCGACAACATCCAGGGCCTCGCGGAGGTACGGCGCGCCACCGACATCCCGGTGGCGACCGGCGAGAACGCGCAGACGCGCTTCGAGTTCCGGGATCTCATCGCGGCGGGCGCCGTCGACGTCCTGCAGCCCGACGTCGCGATCGCGGGCGGGCTCACCGAGTGTCAGCGCATCGCGGCACTCGCCGCGGCGCACGAGCTGAGGGTCGCGCCGCATCTCTGGGGCTCGGCGATCCTCTTCGCCGCGGGTCTCCATCTCTGCGTGGCCACGCCGTGCGCCACGATCGTCGAGTTCACGCGCGGCGAGAACCCGCTCCTGCACGAGTTGGTGGAGGAGCCGTTCACGCTGAAGGACGGCTACGTGCTCGCGCCGGAGCAGCCCGGCCTCGGCCTGACGCTACGGCGCGACTTCGTGCGCTCGATCGCCCGCGACTGAGCGTCCGCGGCGCAGCAGCCGGACGAGCGGGGGCACGACGAGCGCCGCGGCCGGGAGGATCAGGATCGCCGCCGTGAGCGGGCGGCTGACCAGCTCCACGATGTCGCCGCGCGTGAGGAAGAGCGCCTGCCGCAGCGTCTTCTCCATCATCGGGCCGAGCACGAGCGCGACGACGAGCGGCGACGGATCGACGCGCAGCTTGCGCAGCGCGTAGCCGAAGATCCCGAAGATCGTCAGCACCCAGAGGTCGAGGAAGCTGTTGTTCAGGCTGTAGGCGCCGACCAGGCACAGGAGCAGCACGAGCGTCGCGAGCACGTGCTGCGGCAGGCGCAGCACGCTGACGAACATCCCCACCAGCGGCAGGTTGAGGATCAGCAGCATCAGGTTGCCGATGTACATGCTCGCGATGAAGCCCCAGAACACTTCCGGGCGCTGGCTGATCAACAACGGCCCGGGATTCAGCCCGTGGATCACGAGCGCGCCGAGCAGGATCGCCGTCGCCGGCGAGAACGGGATGCCCAGCGAGAGCAGCGGCACCATCGCGCCGGCCGTCGCGGCGTTGTTCGCGGCCTCCGGCCCCGCCACACCTTCGACGGCGCCCTGCCCGAAGCGCTCGGGCGTCTTCGAGACCTTCTTCTCCACGGCGTACGCGATGAACGTGGACAGCACCGCCGCCGGGCCGGGCACGAGACCCGAGATGAACCCGACGACCGAGCCGCGCGCGATCGGCGCCGCGGACTGCCGCCACTCGAGGCGCGTCGGCAGCATCTCGCGCAGGCGGACCGTCGCGATCGACGCGCGCCTGATCCCCTCCTCCGCGAGCAGCAGCACCTCGGCCACGCCGTAGAGGCCCATGATCACCGGGACGAGATCGACGCCCTGCGAGAGCTGCACCGAGCCGAACGTGAAGCGGCGCAGCGCCGAGATCGAATCCATCCCGACGGTGCCGAGCGCGAGCCCGATCGCCACCATGATGAACGCGTGCACGAGCGAGCCGCCGGTGAGCCGCGAGAGGAGCACCAGGCCGCCGAGCGTGATCGCGAAGTATTCCGGCGGGCCGAAGCGGACGGCGAGATCCGCCAGCCACGCGGCCGCGACCATGATGCCGACGACCCCGATGGTGCCGGCGACGAACGAGCCGACCGCCGCGATCGCGAGCGCGGCCCCCGCGCGTCCTTTTCGCGTCATCTGGTAGCCGTCGATCAGCGTCACTACCGAGCCCGCTTCGCCCGGGACGTTGACGAGGATCGACGTCGTGGAGCCGCCGTACATCGCGCCGTAGTAGATCCCCGCCAGCATGATCAGCGCCGTGGCCGGATGCAGCGCGAACGTGGACGGGAGCAGGAGCGCCATCGCGCCGACGGGCCCGATGCCGGGCAGCACGCCGACGAGCGTGCCGACCACGACACCGATGAAGCACGCGAAGACGTTCGTCGGCGTCAGCGCGACGGAGAACCCGTAGACGATGCCTTCGAGCGGTCCCACGTGGTTACCGGGTCACCAGACACCCCGTGGGAGCGGGACGTCGAGCAGCACCGCGAAGAGATAGAACGAGACGGCGGCGCTCACGCCACCGATCACCAGCGCCGCCGGCCACCGGCTGCCGAGCGCGCGCAGCACGACCGTGACGAACAGGAACGCGGTGGCGACGTAGCCGATCCACGGCAGCACGAAGCAGGACACGGCGAGCGCCCCGACGGTGCTGAAGACGCGACGCCGCGCTCCCGGCAGCTCGGCGTCCGCCGCGACGACGGCGCGCGCCGGGCGCGGGGCGAAGAACGCCTGCGCGGCGGCGACGAGGCCGACGAGGCAGGCGAAGACGGCGACGAGCGTCGGATAGAACCCCGCGCCTGGCCGCGCCGTCGCCCCGTACGGGAGCTTGATCGCCAGGCTCAGGTAGATGCCGGCGGCGATCAGCACCACGAGCGGCAGGGCCCGCGCGAGCATCTACTTCTTGATCATGCCCAGCCGCTTGAGGATTTCGGTGTGGTCCTTGTACTCCTTCCAGAGGTCCTTCCGGGACTGCTCGCCGGTCTTGTACACGATGTCCACGCCGCGGTTCTTCATCAGCGTGACGAACGAGGGCTCCTCGATCGCCGCCTTCGCCGCGTCGTGGAGATACTTCACGACGGGCGCCGGCGTGCCCTTCGGCGCCGTGAGCACGAACCACGTGCCGAGCGCCGCGTCCCAGCCGAGCTCCTTCGCGGTGGGCGTGTCCGAGTAGAGCACCTGGCGCTTCTCCTGGAACGCGACGAGCGTGCGAAGCTTCTTCGCGTCGACGAGCGGCTTCAGCTCGCCGGGCTGCGCGACGATCGCGTCGACGTGGCCGCCGAGCACCGCGGGGCTCGACTCACCCCATCCGGAGAACGGCACGTTGGTGACCTTGAACTTCCCCGCGACCATGAGCTGCTCGAGGTTCAGGTGGCTCGAGGTGCCCTCGCCCGGCGTCGCGACCCGCAGCTTGCCGGGATTGGCGCGCGCGGCGTTGACGAACTCCTGCACCGTCTTCCACTGCGCGTCCTCGCGCACCGCGAGCAGCGGATGGAAGGCGATCGTGTTCATGATCGGCTCGTAGTCGTCGGGCGTCTTGTACGGCAGCTCGTTGAGCTGCGGATGGATCACCAGCGTGGAGACGGGCGCGAGAATCACGGTGTATCCGTCCGGCTTCGCCTGGACGACTTCCGCGAGCCCGACCGAGCCACCACCGCCCGGCCGATTCAGGACCGCCACGCCCTTCGGGAACTTCTTCTTCATCGATTCCGCCATCGGGCGCGCGACGATGTCGACCATGCCGCCGGCAGGATACGCGGCGACGATCGTCAGCGGCCGCTCCGGATACTGGGCCGCGGCGGGCAGCGCGGACGCAAGGACGAATGCCACGAGAAGCAGGACACGACGCATGAGGCCTCCTCGCGAACGGTCTGGCGCCAGACGATAGGAAGGACGCCCGCTCAGGTCAAGCGGGCGTCAGGCGCTGTGGGAGAGCACCTGCTCGAGGTGGACGATCCGCTCGAAGGCGTCGCCGAGATCGTCCTGGCTCAGGCCGCGCTGGGTCGCGCCCCGCAGCACCGCCGAGAGCTTCTCGAGCTCGGCACGCGCCCCGGCGACGTCTTCCACCACGAGCTGCTGGATCGCGGGCCACCGCGCCTCGACGAGCCCCCCGAGCGCCCGGATGAGCGCGCTCCGCGTCTCGGTGAGGCGGTCCTCGTCGACACCGCCCAGGCGGATCGCGCGGAAGAGCGGCGCGAGCGCGCCGTCGAAGTTCTCGAGCTCCACGCGCCGCAGCCCGACCTTGGTGTAGCCCCACCAGAGCCGCCGCTCGAACTCCTCGCGCCGCTCGTCCGCCACCGCGCCGTCCGGCAGCGCGCCCGCGAGCTGTTCCGCGCGCTCCAGCGCTTCGAGCGCTTCGCCGTCGCGTCCGTCCTGGACGCTGCGGATCGCCTGCGCGGTGAGCTGCCCGATCTCGGCGCTCGACGCCGCGGCGAGCTCCTCGCACGCGGCGGTCAACGCGTCGCGCACGGCGTTCTGGGCGCTCGTGAGGTCCGGATCGCCGGGCACCACGGCAAGCGCTTCTTCGAGCGCGGCCGCGCACCCGCGCAGCTCGCGCACGCGCGCGCCGTCTGCGTCCGCGTCATCCGGACCGGGCGGATTCGCCACCACTTCCTCGACCGCGCCGACGAGGTGCTGCACGTAGCCCGCGCGTGCGAGCGGCTCGGCGTCGAGCACGGCCGCGCGGAACGCGTCACGCGCGCCCTCGCGGTCGCCGAGCTCCCGCTTGGAGAGACCGACGAGGTCGAGCAGCGCCGCCGCTTCGTGCGGGCGATCGGAGACCGCCGCGAGCCGCGCGTGCACTTCGAGCGCGGCGGAGCCCAGCGACACCACTTCGGCGAAGCGGCCGTCCTTGTACATCGCGAGACACGTGTCGACGGGCAATACTCGTGGCCGCGGCGTCTCGGGCTCCGCGCCAGCGATCGGCGGGCGTGGCGGGATCTCCGGGATCGGCGCCGGCGTTGCGTCGCTCGCGGTTTCCACCGCTCGCTCCACCTCGATCGCCGGCTCCGCCGGCTCGATCTCGGCGACCGCGGTCGCCGACGCGCTCGTCAGGGGCTCCACGCGCGCGACGGGCAGCGGGCGGGCGCGACGCGCCGGTCGGCGGGGCGCCGAGGGCCACGCGAGCTCGGCGACGCCCAGGGCGAGGAGCCCGGATGCGCCGAGGGTCGCCAGGAGGATGAGCGCCTCTTCCGTCAACATGCCTCCATTGAAACCGCAGATGCCCGGAGAACCAAGGAAATCGCGCCTAGCCGCAGCGCGTCAGCGTCTTGCTATGATGGCGCGCGGGAGGATCCCCATGCGTAGAGTCGCCGTCATCGGCGTCGGCGTCACGAAGTTCGGCAAGCACGATCGCACCTCGGGCGAGCTCTTCGCGGAGGCGGCCGTCGACGCGCTGGCCGACGCGGAGCTCCCGCCGGGCGCGGTGCAGGCCCTCTATTACGGCAACGTCGTCGGCGGGGAAACGGAGCACCAGCTCCACACCGGGCCGCAGGCGGCCTCGATCCTCGGCATTCCGACCGTCCCCACGACGCGCTTCGAGACCGCGTGCGCGAGCTCCCACGCCGCGTTCCGCCACGCCGTGATGGAGATCGCCGCCGGCGTCTCCGACGTGGTGCTGGTCGGCGGCGGCGAGCGCGTGCTCAACGTGCCGACCGCGGAGTCCACCGAGTACTTCGCGTACGCGTCCGACGCGAGTTGGGAGCAGCCGCTCGGCCTCACCTTCCCCGGCGTGTTCGCGCTCGTCGCGCGCGCGCACATGGCGAAGTACGGCACGACCGAGGAGCAGATGGCGGCGGTCGCCGTGAAGAACCACAAGCACGGCACGATGAACCCGAAGGCGCAGTTCCAGAAGGAGATTACGCTCGAGACGGTGATGAAGAGCCCGTACGTCGCCGACCCGTTGAAGCTCTACGACTGCTGCCCCTTCACCGACGGCGGCGCGGCGATCGTGCTCGCCTCCGAGGACGTCGCGCGCCCGCGACGGCGCGCCGTGTGGGTGCTCGGCACCGCCGCGGCGTCGGATTCGATGCTGCTCGGCGACAAGAAGGATCTCTCGCGCGTGATGGCGACCGAGCGCGCGGCGAAGGCCGCCTATCAGCAGGCCGGCAAGAGCCCGTCGGACGTCAACGTCGTGGAGCTGCACGACTGCTTCACGATCGCGGAGATCGTCGCCACCGAAGGGCTCGGCCTCTTCGAGCCCGGCGCGGGCGGCATCGCGGCCGAGCGCGGCGACACGAGCCTCGGCGGCAAGGTGCCGGTGAATCCATCCGGCGGGCTGAAGTCCAAGGGCCATCCGATCGGCGCGACGGGCGCGGCGCAGATCGCCGAGATCGTCACGCAGCTCCGCGGCGAGGCCGGACCGCGCCAGGTCGACGGCGCGCGCACCGGCCTCACGCACACGCTCGGCGGCAACACCGCGACCGTGCTCGTGAGCCTGTTCGGCCGTGAGTGAGCCCGTGGTGACGCTGAAGAGCTTCTTCGAGCAGGCGCGCGAGGGCCGCCTCACCGGCATCAAGTGCGGCGGCTGCGGCGAGATCGCGATTCCGCCCAAGCAGTTCTGCGCGAATTGCGGCGCGCGCGCGTGGCAGAGCGTGCCGCTCTCCGGCGAGGGCACGCTCGCGAGCTACACCATCATCCGCGTCGCGCCCGCGGGTCACGCCGCCGACGCGCCGTACGCCGTCGGTGTCGTGAAGCTCAAGGAAGGTGCCGCGATCTTCGGCCGCATCGTCGACGTCCCGTTCGAGAAGCTCGCGGTCGGCCTGGCGCTCCGCTTCCGCCCCATCGTCGTGAAGGAGCAGACCTCGGTCGGCTTCGCTCCCTGACCCGCACGAGCGCCGGCTCCGCCGGCGCAATCCTGTTCTGGGGGGGAGCATTGAGGGGGGCCGTCGAGGCCCCCCTCAAAAGTGGAGCGGCCGACCGGATTCGAACCGGCGACGTCCAGCTTGGGAAGCGTGCACGCGCCGTTTTGGGGCTCATGTCCCCGCATTTCGCGGGTCGTTCACCCCGAGACGACTCGCCGCATGATCCGTAGTGACGGCCCGTGGCGACGAGACCGTCGACGAACTGCAGCACAGGTTTCGCCACGGCGCGCTCGAGCTCGCCGAGGAGGCCGCGAGACGCGCCCCCCGGCGTGCCGGCTGGGAGCCGAGCGACCTCGACTTCATTGCCACGACGACGTGCACCGGGCGCCTCACGCCGAGCGTGGATGCGCACCGTGTCGAGCGGCTCACGTGTCGACCGGCGGTCCAGCGCGTCCACGTCGGCGATACCGGCTGGGCGAATGGGGAGTCATGATCGGCCTCGGCCCGGGGTTCGCGGCGGAAGGCGCGCTTCTGCGGGGCTGAGCATATATCCCTGCCGACCGGCCGCGGGTGTGGCGCAGGAGACCTGCGGCGCAACCTCTCCCGGGGGAACGGTGAGCCGGGATCGGCCTTTGCCGCGGGCCTCCCGCCATCGACACAAACCCCCGAGCCCAGCAGTCCATTCCCGCGAGCGGCCGGGCATCGCTACGCCGCCTCCGGCGGACGATGGATCAGCGGACGCATCCGGCTCATCAGCTTCTCCATGCCGTACATCACGAGGCCCATCTCCCGGCGGAAGTCCGCCGTGGCCTTCGTGCCGCCGCGGCCCACCGCCCCGTCGAACTCTGCCGCTCCGTGAATGAGTGGCACGATGAGGTTCTCGCGCTCGTCGAGCGTCACCGACGTCCGGTGGGTCTCCTCCAGGCGCAACAGCTCCTCGAGCTTCGCGCGAAGCAGGCGGGCCTGACCCGCCCAGAGCGCGCGAAACGCCACGATCCCTGCGCTGTTCACGATGTGGATCGAATTCGGCCGCGCGCCGTACGCACGATGCATCGTGCCGTCGAGCGTGTCGACGGCCACCGCCCACGGAATGTGATCGAGGCGCGCCCAATCATTCGCGTGCCGCATCTTCTGCGCCTCGCTCGTGTGGTGCGGATACCGCTCCCCGGGATGCGCCTCGCGCACGTGGACCGAGACGAACACCACGCGCTCGCTGAACTCGCGGTGGAGCTGCTTGAGGCCCGGCCGGGCCCCGCGCGTCATCGGTCACGTGATCGAGCCGACCTCGATGAGGACCGGCCGGCCGCGGTGTGCGCTCAGGCAAAAGCGGCCGCCATCGATGGTCGGCAAGTCGAAGTCCGGCGCGGGCTCTCCCGGCTTCGGACCGCCGCCGAAGTGCATGTCCTCCTTCATCATGTGTCTGCGGAAGGTGTCGTAGTTGTACCCATCCATGGCTGGCTCCTCCATCAGCACCGGTCATGACGATGCCGAATGCATGCCACCTGGTCGAGGATCGGCCTCGACATCTGCGGGAATATTGGAGCCGTGTCTCGGGTTGGCGACATGACTCATGACGACACGATGACCGCCGCGACGCTCGTCACGGGCGCCACCGGGTTCATCGGCCGGCACATCGTGCGCCGCCTCATCGCGGATGGGGCACCCGTGATTGCGTTGGCGCGCGCACGGAACGGTTCGACCGCCGCGGCGCGCGTGGCCGCGGCGGTCGGGCCCGCGGTCGGCCAGGTCGAGGTGGTGGAGGGCGATCTCGCGCTCCCTGGGCTCGGCCTGTCTCCGGCAACGCTCGCGCGCCTGCGTCATGACGTCGCGCGTGTCGTCCACTGTGGTGGCGACACGACCTTCGCGCCGCACGCCGTCGACGCGTTCAAGGCGACGCTCGTCGACGGGCCACTCGAGCTCCTGCGCATGCTCGCTGGCGATCGACTTCGTCGCTGGATCCACATCTCCACGGCGTTCGTGTGCGGCGCTCGTCACGGTCTCGTGCGTGAAGACGACGGCGACGTCGGCCAGCGCTTCCGCAATACCTATGAGCGGATGAAGCTCGCGTCCGAAGCGGTGCTGCGGGCCGCGGCGCAAGGAATGGATATCGACCTCCGCATCGTGCGGCCGAGCGTCGTCGTCGGCGCCGGCGCAGCGACACCCGGCGCGCATCCGTCGACCGTGTTGTTCGGCCTGATCCGAATGACGGCGGCCCTGGCAGGCGCGGCCCTCGCCGCGCCTGCGAGTACGGATCCCCGTCCCACCACACATCCGCTTCAACTTCATTCCGATCGAGGATGTCGTCCGTGTCGTCGCGGTCCTCGCCGAACACGACGCCGCCGCTGGTGGGACGTTCCACGTGGTGATCCGGAATCCGCCAACGCATGAAGAGCTGCGTCGCCTGGCGTGCAGATACTTCGGAGTCTCGGGGATCGAGCTGGTGGACGCGGGCACGCTCGTCGATCCCTCGCCCCTCGAGCGGGAAGTTGCGTCGTTGCTCGCCCCCTACCGCGACTATCTCGACCACGATGTCGTGTTCGATGACGTGCACCTCCGCCGCGTGCTCACCGTGGCCGGCGAACCGGCGCCGTCGCTCGATGACGGCGTGATCCAGTGCCTGATCGCGCACGCCCTCGGGCCCCGACGTGCACGGCGAACCGCCTCGTGATCATTCCCGGTCTGGACTTGCTTGGTCGCCGCTCCTCGTCGTGCTGCTCGCGCTCTGGGCAGGCGTCGAGGCGGCATTCCCGCTCCGCCGACGCGTGCAGACGCGCGCACGACGGTGGCGCATCAATGCCGCCATCGCGGCGACGGCGAGCATGGTGATTCGTGGCGTGCAGATCCCTGTCGCCCTGGCGGTGGCGGCCGCCGTCAGCGCGGCGGGCGTCGGACTCATCGGCTGGATCGGCATCCCCGGGCTTGCGGCCGGCGTTCTGGGCTTCGTCCTCCTCGACTACACGACGTACGTGTGGCATCGCCTCAATCATCGCGTCCCGTTCCTCTGGCGGTTCCATCGTGTGCATCACACCGATCTCGACCTCGACGTCACGACCGCCTTCCGCTTCCACTTCGGGGAGCTCGCGCTCTCGGTGGCGTACCGCGCGGCGCAGGTCGCGATCATCGGCGCCGCACCGGTCGCGCTCCTGACGTACGAGATCGTCATGAACGCGGCGACAGAATTTCATCACAGCAACACAAAGTTGCCGCTCCGCTGGGAACGCCTTCTCAACCTCGCCCTCGTGACCCCGCGCATGCATGGGATCCACCATTCGATCGTCGAGCGCGAGACGAACGCCAACTGGTCGGTGATCTTTTCGTGGTGGGACCGCCTGCATCGGACGCTGCGTCTCGACGTCCCGCAGGACGCTATCGCGATCGGGCTGCCCGCCTTCCGCCGCCCGCAGGAGCTGACGTTCCGGCGCTTGATGCTCATGCCGTTCGGTGAGCAGCGCCCCACGTGGCAACTGCCCGACGGCGAGACTCCCGACCGTTCCCTTCACACAGACCCCCGTCGTTTGGTGGCCTAGCGATGCGGCGAGGCCTCACCGCTTTCGCCCTGCCCATCGGCTGATCCCGCAAACGTTTCGTCGCCTCATTGGATCTGCCGATTTGACTGTGGCGTGAATCCCTATAGTGTGCTGCGTCGTCGCAGCTCAACAGGTTGGACTCGGTTCGCTGAGGTGATCGAATGCGCCACTCGCTGGTCGCCCTCATCACGCTGTTGCTCGCCGTTCTCGCTCCGCTTGCCGGAGCCGCCTACGTCCCGGACACCTTGAGGGTGTCCGCGATTCCCGACGAGAACCCGAACGAGTTGATGCGTATCTACACGCCGTTCGCCGAATACCTCGCGAACGAGCTCGGGATAAAGGTGCAATTCACCCCGGTGGTCGACTATGCCGCGACGGTCGAGGGCCTCGCCGCGCGGAAGCTCGACCTCGTGTGGTACGGCGGCTTCACCTCGGTGCAGGCCGTGCGGCGGACCGGCGGCGCCGCCCGTCGCCTCGTCCTGCGCCAGGAGGACGCGGAATTCAAGTCGGTGTTCATCAGCCGCCGCGATTCGGCGATCCGCAAGCTCGAGGACCTCAAGGGCAAGACGTTCGCCTTCGGCTCGGTGTCGTCGACCTCCGGGCATCTCATGCCGCGTTACTTCATGCTGCAGGCGAAGCTGGATCCCGGCCGCGACCTCAAGCAGGTCGCGTTCTCCGGCGCGCACGACGCGACGGCGCTCTGGGTCGAGTCGGGCAAGGTGGATGCCGGCGCGCTCAACTTCCTCGTCTGGGACAAGCTGGTCCAGCAAAAGAAGATCGACGCCGCGAAGGTCGACGTCTTCTACACGACGCCGCCGTACGCCGACTACTGCTGGACCGTGCGGAGTGACCTCGACCGGGCCCTGCAGGACAAGCTGACCGCCGCGTTTCTGAAGCTCGACGCCACGAATCCCCAGCACAAACGACTGCTCGACCTGCATCGCACGACGAAGTACATCCGCGCCAACGACGCGGACTGGAAGCCGATCGAGGACGCCGCCGTCTCGGCGGGGCTCCTGAAGTAACGGTGTACGCGCTCTCGGACGTCCGGAAGGTCTTCGGCAACGACGCGCCGGCCCTCGACGGCGTCTCACTGACGGTCGGGCGCGGCGAGCACGTCGCGTTCATCGGCCCGAGCGGGGCGGGCAAGACGACGCTCTTCCGGCTCCTCAACCTGACGCTGCGGCCGACAGCCGGCGTCCTGCTCATCGACGGGGTCGACGTCGCGGCGCTGGACGGCGCGGGATTGCGACGCGCGCGCCGGCGCATCGGCACGATCTACCAGCAGCACAATCTCGTCGGTCGCCTGCGCGTCGTGCACAACGTTCTCGCCGGCAACCTCGGACGCTGGTCGCTGTCCACCGCGGTCGCGTCGCTCATGCGGCCGCGCGCCGCCGATGCCGCGCGAGCGCTCGAGCAGGTCGGCATCCCCGAGAAGCTGTGGGCGCGAACCGACGAGCTCTCCGGGGGTCAGCAGCAGCGGGTCGCGATCGCGCGGGTGCTCCTTCAGGATCCTGACGTCATCCTCGCCGACGAACCCGTCTCGTCCGTGGACCCGTCGCTCGCGCTCACGATCGTGACGCTCCTGCGCGATCTGTCCCACCAGTCCCGGAAGACGTTGCTCGTGAACCTCCACAGCGTCGAGCTGGCCCTCGGGTATTTCCCGCGCATCGTCGGCGTCCGCGAGGGGCGCATCGCCTTCGATCTCGCCCCCGACGAGGTCACGCCCGAGCTGCTCGGCGCGCTCTACGCCGGTCACTCGGATGCCACGCGTCAGCTCGACCGGATCCACGATGGCATCGGCTCCTACGGCACCGCCTGCCGCCCGCTTCCCGGCTTCTCCAAGTAGGGCGCCCTTCGGCCGGTTCCTCGCCGCCGCCTTCACGGTGGTGCTGGCGATTTCGCTGCGTGAAGCGGGCGTCGACCCGCGCCTGCTCGTGCAGAGCGACGCCGTCGGGAACGCTGCACGCTTCGTGCGCGGGATGTTCCCGCCCGCGCTCGGGGTGGACTTCCTGGGCCTCCTCGTGCGGCCGGTCATCGAGACGATCCAGATCTCGCTGATGGGCACCACGATCGCGGTCGTCATCGGCTTTCCGCTCGGGCTCCTGGCCACGGCATCATTGATGTGGCGCGGCGCCCTCCACGAGCGCACGCCGGTGGCGCGCCGCGCGCTGCTCGGCGGCGTCCCCTACGGCCTCGCCCGCGCGCTCCTCTCCGTGTTCCGCGCGATCCCGGAATACGTGTGGGCGTTCATGTTCGTGCGCGCCGTGGGGCTCGGACCGTTTCCGGCGGTCCTCGCGCTCGGCGTCGCCTACGGCGGCATGCTCGGGAAGGTCTATTCCGAGATCCTGGAGGGCGTGGACTCGCGCCCGATCGAGGCGCTGCGCGCCGCCGGCGCATCCCGCGCGGCGATCGTCCTGTACGGACTGGTCCCGTCGGCCCTTCCCCACCTCGTGTCGTACACGCTCTACCGCTGGGAGTGCGCGATCCGCGCCGCAGCGATCCTCGGGTTCGTGGGCGCCGGGGGCATCGGGCAGCAGCTCGCGCTGAGCATGCGGATGTTCCAGTTCGACGAGGTCCTAACCGAGCTCGCGGTACTGTTCGCGCTCGTCGCCGCCGTCGACTTCGTCAGTGGCCGCATCCGCGGCCGCCTCGTGTGATGAGCGACACGCGGGCGACCGCCGGTGTCGGAGGAGCGCACTGGGCGTGGTGGACCGTCGCCGGCTTCGCCGCGTTGGTCGCGTGGTCCGCACACGGCACTCGCGTGGACGTCGGGGCGCTCCTCGGCGCCGAAGGCCTAGGACAGATGACTGCGTATGTCGCGGGACTGTTCCCACCCGACGTGTCGCCGCCGACGCTGCGCGACGCGGCACTCGGGGCGTTCGAGACCTTTGCGATCTCGTTCGTCGGATCGGTGCTGGCCGTGGGGCTCGGGTTCTCGCTCGCGCTGGTCGCGAGCCGCACCGTGCTCTACCGTGGAATTCTCTACGCGGGCGAGCGGCTCGCTCCGGCCGGGCGCGCGGGTCGAATCGGCATCTACGCGCTGGCCCGCGGCAGCCTCAACGCGCTGCGGACGATCCCCGAGATCTTGTGGGCGCTGATCTTCGTGTTCATCGTGGGTCTGGGACCGTTTGCGGGCGTGCTCGCCCTCGGCGTCCACACGGCGGGCGTCCTCGGCAAGCTCTTCGCCGAGGTCATCGAGGACATCGATCCGCGCCCGATCGAAGCCCTGCAGGCGACGGGCGCAAGCCGCCTTGCGATCATCGTCTACGGCATTCTTCCGCAGGCGGCGCCGCAGTTCCTGTCGTATGCGCTCTACCGCTGGGAGGTGAACATCCGTGCCGCGGCGGTGATGGGCTTCGTCGGCGCCGGCGGGCTCGGGCAGCGAATCCACGTGGCCATCAGTCTCTTCCACGAGCATCAGCTGCTGACCCTGCTGCTCGCCATCTATGTAATCGTGACGGTTGTGGACGCGCTCAGCGCGTATCTGCGTGCGCGGCTGTTGTGAGCGCGATCCGCCGCTCGCGTGTCTGGCGGAACGTCGTGCGCCGAGCGGCGCCCGGACCCCGACGGCGCCTGCGGACCCGTTCCGACGACGGCGCAGCAACGACCGAGCAGCTGACACGGCATTCGGGAGCGCGAGCGGAATCATCGCGAAGTGCGCCGCCGCGCCGACGAGACAGCACGGACACGCGCGCGCCTGACGCCGCGCCATGTCGTAGAGGTAGTTTAGGGCGCCGCCGGCGGCGACGGCGCCGCCGAGGAGCAGATCGAAGATCGGCCGGCGTCCGCTGCGCTCGCCTCCTCCCGCTCCCGCGAGGACGATCGTGAGGCCGTAGAGCACGAGCCCGACCGGTCCGTCGGGCACGCCCAGCGCGTACGCCTTGCGCGAGGCGTTCACCTTGTCGGAGTCGAAGATGCGGCCCGGGGATCGGGCAGGTGCCGGATCGCTCCCAGCTGATACAGCGAGATGATCGCGAAGTCGATCGCGCCGACCGCGGCGAGGATCACGATGCCGCGCCGGCGGCGCAGCGCGTCGGACTCGCCATGACGGAGCTCGTTGCGAATGGCGTCGGGATCCATGACTGGTTCTCCTGTCCCGTGTGTCGGCATGGTCAGCGGCCGGGGAGAAGACTGGCGAAGAGATTGGCGAGCCGCTCGCCGACCAAGGCTGTCAGCGACCACGGGCTCGGCTGGCGCACGACGTGGAGCCGGCCGCGCTGGTCGGTGATGCGGTAGTCCGTCGCGCCGCTCGCGGTTCGAAAGAAACGCAACGTCACCGCGGCGTCACCGACGCGGAGGTTCTCGAGCGTGATCTCCGGCAGCCACTCGGGCAGATGCGGGTCGACGATCAGCAGGCGCAGGGGCGCGTATGGATAGAGGCCGAGCAGCGATTGCAGCAAGCAGAAGATGGCCGAGGCCGACCATGCCTGCGGCGCATTGGCCTGCGGATAGAGCGCGGGGAACGGATGGGCGCGGTCGCGCGGGTGGCCGCTGAAGACCTCCGGCAGACGATAGAAGTCGAAGAGCGTCGCCGCCTCGAACTGCGCGCGCGCGATGAGCGCGACGTGGTCCCAGAGGCCATACCGCATGCAGCCGAGCGCGAATGTGCCGTGCTCGACGGGCCACACCGACCCGCGGTGGTAGCTGTACGGGTTATACGCCGGGTGCTCGGCCGACAGTGTCCGGATCCCCCAGCCGGAGAAGAGATCGGGTTGGATCAGGCGATCAGCGGTCGCGGCCGCCAGTGCCATGTCGGCGATCCCGGTCGCGAGGCAGTGGCCTGGATTCGACGTGATCGAGCGGATCGGGTGCTTCTCCGCGTCGAGGCCGAGCGCGAAGAATCCTCATCGAAGCCGATGGCGTCCTCGGCAAAGCACGGTTCGGTATCGGATCGCGCGACGCGCACGCGGACGGCGCGGGTGATGCGTGCGATCCCACGATTGTCCTGCACGTCGTAGCGATGCGCCGCCTCGTAGCGGAGCGCGAGCTCGAATCCATCGTCGGTCTGCCGCCATGTCCGCTCGAGCTGTCCCGATTGCTGCCGTCCTCGCCTGACCTCCTCGAAGTCCGCGAAGTCGCCGTCGACCTCGACGGCGAAGCGGAACGCCGTCGGCTGCTGCGAGTAGTTCGTCAGGTCGAGGTCCTCGCGGACACCTTCGCCGACGTAGCGGGACACGCGGAGCTCGAGGGTCTGCTGCGACGCAGCGTCGACCTGGCCGCTGCCCGTATCCTCCTCGACCGCGACGCCGGGAGGCACGGTGATGGAGTAGCCGAGCCATGTGTGCTGAGCCGCGTTGCAGGCGACGACCGTCGGATTCAGCGTCGGCACCGTGAGCGATGTCGTCGCCGACGTGCGTCGATTCGCGGACGCGGGCGTTCGCCATCTCCTCCTGCGCTTCGCGTCGGCTGATCAGGACGTGGCCATTCGTCGGTGGGCGCCGCTCCTCCGCGAGGCGCTGGCGGCGGAACTGACGTCACGTCCGCTGCGCGAGGGATGAAGCGGGCGCACGATGTTTGACCCCCACCAAGATGACAGCCCGGCGCCGGCCACGCACGACGGAGGGGCCTCCGCTCCGCCGCACCCGCGAAGGTAGACGGCGGGATGTGTCACAGCCGAGCGTGGCTTCGTGCGGCGAGAAGCGAGGCTCATCACCAATAGCGCAGTGAGCCGATTGCACGATGGCGACGCGGCGGCTCGGCAGGCATGATGCGCGCACCGATGACGATGATTCTGGCGCGAGGCGAGCGATCAGAGCGCAATGCAGCGGAGTGGCGACCGGGGAGCGGTCTGACCGCCCGTGCCGCCAGAGGATACTCTCCCTCCGGGACGGCATGACGCGATTGACCGATCACGGATAGCGCCGCCTTGACGCTCTGCCTTCTCCTCGCCATTCTCGTCCCGTCCTTCGGCGCGCCTTCGACAACGCCGCGACCTGTGGTCTGTAAGAGATGACAGGCAGTGAACGAAGGGGCCTACGGGGTGGTGATGCCCCGCAGACCCCTCGAAGTGGAGCGGGCGACGGGATTCGGACCCGCGACCCTCGGCTTGGGAAGCCGATGCTCTACCACTGAGCTACGCCCGCCCGTGACGGCAGAAGCGGCAGAATTGGCGCCCGTCGTCTTATAGTCCCGCGCGATGCTACTGCCAGCCTACGGCTTGGGAAGCCGGCATTCTGCCACTGAATTACGGCCGCTCGATGTCTCCTATCTTACGCGCTCCGGCCACGTGGCCGGTGGCCGGCGCTACTTCGCGTCCTTGAGCGACATGTCGAAACCCTTCAACCGCTCGTCAGGGCGCGCCTTCCAACCGACACGCTTGTTGACGCCATAGAGATCGACCTGCTGGTAGAGCGGCACCGCGGGCATTTCCTCGATCCAGAGCTTGTTGATCCGATGGTACTGCTCGAGGCGCTTCTTCTCGTCCATGATCGATTGCGCCTCGTCGAACATCTTGTTGAAGTCCTCGTGATGCCAGTTCACGAAGATCCCCGGAGACTTGAACAACGGACCGTAGACCGTCTCGGCATCGATCGTCGGCGTGCCCCAACCGATGAGCCACACGGGACCCGCCTTGTGCACGTAGACCATGTTGTTCAGGTAGTTCACGAACTCGTACGTCTTCACGGTGGTGCGGATGCCGGCCTTGTTGAGCTGCCCGGTCACCGCTTCCGCGACTTCCTTGTCGCGCACGTACCGGCCTTGCGGCCCGTGCAGCGTGATCTCGATACCACCGGAGTGCCCGGCGTCCGCGAGCAGCTTCTTGGCCCTCGCGACGTCCTGCTTGATCGGCTGGAGCTTGGGGTCGTAGCCGAAGTGCATCGACGTCAGCATCGTGGCAACGCGCACACCCTTGCCGTCGAGCACGGTCTTGATGATCTCATCCGCGTCGATCGCGTACGCGATGGCTTGGCGCACCCGCTTGTCGGCGGTGGGGCCGTTGTAGAGCCCGGTCGGCTTGTGATCCTTGTCCATCTGATGCGCGTAGTACATCAGCTGGATCGTGCGGATGCTCGGCGTGGTCGACAGGAAGATCTTCGGGTGCTTGGCGATGATGTCCGCCAGGTGAGGCGGGATGTTGACCGCCACGTCGATCTCCCCGTTCTGCAACGCCGCCACGCGCACGGCGTCGTCGGGAATCGGGCGGAACACGACGGTCTTGATCTTCGGCGCGCCGCGGAAGTACCCGCCGTTCGCCTCCAGGACGATCTCCTCGTCCTTCGACCACCGCACGAACTTGTAGGGACCGGTGCCGATCGGATTCTTCGTGATGAACGCGGTGTCCTTGTCGGCGTACGCCTTCGGCGGATACATCGACGCCTGATTGAACGTCATCACGACGGTGAACGTCGGCCACGGCTTCTTCGTGTGCACGCGCACCGTGTGCGGGTCCGCGATCTCGACGCGGTCGATGGGCGCGAAGAACGTCGCGCCGCGCAGCTTGCCCTGCCCCTGCGCAAGCCGCTCGAGGCTGAACTTCACCGACGTCGCATCGAAGTCCTCTCCGTTCTGGAACTTGACACCCTTCCGGAGCTTCACCTCCCACGTCGTGGGCGCGACGAGCCGCGGCATGTCGACGGCCAGGAGCGGCACAACCTTCATGTTGGGATCGCGCTCGTAGAGGGTGTCCCAGATGTTGCCGCCCACGTTCGAGGCCGGCGTCTCGGACTGGTTCATCATGTCGAGCGTCGACGGGTCGACGCCCTGGGCGATCACGGCTTTGCCCGCCGGCGCGGCCGATGCCGCGACCGGCGCCGCCAGGGCGAGCACCAGCACCAGGATGATCCTCATGTCGATAGCCTCCTCCGCGAGGGCGGTCTTTGCCGGTGAACGTCGAGCGAAGCGCTGTGGTTCCGATACTCTAGGGGCCGTCCTCGGATGAGTCAAGGTAACGGAGGGCTTCCTCGCGCGTGGCGACGAGTCCGAGCGCCTGCGCCTCGCGCGCTCGCGTCAGCAGGGCCCCCACGGCGGGACCTGGCGGCAGCGCGAAGCGTGTCATGACATCCTCGCCGCGCAGGAGCGGCGGCGCCGCGCGGGCATCCTGCTGCTCCTGCCAGCCGGCCATCAGCTCGCGCACCACCCAGCCGCGCTTCCAGGCGACGAACGGCGAGATCCCGGTGACCGCGGCGGCGTCGGCGGTGACGAGCAGCAGCAGGTCGCGGCTGTCGTCGGCGAGGTCGCGGAAGAACCGATAGCGCGCGCGGGAAGTGATCTCGCCCGATTGCGCGAGATGCATCGGACGCAGGTGGTGGCGCACGAGCCGCTCGACGCTCGCGACCGCGCGCCCCGGAAGCCGCAGGCGCTCGCCGATCGCCCGCGCGCGCGCGGCGCCTCGCAGGTCGTGCTCGAAGAACCGCACGCGGCCGTCGACGAGCCGGCGCGTCTCCGGCTTCGAGACGTCGTGGAGCAGCGTCGCGAGCCGGAGGAGCTGCGCGCGATCGACGCCGCCGCCGACTTCTTCCGCGAGGTGGGCGCGCAAGTCGTCGGCGATCGCGCCGAGCTTCGTCAGCCCGGTCACGAGCCGGTCCGCGCCGTCCACCGCGCGCAGCGAGTGCTCGAGGACGTCGAACCGGTGCGGCCGCGGCTGCGCCGTGCGTCGCATCGCTTCGATGTCGGGAACGAGCGCGCCGAGGAGACCGAGCGCGTCGAGACGGCGCAGCGCCCTCCCCGCGCGTGGGAGCCCGAGCAGGAGCAGCAGCTCATCGCGCTGCCGCTCCGCCGACACGCGCGTGAGCCCCGGCGCGGCAACCCGCACCGCGCGCGTGGCGGCGGCGGTCAGCCGGAACCCGAGGGTCGCTTCGAGACGCACGCCGCGGAGCGCGCGCAGCGGATCGTCGGCGAGGGCGGTCGGACCGGCCGGCCGCAAGCGCGCGGCGGCGAGGTCGGCGAGGCCGCCGGTGGGATCGATGACGGGCGCGCCGCCATCGCGGAGCAGCGTGCGCAGCGGTACCGCGAGCGCGTTGACGGTGAAATCGCGCGCCGCGAGATCCTCTTCGAGGGTCGGCGCGCGCCAGTCGGTGACGTCGAGGCGCCCGGCACCGGCGATGACGCGCGCGGCGCCGCGCTCTTCGTCGAGCACGAGATAGGCGGCGCTCAGGCGATCCGCAACGCGCCGCGCGACGTCGATCGCCCCGCGCGGCACGGTCACGTCGACGTCCACGGCCGGGCGCGTCGAAGGCTGCGTCGCCGGCGGCGAATCGCGAGTCCCTCGTCGCGGGGGCGTGAGACAGGCGTCCCGCACGGCCCCGCCGACGAGCACCGCGTCGCGTCCCGCGCCCGCGGCCACGACCGCCCGCAGCAGCGGCAGCGCGCGCGGGTCGAGCGCCGTCAGCGCAAGCCGCTTCGACATTCGTGGGTGGGCGAAGCCCCCCTCCGAGTCACATCTCGATGCCCGAGGCCCCGATCCGGTACTCCACGATCTCGTCGCTCATCGCGCTGCCGCGATGCTTCACCACGCAGAGCATGCGCGCGAGCCGCGTGCCGACGCGCTCGCTCCCCATCACGATGATGGTGTTGGCGGTCGCGCCGGTGTCGCCGGTGGCGACCTTGCGCGCGAGGAGGTCCTCGAGCCGCGTCTCCTCCGTCGTCACGAGCAGCAGCGTGGTGATCGCGGCGTGGTCGTAGCGGTGCGCGTCGATGAAGTCGCGGTACTTCCACACCGGCAGGCAGATCTCCATCCCGAGCGTCTCGGCGTCGCGGTGGACGGCCTTCCGGTACAGCTCGTCGAAGATGAAGCACTGGATCGAGTCCGCCGGCGAATCCATGGGCTCGACGCCGTCGACGACGAGCCGGCGCGTGCCCGCCGCGAAGTGGAAGTAGAGAAACGGCCGCACGGTGTAGAGCGCCTGGTTGTACGTCGCCTTCCAGTTCCAGTCGAACTCGAAGCTGCCGTCCGGCGTCGGCACCTGGACGTCGCGCACGCGGCCGACCCACGGCAGCGCGTTCGAGTAGAACGCGGCCATGTCGTCGGCGGACGGCATCGGCGCGCTCATCGGCGTGACCGTGTGCGTCCACGGCCTCAGATCCCACGCGAACAGCCGCTTCGCGTACTCGTCGTGCTGCTGCGAGTCGCCGCGGCCGTTCATGTCGAGCACGACGCCGCGCGCGCCGTCCGCCTCGCGGCCGTGATCGGCGAACGTGAGGCCGAGATGGGTCTTGCCGATGCCCGTCGCGCCGTAGACGACGGTGAGCGTGCCCGGCAGCAATCCGCCGCCGAGCATCGTGTCGAGCTTCGCGAGGCCGGTCGAGACGCGCGGAGTCACGGCCGCCGATTCTACCCCGCGCGTCCCTTGCGGTGAAATTGCGCGTCGTAGAGCGCGCGCAGCTCGGGGAGCGTGGTCGCCTGGCCCGGGCCCTTGTCGTCGCGCACGCGCGCGATGCGCGCGAAGCGGAGCGCGAGGCCCGAGGGATACGTCGGGCTCTTCTGGATCTCGTTGTACTCGACCTCGACGACCACGTCCGGACGCACGCGCACGGTGTACCCGTCGTCGCCGACCGCGAGCGCCTCGAGCCGCTCGGTCATCTCGGTGAACTGGCGATCGGTGAAGCCCTTGAACGTCTTGCCGACTTCCGCGAGCCCGTCGCCGTCGACGACCGCCAGGTGATAGTTCGACAGCCAGCCCACGCGCCGCCCCGATCCGCGATCGGCGGCGACGATGACGCAGTCGACGGTCTCCGGCGTCTTCACCTTGAACCAGCGCTTGCCGCGTCCGCCCGGCGCGTAGCCGGACTTCAGGTCCTTCGCCATCACCCCTTCGTGCCCGGCCGCGAGCGCCGCCGCGCGAAACGCTTCGGCCTCTTCGGCGGCGCGCGCGATCGTCCGCTCGGCGAGGTCGCGGCCGCCCGTGACGCGCGTCAGCGCCGCGAAGCGCTCGGCGTACGGGACGTCGATCAGCGGCCGGCCGTCGATCATCAGGCAATCGAAGAGGTGCAGCGCGAGCGGCATCCGTCCGAGCGCCTCTTCGACGTCGTGGACGCGGCGGAAGCGGCGCATCAGCTCCTGGAACGGCAAGGGCCGGCCGTCGCCGCCGAGGGCCACCACTTCGCCGTCGAGGATGAACGGCGCCGAGGCGTAGCCGCGGGCACGCGTGACGACGTCGGGGAGACTGCCGGTGACGTCCGACAGGCGCCGCGACCAGATCGCGACGCGCGTGCCGTCGGAGTGGATCTGCACGCGCGCGCCGTCGTACTTGAACTCCAGCACGGTCTCGCCGCCGTGGGCGCCGAGGACCGCTGCCCAGTCCTCCGCGATCTCCGCCAGCATCGGCAGCAGCGGAACGAAGAGGCGCGGCTCCGCGCTGTCGAGGGCCGCCGCGCCGCCACGGCGCGCCAGCATCGCGACCGCGGAGAGGTCCCCGAGGAAGAGCGCCGCACGCCGCGCGGCCTCGGGGGCGGCGTTGACGCCGGCCGCGATCGCCTCGAGGACGAGCCCGTCCGACACGCCCGTGCGCATCTCGCCGCCGATGATCCGCGCGAGGTATTCCCGCTCCAGCGATGACGCGCGCGCGGCGAGCTGGAGCAGCCGCGCTTCGCGACGTGCGCGCGAGCCACTTCCCGACGCATCGGCGATCTCGGCAAATGCCGCCCCGATTGCGGCAATGGTCAGCGGCTCGCCCTGCGCCTCGGTGGGCGCGTCGTCTTGGCCCCGCCGCGGCCCCGGCAACCCGCGCACGCTGAGCGTCCGCGGATCGGACACGGGAAACGCGCGCCCGCCGAGAAACGCGACGGCGTGCGAAAGCTCGTCCTCGCCCAGTGTTGCGAGATAAGAGGCGACGAGCGCGCGCTTCTCGAGTCGCCCACGCGTGCGCTCGAGCGCTTGACACAGCTCGGCAAACTGGAGAAATCGCCCCACGCGATTACTGTACGTCGCGCCGTTCGAGCGGCGGCTCTATCGCCGCCATCGCATCGTGGGGGATTTAGCCGACGATGAGCGCCAGCGCGCCCGCCCACGCGACGATCGCGAGCAGCGCCGCCCCGGCGCGCAGCAGCTCCGGCACGACGCTCGCACTCCGCACCTGTTGAGTGATCGCGGCCAAAAAAAAGGCGCGACGACGACGATGGATCAGCGGAATCGCGAGCGTGTGCGACGACATGATGGTCTCCTCCCGAATCTCAGAAGCCGCGCAACAGGCCGATGACCTTGCCGAGGATCCGCACTTCGCGCTGCCTCGGATCCACGACGAGCGGAGTCATGGTGGGATTCTCGGGCTTCAGCACGATGCGCTGCCCGTCACGCAGGTAGCGCTTCACGGTCGCTTCCCCTTCGCCCGTCGCATCGGACGCGACCATCGCGACGACGATGTCGTTCGGATGCGCGGTTTCCTGGCGGCGCACGAGCACGAGGTCGCCGTCGCAGATGTGGGCGTCGATCATGCTGTCGCCGCGCACGCGCAGCGCGAACACGTCCTCGCCGCCGTTCGGCAGCGCGCCCGGTGCGAGCGGCAGCTCGCCCTCACGGTTTTCCGCGGCGAGCAGCGGCGCACCCGCGGCGACGCGACCGAGAACCGGCACCGTCCTGAAGCCCGCGAGGGCGCCGGGCTCCGAGAGCGTGAGCGCGCGCGACGTGCGGCCGGCGCTGTGCCGGCGCTGGAGCATGCCCTTCCGCTCGAGCGCGCGGAGGTGATCGAACGCCGCGCGCGGCGTGACTCTGAACTTCTCGCCGATCTCGCGGACCGTCGGCGGCACGCCGTGACGGGTCGTGAACGATCGAATGAACGCCAGCACTTCGCGCTGCCGTCCCGTGAGCTCTCGCATGCACCCTCCTCGCTCAGCCCCGACGATACTCAACGGATGTTGAGGTTGTCCACCAAAAAAAGAGGGCGCTCGCGGGCTCCTTACGTGGGCTCCCAGGGGTCGCAGACCGGGCAGCGGATGAAGCCTTGCTCCTGCGCGGCAGCGAACGTCGCGAAGTCCACGCGCTCGCCCGCCGGAATGCGGCGTGCCCAGTCGCACGCGCTGCGATGGAAGAGCTTGGAGCCCCGCTGGGCGCAGTACGGCGCGGTCGACACCGCGACGGGTGTCGGTGACGACAGCTCGGCGGGCGTCGCTTCGGTCTCCGAAGGAAGCGTCTCGAGTGATGCGGCCGTGGACGGCGCCGGCGTTTCGATCGGCGGCGCGATGACCGGATCGGGCTCGTTGATCTTCAGATTCGTCTCGACGGTCGAGCGGAACTCGTCGCTCGCGCGGCGGAACTCACGCATCGCGCGGCCGAACATGCGGCCGAGCTCCGGAAGCTTCGACGGCCCGAAGACGAGCAGCGCGAGCACGCCGATGACGATCAGCTCCTGGAAGCCGATGTCGAACATGCGGCTAGAGTAGCATCGCCGAATCCGGGGAGACGCTGGGCGCGGGCTTGGCCGAAGTGGGAAAAGACTTCCCACACCGGCGACGGGCAGCGACGGTGGCCGTTGAACCTAGGGGCGTGCCCCGATCAGGCACGCCCCTTAACGGCGAGACCGAGGACAACATCTACCTGAAGACCGGGGACGTGATCGCTGTCCCGTGAGGGGGCTTCGCCCCCCGAGCGCTAGACCGGGAGGGCGGGCGCGGTTCTTTCGGGGGGAACGGCGGCGTTCCCCCCCTCGTCATGGTTGGGAGGCGCTCGAGGCTACACGCCGACCGTGGCGCGGCGGATCGCGCTGCGCGCGCGTGTGTCGGCATCGCTCGCTCCGTCGATGGTCGAGCGCAGCGCTTCGAGCACCTCGAACGCCGCGGCGTGCGTCGGGCAATACCAGAGCCGGAGCCGCTTCGTGTCTTCGTCGCGAGCGATCCGGCAACCGCACGGCAACGTGCTGTCGATCCGGAACGTCGGCCCCGGCACCGTCTTCATGATCATGGCGCCCTCCTGTCGTAACGTACAGGGTCTTGCACCACGCTTCCGTGGACTCTGTCGGAGGGCTGACAGGTGGCAGGGTCAGGAAGGCACGCTAGACACCCGCGAGCCTGGCGAGCTCGGTGAACGAGCCGATCGTCACGTCCGCCTCCGGCGCCGGCTCGCCGTGGGGCGCGAAGAGCACGGTGCGCATCCCGACCGCGCGGCCGCCGCGCATATCCGACGGCACGCTGTCGCCGACCATCGCCGCATCGGCCGGCACGACGCCCAGCCGCTCCAGCGCCATCCGGAACAACGGCGGCTCCGGCTTCCCGACCACGACCGGCGACACACCCGACGCGGCGCTGACGGCCGCCACCAGCGCGCCGCACCCCGGCAGGAAATCGCCGCCTTCGATCGGCAGCCGCGGATCGACGTTCGGCGTGATGAGCCGGCCCGTCGCCGCGGCCGCGCGAGACGCGACGGTCAGCCGCTCGTACGAGAGGTCGAAATCGTTGCCGACGGTGACCACGGTCGCCGCGCGGTAGTCCTTCACGTCGACCAGCGTGTGGCCGGCCCGGGTGATCATCGCCGCCACCTCGGGGGCTCCGATCACGAGCACGCGCGACGGCCCGAAGCGCTGGGTGATGACGTCGCCGATGATCTCGAGCGGGGTGAACGCGTGCTCGGCCACGGTGACGCCGAGGGCGTGGAGACGTCCGAGGATGTCGTCCGCCGTGGCGCGGGAGTTATTGGTCAGGAAGGCGATCCGCCGGCCGGCGGCGACGAGCCGCCCGAGCGTCTCGGCGGCACCGGGGCTCAGCGTGTTGCCGTTCCAGACGCACCCGTCGAGATCGAAGACGAACCCCCGGACGCGCTCGAGCACGTCCGGACTCAGGCCCCCTCAGCCGAGCGCTTGAACTCGTCGATCGCGTCGGCGTAGACCTCTTCGGTCCGCGCCGCGACGCTGGCCCAGCTGAACTTCTCCTCGACGCGCTTGCGCCCCGCCTGCCCCATCGCGCGCGCCATCGCCTTGTCCGCGAGCACGCGTTTCAGCGCCTCGGCCAGCTCGTCGGGCCGCGCGGGCGGCACGAGCAGCCCCGTCGTGCCGTCCTCGACCACTTCGAGGATGCCGCCCGTGGCGGACGCCACCACCGGCGTCTCGCACGCCATCGCCTCGAGGTTGATGATGCCGAAGGGCTCGTAGACGGACGGACAGCAGAACACGGCGGCGTGGCTGTAGAGCTGCTTCACCACGTCCGGCGAGACCATCTCGGAGATCCACAGCACGTTCGGATGCTGCGGCACGGCCTTGCGCAGGCGCTCCTCGATCTCCGGCGTGTCCGGCGCCGACGCGCAGAGGACGACCTGCACGCCCGCCGGGAGCTTCTTCGAGGCCTCGAGCAGGTGGAAGATGCCCTTCTGGTCGGTGATCCTCCCCACGAACAGCACGTACGGCTGCTTCACGCCGAGCCGCTCGAGATGGTCACGGGCTTCGATGCGCCGGTAACGCTCGGGATCGATGCCGTTGTGGAGGACGACGACCTTCCGCGCGTCGACGTCGAAGTGCTCGATGATGTCTTCACGCATCTTCGCGGACACGCCGATCACGCGATCGGCCGTCTCCACGGCCGTCTTCTCGATCCACGACGACAGGAGGTAGCCGCTCCCGAGCTGGTCGGCTTTCCACGGCCGCAGCGGCTCCATGCTGTGCAGCGTGACGACGAGCGGGATGCGGTGGAGGGTCCGGATCCACAGCCCGGCCATGTCCGCGTACCAGGTGTGCGCGTGGGCGACGTCAGCGTCCACGGGATCGCGCGCCATCGCGAGCCCGATCGAGAGGGTCTCGAGCGCCGGGGCGAAGAGCGGCCCGTCCTTGCCCGCCTTCAGCCGCTCCCACGGCGCGTACCCCTGGACGGTCACGGGCCCGCTCGACGGGTCCCGCTGACCGAAGCACCGCACCTCCACCGACATCCGCTTCGAGAGCGCCTGGGTGAGCTGGTCGACGACGACGCCGGCGCCCCCGTAGATGTGGGGCGGGTACTCCCGCGTGAGCATGAGGGCTTTCATGAGCTCAGGATAGCGTGCCGCGCTACGCCGGCGCTTCGTCCTCCTCGCGCCGCTCGAGCTTGCGCGAGACGGTGCGGACGTCGATGCCGAGCAGCTTCGCGGTCAGCGTTTTGTTGCCGCGGGTCACGCGCAGGGTCTCGTCGAGCAGGCGCTGCGAGACTTCCGCCAGCGGCGTCCCGATGCGCACGGTGAGGCTGCCCTCGGGGAGCGGCGTCGCGCCGGCGATCTCCTCGGAGAGGTCGGTGAGGTCCATCAAGGCGCCGCGCGCGAGCACCACGCCGCGCTCGATGACGTTCTCCAGCTCGCGCACGTTGCCCGGCCACGAGTAGCCTTCGAGGCGGCGGATCGCGTCGTCGGTGAAGCCTTCGAGCCGCCGGTTGTTCTTCGCCGAGTAGACGTGCAGGAAATGCTGGGCGAGCAAGCGGATGTCCTCGCGCCGATCGCGCAGCGGCGGCACGGTGATCGAGATCACGTTGAGGCGATAGAAGAGGTCCTCGCGGAACCGCTTCTCCCGCACCATCTGCGCGAGGTCCTGGTTCGTCGCGGTGACGATGCGCACGTCGACCCGCTGCGTGCGCGTGCCGCCGACGCGCTCGAACTCACCTTCCTGCAGGACGCGGAGGATCTTCGGCTGCGTGACCGGCGAGAGGTCCGAGACTTCGTCGAGGAACAACGTCCCGCCGTCGGCGAGCTCGAAGCGTCCTTCCTTGCGGCCCGCGGCGCCGGTGAAGGCGCCCTTCTCGTAACCGAAGAGCTCGGATTCCAGCAGCGGCTCCGGCAGCGCCGCGCAGTTCACGGCGACGAAGTTCCGGTTGCGGCGCCCCGAGCGCTCGTGGATGGCGCGCGCGACGCCTTCCTTGCCCGCGCCGCTCTCGCCCTGGATGAGCACCGTCGCCGAGCTGTCCGCGACCTGCTCGACCAGCGTCATCATCCGGCGGAACGCCGGGCTGCCGCCGATCATCGCGCCCCGGCTGCGGAGGTCCTCGACCTGCTTCTCGAGCACGCGATTGCGCTCGAGGAGCGACCGGCGCTCGAGCGCCTTGCGCACGGCGTTCAGGAGCTGCTCGCCGCGGAACGGCTTGGTGATGAAGTCGCACGCGCCGTCCTTGATGGCGTTGACGGCTTCCTCGATCGTGCCGAACGCGGTCAGCAGGATGACGTCGATGTCGGGCTGGAGCGTCTTCGCCGCGTGCAGGAGCTGCATGCCGGTGAGACCGGGCATCCGGATGTCGCTCAGGATCAGGTCGAAGCCGCCGCCCTGGAGCTGATCGAGCGCGGACCGGCCGTCCGGCGCCAGCGCCACGCGGTAGCCCGCGCGCGTCAGCGTGCGCTGGAGACTCTCCCTGAGTCCGGGATCGTCGTCCGCGACCAGGAGCATCGGGCCTTCAGACACGCGCGGCTCGCTGGAGCGGGATGCGGATCGAGAACATCGTCCCCTCGCCCGGGCGGCTCTTCCACGAGAGCTCGCCGCCGTGCTCGTCGGTGATCTGCCGCGCGATCGACAGGCCGAGGCCCGTGCCCTGCGGCTTCGTGGTGAAGAACGGCTCGAACAGCCGCTCGCCGACCTCCTGCGGGATGCCCGGTCCGGTGTCGGCGACGTCGATCTCGACGTGCTCGCCGCGCAGCCGGCTCGACAGCGTGATCGCGCCGCCGGCCGACAGCGCCTCCATGGCGTTCTTCACGAGGTTGTGGATCGCCTGGCGCAGCAGCGTGCGGTCGATCTCCATCAGCGGGATGTCCGGGTCCACCTCGACCTCGATCGTCAGCCCCTGCCGCGTGGCGACGGGCCGGATGAAGTCGGCGAGCTCCTTGAGCAGGTGGTTGACCGACTCGTCGTCGAAGTGCGGCTTGGGGAAGCGCGCGAACGCGAGGTACTCCTCGGTGAGCTGGTCGAGCGCGGTGACCTGGTCGCGGATCGCGCTCACGAGCCCGACGGCCTCCTCACGGTCGCCCTCGCCCGGCGCGCGCACGATGTCCTGCAGCATCTCGGCGTTCAGCTCGATCGCGGCGATCGGGTTGCGCACCTCGTGCGCGACCTTCAGCGAGAGCCGGCCGACGGTGGCCATCCGCTCCGCGACGAGCAGCTCCTCCTGCGCGGCCTGCAGCCGCTGCAGCGTCCCCGTCAGCTCGACGTTGAGGCGCTCCACCTCCTCGCGCGCGCGCCGCTCGCGATCGGCGACGTGGCCGAGCGCCCACGCCGGCAGTCCGACGAGGCCCACGAGGATGACGACCGCCGTCCACGCGGCCTGGGGCGGCGCGATCCAGGCCGCGGTCCAGTAGAGGAGGGCGGCGACGAGCGCCAGCCCGAGGCCCATCCAGCGCCCGAAGTAGTAGGCGTTGACCGCGACGAGCGGATAGAAGAGGTTGACGAACGGGCTGTCACCGCCGCCCGTCAGGTAGAGCAGCGCGAAGATGAGCGCGAGGTCGACCGCGAGCGCGGCGCTGAAGATGAGCCGCGTCGCGCGCGGGTTGATCGTGACGAGCGCGAAGACGGCGATCTTGTACGCGCCGAACCAGATGACGAGCGAGTAGAGGTCGATCCGGTAGCGCGGGCGCAGCGGCGCCAGACCGAGACTCGCGAGGCCGCCGACCATGACCACCGCGAGGAGCACCGCGAACACGCGCTCGTCCCGCTCGAGCAGGCGGAAGATCGCGTGCCACGGCTTGCGCTCGGCCACGGACGCGATTATACGGGCCTGCGGCTCTTGCGGTATGCGGCGTAACCGATGACGGCGGCGAGCAGGATCATCCCCGCGAGGATGAGGATGCGCTGGACGTCGTGCACGCCGCGCATGATCTGCGGCAACTGATCGGTGAAGAGGTAGGCGACGCCGAAGCCGAGCGGTACGCCGATCAGCGCCGCGATGCCGTCGACGGCCAGGAACTTCCAGAACGGGATGCGGACGATGCCGGCCGTCAGGTACGCCGCGGCGCGGAAGCCCGCCACGAAGCGCGCGGTGAAGACGATCTTCATGCCGTGCCGGTGGTAGGCCTCGACGACGACCTGCTCCCGCTCGGGCGTCAGCACGAAGCGCGTGATCCGCCAGTCCATGATGTGCTCGCCCCAGTGATGGCCGATCCAGTAGAGGGCGACGTCACCGGACAGCACGCCCACGAAGCAGACGATGAGCGCGAGCCACCACCGGATCACTTCCTGGCTCGCGAGGATCCCGGCGGCGAAAATCGGCGCCTCTTCGGGGATGGGAGCCCCGAGCCCGGCCACGAACAAGACCAGGAAGATCCCGGCGTACGTGAAGCGCTCGATGAGATCGGCGACCAACGGCGAAAGTGTATACTGCGCCCACGCCGTCTCCCCTCATCGTCCACACCGAAGCGTCCGTCGGCTTCGGCGGTCAGGAGCTCAGGATCCTCGCCGAGTCCCGGTGGTTGCGCGACCACGGCTGGGACGTGCTCATCGTCGCGCAGCCCGAGGGTCGCCTCTTCGCCGAAGCGCGCGCCGTCGCCCTGCCCGTGGCCGCCGTCGCCATGCGGAGCGCGTTCGACCTCCGCGCGATCGTCGCGCTGCGCCGTCTGTTCTCCGAGCGCGGCGCGCGTCTCGTGCACACGCACAGCTCGGTCGATAGCTGGGCCGGCGGTCTCGCCGCGCGGTCGCTCGGGATCCCCGTCGTGCGCAGCCGTCACGTGACGATCGCGGTGCCGCGACGCCGAACGCTCGTGTATCGCCTCGCCCACCGGATCCTCACCAGTGCGGAACGCGTGAAGAGTGTCCTGACCGCGTCGGGCGTCGACGGGAACAAGATCGTGGCGGTGCCGCCGGGCGTCGACACGGCGCGCTTTCATCCGGACGTCTCCGGCACCGCGGTGCGCGCGGAGCTCGGCCTCGCCGGCCCGGTCGCGGGCCTCGTGGCGAACATCCGCGGCTCGAAGGGCCACGACGTGTTCCTCGACGCCGCGCGCGAGGTGCGCGCCGCGCTGCCCGACGCGCGCTTCCTGATCGTCGGCGACGGCGTCGGATACGACGACGTGCGCGCGCGCGTCGACCGGCTCGGGCTCGCGCAGGCGGTCGTGATGACCGGGTTCCGGCGCGACATCCCGGAGGTGATGGCCGCCCTCGACGTCCTCGTGCTGCCGTCGATCCGCTCGGAGGCGACGTCCCAGGTGATCGTGCAGGCCCTCGCGGTCGGCACGCCGGTCGTGGCGACGAGCGTCGGCGGGAGCCCCGAAGTCATCCGCGACGGCGAGACCGGCCGTCTCGTGCCTCCGAACGATGCGCACGCGCTGGCCGCGGCGATCGTCGCCACCCTTCGCGACCGCGCGGGCGCGCGCGCGATGGCGCGCGCGGGCCAGACGTTCGTTCGCGATCACCTCTCGATCGACGCGCAGATGGCGACGACCACGGGAGTCTATCGCGAGCTCCTTGGATGACCGTCCACGTCGGGACGTCCGGCTACAACTATCCGGAGTGGCGCGGGAGCTTCTATCCCAAGGAGTTGCCGGCGTCCGCGATGCTGCGCCACTACGGCGAGCGCTTCGGCACGGTCGAGATCAACGCGACGTTCTACCGGATGCCGACCGCGAAGTCGCTCACCGATTGGGCCGCAGCCACGCCGCCGGGCTTCGTCTTCACGCTGAAGGCGCCCCAGCGGATCACCCACATGCGCCGTCTGCGCGACATCGACGAGCCGCTGCGCGTGTTCTGCGACACCGCGCGCCTGCTCGGGCCCAAGCTCGGCCCGCTCTTCTTCCAGCTTCCGCCGAACTTCAAGAAGGACACGGGACGGTTACAGGACCTGCTCGCGCAGGTGCCGCCGGATCTCCGGTGCGCCGTCGAGTTCCGGCACGCGTCGTGGTTCGCGGACGACGTCTACGCGGTGTTACGCAGTCGCGACGCCGCGCTGTGCGTCGCCGACACGGAGGACGGCCGCACGCCCGACGAGGCGACGGCTTCCTGGGGCTACTACCGGCTCCGCAACATCGACTATCCCGACGCCGAGCTCGCGGCGTGGGCCGCCGCGCTCACCCGCCCCGGGCGCGGCGTGGTCTTCTGTTACTTCAAGCACGAGGACACGGGCACGGGTCCCGCGCTGGCCGCGCGGTTGCGCGGGATGCTCGCGACGCTGACCGCGGATCCTACAGGTCGTTCCCGGAATACGACTGGTTGAAGGATTTGTTGCAGAGCGGGAAGTCGGGAACGATGTTCTTCAGCAGGGCGTACGACAGTGGCCGCCAGTTCAAGAAGGACGGGTCCATCACCTTCACGCGGTAGAGCCGCCCGTCGCCGCCGCCCATCACCCAGTGGGTGATCGCGCCGCGCCAGCCCTCGACCAAGGAGAAGGCCGGAGCGAATGCAGGGAGCGCGGGCAGAGGCTCGACCAGCGGTCCGGCCGGCAAGCGCTCCACGGCCTGGCGGATCAGCGTGACCGACTCCCGCGCCTCCTCCACCCGCACGAGGGTCCGTGCCTTGACATCGCCCACGTCATGGACGGGAACCCGGAAGGACAAGTCACCGTAGGCCGCGAACGGGCGATCCCGGCGTACGTCGATATCGATGCCCGAGGCGCGGGCCACGTAACCAAGCACCCCGTGATCCCGGGCGGTGCGAGTGGTCAGTCGCCCCGTCCCATCGAGCCGGTCGAGGACGAGCGTGTTCTCGAGCGCCAGCCCGACGATCTCATCGAAGTCCCGGACGGCGGATTCGACCTCGGCGGGCAGGTCGAGGCCGGCCGGGAGATCGGCGCGGACGCCCCCGGGGACAATGGCGCCGCGGAGCAGACGACTGCCCGTGAGTCGCTTGTTCAGGCGCAGCAGGCGCTCGCGGATCCGGAAGCAATCCATCTCGAGGAAGATGACCCGGAGGTATTTCGCCCGGTCGGAGACCGGTTTTCCGGCCGCCGCCTCCACGGCCTGGCAGAAGGCCAGCGAATGCCCGACGGTCGTATCCCCGGAAATTCGCTCCGCCAGCTCGACTCCCGCCGCGGGATCACGGCCTTCGAAGAGCTTCTCCGTGCCCTTGTGCGTGAAGTACAGCCGGGACTTCATGTCGATGAGCGTCTCGCCCACGACGCTGAATCGGAAGTGCCCCGGCTCGATGATCCCGGCGTGTACCGGACCGACGGGGATCTCATAGACGCCCTCGCCCCCGACCTCGGTGAACGGGAACGGCCGCCCGTCGTCCGTGAAGTCGCGCGGGACGGCATCCTTGCGAAGGGGAAGAGCGCAGTGGAGCTCCTTGTCCCGAACCGCGTTGACATCACTCACGCGATCCGCGAACTCCTCGGCGAGCATCCGGGTGATCTGCGGCAAGCGAGTCATCGCCCGACGATCTCCACGATCTGCTCCAGCAGCGTCTGGAGCGGCGCCGGCACCGTGAGGCCGAGGACGGCCAACGCCGCCATGCAGGCACCGAGAGGAACCAGCGGCCACCGGCTCCCCTCGCCCACGGCCGTGCCCACGGGAGGCGCACCGTAGAGCATGCGTGCTACCGTGAGATCGGATGATCGTCCACGTCCTCGCCTGCGACTACGACGGGACGATCGCCGACGACGGACGCCTCGCGCCGGAGACCGCCGCGGTCCTCGCGCGCGTGCGCGAGTCGGGGCGTAAGCTCTTCCTCGTCACCGGCCGGATGCTCGACGACCTCAAGGGCGTCTGCCCGGACGTCGACCGCGTCTTCGATCTGATCGTGGCCGAGAACGGCGGTCTTCTCTACATTCCCGACCGCCGTGAAATCCGGCGGCTCGGCGACGCGCCGGAGCCCGCACTGATCGAAGCGCTCCAGCGGCGCGGCGTCCCGTTCGACCTCGGCGCCGCGATCCTCGCGACCACCGCCGCGTATTCCGAGGCGGCACTCGCGGCGATCCGCGAGGCGGGCGTCGAGCGCACGCTCGTCTTCAACAAGGGCGCGCTGATGCTGCTGCCCGGCGGCGTGACGAAAGGCACGGGCCTCGCCGCCGCGCTCGACCTGGCGCAGCTCTCCGCGCGCAACCTCGCGGGCGTCGGCGACGCCGAGAACGACCACGCGTTCCTCTCGATGTGCGAGTGCGCCGCGGCCGTGGCCGACGCCGTGCCCGCGTTGCGCGAGCGCGCGGACGTGGTGACCTCCGCCGCGGGCGCCGCCGGCGCGCGCGAGTTCGCCGAGCAGCACGTGCTGCGCGATCTCGCCGACCTCACCGCGCGGCTCGCGCGCCACGATCTCAAGATCGGCGAGGACGTCGCGGGCGCGCCGGTCGGTGTCGGCGCGCACGGGACGCACATGCTCGTCGTCGGCCCGTCGGCCACCGGCAAGACCTCGCTCACCGCGGCGCTGCTCGAGCAGCTCATCGACGCCGGGCGCAGCGCGTGTCTCATCGATCCCGAAGGCGACTGCCGCACGCTCAGCGATCTTCAGCACGTGATCGTGATGGGCGGCAGGGGCGAGCACGCGCTCCCGACGCCGGACGAGCTCGGGCAGCTCCTCGGGCGGCCGGGGCAGAGCCTCGTGCTCGACCTCTCGGCGCTGTCGCGCGCCGAGAAGGTCACGTACGCGACGAAGGTGCTCGCGACCGCGAACGCGGTGCGCGGCACACGCGGTGTGCCGCACTGGCTCATCATCGACGAAGCGCACCACATCTTCCCGGCCGAAGGGTCGCAGGCCATGGATCTGCTGCCCGTCGGCACGGAGTCGTTCTGTCTGATCACGCTCGGCGTGGAGCACCTGCCGCGCGAGGTCGTGGACAGGATCGACGCCATCGCCTCGACGGATCTCGACGCGTTCCGCCGGACGACGGCGGCGGCGTTCGGGCGGCACGTCCACGGCCTGCGGCTGCCGACCGGCGCGCCGCTCGAGCGCGGCGAGGCCGCGATCGCGTGGCGTGATGCGGATCGGTCCGCGGTCCGCCTGCGCGTGAGCGCGCGGCGCATCGAGCACCGGCGGCACATCCGCAAGTACACGGAGGGCGAGCTGCCGCCCGACCGCAGCTTCTACTTCCGCGGGCCCGAGCAGGCGCTGAATCTCAGAGCCGCGAACCTCGCGCGGTTCGTCGAGCTCGCCGAGGGTGTCGACGAGGGGACGTGGGCGCATCACCTGCGCGCGGGCGATTACTCGGGATGGATCGAGGAGATGATCAAGGACGCCGATCTCGCCGCCGAGATCCGCCCCCTCGAGCAGGACTCCCTGCCGCCGTCGGAGTCGCGCCAGCGCGTGATCGAAGCGATCCGCCGCCGCTACGCCGTCTAGCCTTTCGGGTGGCCCGCGCTCGTCCAGCGCACGTCCGTCGAACACGTGTCGTCGCGCAGCCCCAGGAACGTCGGGTGGCGGAGCTTGCCGTCGTCCGTGCGTTCCGTGAATCCGATTTGCGCGACCAGCTTGGGCTCGACCCACGTCACCCCGCGCTCACGCGGGGCATCCTTGAAGGGTGACGTCGGACGAACCAGCAACTTCATCCGGCGCATCAGGTGATCCAGCGTCTTGCCCGTGAAGCCCGTGCCGACCTTGCCGGCGTAGCGCAAGGCGCCGTCGGCCCACGCGCCGACGATCAGCGCGCCGAAGTGCGTCCGGCTGCCACCGGGTGCGGTGAACCCGCCGATCACGAACTCCTCCTCCGCGCGCACCTTCACCTTGCGCCAGAGCGGCGAGCGCGTACCCGCGGCGTAGACCGAGCGTCCGTCCTTCGCGATCAGTCCCTCGAGGCCGCGCGCGTGCGCCGCCTCGAACGCCTTGAACCCGTCGTCGGCGAGCCGGCGCGCGAGCATGAGCGTCTTGCCCGCGGTGACTTCACGCTCGAGCGTGGCGCGGCGCTCGGTGAGCGGGCACGCGCGGAGGTCCTTCCCGCGCGCGTAGAGGCAGTCGAACGCCACGAAGACCGGCGGCGACGCGGCCTCGCCGACCGTCCTTCGCTGGAGGAGCTGGAAGCGCGAGATGCCGCGACGGTCGAAGATCACGACTTCGCCGTCGAGGACGAGCGTGGGCGCGCGCAGCCTGGCGATCGCGGCGGCGACCTCCGCGAACTCGTCGGTGCGGTCCTTCATGTTGCGAGTGAGCAGCGTGACCACGCGGCCTTCCTTGTAGGCGAGAAACCGGAAGCCGTCGTACTTCTCCTCGTAGACCCAGCCCGGCTGGTGAAACGGGTCGTCGACGAGGGTGGCGAGCATCGGCGCCACCCGGAACGGGATGCGCACCGGAGCGGCCACGCTCCGCGCCGTGGCCACGCTCAGCCGGCGCAGCGCGCGCGAGTGCGGTCCGCGGCGGAGCGCGCGCGCTCGGGATCGGTGCCCGCCGCTTGCTCGCGCTGGCGCGCGGTCGCGCCCGCGGCCTTCGCGATGGCGGCCATCGTGCGGCGCGAGACGACCGACAACGGCCGCGTCTGCGTCAGGTCGTCGCTGGACGCGTGCTCGTCGCGGTGCTTGATGAGGAGCCAGGTGCGCGGGCCACGCGTGCGCACGAGCACCCACGAGCCGCGCAGCTTCTTGCCGTGGAGGCGGAACTTGAGCTGTCCCTTCGCGAGCGCCGTCCCGACGTCCGGTGACTCGGGCTCCCACGTGCCGTTGTCCCAGATCATGACGGTGCCGCCGCCGTACTCGCCCTCGGGGATCACGCCCTCGAAGTGGTTGTAGTCCATCGGGTGCGGCTCGGTCTGCATCCCGAGGCGCTTCACGGCGGGATCGAGCGACGGCCCCTTCGGCACGGCCCACGACAGCATCGCGCCGTCGTGCTCGAGCCGGAAGTCGTAGTGGAGATGTCCCGCGCGGTGCTTCTGCACGACGAACTCGCGGGCGCCTCTGGACTCGCGGGCGCCCGGGCTTCGCCCGCCCGCTCGGCTGCCGGGCCGCCCCGGCGGCTCGGGCGTGATCCGGAAGTCGCGCTTGCGGGTGTACTCGGCGAGCACGCCGTACCGGCTGAGGTCCTTCGCCGACGGCGTCCGTCGACTCGCCATGCTCGAATTGTACGCGCGCGGTGGAAGCCCTGCCGAGCGGGCGGGCGCTCGAGCGCCCGGGAGCCCGCGGGTTCAGTGATAGAGGAGCCAGTACACGAGGACGCCGGTGATCGAGACGTAGAGCCAGATCGGCAGCGTCCATCGCGCGATCCGCACGTGGCGTGTGAACGTGCCGCGCGTGAACGCGCCGGCCAACCCGCCGCCCGCCACGGCCCCGCGCCAGCCGTGGTAGATCGTCGTCAGCGCGAGGGGCACGATCACCGCCGCGAGCACGATGTGCGTGATCAGCAGCACGAAGTACACGACGCGGATCCACCCCTGCCCCGTGAACGCGCGCGAGCCCGCGTGGTAGTGGTACGTCACGTACGAGAGCAGGAACAGCGTCGAGACCGTGAACGCGCCGAGCATGCAGCTCACGTGCGCGACCACGCGGCGCCGCCGGATGAACAGCCAGCCCGCCACCAGGAGCCCGGCGCTGATCGTGTTGAGACAGGCGTTCACGAGCGGCAGCGCCGTCACGTCGAACGCGGCCGGCCGCGCCGCGCGCTCCATCGTCATCAGCGCGCCGACCAGACCGACGACGACCAGCGTGACGGCGCCGATCGTCGCGAACGCGATCCGATCGTTCATGGCATCCTCTTCTACCATGGATGATCTCACCACCTTCGACGCGACCGCGCAGGCGGACCTCGTGCGGCGGCGCGAGGTCACGCCGATCGAGCTGGTCGACGCCGCGATCCGGCGCATCGAGCGGCTGAATCCACGACTCAACGCGCTCGTCACGCCGCTCTTCGACGAGGCGCGTGCGCTCGCCGCCGACCCGCCCGCGGGGCCGTTCCGCGGCGTGCCGTTCCTGATGAAGGACCTGCAGGCGACGTGCGCCGGCGTGCGCCACACGGGCGGATCGCGACTCCTCGCCGATTTCGTCGCGCCGATGGACACCGAGCTCGTCACGCGCTTCCGTGCCGCCGGCCTCGTCATCGTGGGGACGACCAACACGCCGGAGTTCGGCATCCTGCCGACGACGGAGCCGCATCTGCACGGCGCGACGCGAAACCCGTGGGATCCGACGCGCTCCACGGGCGGATCGAGCGGCGGATCGGCCGCCGCGGTCGCGGCGCGGATGGTGCCGATGGCGCACGCCAACGACGGCGGCGGCTCGATCCGGATTCCCGCGAGCTGCTGCGGGCTCTTCGGGATGAAGCCGACGCGCGGCCGCAATCCGCTCGGCCCGTTCGTCGGCGACATCATGAACGGCCTCGTCGTCGAGCACGCGGTGACGCGCTCGGTGCGCGACAGCGCGGCGCTGCTCGACGCGACCGCCGGCGCCGACGTCGGCGCGCCGTACTGGGCGCCTCCCGTCGCGCGGCCGTTCATCGAGGAGGTCGGCACGCCGCCGGGCCGCCTCCGCATCGCGGTCGTCACCACCGCGCCGATCGGCGTGCCGATTCACGCCGACTGCGTCGCGGCGGTGCGCGCCGCCGCGTCGCTCTGTGCCCGGCTCGGCCATCACGTCGAGGACGCGACGCTGCCGGTGTCCGGGGAAATGGTCACCGAGTGCTTCATCACCGTGTGGACCATCGGCGTCGCGTGGACGCTCGATTCGATGGCGCGCCTGACCGGGCGTGAGATCACGCCGGGCAGCGTCGAGCCGCTGAGCGCGGCGCTCGCCGAAGCCGGCCGCCAGCGCAGCGGCGCCGACTATCTCGCCGCGATCCAGGGCCTGCAGATGATCAGCCGCGCGGTCGCGACCTTCATGCAGGACTGGGACATCGTGCTCACGCCGGTCCTCGCCGAGCCGCCGACTCCGCTCGGTGCGTTCGACAGTCCCGCCGACAACCCGCTCGCCGGCTTCCTGCGCGCGGCGGAGTACGTGCCGTTCACGCCGATCGTGAACGGCACCGGCCAGCCCGCGATGTCGGTCCCGCTGTTCTGGAACGCCGCCGGCCTGCCCGTCGGCGCGCACTTCATCGGGCGCTTCGGCGACGAGGCGACCCTGTTCCGCCTCGCCGCGCAGCTCGAGGCCGCGCAGCCCTGGGCGGGTCGGATTCCTCCCATCGCCTGAGTCGCTGGCATCCCGCCCGCAAGGTGGAAGGGGCACTCGGGACAGCTGGGATGTTTGTGGGAGGTGCCGAGCGATGAAACGTCTGGGAGTCCTCGTTCTGTCCGCGGTCGTGGTCGCCGGATGCGCGACCTCGAGTCCGACGGGCTACCGCACGTCCGGCGGGACGTACGTGAACCCGGCGTATGGGAAGAGCGCGAGCCAGCAGGCCGCGGACACGGCGACCTGTGAGCAGATCGCGAAGGATCAGAGTCACCGAACGGCGGAAACCGCAAAGGGCGCCGGCGTCGGCGCCGCGGGCGGCGCGCTTGCCGGGGCGGCGGCGGGAGCAGCCATCGGTGCTGCGACGGGCGGTGACGTCGGCAAGAGCGCCGGAATCGGCGCTGGTGTCGGCGCGGTGGGTGGTGCGGCGACCGGCGGGGGCGTCACGCTTTCGCCGGCCCCTTCGTCAACGCCTCTTCGAGCTCCGTCAGCGCGCGGATGATGCCGTCGGGCCGCACCACGCATCCGGCGGGCAATCCCGCGCCGACCCGATCGATCCAGATCCCGCGCATGCCCAGCCGCTGCGCACCGGCGACGTCGAAGTCGAGATGGTCGCCCACCATGCACGTGTCGTCGGGCCGCGCGCCGAGCGTGTCGAGCGCGTGGCGATAGACGGCCTCGTCCGGCTTGCCCGCGCCGAACTCGCCCTCGATCACGATCACGTCGAAGTAGCCGGCCAGCGCGTGCCGCGTGATCTTGTCGCGCTGCTGTGACGCGTCGCCGTTGGTGACCATCCCGAGCCTGACGCCGTTCGCGCGCCATCCTTCGAGACAGGCGCGCGCGTCGGGGAAGAGCCGCATGCGGTCGCGACGCCGCTTCCAGAACTCGGTGGCGATCGATGCCGCCAGCGCCGGATCGGGCCGGCCGAGGCTCTCGAGCGCGCGCACCACGATCTTCGTCCACGCGCCGAGCATGTTCACCCGTTCCCGACGGTGGCGCGTCGGATCTTCCCAGAACGTGCGGCGGCTCTCCACCACGGCAGGCACCAGCGTCTGCGCGTCGACGACGGCGCCACTGCAGCCGACGCCGCACGCCGCCGCCCAGCATTCGTCGACGCCGCCGGAGTAGTCGAGCAGCGTGTCGTCGAGGTCGAGGAGCAGGGTCTTCACGTGTCGATTGTAACGGTTTCCTCTTCCCGGCCCCGTTCAGGGTCGCTCCGTGTGTCGGGGAACCGACGCGTCAGTGCCCCGCTGACATGTCGTGCCGCGGCGCGTGGGATCCATTGCGGTGGTGTGATCGCTAGTTAGCCGACGGCACGCGGGGCGCCGCTCTTGCTCCCCTCTCCGCGCCATGTCGACGCCGACGGGCTTCCACGTGGTCGTCGTCCGCTCCGACGGCCGTGGTGCGCGGCACGTCAGCGTGCCGCGCTGGAGCACGCGCGTCGCCGCGACCGTCATCGTCGTCGGCACGCTCACGAACGTCGCGCTCGTCGCCGACTACACGCGCCTCCGTCGCGAGCACAGCATCGTCCTCGCGAGCCGCGAGCACCTCGACGAGCGCGCGCCGCTCGAGCGGCGTCTCGCTGAGCTGCGCGACGAGATCGTCGGCTGGGACGCGTGCACGCCGCGATCCTGAAGCCGCTCGGCGGCGAGCGGCGCGCGCCGGCGGCCGGCGTCGGCGGGCCCGCGGGCGCGATCCAGGGCGGCAAGGCGGCCGATCAGATCGACACGCTGCTCGCGCACGTGCGCGCGGAGAGCCAGCGCCTGCGCGCCCTCGCGGGCGTCACGCGCGAGACCGGCCGTGTGCTCGCGGCGCTGCCGGCGCAGCTGCCGCTGCGGGGCGCCGTCAACTCGGGCTTCGGAATGCGCCCGTCGCCGTGGACCGGCTCGCCCGAATTCCACGCGGGCGTCGATCTCGCGGCACGCCCGGGAACGCCGGTAGTGGCCTCGGCGTCGGGCACCGTGCGATTCGCCGGCGCCGCCGCCGGCTACGGAACGAGCGTCGTGCTCGAGCACGGCCACGGCATCGAGAGCCGGTACGGTCACCTGCAGTCGGTGTCGGTCGCGCGCGGTCAGCGCGTGGAGCGTGGCCAGCTCATCGGGCGCAGCGGCAGCACCGGTCGCAGCACGGCGCCCCATCTCCACTACGAGGTCCTCGTCGACGGCCGCGCCGTCGACCCGCGCCGGCTGGCGCGCGACTAGAGGCTGCGGGCAGCCCGGCGGCGGCCGCGGTGGGTCACCGCCTCCGGTCCTCGCGTTCCCGAGTCGGCGGACGACCCACCGGGCTGCCGTCGGGCTTTGCCGCGGCCTCTAACGCTCGGCGATTTCCGGAAGATCAGAGCCAGGCTTCGAGAGCGAGGGATCGAACAAGGCGTACGGGTTGACGTTCGCGAGCGCGGCGGTGATCGACTCGGCCACGCCGGGGTGGCGCGCGCGCAGCGTCGTCAGGAACTCGCGGATCTCGCGCCGCACGCTTTCCTTCTCGCCGCACACGCAGCCGACCGTGCCGAAGCCGAGCGCCTGCGCGTAGGCCGCGGTCAGGTCCTCGGTGACGAACGCCAGCGGACGCACGAGGCGCAGCCCGCCTTTGCGCGAGCGCGCGACCGGCGGCAAGGAGGCGATGCGCCCGTTGAAGAGGATGTTGCGCAGCAGCGACTCCGCGCAGTCGTCGGCGGTGTGCCCGAGCGCGAGGACCGTGCAGCCGAGCTCGCCCGCGATCGTGTAGAGCGCGCGCCGGCGTTGCCGGCTGCAGATATCGCAGCCGTGCGCGATGCCTTCGGCCACGAGGCGCAGCGTCGACGGCTCGTCGCGCACCTCCCATGCCACGCCGAGCGCCTCGATCTGCGCGGCCAGCCCGCGGATCGGCGCCTTGAACTTCCCCTGCTCGACCGTGACGCCCACGACGTCGTAGGGAAACGGCGCGCGGGCGCGATACGCCACGAGCGCGTGCAGGAGGCAGAGACTGTCCTTGCCGCCGGAGACGCCGACGGCCACGCGATCGCCGGGGCGGAGCATCGAGAACCGTCCCATCGCGCGCCCGACGAGGTCGAGCACGGCGCGCTCCACGTCACGCGTGGCCACGGTGGTCATGCGCCATACTGTACGCGATGCCCGAGCTGCCGGACGTCACCGCCTATCTCGTCGCGCTCGAATCACGGATCGTCGGGCAGCCGCTCACCGGGATCAGGATCGCGAGCCCGTTCCTGCTCCGGTCGGTCGATCCGCCGCTGCGCGAGGCGTTCGGCAAGCCGGTCGTCGGCCTCCGCCGCGTGGGCAAGCGCATCGTGATGGAGCTGCCCGACCAGCTCTTCGTCATCATTCACCTGATGATCGCGGGGCGGCTCCACTGGAAGGACGCGCCCGCCGCGCGCATCCCCGGCGGCAAGCGCGGGCTCGCGGCGTTCGATGTCCCCACGGGCACGCTGCTCTTCACCGAGGAAGGCACGAAGAAGCGCGCCGCGCTCCATCTCGCGCGCGGCGAAGGAGCGCTCGCCGCGCACGACGCGGGCGGCATCGAGCCGCTCGAGGCGGATGTCGCGGCCTTCCGCGCGGCGCTCACGCGCGATAGCCACACCGTCAAGCGCGCGCTCACCGACCCGCGGTTCTTCAGCGGGATCGGCAACGCGTACTCGGACGAGATCCTCCACCGCGCGCGGCTGTCGCCCGTGAAGCTGACGCGCCAGCTCAGCGACGAGGAGATCGCGCGCTTGCACGCGGCGACGCAGGCGACGCTCGGAGACTGGATCGCGCGCCTCACCGCCGAGGCACGAAAGGCGTTTCCCGAAAAGGTCACCGCGTTCCGGCCGGAGATGGCCGTGCACGGACGCTACGGCCAGCCGTGTCCCGATTGCGGCTCGCCGGTGCAGCGCATCGTCCACGCCGACAACGAGACGAACTACTGCGCGCGGTGCCAGACGGGCGGCCGCCTGCTCGCCGACCGCGCGCTCTCGCGCCTCCTGCACCAGGACTGGCCGAAGTCGCTGGAGGAACTCGAAGCGCTCGGCAAGCGCTGAGGTACAGTAAGGGCACCCATGCACGGCTTGCTCGCGTACGGCATCTACGTTCCGCACTACCGCCTCGACCGCGCGGCGCTCGGCCAGGCGCTCGGCGTCTCCGCCGGGAAAGGCACGCGCTCGGTCGCGTCGTACGACGAGGACAGCACGTCGATGGGCGTCGAAGCGGCGCGCGCCGCGCTGCGCATGGCGCCGGGGGTGACGCCCGCCGCCGTCTGCTTCGCCACCACCGATCCGGGATACCTCGACAAGACCAACGCCACCGCGATCCATGCCGCGCTCGCGCTGCCGGCAAACGCCGGCGCGTTCGACATGATCGGCTCTGTCCGGTCAGGCGCCGGCGCGCTGCGGGCCGCGCTCGATGCGCGACGGCCGACCCTCGCGGTCCTCTCCGACGTGCGCACGGGATTGCCTGCCGGTGGGGACGAGCGTGAAGGCGGCGACGGCGCGGCCGCGTTCCTGTGTGGCGACGACGTCGCGGGCACCGTGATCGCCGAGCCGATCGCCTTCGCCTCCGCGTCGGCGGAGTTTCTCGACCGCTGGCGCGTGCCCGGCGAGAGCGCGTCGCGGCAGTGGGAAGAGCGCTTCGGGGAGCACGTCTACCTGCCGCTCGCGAAGGGCGCGGTGGCCGAGGCGCTGAAGCAGGCCGGGATCGAAGGCTCGGCCCTGCACCACGTGATCGTCGCGGGTCCGCACGGGCGCGCCGCGAAAGGCGCCGCGCGCGCGGTCGGCGCGAAGCCCGAAGCGCTCGGCGACGATCTCACGGGCGTCATCGGGAACCTCGGGACCGCGCACGCCGGGGTCCTGCTCGCGGACGCGCTGGACCGCGCGAGCGCCGATCAGCTCATCGCGGTCGTCTCGCTCGCGGACGGGGCCGACGTCACGATCTGGCGGACGACGGGCGCGCTCACCGAGCGCCGCCCCGCGCTGAGCGTCGCGAAGCGCGTCGCCGGCGGCGCGCCGGTCGGCTACGCCACGTTCCTCACGTGGCGCGGGGTGATCAAGCGCGAGCCGCCGCGCCGCCCCGATCCGGAGCCGCCGGCCGCGCCGCCGTCGTTCCGCGGCGAGGACTGGAAGTTCGGCTTCACGGGCAGCCGCTGCCAGGCGTGCGGCGCGCGCCACGTCCCCCCGGCGCGCGTGTGCGTGAAGTGCCACGCGGTCGATCGCATGACACCGGAGCGGCTGGCCGACGTGGCGGCGACGATCGCGACATTCACCATCGACCGCCTGGCGTACTCGCTCTCGCCGCCGGTCGTCGCCGCGGTGATCGACTTCGACGGCGGCGGCCGGTTCCAGTGCGAGATGACCGACGTCGACCCCAAGGCCGTGAAGATCGGCGACCGGGTCGAGATGACGTTCCGCAAGCTCTACACCGCCAGCGGCGTGCACAACTATTTCTGGAAGGCGCGCCCGATCCGGAGCTGAGACGTCGCACCTGTATCACTTCCGACACTCTTGCGCGCCATGGGTTCACGGCGGACACTCTGAATATGGCCGCAGGATCGCCGCCCGTGAAGATCCGCTTCTGGAACATCTGGTGGACGCTCATGACGATCTCCGTCGCCACCACGATCGTCGTTGCGATCCTCGAAGCTCTCGGCGTCTTCGATGACGTTGGCATCGCGCTCGGCATCGTCGGCATCCTGCCCTCGATCAGCTTCGGCGTGATGGCATCGACGCGTACCGCAGTCAGCGGTCTCGGCGGCCACATCCTCGTACTGCACGACGAGATCCGTGTCGTGCGCGACGGAATTGCCGCGCTGGGCGACGGGCTCGGCGCGGTGCGCGAGGAGATCGGGGCGGTGCGCGACCGCATCGAGACGCTGCACTCCCCGCTGGCACGCATCGTCGCGATTCTGGACGAGCGGCTCCCGCCGGCTCCGCTTCGCTGAGCGCTGATCTCCTCACGGGGAGGCCAGCGTTCGGCCTCGCGGCCTACTGGCTGGCCTCTGCGGATGAAACTCTTCGGCTGGCGGCGCCGCCAGCCGGGAGCGGGCCTGGGGGTCTCTCCCCGGCGTAGCCGCCCTCCGTGGAGGTGCGGCGTCTCGGCCAGACTCGGAGACTCACTCGCGCAACGGAACCCGATGTTGTTGTTCCGGTTGTCCGGCGTGTTGTTGTTGCGGTTCGCCGCTCGCAGGTTGATCGGGTTGTTGTTCCACGACCCGCCGCGCAGGACGGTAGCCCACCCCCGCATCGCAGCCCCGAGGGGCCGTTGGTGCCCTTGTCGTCTCGGCGACCCGACGCTTCCAGCCGCCAATGAGCCGCCCGAGCTCGTCGACCAGCCGGGCGGCGTGTTCGTACTGGTTCACGCTGAAGAAGCGAAGCTCGCACGCCAGCCGAAGGTAGGCGCGGAGCGCGGCCAACTCACGATCGGCATCGGCAAGGGCGGACTCCCGCTCGTCGAGGGCGCGGAGCAACGCGCGGTGCAGGGCGAACGCCGACTCTTCGATCTGCCGCGCGAGGACGAACCGTTGCTGGCGCGGGAACCTCGCCGTCGCCGGCAGGAGCCACTTGAGCAGGTCATACGCCTTCGCGAACGCCGGAGACTCGGCCGTCATCGCGCCGCCGAGAAGACGAAGCGCGCCAGGAGCGCCTCGCGGAGACGATACGTCTGGCCGTGGGACGCGTGCGCCACCCAGCTCTGCACCGACGCGGTCACTCGCGCCGCGGGCAGCGCACGCTCGGCAAAGGCGCGCTGATAGCGCCGCATCCTGCGCATGAAGCGCCGCACGCCGTCGCGCCGGAGCCGCACGCGATGCGTCTGGTGGACGAACCCGAGAAACGGGACTCCGGCCGCCACCGGGAACACGCGCGTCTTCTTCGGATGCAGGGTCAGCCGCAGCCCGGCCAGGAACGCCTCGAGGCGGCGCCGCGCGTCGTGCAGCGCCGCCTTCTCGCCGCCGAACAGCAAGATGTCGTCGACGTACCGCAGGTACGCGTCGTGGCCGAGCGTCCCGACCACGAAGCGATCCAGCTCGTGCAGGTAGACGTTCGCCCAGAACTGGCTCGTCAGGTTGCCGATCGGAAGGCCACGGGCGCGTTCCAGCGGGCTCAGGAGCGTGTCGCCGGGAAACCACGTCATGCGATATTCGCCGGCCAGGACGCCGGCGCCGCTGTCGAGGATGACGCGAATCAGGCGGCGCGTCGGCGCGCAACGCACGCGCTTCGCGAGGAGTCCCCAGAGCACGCCGTGGTCGACGCTCGGAAAGAACTTGGACACGTCCGCCTTCAGCACGTAGGGATACTTCGCGATCAGCTCCTGCGCGCGGCGTATCGCCCGGTGCGAACCCTTTCCGATGCGGTTGGCGAACGAGTGCGGCAGGAAGACGCGATCGAACAGCGGCTCGATCACTCGACAGAGCGCGTGATGCACGACGCGGTCGCGGAACGGCGCGGCGCTGATCTTGCGCTCAACCGGCTCCCTGACGACGAAGTGGCGATAGCCGCCGGGGCGGTAGGTCCCGTCCAGCAGCTCACGCTGGAGCGCGAGCAGCTTGGACTCGAGGCTGAATTCGAACGCCGCCACGTCGGGCCGGCCACGCTTGCCCTTGCGAGCGGCTCGGAATGCGTCATAGAGATTCTCGAACGACGTGACCCGCGGCCAGAGGTTCGCGTGACTCTTCACGCGCACCGGCGCGGATCAGAATTCAGCATCCAGAAGTCAGAATTCAACAGCTCAAGAGGCCCCCCTCGCGCTGCGGAACCCGACGTTGTAGCTCCGGTAGTCCGGCGTGAGGCTGCTGCGGACCGCCGCTCGCAGGGCGCTCGGGGCGTTGTTCCACGACCCGCCGCGCAGGACGCGCGTATGACCGGAGTCCGGCCCGTCCGGATTTCGTTCGGGACTACGCTGGTAATAGTCTTTCCCATACCAGTCCGCGACCCATTCCCACACGTTGCCCGCCATGTCGTGGGCGCCGTACGGGCTCACGCCGCTCGGATACGATCCCACCGGCGCGGTCTTGCCGAGCCTGCTTTCGCCCGAGTTCGTCCAACTCGCATCCCACTGCTCGCCCCACGGATACTTCCGGCCGTCGGCGCCCCGCGCCGCCTTCTCCCATTCCGCTTCCGTCGGCAGGCGTTTGCCCGCCCACCGGCAATACGCATCGGCATCGTCCCAGCTCACACCGACGACGGGCTGCGACGAGCCGTTCCATTTCGTCTCGCTCCAGAAGTTGGGCGCCGGCCGATTTGCCGCCCGCATGAAACGCTCGTACAGCGCGTTCGTGGTCTCGTACTTGTCGACGTAGAACGCGTCGAGATGGACGCGGTGCGGCGGCTCTTCGTCGGCCCAGGCGTGGCTTCCCATCGTGAACTCGCCCGCCGGCACCAGGACCATCTCGGCGCCGTCGTCGCCCTTGACGACCTTCGCCGGCCCGAGCAACTCGATGTCGATGGTCACGTCCGCGCGCTGGTTCGCCGCGACCTGCACCTCGCGCTCCCAGTCCTTGTGACCGTCCTTGCGCGCGATGACGCGGTGCGGGCCGACGGGCACGTTCGACAGCACGTACGCCGCGCCGGGCCGTGACGTCCAGACCTTCTGGTCGCCGACCCACACGTCCAGACCGGCGACGCGAGCGCTGATCGCCAGCGTGCCGAACTCCTGCCGAATCTCCTCGCGGCCCTGCATCCCTGGTGCCTCGGCGGGAGGCGGAACCGCCGCGAGCGGGGCGCCCGGACGGAAGAACACGAACTGGCCGTCGCCGTACATGTTGCCGAAGCGCGGCTCCTGGCGGCCGCCGGTCTCCGCGTGGACCTTGCTCCGGACCCACACCCCGAGCTCGTCCAGCGCGAGCCACCTCTTGCCCGGCCCGAAGGCGGCTCCGTCCTCGATGGCGCGCAGGAAGACCTGCGTGAAGACGCCGTGGCCGTCCCGCTCTTCCACCACCTGATCCCTCGTGCCGGCAGTGAGGACCTGGACGGCCTTGCGGCGCATCATGTCCTCGACCAGCTCGCTCCGGACCCCGCGCGTGATCGAATAGCCCGAGAAGCACGCATCTATCACGAAGAGGATGTGCTTGGCGTTCACCCGCGCGGGGATGTTGCGGAGCGAGTCCATGCTGATCCCCGTTCCGTACAGCGAGCCGGGATCGGTATCCGTGGCAAGGAGATAGCCTTCCTCTTCTCCGGAGGCGCGAGTGTCGGTCACGCCGTGCCCCGCGAAGAACACGAGCACCCGGTCCTGCGGCTTGACCTCGCGGCGCAGTCGGTCCCCAAGGGTCTGCTCGATCGCCGCCTTGGTCGCCTCGCGATCGAGGAGCGTGATGATCCGCTCGCGCTTCCACCCCAGCCTGATGAGGGCGCGCTGGACCGACTGCGCGTCGTTGACGGCGTAGCGGAGCTTGTCGATCCGCGGGTGCCGATAATCGTTGATGCCGATGACGACGGCCCACGACTCGCCATAGGCGCTCGTGCCCGCGCCGGGTGCGGGCTGGACGCCGATCGTGCGCTGGGCCGCAGCCGGTGTCGTCACGGCCGCGAGCAGCACGGCTGTCCATCCGAGCCAGCGTGTCACTCGCGGCCGCTCACCCATGGCGCCTCCCCGCGGCGGCGCGATTCTAGCTCGCGCCCATGCGTCCTCCAACAGGTGATTGCCACACGTGGCGATCCTTACCGACCGCCGCGTCGAGCGTCTATCATGCCGGCATGAGCGAGGATCTCCCGCCCGGCGTCGCGCGGCTGGTCGACCGGGCCGAGCGCGATCCCGATGTCCTCGCCGTCTTCCTCTTCGGCAGCCAGGCGCGAGGGGAAGCGACAGCAGGGTCGGACATGGACATCTGCCTAGTGCTGGCGTCCACCACCGCGGCGGTCGACGAGGTGTCGCGTGTGCAGCTCTCCTATCTGTCGGACTTCGATCTCGACATCGCCGTGTTCCAGCGCGTGCCGCTGGCCATACGCAGCCGCATCCTGAAGGAAGGGCGCGTGTTGTTCGTCCGCGACGAAGTATCTCGACGAAGTCGCACGTGGTTGACCGCAGTCGCGTCTTGACGAAGCCCGATGAGCTGGACGGCTATCTCCGCGAGCTGCGGTCGATTGTCCCGTCCCGGCTCGAAGACTATCGCGCCGTCGAGAAGAAGCGCGCCTGCGAGCGCCTGGTCCAGGTCCCGGTGGAGGCGATACTCGACGTGTGCGGGCTCCTGGTGACGGGACTCCGCCTCGGCATCCCCTGCGAGGAAGACGATCTCTTCGGGAAACTCACGGAGCGCGGTATGGTGACATCGGGAACGGCGAATTTGGTGCGCCGCATGAAGCCGAGAAACCTCCTCGTTCACGAGTCCGGCCGCATCGACGACGCGATCGTCTTCGAGACGGTGTCCACCAGGCCCGGCGATTTCGAGACGTTCAAACGCGAAGTGCTCGACTTCCTACGGACATCGTAGACAGGTAGAATCGGACGCACGGCGCGGCAACCGAGCGGGCGGGCGCTTGAGCGCCCGGGAGCCCGCGAGTTCAAAGGAGCTGACGACATGGCGAGCAATGGGATTCGTGACCGCGTGGCGATCGTCGGCATGGGCTGCACGCAGTTCGGCGAGCGGTGGGACAAGAGCGTCGGCGACCTCCTGGTCGACGCCGCCACCGAGGCCGTCGCCTCCGCGCACATCGACCTCAAGGACGTCGACGCCTACTGGTTCGGGACGCTGTTCTCCGGCAACAGCGGCCTCACGCTCTCGCGGCCGCTGAAGATCGACTACAAGCCCGTGAGCCGCCTCGAGAACTTCTGCGCCACCGGCTCCGAGGCGTTCCGCAACGCGTGCTACGCGGTCGCGTCGGGCGCGTACGACATCGCGATGGCCATCGGCGGCGAGAAGCTGAAGGACTCCGGCTACTCCGGCCTGCCGGGCTCGCGGACCAACGACGACGGCACCCGTGCCCCGCTCACCGCGCCCGCGATGTTCAGCCTGCTCGCGCCGGCGTACGCGAAGAAGTACGGCGTCTCCGACGAGCAGCTCAAGGAAGTGATGACGCGCATCGCGTGGAAGAACCACAAGAACGGCGCGCTCAACCCGCGCGCGCAGTTCCGCAAGGAAGTGCCGAAGGACACGATCGCGTGCTCGCCGCTCGTGGCCGGCCCGCTCGGGATCTTCGACTGCTCCGGCGTCAGCGACGGCGCCGCGGCCGCGATCATCGTGCGCGCCGAGGACGCACACAGGTACACCGACAAGCCGATCTACGTGAAGGCGCTCAGCTTCGTCGCCGGCCCGGCCGCCGGGCCGATCGACCCCGACTACGACTACACGCAGTTCAACGAGGTCATCGCGTCCGCCGCCGACGCCTACGCGCAGGCCGGCGTGAAGGACCCGCGCCAGGAGCTGGCGATGGCGGAAGTCCACGACTGCTTCACGCCGACCGAGCTCGTGCTGATGGAAGACCTCGGCTTCGCGACGCGCGGCACCGCGTGGAAGGAAGTGCTCGCGGGCACGTTCGACCTCGAGGGCGAGCTGGCGGTCAACCCGGACGGCGGCCTGAAGTCGTTCGGCCATCCCATCGGCGCCTCGGGGCTGCGGATGCTGTTCGAGGCGTGGCTGCAGCTGCGTGGCGAGGCGGGCAAGCGCCAGATCGCCAGCGTGGCGCGCGGCCGCACGCTCGCGCTCACCCACAACCTCGGCGGCGCGCCGGGCGAGTGCGTGTCGTTCGTCGGCATCGTCGGCTCTTCGAGCGGCGCATGAAGAAGGTCCTCGGCGACGCCATCGAGATCAGCGTGGTGGTCAAGGATCTCGAGGCCGCCATCACGCGCTACACGGAGCTCTTCGGTCTCGCCGTGCACACGCGCGGCGAGTCGAAGGAGTTCGGGTTCAAGAACGCGATCCTGCCGATCGGCGCCGGCCACATCGAGCTGATGGAGCCGACGGATCCCAACAAGCCCGTCGGCAAGTTCCTCGCGAAGAAGGGCGAGGGCGTGTACCTGATCGGCTTCGAGACCGAGGACATCCCGGGCAGCGTGAAGCACCTCAAGGACAAGGGCGCGCGCGTCGACGACCGTCGCCCGGACATCGCCTGGATCCATCCCGGCGAGACGAACGGGCTGTTCGTCGAGCTGCGCAAGCGCGAGCAGTACCACTAAGCCGTGGCGCGCATCCGGCGGAGCGTCCATCCCACCGACTTCTCGCCGGCGTCCGGGCCCGCGCTCAGGAAGGCGCTCGAGCTCGCGAAGGACAACGCCGCCACGCTCCTGATCCTCCACGTGTTGCCGGCGCTGCCCGTCGTCGGCGACGCGTACATCGCGCCGACGGCGTACGACGAGATGCTGAACGCGCAACGCGCGCAGGCCGAGCGGTCGATGGAGCGTCTGGTGAAGCGGGCGCGCGCCGCGGGCGTCCGGGCGACCGGCACGGTGCTCGACAGCGGCGCGGTCGCCGACCAGATCGCGCGGTTCGCGAAACGCCAGCGCGCCGACCTGATCGTGATGGGCACGCACGGCCACGGCATCCTCGCGCGGGCGCTGCTGGGCAGCGTGGCCGAGCGCGTGATCAACCGGGCGCCCTGCCCGGTGATGACGGTCAAAGGCCGCTAGTCGACTCTGAAAATCAGGTCGGGCGTCAGGCTCGCGAGATTCGTCCGGCCGCAGAGACCCATCGCGGTCTCGACCTCGTGGCGCAGAATCCTCAGCGCGCACGCGACACCTTCCGCGCCGTCCGCGCCGAGGCCCCACAGCGACGTCCGGCCGCACGCGACGACCTTCGCGCCCCGCGCGATCCCCTTCACGATGTCCGTGCCGCGATTGAAGCCGCCGTCGATGACGATCTCCGCGGCGGCGCCCACGGCTTCGGCGATCTGCGGCAGCGCGTCGATCGTCGCCTGCGTCTGATCGAGCTGGCGCCCGCCGTGGTTCGACACCCAGATCAGCCGCACACCCATGTCCACCGCCCGCTTGGCGTCACGCGGGGCCATGATCCCCTTGAGGCCGACGGGCAGCTTCGTGCTCTTCATCAGCCACTCGACGTCGTCCCACGTGAGCCGCTCCTGGAAGTTCGGCTCGGGGCCGCGCGGGAACGGCGCGATCTCCATCGCCTGACGCGGGCTCCAGCGCGCGAGGATGTCGCGCTCGCGGCGGCTGTACTTCTGCACGTCGACCGTCAGCGCCACCGCGTGGTAGCCGGAGCTCTCGACGCGTGCGAGCAATTCGCTCATCCAGCCGCGATCGCCGTGCGCGTAGAGCTGGAACATCTTCGGGCCGTTGGAGCCTTTCGCCACGTCCTCGGGCGACCAGCCGGTCGCGCCGCTGAGCCACTGCAGCGTGTCGCCGAGCGCGGCGCCGCGCCCCATCTCGCGATCGCCCTCCGGGTGGAAGAGGACGAGGCCGCCCATCGGCGCGACCGCGACAGGCCACGACAGCGGCACGCCGAGCAGGCTCGTCGAGAGATCGATCGTGCGCACGTCGACGAGCACGTTCTGCCGGATCGCGAGGCGATCGAGACTCTTGCGGTTGCGCCGCATCGTCGTCTCGGTCTCGGAGCCGCCCGCGCCGAAGTTGAAGACTTCGCGGGGCAGCCGCTCGCGCGCGGCACGGCGGATCTCGGGGAGCGTCACGAACTTCGGGGTCGGCTGATTGGTCATGACGGAGGCCGATTCTACGCCACTTCGAACAAACCCGCGGCGCCCATGCCGCCGCCGATGCACATGGTGCAGACGACGAACCTGGCGCCGCGGCGCTTGCCCTCGATGAGCGCGTGGCCGACCATGCGCGAGCCGCTCATGCCGTACGGATGCCCGATGGAGATCGCGCCGCCGTCGACGTTCAGGCGATCCATGGGGATGCCGAGCTTGTCACGGCAGTAGACGACCTGCACCGCGAACGCCTCGTTCAGCTCCCAGAGGTCGATGTCGCTGACCTTGAGGCCGTGCCGCTCGAGCAGCCGCGGCACCGCGAACACCGGCCCGATACCCATCTCGTCCGGCTCGCACGCCGCGACCGTGAAGCCGCGGAAGATCCCGAGCGGCGAGAGCCCGCGCTTCTCCGCGAGCTTCGCGTCCATCACCACGCACGCCGAGGCGCCGTCCGAAAGCTGTGACGCGTTGCCGGCCGTGATGTGGCCTTTCTCGCCGCGCACCGGCGCGAGCTTGGCGAGCCCCTCGGGCGAGGTGTCGGGCCGGTTGCCCTCGTCCTGCTTCAGCGTCACCGGCTCTTCGCGCACCTCGCCGGTGTTCTTGTCCTGCGTGAGCTTGCTCACGGTCATCGGAACGATCTCGGCGTCGAAGCGTCCGGCCCTCTGGCCCGCCGCCGTGCGCTGCTGGCTCGCCAGCGCGTACTCGTCCTGCATCTCGCGCGTGACGTAGTAGCGCTTCGCGACGACCTCGGCGGTGTCGATCATCGGCAGGTAGAGCTCGGGCTTGTGCTCGTCGATCCACGGCTCGTGGATGCGGTGGACGTTGAAGTGCTCGTTCTGGACGAGCGAGATCGACTCGACGCCGCCCGCGACCATGACGGGCACGCGGTCGACGATCACCCGGTGCGCCGCCATCGCGATCGCCTGCATGCCCGAGGAGCAGAAACGGTTCACCGTGACGCCGCTCGTGGTCACCGGCAGCCCGGCGCGGAGCGCGACCTGGCGCGCGATGTTCTGGCCCGTGGCCCCCTCCGGGAGCGCGCAGCCGAAGATGACGTCCTCGACCTCGGCCGGGTCGATCTTCGCGCGCTTCACCGCCTCGGCGACGACGTGGCCGCCCAGGGTGGCGCCGTGGGTGTTGTTGAACGCGCCGCGGTAGGCCCTGCCGATCCCTGTGCGCGCGGTGGACACGATGACGGCGTCTGCCATGAGAGCTCCTCCCAAAACGATCTTAACCCACGCCCTTGCGTGGATAATGGACCGCGAATGCGACGCATGGTCTTCCTCGCGATCGGCGTGGCCGGCCTGCTCGTCGCGCTGTCTCTCGCCGGGCTCCTCACCGTTCGCCGTGTCCCGCGCCTGACGCAGCTCACGCCCGTCGCCGGCGTGGTCGTGAACGGGCCGACGATCCGCTACACCTCGCGCACCGCGAGCGGCACGCTGGATCTCGGCTGGTGCGCGGGTCTCGGTCGTCCGCTCGCCGCGGGGCAGCCCGTGACGGCCTTCACGGACACCGACGCTTTGGGTCGCGTCCGCGTGTGGCGCATCGAGCAGGAGGGCCGCGCGATCTGCCGCTTCGCGGAGTCGACGGCCGCGGTGACCGCGGCCAACCGTCCCCTGCGCGTGATCGCGCTGGCCGCCGCGGCGGTCGGCCTGCTGGCCTTCGCGGGCCTGCTCCTGGAGTCCTGGCGGGCGTACCGTCGCAGTTGATCGGCCCCCGCGCGGAGGCTTACACTCGTTCGCATCACGGGCGCGTCCGCGCGCCCTCAGCCGTTCAGAAAGGACCCGCCACCCATGAGAGAAGCGGTCATCGTCGCCAGCTCTCGCACGCCGCTCGCGAAGTCGCATCGCGGCAGCTTCAACATGACCCGTCCCGACGACCTCGCCGCGCACGCGATCAAGGACGCGCTCGGCAAGGCCCCGCGCCTCGATCCGAAGGAAGTCGAGGAAGTGATCCTCGGCTGCGGCCAGCCGCACGGCGCGCAGGGTCACAACATCGCGCGCATCGCAGCGCTCCGCGCCGGCCTCTCCGTCTTCACGGCCGGCTCGACGGTCAACCGCTTCTGCAACTCGGGGCTCAACGCGGTCGTGCAGGCCTGCCACATGGTGGCGTACGAAGGGGTCGACGTGATGATCGGCGGCGGCGTCGAGTCGATCACGATGCTCGAGCGCGACAAGTCGCCGAACCCGTGGGTGCAGGAGCACTTCCCGGGCGTCTACATGGTCATGGGTGACACCGCGGAAGTGGTGGCCAAGCGCTACAAGATCAGCCGCGAGGAGCAGGACAAGTACTCGCTGCTCTCGCAGCAGCGCATCGCGCGCGCGCAGGAGGACGGCTTCTTCAAGGAAGAGATCGCGCCGATGCAGGTCACGCGCGGCCTCATCGACCCCGAGACCAAGAAGATCGGCAAGACCGAGGAGTGGTTCGTCGACAAGGACGAGTGCAACCGCGCCGACACCACGCTCGAAGGCCTGCTGAAGCTCGCGCCCGTGTTCGACACCAAGAGCGGCCAGGGCTCCGTCACCGCCGGCAACTCGTCGCAGCTCTCCGACGGCGCGTCCGCCTGCGTCGTGATGTCGATGGAGAGGGCGACGGCGCTCGGCATCAAGCCGAAGCTGATCTTCCGCGGCTACGCGGTCTCCGGCTGCGAGCCCGACGAGATGGGCATCGGCCCCGTGTTCGCGGTGCCGAAGCTCATGAAGCGCCAGGGCCTGAAGATCGACGACGTCGACGTGTGGGAGCTGAACGAAGCGTTCGCGTCGCAGGTCATCTACTGCCGCGACACGCTCGGCCTCGATCCCGCGAAGCTCAACCCGAACGGCGGCTCGATCTCGATCGGCCACCCCTTCGGCATGACGGGCTCCCGCCTGGTCGGCACCATCGGCAACGAGCTCCAGCGCCGGAAGAAGAAGTACGGCGTGGTGACGATGTGCGTGGGCGGCGGCCAGGGCGGCGCGGCGCTCTTCGAGAGCTGCCTGTAGATGAAGGTGTACCTCGGGGTTCCCAGGGGGTTCTGCGCGGGCGTCGTGCGCGCGATCGACGTCGTGGAGCTGGCGCTCCGCAAGTTCGGGCCGCCGGTCTACGTCAAGCACGAGATCGTGCACAACCCCCACGTCGTCCAATCGCTCGAGGCCAAGGGAGCCATCACCGTCGAGAAGGTCGAGGAGATCCCCGAGGGCGCCCACGTCGTCTTCTCCGCCCACGGCTCGCCGCCGGAAGATTTCGTGAAGGCCGTCGAGCGGCGTCTCAACGTGATCGACGCCACCTGCCCGCTCGTCACCAAGGTGCACAACGAGGCGCGGAAGTACGTCCGCGAGGGCCGCAAGATCATCCTCGTCGGCCACCGCGGGCACCAGGAAGTCAAAGGGACGATGGGGCAGACCGACATGCACCTCGTCGACGACCGCGAGCCGTTCCTCGCGCCCGAGCTCGATCCTCACACGCCGGTGACGGTGCTCACGCAGACGACGCTCTCGGTCGACGACACCCAGCGCTCGATCCAGCAGATCAAGAGCAAGTTCTCCGACGTGCTCGTCCGCAACGACCTCTGTTACGCGACGACCAACCGCCAGGCCGCGGTGAAGGAGCTCTCGAAGCACGTCGATCTCATCCTGGTCATCGGCGCGCCGAACAGCTCGAACTGCAATCGGCTCCGTGAGGTCGCCTCGTCGCACGGCGTCCCCGCGTACCTGCTCAACGGCCCCGAGGAGATGGATCCGCGGTGGTTCGAAGGCGTCGCGGACGTCGGGATCACGTCGGGCGCGTCCACGCCCGAGCAACTCGTCGAAGCCGTCATCGAGGCGCTCGATCCCGAAGACGTGGTGATGATCGACGGCGTCGAAGAAGACGTGAGCTTCGTCCTCCCGAAAGAGCTTCGATAACTCCCCCCAGGATTGCGCCGGCAAAGCCGGCGCTCGAACGGCGCGGAGCCATCCGGCGTTGCACGTCGTATGGCCACAGGTGCCGTGTCGAATTGCGGGCACGTGCACGTGAAATCCGCCGAACGCCCCTCGCCCCGGAAGCTCACCTTGCGCTCCGTGACACCCTCTGCGCGCTAACTCCTCGATTTTTCGGCGTGGCGCGAGCCTTGCTCAACGGCTTGGCGGTCGAAGCGGCTCGCACGACCCGAGGAGGACAGGGATGGGGCGCATCGCGGCCTTCGTTTACGGCTTGATCTGCTACGCGATCTTCTTCGGGACCTTCCTGTACGCCATCGGCTTCGTCACGAACATCGGCGTGCCGAAGTCCATCGACTCGCCGCCCACCGCCCCGCTCGGCCGGGCGCTGCTGGTGAACGCGCTCCTGCTCGGGCTGTTCGCCGTCCAGCACAGCGGCATGGCGCGGCAGGGCTTCAAGAAGGCGTGGACGCGGATCGTCCCCGAGGCCATCGAGCGGAGCACCTACGTGCTCTTCGCGAGCCTCGCGCTGCTGCTGCTCTTCTGGCGGTGGGAGCCGATGGGCGGTGTCGTCTGGGACGTTCGCGACCCGACCGCGCGCGCGGCGCTCCTCGCCGTCTCGCTGACGGGCTGGCTGATCGTCCTCGTGAGCACGTTCCTCATCAACCACTTCGACCTCTTCGGGCTGCGACAGGTCTACGTGCACCTGCGCGGGCGCGCGTATCACCACCTCGGCTTCCGGACGCCGGCCCTCTACAACTACGTGCGCCATCCGATCTACTTCGGGTTCCTCGTCGCGTTCTGGGCCGCGCCGACCATGACGGTCGCGCACCTCGTCTTCGCGCTCGCGACGACCGGCTACATCCTCGTGGCCATCTAGCTCGAGGAGCGCGACCTCGTCCGCTTCTACGGCGACGTCTACCGGACGTATCGCCGGCGCGTCTCGATGCTCATGCCGCTGCCGCCGAAGTCCGGCGCGTGAGACGCCGATGAGCGCATTCATCGGGATCGACGTCGGGGCCACCAGCATCTCGGGCGGGATCGTGACCCGCCAGGGTGAGGTGCTCGCCGTCGAGCAGCGCGCGACGCATGGTCGCGGCAAGGGCACCGCGGTGGAGACGCTGCTCGAGCTCGTCGACGCCATGGTCCGCGAGGCGCGGGCGGGCGAGATGCACGTCGTCGGCGTCGGGGTCGGGCTGGCGGGTGTCGTCGACGTCAGGAACGGCGCGATGATGAAGTTCCCCGGCAACCACGTGCGAGAGTTCGGCGGGGTCCCCCTCGCCTCGATCATCACCAAGGCGACCGGCCTGCCGGCGTTCATCGACAACGACGCCAACGCGCTGGCGCTCGCCGAGCACATGTTCGGCGCCGCGCGCGGCGCGTCGTCGGCCGTCCTCCTCGCCGTCGGCGCCGAGATCGGGGGCGCGATCATCGCGGGGAACACGCTCCTGCGCGGGCACAGCGGCTTCGGTGGCGAGCTCGGCCACGTGCCGATCGATTTCCGCGGGCGGCGCTGCATCTGCGAGGGCTACGGCTGCGCGGGAACCTACCTGGGCGGAAGGGTCATGGCACAGGCCGCGCGGCGCCGCGCCGTGCGGATGCGCTCGAAGCTCGTGGCGATGGCCGGCGGGGATCCGCGCGCGATCACCTCGGAGCTGGTGTTCGAAGCCGCGCGGCTCGATGACCCGCTCGCGAAGTCGATCGTCGAGCAGGCGTGCGAGGCGCTCGGCGCCCTCCTCGCGGTCATCGTGAAAGGCATCAATCCCGAGGTCGTGGTGGTGACCGGCGGCGTCGCGGCCTCGCTGGCGCCGCTCCGCGACGACATCCTGCGGCGCGCCGGCCGCTACGCGCCCGCACTGGGACAGACACGCCTCGAGATCGTCAGTGGCGACAAGAGCCGGACCGTGCGCGGCGGCGCCGCGCTCGTGCTGTACGAGCTTGGTCGTACAATGCCGCAACCTCAGAAGGAGCCGATGATGCCCAAGTACGTGATCGAGCGCGAGATTCCCGGTGTCGGTTCGTGGCCCCAGGAGAAGCTGCAGGCGGCCTCGCGGAAGTCGAACGAAATCTTGCGAAAGCTCGGCCCGGACATCCAGTGGGTCGAGAGCTACGTGACCACCGACCGGCTCTTCTGCGTGTACATCGCGCCGAGCGAGGACCTGATCCGCACCCACGGCGCCAAGGGCGGATTCCCCGTTACCCGCATCGCCCGGATCGCCGGGAAGATCGACCCGTCGACGGCCGAGAAGTCGTAGCGCATGTTCGTCGAGCGGCCGGACGCGAAGCTCTACTGGCAGGCGACGGGCACCGGCGCGCCGGACCTCTTCCTCTGTCCGCCGCGCCAGCCCGTCGTCTACGGCCGCCTCTGGAAGAACCAGATCCCGTACCTCTCGCACTCCTTCCGCGTCGTCACGATGGACCCGCGGGGCAACGGCCGCTCGGACAAGCCGCTCACCGGGTACGACTTCGAGACGCACTACGCCGATCTGCTCGCGGTGCTCGACGCGGCGGTGCGGCCGCCCTTCGCCTTCGTCGCGTTCTCGTGCTCGACGATGCTCGCCATGCGCTACGCGATCGACCATCCCGACCGCGTGTCCCACCTGATCTTCGTGCCGCCGCAGTATCGCCAGACGCTCCCGCAGCCGTTCGAGGAGAAGGTGGCCCGCGTGATCCGGGACGACTTCGACGGGTGGCGCGAGCGCCTCTTCAGCAAGTGTCTCCCGGAGCCGCACTCGCTCAGGGGCGTCGAAGACCTCACCGAGTGGGCCGGCGAGTCGTCGCCGGACATCTACGTGGAGGCGCTCCAGCGAATCTCGGAGGACGACGTCTTCGAGCTGCTCGGCAAGATCCGGACGCCGACGCTCGTCCTACCGGCGAGACCGGCACGGGCAAGGAGCTCTTCGCGCGGCTCATCCACGCCAACGGCCCGCGGCGCGAGCGCAAGTTCGTCGCGCAGAACTGCGGCGCCCTGCCCGAGTCGCTGCTGGAGTCAGAGCTGTTCGGCCACACGCGCGGCGCCTTCACCGGCGCGACGGCGGACCGGCGCGGGCTCTTCGAGGAGGCGGACGGCGGCACGATCTTCCTCGACGAGGTCGGCGAGATGTCGCCGGCGGCGCAGCTCAGGCTGCTCCGGGTGCTGCAGGAAGGCGAAGTCCGGCGCGTGGGCGCGACGGCGACGCACAAGGTGAACGTGCGCGTGATCGCCGCGACGAACGCGGACCTGGAGCAGGAGATCCGCGCGGGCCGCTTCCGGCAGGACCTGTACTACCGGCTGAACGTGTTCCCGATCCGGCTGCCCCCGCTCCGCGAGCGCCCGGAAGACATCCCCACCCTCGCCGAGTATTTCCTCCGGACGTTCCGCGAGCGCGCGCGCCGCGCGGTTCCCGGCATCACGCCGGAGGCGCTCCGGTGCCTGCGCGCGTATCCGTTCCCGGGCAACGTGCGCGAGCTGGAGAACGAGATCGAGCGCGCGGTGGCGCTCGCCGACGACGGGCGCCCCCTCGACGTCGCGCATCTCTCCGAGCGGCTGCACGGGGCACCGTCCGCGGCGCCGCCGGTCACGCTCAACGAGGCCATCGAGCAGCTCAAGCGCCGGATGATCGAGGACGCGCTGCGCGAGTGCGGCTCGAAGACGCGCGCCGCCGAGCGTCTCGGCCTCACGCGCCAGAGCCTCCAGCAGATGCTCCGCCGCCGCCAGCCGTAAGGCCTTCGGGGGCTCCTCGGATGAAGCAACGGCTCGGGCTCGTGTCGCTCGTCGTGCGGGAGTACGACGAAGCGCTGGCGTTCTTCGTCGGCAAGCTCGGATTCGTCGTCGTCGAAGACAGCGATGTTCCAGAACAGTCCAAGCGCTGGGTGGTGGTCGCGCCTCCGGGAGCGAGTGAATCGCGCCTGTTGCTGGCCAGGGCGTCCTCGCCCGAACAAGCGTCGCGCGTGGGCTCGCAGACCGGCGGGCGAGTGTTCCTGTTCCTGTACACGGACGATTTCTGGCGTGACTACGAGCGGTACGAGGCGGCAGGGGTCGAGTTCGTCCGTCCACCCAGGAAAGAGCCCTATGGCACCGTCGCGGTGTTCAAGGATCTCTACGGCAACCTCTGGGATCTCCTGCAGCCAAAGCGGTGAGCGAAGACTTCTACTGCGACGAGGCGCTGAGCGGCCGGACACCCGTCCGGGTCGTGCTCGAGACCGACGACGTGCTGGCGTGTCATCACACGCGGCCGTTCTGGCCCGTCCACATCGTCGTCGTTCCTAAAAGGCACGTCCCGTCGCTGATCGACCTCGGCGGGGTGGACGAGGCGCTGCTGCACAAGGTGCTGGCCGTGGTCCGCCAGGTGGCCGAGCAGGTCACGCGAGAGCACGGCGCGTGTCGCGTGCTGACGAACCTCGGCCGGTATCAGGACTCGAAGCATCTGCACTTCCACGTCAACAGCGGCGACCCGCTCCGTTAGCCTCCCCCACGCGCGGTGCTTGTTTCTCGCATTGGTGCACCGTCGTGTACTCTCGATCTATGAGCCGGCCGCCGTGGGTCTGGGACTACGACATCGACGAGGAGCAGTTCCGCCGGCTGCTCGCCGGCGAGATCACGCTCGGGCCCCTCGATCGGACGTGGGCTGCCGTGAGGCTGATCGAATACGCGCCATATCCTGAAATAGTCCGGCTCCTCGGTTTCCGCGAGCTGGTCAAGGGCTGGCCGGAGTGGCGCGCGCGCGTACGGATGGAGGAGATCAGGCGGGGGATCGACTTCCTCGTCGGATGGCTTCCCGCGCACCATCCAGAACTCGTGTAACGACGTCGCCGTGATGGACCGCGCGTTCTTTCTCGAACGCCTGTATCCGCTGCAGGACGCCGTCCTCGGCCGCTTGACGCCGCTCGAAACCGGCTTTTACCTCACCGGGGGCACGGCGGCCTCGCGCGGCTATCTCCAGCACCGCTTCTCCGACGATCTCGACCTCTTCGTCAACGACGACGAGCGCTTCGGTACGTGGGCTCAACGCGTCATCGAGACGCTCACCGATGCCGACGGGTGGCACGTGGACGTCGAACGGCGTGGCGCTCGTTTCGTGCGGATCACCGTGAGGGCCGAGGTCGCGCTCAAGATCGAGATGGTCAACGATGTCCCCGCACACGTCGGCACGCTACGAATGCATCCGGTGCTCGGGCAACTCGACAGCGCCGAGAACATTCTTGCGAACAAGATCACAGCGCTCGTCGATCGCCGCGAGCCGAAGGATCTCGCGGATATCTGGGGGTTCTGCTGCCGGATGAACCTCTCGTGCGAGACGGCTCTGCGAGACGCCCACAGCAAGGCTGCGGGCCTCTTTCCGCCGGATATTGCCCGGGTGCTGCTCACAGCAACCGTTGACCACTGGCGGCTCGTGCAATGGGACAACGCGCCCGAGCCGCAACGCTTCCTCGCCGACCTCAGGGAAATCGGCGAGCGACTGCTGCTGGTCCGCTAGAGTCGCTGGCGATTCGGCGACCGGGGGCTCACCCGGCGTGGCGGCTCTGCGCGATCGTCGCCGCGCGACGCATCCACTCGGGGTACGGGCCGTCGGCGAGCGCAGCGAGCGGCACCCACTTCGCCTCCTCGTGCTCGTCCGACAGGCGCACGTCGCCCGAGCACGCGCGGCAGTGGAACGTGATGCCGATCGTCTCGCGCCGCTCGGCGCCGCGATAGAAGTGAACCGCGTCGATCGGGCCGAGCACCTCGACGTCGAGCCCGGTCTCCTCTTTCGCTTCGCGCACCGCCGCCGCCTGCGGCGTCTCGCCGCGCAGGATGCCGCCGCTGCCCGTCTCCCACTCACCGGCCGCGTGGTCCTTGAAGCGGCTGCGCTTGAGCAGGAGCACGTGGCCGTCGCGCTCGATGACGTAGACCACGCAGACGAGGAAGCCGCGACGGGACTCGGCGGACTCCACGCTCAGGCGTCCGCCGCGAGCCACGGCATCGCGCGCGCGTGGCGCGCCTCGAACGCCGTGATCTCCTTCTCGTAGCCGAGCGTCAGCGCGATCTCGTCCTGGCCCGTGAGCAGCGCCTGCTTGCGGAACGGATCGATCTCGAAGCGGTGCGTCGTGCCGTCGGGCGCGGTCACGGTCTGCGACTCGAGGTCCACGCTGATGCTGGCGCCCGGATGCGCGTGGAGCTGCGCGCGCAGACCCGCGACGACGTCGCGCGGGAGGATCACCGGCAGGAGGCCGTTCGTGTAGCAGTTGCCGTGGAAGATGTCGCCGAGGCTCGACGCGATGACCGTGCGAATCCCGTGGTGCTCGAGCACCCACACCGCGGCTTCGCGCGACGAGCCGCAGCCGAAGTTGTCGTTCACCACGAGGATCTTCGCCGCGCGGAACGGCGCCTGGTTCAGCACGAAGTCCGCGCGCTCGTTGCCTTGGTCGTCGAAACGCACGTCGTGAAACAGGAGGCCGGCCATGCCCTCCTTCGGCTTGCGGAGGAAGCGCGCGGGGATGATGCGATCGGTGTCGATGTTCGGCAGGTCGATCGGCGCGGCGACCGCGGTGACTTTCGTAAAGGGCTGCATCACAGCCCCCTCACGTCGGCGAGCCGGCCGGTCACCGCGGCGGCCGCCGCCATCGCGGGGCTCACGAGATGCGTGCGCGCGCCCTTGCCCTGGCGGCCTTCGAAGTTGCGGTTGGACGTCGACGCGACCCGCACGCCTTCGCCGGCGAGGTCGCCGTTCATGCCGACGCACATCGAACAGCCGGCCTCGCGCCACTGGAAGCCGGCGTCGCGGAAGATCCGGTCCAGGCCTTCGGCTTCCGCCGCCTGCTTGATGAGCCCCGAGCCCGGCACGACCCACGCGGGCACGACCGCGCGGCGGCCTTTCGCGATCGCCGCGGCCGCGCGCAGGTCGTCGAGCCGGCTGTTCGTGCACGAGCCGATGAACACGCGGTCGACCTTCACCTCGGTGAGCGGCGTCCCGGGCGTGAGGCCCATGTACGCGAGCGCGCGCTCCATGCTCGCGCGGCGCGCGACGTCCGGTTCGCCCAACGGATCCGGCACGCGCGCGGTGACCGGCAGCGCGTCCTGCGGGCTCGTGCCCCACGTCACGGTCGGCGCGATCGCCGAGCCGTCCAGCGTCACCTCGCGGTCGAAGGACGCGTCCGGATCGGACGGCAGCGTTTTCCAGAACGCGAGCGCGCGGTCCCACAGGCCCCCCTTCGGCGCATAGGGGCGTCCTGCCAGATACGCGAACGTCTTGTCGTCGGGCGCGACCATGCCCGCGCGCGCTCCGCCTTCGATCGACATGTTGCAGACGGTCATGCGCTCGTCGATCGACATCGCGCGGATGACCTCGCCCGCGTACTCGATCGCGTGGCCGACACCGCCCGCGGCGCCGATCGTCGCGATGATCGCCAGGATCACGTCCTTGGCGGCGACGCCGAGCCCGAGCCGGCCGTCGACCCTGATGCGCAGTACGCGCGGCTTGCGCTGCCAGAGGCATTGCGTCGCCAGCACGTGCTCGACCTCGCTCGATCCGATGCCGAAGGCCAGCGCGCCGAGCGCGCCGTGAGTGGCCGTGTGGGAATCGCCGCACACGAGCAGGATCCCGGGCTGCGTGACCCCCTGCTCAGGCCCGATCACGTGCACGATGCCGCGCCTGATGTCGCCGACGCCGAAGTACGGGATGCGCCGCTCCGCGGTGTGACGTCCCAGGCCCTCGATCATGTCGCGGACCTCGGGATCGGTCACCGGCGTGCCGAGCGTCGTCGGCACGTAGTGATCGGCGGTCGCCACGCAGCGATCGGGCCGGCGCACGCGGCGGCCGCTGCGCTCGAGCCGCGCAAAGGCGGCGGCCGAGCCCTCGTGAAGCAAGTGACGATCGATATACAGCAGCGTCTGGCCCCCGGGGCCTTCGGTCACGACGTGGCGCGTCCAGATCTTCTCGAACATCGTCTGAGGCATGAGCGAGAGCGTAGTCGGTGGCACGTCGCTTGCGCAATGTCTTGCCCGACGCTCGCGGCCGGCTACTTCCCGCGCGGGCTCCCCGATCCGGCCCCGGCGGCGCACTGGATGTACGGGCTGCTCGCCGCGCTCCTGCTGTTCGTGTCGGTGCTGCTGCACGAGCTGGCGCACTCGGTGGTGGCGGTCGCGCACGGCCTGAAGGTGCGCGGGATCACGCTCCACATCTTCGGCGGCGTGTCGCACCTGGAGGACGAGCCGCCGTCGCCACGCGCCGAGGCGCTGATCGCCGCCGCCGGTCCGATCGCGAGCTTCGCGATCGCCGCCGCGCTCTGGGCGCTGCGCGAGACCGTCGTCGCGGTGGAGTCCTCGATCGGCGCGATCGTGACGTACCTGCTCACCGTCAATGCCATGGTCGGTTTTTCAATCTGATCCCCGGCTTCCCGCTCGACGGCGGCCGGCTGCTGCGCGCGGGGCTCTGGCGGTGGCACGGCTCGCTCTCCCGGGCGACCGATCTCGCGCGCCGCGCGGGCGTGTTCGTCGCGTACGGCCTGATGGCGTTCGGGATCGTGCAGACGTTCGCGGGCGCCGGCATCAGCGGCATGTGGCTCGTGCTGGTCGGCATGTTCCTCCACCAGGCGGCGAACACGAGCTACGCGCGGGTGGGGCTGCGGGAGTCACTGGGGCACCTGGCGGTCAGCCACGTCATGACGCGGGACGGGGTGACGGTCCGGCCGGACGACACGCTCGGCGCCCTCGTCGACCGCTTCTGGGAGCACCACGTCGCGAGCTTCCCCGTGGTGGACGGCGACCGGGTCGTCGGCATCGCGAGCATCGCCGAGCTCCAGCGGATCCCCCGCGAGGAGTGGCCGCGGCTCCGCGTGCGCGACGTGATGCGGCCGATGGACGAGACGCTGCGCGTGCGGCCGACCGATTCGGTCGACGACGCCCTCCAGCGCGCGTCGGCGAACACGCTCGGCCGGCGGGCGGTGGTCGACAACAGCGATCGGCTGGTGGGCTACCTCTCGACTCAGGACGCCGCGCGGCCTAGTGCTTCAGCAGGTAGGGAACGTCGGCGACGACCGTGTTGCGCCGGAAGAGCAGCGCCGCCTTGATCACGAGCGCGGTCTGGTTGTGGAGCATGTGCTGCCACCAGCGCCGCGGCAGGAATTCCGGCACGACCACCGTGATCATGTGATCGCTGCCCCGCGATTGCAGCGCGTCGATGTAGTCGAGCAGCGGGCGCAGCAGGGACCGGTAGGGCGACGTGAGGACGACGAGCGGGACGCCGAGGCCCCACTGTCCCCACTTCTCTTCCAGACGCGTCGTACGCGCGGGGTCCGTCTCCACGTAGACCGCACGGATCGCCACGTCCGGCCCCGCGAGCGTCTTCGCGTACTGCAACGCGCGCACCACGCCGCGGTGGAGGTCGCCGATCGGGATGAGGATCGTGTGCTGCAGCGTCGGCGGCCCCTCGAAGCCGGTGAGCGAGAGCTCGTGGGCGACCTCGTCGTAGTGCCGGTGGATCGTGACGAACACCGCGACGAGCGCGGGGATCACCACGACCACGATCCACGCGCCCTCCGAAAACTTCGTCACGGTCAGCGTCACCAGCACCACGAACGTCGTGAGCGCGCCGGCGCCGCTGACCCAGATGCGCCAGCGCCATCCCGCCGGCTTGAGCCGCATCCAGCGCCGAACCATGCCTCCCTGCGAGAGCGTGAACGACAGGAAGACGCCGATCGCGTACAGCGGCAGCAGCGTGTCCGTGTCGCCGCTGAAGAGGAGCAGCAGGAGGATCGCGAACGCGCTGAGCATCACGATGCCGTTCGAGAAGACGAGGCGGTCGCCCTGGCTCGCGAACTGCCGCGGGAGGTACCGGTCGCGCGCCACGATCGACGACAGGCGCGGGAAGTCCGCGTACGCCGTGTTCGCGGCGAGCAGCAGGATCAGCGTCGTGGCCGCCTGGACCGTGTAATAGAGCACGCCGCCGCCGAACACGCGGCGCGCGATCTTCGAGACCACGGTCTGCTCGCCGCCGGGGACGATCCCGAAGTCGTACGCGAGGTAGGTGATGCCGAGGAACATCGTGATGGAGATCGCGCCCATCGCGATCAGGACCTTCTGCGCGTTGCGGCTCTCCGGAGCTTTCAAGGCCGCCACGCCATCGGCCACGGACTCGACGCCCGTCAAGGCCGTGCAGCCTGCCGCGTACGCGCGCAGCAGGAGAAAGATCCCGACTCCCTCCAGACCGGGCGGGTGCGGCTCGTAGGGCGCTTCCGCCAGCCAGCCGAAGGTCGTCGCGGTCATCCCGTACCCGATCATCGCGAGGATGGAGACGACGAAGAAGTACGTCGGGATGGTGAAGATCCGCCCGGACTCGCGCAGGCCGCGGAGGTTCGCGAGTCCGATGGCGACCACGGCCGCCACGCACAGCAGCACGCGGTGCCGGGCGATCGTGGGAAACGCCGACGTGATCGCCGCGATGCCGGCGGCGACGGACACCGCAACCGTCAGCACGTAGTCCGTGAGGATCGCGCCGGCGGCGACGAGCGAGGGGTACTTTCCGAGGTTGTCCTTCGAGACCAGATACGCGCCGCCGCCCTGGGGATACGCGGCGACCGTCTGCGTGTAGGACATCACGACGATCGCGAGCAGCGCGGCGATGCCGACGGCGATGGGCAGCGAGTAGCTGAGCGCGACGGTGCCCGCGAGGATGAGCACGAGCAGGATCTGCTCGGTGGCGTACGCGACGGACGACAGCGGGTCGGAGGCGAAGACCGCGAGCGCGACTCTCTTGCTGAGTCGCTCGTGCTTGGCCTGCGCCAGGGACATCGGCGGGCCCACGAGGACCCGCTTGAGATAGGCGACCCTCACGCCGCCCATCTTTACACACTCCGGAACCGAGCCTTACCGTTTCAGAAGGAACGGCACGTCCGTCACCGCCGTGTTCCGGTGGAAGAGCAGCGCGGCCTTGATCATCAGCGCCGTCTGGTTGTGGAGGATGTGCTGCCACCACTTCCGGGCAGGAACTCCGGCAGCACGACGGTGACCATCTGATCGTCGCCGCGCGACTGGATCGACTCGACGTAGTCGATGAGCGGGCGCAGGAGGGACCGATACGGCGAGCTCAGCACGACGAGCGGCGCGCCGATCGCTTCGCGCACGCTGTCCACCGCGTCCACCGTGTCGATGACGCCCCCGTGCAGCACCAGGTCGGGCTGCGTTCATGCCGGGCCCGGATCGACGAGCGCGCGCACAACCGACGGGAGCAGCGGCGTCTTCGTCACGCGGACGCCGAACGGCGCGAGCGCGTCCTCCACCGCGTTCGCGAGCGCGGCCGGCGGTGAGATCGCGCCACCCTCGCCGATGCCCTTGATGCCGAGCGGGTTGCGAGGCGACGGGTACTCGAGGTGGATCGTCTCGATCGACGGGAGATCGAGCGCCTTCGGGATCGCGTAGTCCATCAGGCTGCCGCTGAGCAGCTGCCCCTGGTCGTCGTAGACCATCTCCTCGGTCAGCCCGCCGCCCACGCCCTGCGCGACGCCGCCGTGGATCTGGCCCTCGACGATCACCGGATTGATGATCGTGCCGCAGTCGTGCGAGACCACGTAGCGCACGATCTTCACGCCGCCGGTGTCCGGATCGACGTCGACGATCGCCACGTGCACGGCGCTCGTGTAGGTCACCGTCGGCTGGTGGTGATAGACCGTCGCCTCGAAGTCGGGGTGCGCGATGCCGGGCTTCGCGAACGTCGGCCACGACGCCTGGATCACCCGCTGCATTGACACCGCCGAGTTCGGCGCCCCGCGCACGCTGAGCATGCCGTCGGAGATCTCGATGTCGGCCGGCGCCGCCTCCAGCAGCGTCGCGGCGGCGGCGACGATCTTCTCGCGCACGCGCGACGACGCCTCGTGGATCGACGTCCCCGCGTTCACCGCGCTGCGCGACGCGAACGTGCCGATGCCGAACGGGATCGCGGCCGTGTCGCCGCCGACCACGCTCACCCATTCGAGCGGGATGCCGAGCGCATCCGCCGCGATCTGCGCGAACGAGGTCTCGTGCCCCTGCCCTTGCGAGCAGGCGCCCGTCGCGACCACCGCGTGGCCGGAGGCGTCGAGCCGCACGGTCGCGCCTTCCGTCGGGCCGATCGCCGTGCCCTCGACGTAGCCCGAGATGCCGATGCCGCGATGGGTGCCGCGCTCACGCAGCGCCGCTTGCTCCTTGCGGAAGGCGTCGTAGTCCACCGCGTCGAGCGCCGCATCGAGCGCCGCGCGGAAGTCGCCGCTGTCGTACACGAGGGGGTTGCCGTCGCGATACGGGATGCCGAGCTCGTAGGGCAGATCCGCTGCGGCGAGATAGTTGCGGCGGCGCAGCTCCGCCGGGTCCATTCGCAGCTTGCGCGCGAGACAGTCGACGATCCGGTCCATGGCGAAGACGGTCTCGGGCCGCCCGGCGCCGCGATAGGGCGCGTTGGCGATCTTGTTGGTGACGACGCCGCGACACTCCACCGCGAGGCTCGCGATCCGATGCGGGCCGAGGAGATGCGCGACCGTGTTGTACGGCAGCACGATGCCCCAGACGTTGTAGGCGCCGAGATCCACCCAGATCCGGTCGCGGACGGCCAGCATCGTGCCGTCACGCTTCGCCGCGATCTCGATCTCGTGGATCTGGCCGCGCGCGTGCGCGGAGCCGATCATGTGCTCGCGCCGCGTCTCCATCCACTTCACCGGGCGGCGGCTCGCGATCGCGGCGGCGGGGATCAGCAGGTCTTCCGGGTAGCCGTTCGCCTTGGTGCCGAAGCCGCCGCCGACGTCCGGCGCGATCACGCGGACCTTGTGCGCGGGGAGCCCGAGCGCGGTCGTCAGCCCCTGCTGGACGAAGTGCACGACCTGCGTGGTGTTCCACGTGGTGAGGCTGCCGTCGCGCGCGTCCCACTGCGCGGCCACGCCCCGGGTCTCGATCGGCATCCCGACGTAGCGCTGGATGTCGAATCGCTCGCTCACGCGCACATCCGCCGCGCGAAGCACCGCGTCGGCGTCGCCGAAGCCCGTGCGGAAGTGGACCGCCACGTTGTCGCCCCACGCGGAATAGAGGACGGGCGCGCCGGGCGCGGCGGCGGCGATCGGATCGGTCAGCACCGGAAGCGGCTCGTACTCGACCTCGACGAGCTCCGCCGCGTCGTCGGCGACGGCGCGGCTCTCCGCGAGCACCATCGCGACGATCTCGCCCGCGTGGCGCACCTCGTCGCGCACCATCGCGAGCTGGACGATCTGCTTCATCGTCACGTCGACGCGCGCCGCCAGGCCCGGCGGAATCGCGCCGAACAACGGCATCGGCTTCATCCAGCGCTCGAGGTCCGCGAAGGTGAAGACGCGCGCGACGCCCGGCACGCGGCGGGCGGCGTCGGCCGCCAGCCGCGTGATGCGCGCGTGCGCGTGCGGGCTGCGCACGAACGCCGCGTGCAGCATGCCCGGCAGGATCAGGTCGTCGACGTAGCGCCCTTCACCGCGCAGATAGCGCGGGTCTTCCTTGCGCAGCACCGAGGCTCCGAAGTACTTGGCTCCCACGTCTCTCCTCGTTCTCGCGGCGTGGTACCGCGGTGGCCGCGGTCAGTGGTCGTGCCGGTGATGCAGGTCTGGATAGTGCGGATGCCGATGGCGCAGCGGCGCGTGGACATGGCGATGCGTGTGCGGATCCGTGACGATCGTGCCCGGCGCATGGCCGTGCTGGTGGTGCTCGTCGTGCCGATGCGCATGCTCGTGCTCGAGCGCCTCGTGCGCGTGCTCGTGCTCGTGATGCTCCGTGAGATGGAGCCAGACGCCGAGCGCCATCAGTGCGGCGCCGAGGGCGAGCTGCCTCGTCAGCGGCTCGCCCAGCGCGATGACGGCGGCCACCGCCCCGATGAACGGCGCCGTCGAAAAGTACGCGCCCGTGCGACCGGTCCCCAAATGTCGAAGCGCGAGGACGAACAGCACGAGGCTCGTCCCGTAGCCGAGCAGACCGACGACGGCGGCGCCGAGCACCGCATCGAGCGGCGGCCACGCGACGCCCCGAGCGAGGGCGATCAGCACGTTCACGGCGCCCGCCACGAGCCCCTTGAACGCGGCGATGTCGAGAGGGTCGGCTCCGGAGACGACGCGCGTGAGGTTGTTGTCGATCGCCCATGCCAGGCACGCCGCCGCCACGAGGACGCCCGACGCGTCGATGGCGGCGCCCGCGGTTCCGCTCCACGCTAGGGCCACGGCACCGGAGGTGATCGCCGACATGCCGACCACGATCCGCGCGTGGAAGTGTTCCCGAAAGACGACCCACGCGATCACGGCCGTAAGCACACCTTCGAGGTTCAGCAGCAGCGCCGCCTGGGAGGCGAGGCCCCGCGCGAGTCCGAACATCAGCAGGACGGGCCCGATGACGCCACCCGTCGCGATCGCGCCGAGTAGCCATGGAAGCTCGGTGAGCGTGACCCGCGCTTCGCGGCGCCGGAAGCCGAGCGTGCGCTGTGCGAGCCGGACGAAGGCGAGCCCGACCCCGGAGCCGAGATAGAGCAGCCCGGCGAGGAGCCAGGGATCGACCGCACCGGCGAGCAGCTTTGCCGCGGGCGCACTGAGCCCGAAGAGCAGCGCGGCGCCGAGCGCGACGACGGGGGCGATCACCATGTCAGCGCCCGCTCAAGAGCACGGTGACGCCGACGGTCAGCAGGAGGTCGGGACTCGCGCGCGTGACGCCGACGGCGGCGGCCGCATCCAGCGTGACGCTCTTCGCCACTTCATAGGTCGTCCCGACACGCACGACCACCCGGTCGTCGGCACGCCGGTGCGTCGCCAGCTCGCTGACGATCTCGGCGACCACCGACCACGTGTCGGTGATCGCCGCGTCCACGGACGCGTTGACGTTCACGACGTCGGCGGTGCGATCGGCCGTCACGAACGTGTAACCGGCGTTCACGGTGAGCGTCGCCGATCCGAAGGTCTTGCTCGCGACGGCCAGCGCCTGCACGTCGACGCCGGGCTCGCCGAGGCCGCGGCTCTCGTCGCCGGTCGGCAGGCGCAACGCCATCGCGCCCATCACGGCGGGAATGTTCGGCGTCTCGTCGACGAAGCGATACTTCAGCTTCGCGTCGCTGTCGCCGATGCCGGCCTGCGACGAAGCGCCCGGAGCATCGAGCACGACGATCGTCGTGCCGATGGTCCCTTCGAGCCGCGGCAGCAGGCCGATGTTCAACGCGAGCCCTGCCGGGGCTCCGAAGGTTCGCACCTCGCGGTCCCGGACGTACTCGAATCCGAGCTCGGCCTCCACCTGACCGGGATCGAGCGTGCCGGTGTCCTCGGTGACCAGCGGCCGCCCCGCCAACGCGGGCGCGACGATCGCGATGACCATCAGGCACACGAGCACGCTGACGCTGTGGCGCGATGTACGAGTGCTCACGCTAGCCTCCCAGGTATGCACGCTTGACGTGCTCGTCGTCCGCGAGCGCGCGCGCCGGTCCTTCCAGCACGATCCGTCCAGTTTCCATCACGTACGCGCGCGACGCGAGCTGCAGCGCCACGTACGCGTTCTGCTCGACCATCAGCACGGTCGTCCCCTCGCGCTGGATGCCGGCGATGATGGCGAACACCGTCTCGACGACCGTGGGCGCGAGCCCGAGCGACGGCTCGTCGAAGAGGATCAGTCGCGGGCGCGCCATCAGCGCGCGGCCGATCGCCAGCATCTGCTGCTCGCCGCCCGACAGCGTGCCCGCGGGCTGGCGGCGGCGCTCCGCGAGAATCGGGAAGTGCGTGAAGACGCGCTCGAGGTCCGCCGCGACGCCCGCCACGTCGCGGCGGACGTACGCGCCCATCGCGAGGTTCTCGTCGACCGTCATGTAGGGGAACACGCGGCGTCCCTCTGGGCAGTGCGCGATGCCACGCTTCAGGATCTCCTGCGGCGCGAGGCCGTGGATGTCGTACCCGTCGAAGCGGATGCGCCCCGCCGCCGCGGGGACGAGGCCGGAGATCGCCTTCAGCGTGGTGCTCTTCCCCGCGCCGTTGGCGCCGATCAGACAGACGAACTCGCCCACGCCTACGGTGAGCGAGACGTCCCTCAGCGCCGTCACGGCGCCGTAGCGCGCGGTCACGCGTTCAAGCGCGAGCATCCGGCCGCCCGGGGCGCCCAGCCGAGGGACTACGTGAGCGGCCAGGGTTGGAGAAGGGCCGCCACTTTCACCGCCGGCGCATCGAGCCCGTCGTGACGATCACCAGCTCCTGGTCATCCGGCTCACGCCGGTAGAAGACTCGCGGGTGTTGCAGGCTCCGCTTGTCCCACTCCTGGATCGACTCTTCGCCGTCCACGACGGCGATCGCACGTCCTCGTCCGGCCTCCTCCTTCATGATCTCCGACTGTAGTTGCGGGACCCGGCGGGTGGCGTAGTCCAGCCATTCTCGCATCATCACCCTGTGATCCTGTGGCGCGACGTCTGCGGCCCGGGTCTTCAGCCCTTCCTCCACCAACGCGTACGTCAAGAGCCCGTGTCCCAGTCGAGTCGCCTCCAGGGCCGCCTGGTATCCCTGAGCCGCCGCCATGACGCACATCCCCTTTTCGTAGGCCAGCTGCGCCAGCCCCCTGGCGTTCATCGGGCCGCGGCGTTTCTCCTCGCCTTCCAGGCCTGGCCCGCGTTGCAGGCATCGATCACTTCCCAGAGACTGATGGTTCTGTCCACGCTTGCCGACGCCAACCAACGCGCCATCGGGCGCGAACGCGATCGACGACACCGGGCCGCGGTGGTCCCGGAGGGTGTCCACCTGCTGGCCGGTGGCTGCGTCCCAGAGCCGCACCGTGTAGTCCTTGCGCGGACCCACGACCGGGTCGTGCTCACTCGCTGTGGCCAGCCACCGCCCGTCGGGACTGAGGGCGAGCAAACCAGGGACTGTCGCGTCGCCGCCCAGCGTTCGGGGCGGCCGACCTGTCGATGTCTCCCAAAGCCTGACCGAGGTATCCCCTCGATGCCCCGAAGACACGAGCCAGCCGCCATCCGGACCGAGGGCGAGCGCTCCAACTTCGCCGGGAGGCTTGAATGCGATAACTTCTTGGCCGTTCGCCACGTCCCACACCGTGACCTTGACGACCCCGTGCCCGAAGGCGAGCCGCTTGCCGTCTGGACCGAAGGCGACCGGATCTTGTCGAGAGATGGGACGCGCGGCGAACCGGAAGGAGTGCGATTCCTGACCGGAGGCTGTCTCCCAGCGGGTCAGTGTGCCGTTGAGTCTCGCGGCCGCCAGCCAACGCCCGTCTGAACTGAAGCCCACTGTCCTGGCCGCGCCGGTCAGGGCGTGGAGCTCGCGCCCCGTCGCGATCTCCCAGAGCTTCACGGCATTGTCGCCCCCGCTCGAAGCCAGCCGGCGCCCGTCGGGGCTGAAGGCGACGGTCCACACCGGTGCGTTGTGCCCCGGCAACGTACTCACCTCACGCCCGGTCGCCACCTCCCACAGCCGCATGGTTCTGTCGTAACCGCCGGAGGCAACCCATCGTCCGTCCGGGCTGATGGCGACGGCCAACACCTGGTTGGTGTGACCGCTCAGGGTGCGCACGTCGCGGCCGGTCTCCACTTCCCAGACCTTGACGATCCTGTCGTGGCTGCCGGACGCCAGCCAGCGGCCGTCGGCGCTGACCGCGACCGCCAGCACAGGGCCTCCGTGACCCCTGAGGGTACGGAGCTCTCGGCCCGTCGCCACTTCCCAGACCTTGACTGTGGAATCCCAGCTTCCAGACGCGAGCCAGCGCCCGTCGGGGCTCGAGGTGAGGGCCAGGATCTTCGCGGAGTGTCCGGTCTGGGGAATGATCTCCGGCAGCAAAGACGCGGACTCGGACGCGCTCTGTGCGGTCGATCTGAGGGCGATGCTGAGAACCCCGAGGAACGACAACGCAGCCAGGACGCCGAGCGCTGAACGTCGAGTCCCGCTCATGCTCGTCCCTTCCCGGCGTGGACCCTACCACGCGCGCCGCCGCATCGCGCGGCGACTACGCTCGCTCTCGTGTCGCGCCCGTCCCGAGGTACGCACGAATGACCTCGGGATCGCGCTGGACCTCGGTGACGCTGCCGTCGGCGATGAGCCGGCCGTAGTTCAGGACGAGCACGCGATCCGAGATGCCCATCACCAGCCGCATGTCGTGCTCGACGAGGAACACCGTGATGCCGTCGTCGCGAACTCGCTGGATCAGCGCCGCCAGCGCCGACTTCTCCGAGATCGTCATCCCGGAGCCCGGCTCGTCGAGCAGCAGGAGGCGCGGCCGCGCCGCCAGCGCGACGGCCAGCTCGAGCAGCCGCTGCTCACCGTACGGCAGCGCGCTCGCGAGTGTCTCGCGCCGGGCGCCGAGGCCGACGAAGCCGATGACGCGCTCGGCCTCGTCGTCGAGCGCGCGCTCCTCGGCACCCACGCGTCCGCGACGGAGCAGCGCGGCGACGAACCCGACGCGCCCGCGCAGATGCAGGCCGGTGAGCACGTTCTCGTGCACGGACAGCCCTGGGAAGAGGCTCGTCTTCTGGAACGTGCGCACGAGGCCGCGCGCGGCGATGCGATGCGGCCGCCATCCGGTGATCGTCGTGCCGTCGTGCATCACGCCGCCGGCGGTCGGCCGCTGGAATCCCGTGATGACGTTGAAGGCCGTCGTCTTGCCGGCTCCGTTGGGCCCGATAAGGCTCGTGACCGTGCCGGCGGCGACGCCGAAGCTGACGCCGCCGACCGCGGTGACACCGCCGAAGCGCACCGCGAGATCGCGGACCTCGAGGATCATCGCCGGCGCTGCACCGCGGGAACGATGCCCTGCGGCAGGAAGAAGAGCACGATCACGAGCAGCACGCCGTACAGCAGCATCTGCCATTGCCACGACGTGGCCGCGCGCAGGACTTCCGGCAGCGCGGTGAAGAGCACGGCGCCGAGGACGGGCCCGGCCAGCGTCCCCTTGCCGCCGGCGACGACCATGATGACCATCGTCACGGTGTACGTGAAGAGGAACACCTCGGGGCTCACGAAGCGCGTGTAGTGCGCGTAGAGCCCGCCGCCGAGGCCCGCCATCGCCGCGCTGACCACCGTCGCCAGCACGAGGTAGTGCGTGACGTTGATCCCGACGGACTCCGCCAGCGTCTCGTTCTCGCGCAGCGCGACGAGCGCGCGGCCCACGCGCGAGCGCACGAGGCCGAGGCACACGAGATAGCAGAGCGCGACCGCGGCGACCACGACGTAGTAGTAGGCGCTTTTCGTGCGGAGCGACACCTCCCCCAGCCAGGGCAGCGCGAGCTCGAGCGGCGGCACGCCGGGCAGTCCGAGCGGGCCATTGGTCAGCTCCATCCAGTTCACGCTCACCAGCGACACCACGCCGGCAAAGCTGATCGTCAGGAGCACGAAGTACGCGCCGCGGATCTTCAGCGCGAGCCGGCCGATCACCCAGCCCGCGAGCGCGGGCAGCGCGATGGCGACGACGAGTCCGATCCACGGCGACCACTCGAGCTTCACCGTCAGGAGCCCGGACGCGTACGCGCCGATGCCGAAGAATGCCGCGTGCCCGAGCGAGAGCTGTCCCGTGTAGCCGAGCAGCAGATTCAAGCTGAGCGCGAGCACCGCGAAGATGCCCGCCATGATCAGCGTGTGGAGGTGGTACGGGTTCCAGACCCAGGCGGGCGCGGTGGCAGCGGCCACCAGCGACGCGGCGACGACGATCCTCGAGCCCGAGCGGCGCACGGGTTACCCCACGCGCTCGGCCCGCGCGAACAGCCCGGCCGGACGCAGGAGCAGCACGACCACGATGATGATGAAGCCGACCGCGTCGCGATAGCCGGAGGAGATGTAGCCCGCGCCCAGCTCCTCGGCGATACCGAGCACGAGGCCGCCCAGCGCGGCGCCCGCGAAGTTGCCGAGGCCGCCGAGGATCACGACGGAGAAGGCCTTGAGCGACGCGAGGTCGCCCATCGACGGATACAGGAGGAACACCGGGCCGAGCAGCGCGCCGGCCGCCGCCGCGAGCCCGGCGCCGAACGCGAACGTGATCGTGTGGATCCGATCGATGCTGACGCCCATCAGCGCCGCGGTCTCCCGGTCCTGGAACGTCGCGCGCATCGCGCGCCCGAGCTTCGTCTTCGCGAGCACGAGGTGCGCGCCGAGGATCAGGAGGCCCGAGACGACGAAGACGAAGAGCCGCAGCGGCGCGACGGAGACGGGACCGGCGGTCAGCGGCTGCGTCGGCAGCGGCGTCGGAATGTTCTTCGCGACGCCGCCCCACCCGAGCAGCTCGGCGTTCTGCATCGCGATCCACACGCCGATCATCACGAGCATGACGGTGTCGATCGAGGCGCCGCGGAGCGGCCGGAGGAGCACGCGATCGCAGAGGGCGCCGGCGGCGGCGCCCACCACGATCGCGATCGGAATGGCGAGGAAGAAGTTGACGGAGCCGAGGACCAGCGCCGCGAACGTCGCGTACGCGCCCAGCGTGTAGAACTCGCCGTGCGCGAAGTTCACGACGTTCATCAGCCCGAACACGAGCGTCAGCCCGATGCCGAGCAGGCTGTACGTCGCCCCCAGCAAGAGCCCGTTCAGCAGGTGCTGGAGCAGCTGGTCCAGAGCGCTCTACTTCTTCGCGAACGCCGGCAGCGCGATCTTCCCGTCCTTGATCTGGACGAGGAAGATGCTCGGCTTGCTCTGCCCGCTCTCCTTGCCCGCGGGCCCGTCCTTCTCGAACTTGATCGGGCCGTTGAGGCCCATGAGCTGAACCTTCCACAGCGCGTCGCGCACGGCCTTCGGGTCCGGCTTGCCGGCGGTCTTCAGCGCCTCGACGGCCGTGAGCACGCCGTCGTGGCCGCGGAAGCCTTCGGTCAGGCCGTCGAACGGATGGCCGCGCTTGTTCCACTCGTCGACGAACGCCTTCGCGAGCTTGCCGTCCGGCATCGCCTCGGGAAACCACGGCAGGAAGAAGAGGATGTGATACGTGCCCTCGGCGGCCGGGCCCGCCTGCTTGATGAGCTGGCTCGGCGCCGAGCTGCCGCCCGTCGTCACGATCTTGCGCGTGAGGCGCTGCTCCTGCGCCTGACGCAGCACGAGCGTGATCTGCTCGACGGCCGTGGTGATGAAGAGCGTGTCGGCGTTGCCCGCCTTCACCTTCGTGATCTGCGCGTTCATGTCGGTCGCGGCCTGCTCCATGAACTCCGCGAGCCCCACGTTCGCGCCGGACTTCTTCAGGATGTCGCCGAACGCGCCGACGGCGCCGCGGCCCCAGTCGGTGTTCACGGCGAGGAAGTCGGCCTTCTTCACGCCGAGGTCCTTGAGGTACCGCTCGAGCCCGAGCGCTTCCATCTCGCTCGGCGGGCTGATGCGGAAGACCCACGGGTTGCCGCGCTTCGTGATCGACGCGGCGCTCGAGGTCTCGACGACCATCGGCACGCCGTACTCCTCGAGCTTCGGCATCGCGGCCAGCGTCATCGAGCTGCCCCACGCGCCGACGATGACGGGCACCTTGTCCTTGACGATCAGCTTCTCGGCGGCCGTCGCCGCTTCCTTCGGATCGGACTTGTTGTCCTCGATGAGCAGCTGGACCTGCCGGCCGAGCACGCCACCGCGGCCGTTGATCCAGTCGCGCGCGATCTCCGCGCCCATCCGGATGTAGTTGCCCGACGCCGCGACGGAGCCGGAGAGCGGCTGGATGACGCCGATCTTGATCGGGTCCTGCTGCGCGAACGCGCCGGGGATGATCAGCGCGAGTCCGACCATGACGACCAGGGACAGCGCGACGGCTGCTCGCCTCATGACGTTCTCCTCCCTGCTGAGCTGCGCGGGTACTCTACAACATGAAGCGGATGTCGGAGCCGAGGCTCGGATAGGCGAAGAGGACCTCCTTCAAGTCGTCCGCGCGAAGCCGCAAGCGGACGGCGATCGCGAAGAGGTTGATCACCTCCGCCGCGTTCGGACCCAGCAGGTGCGCGCCGAGCACGCGGCCCGTTCCCTCCTCGATCAGCACCTTGAAGCCTGACGCGGTCTCCTCCACCCGACGGGTGTGGAACCATCCCGACGTCTCCTGCCCGTTCGTGCGAAACTTCAATCCCGCCTTGCGCGCGTCCGCCTCGAGGAGGCCCACCGACGCGATCGGAGGAATCGAGAACGCGGCGGACGCAAAGCCGTCGTAATTCACCGTCCGCTTGTTCCCGTCGAGAAGGTTGGTCGTGAGCACGAGCGCGTCGTGATCGGCCTTCGGCGTGAGCTTCGGCCCCTTCGCCGCGGCGTCGCCGCCCGCGTAGACGGCGGGGTTCGACACGCTCTGGAGATGGTCGTTCACCGTCACGCCGCTCTTCTCGCGCGTGACGCCGGCGGCCGCGAGGTCGAGGTCGTCGATCTCCGGGACGCGGCCCGCGGCGTGCACGGCCAGGTCCGCTTCGAAGCGTCGCTCGGCGTCGCGCTCGACGCGAATCCCCACCTCGCGCGTGCGCCGGACGAGGAGATCGACCAGATCGGGATCGAAGCCGCCGAGCGGACGCGCGCCGCGATGCACGATCGTCACCTCCGCTCGCGCGCGTGCGGCCACGTGCGCGAACTCGAACGCGATGTAGCCGCCCCCGACGAAGACGATGCGGCGTGGCACCAGGTCGAGATTCAGGAAGGCTTCGCTCGTGGCGAGACGATCGGCGCCGGGAAAGCGCAGCGGCGCGGGCATCGCGCCCGCCGCGATGAGCACGCGCCGGCCCGTGAGCCGATCGTCGCCGACCGCGACGGTCGTCGGACCGACGAAGCGGGCGCGGCCGTGAAACTGCTCGATGCCCATCTTCGCCCACGACTCCTCGGTACGCGTCGGCGTGGGGTCCACCAGCGAGCGCTTGAAGCGCATCAGCGGCAGCCGGTCGAGCGTCAGCGTCGCCGCGGGCACGCCCTTGTCCGCCATGTCGCGCGCGGCGGCGACCGCTTCGGCGGCGCCCACGAGGATCTTCTTCGGCACGCAGCCCCGAAGCGCGCACGTGCCGCCGAAGGACCGCGAGTCCACGACGGCGACCGTCCAGCCGGCCTCGCGGCACCGCGACGCGACGGCCGATGTCACACCGGTTCCGACGACGACAAGGTCGAACCGTCGTTCCATCTCAGCCCTCCCAACGCCATAAGGTAGACTGCCACCGAATGGTCGAGGTGCGAACGATCGGCGGGGCCGATACCTTGAGCGCGACGCTACGGGACGCCCGGGCCGTCGAGCTCGAGCTTCTTGCGGGCTTGACGGACGCCGAGATGCTCGGGCCGCGCGGCCACTTCATCGAGCCCCCGCTCTGGGAGATGGGCCACGTCGGCTGGTTCCAGGAGTCCTGGATCCTCCGCCACCTCGACGGCGCCGGCTCGCTCCTGCCGGGCTCCGACGGGATCTACGACGCCTTTCACGTCTCGTACACGCGGCGGTGGGATCACGCGTACCCGTCTCGCGAGGCGACGCTCGCGTACATCACGGACGTGCTCCGTCGCAGCGTCGCGCGGCTCGACGGCCGAGAGCCGACCGCCGCCGAGACGTACTTCTACACGCTGGTCGCGCAGCACGAGGACATGCACGCGGAGAACCTCACGCTGATCCTCCAGACCCACGGCTACCAGCGTCCGAAGCTGAGTCGCTATGATCCCACGTGGGCGTCACCGGAAGTCGACACCGCGTACCGGCCGCGCGACGTGGGCGTCCCGGGCGGTCCGTTCTGCGTCGGCGCGGCACGCGACGAGCCGTTCGTGTTCGACAACGAGAAGTGGGCGCATCCCGTCGAGGTCGAGCCCTTCCGCATCGCGTCGACACCCGTCACGAACGCGGAGTTCCAGGCGTTCGTCGACGACGGCGGCTATCGACGCCGTCCGTGCTGGAGCCGGCGTGGCTGGGACTGGCGCCGCCGTGACGGCGCGGAGCATCCGCTGTTCTGGGCGCGCGACAGTGACGGACGCTGGCGCGAGCGCCGCTTCGACGCGCTCGTGCCGCTCGAGGCGTGGCATCCGGTCGTGCACGTCAACTGGTACGAGGCGGAAGCCTTCTGTCGCTGGGCGGGGCGTCGTCTGCCGACCGAAGCCGAGTGGGAGATGGCGGCCACGCTCGATCCGGTGACGGGCGAGAAGCGGCGCTTCCCGTGGGGCGACGAGGCGCCGGCGCCCGATCGCGCGAGCCTCGACTATCGTGCGGGCGGCACGATCGACGTTCGCGCGCTGCCCTGCGGCGACAGCCCCGTCGGCTGCCGGCAGATGATCGGCAACGTGTGGGAGTGGGTCGAGGACACCTTCGAGCCCTATCCCGGCTTCGTGTGCGATCCGTACGCGGAGTACTCGGCACCGTATTTCGGCGAGAAGAAGGTGCTTCGTGGCGGCGGCTGGACGACACGGTCGCGCCTCATTCGCGCGACATGGCGAAACTTCTACAAGCGTCAGCGGCGCAATGTCCTCGCCGGATTCCGTACCGTCGCCCGCTGACGTCGCCGCGCGCTGTCGGTTCGAGGTGCGCACCGACGACGCGGCGTTCCTCGCGATGCTGGCCGAGGACGTCCGCCGCGGCTTCGCCCGCCGCCCGTGGTCGCTGCCGCCGAAGTACTTCTACGACGACGCGGGCGCCGGGCTCTTCGATCGCATCACCGAGCTCCCCGAGTACTACCTGACGCGCGTCGAGGAGTCGCTGCTGCCGGCGGTGGCGAGGGCCATCGCGCGCGACCAGAGGCCCACCGACATCGTCGAGCTGGGACCCGGCTCGTGCCGCAAGGCCCGCACGCTGATCGACGCCATCGCAACGGCGGCGCGATACGTCGCGGTCGACTTCGGGCGCGACGGTCTCGCCCGCGCCGTGACGTCGCTCGCGCGCGATTATCCGCGGCTGCACGTCCACGCCGTCGTCGGCGATTTCGCCACCGACCTCGTCCACGTGCCGCCGCCCGCGGGTCGGCGTCTCGCGCTCTTCCTCGGCAGCACCATCGGCAACTTCGACCCCGAGGGAAGCCGCCGGCTGCTCGCGGGCATCCGCGCAACGCTCGGCGCCAATGGCTCCCTGCTCGTCGGCGTCGACCTCGTCAAGGACCGCGCGGTCCTCGAGGCCGCGTACGACGACGCGGCGGGCGTCACACGCGAGTTCAATCGCAACGTCCTGCGCGTCATCAACCGCGCGCTCGGCGCGGACTTCGTGCCCGAGGCCTTCCGTCACGTGGCGCGCTACGAGGAAGCAACCCGCCGCATCGAGATGCACCTCGTCGCCGAGACGGCGCAGCGCGTGCGTCTGCCCGGCGTCGACATGGTCCTCGACATCGAGCCGGGCGACGACATCTGGACGGAGAGCTCGTACAAGTTCACGCGGGCCTCCACCGAGGCGATGCTGCGCGACGCCGGGCTCACGCTGGAGGCGTGGTACACCGACGACGCGCAGCGCTTCGGGCTCGCGCTCGCGCGCCCGGCCTCGTGACGTTCGCGGCGCCTACGCCACGGACGCTCTACATCCACGACGACCTCTCCGACATCGTCGGCGCGTGCGGCAACGCCTCGTCCGCCGCGCGTCTCGGACGCGCGCTGCTCGCGCGCCTGAGCGCGGAGCCGTCCCGCATCGTGCTCCGCACCGTGGCGCAGGAGATCGACGCGCTGATCGCGCGCGGCGGTCACGCGCCGTTCGCGGTGGCGGTGGGCATCGGCGGCGCCGGCGCGCGCGGCGCCGCGCAGATCCACGAGCGAACGGGCTGGTTCCCCGCGATCCAGCGCGTCGACCTGTGGCGCGAGGAACAGGACGACGGCAAGTACGTCCTCCAGGGCGCGGACACGCTGTCCGGGCGTCTGGGTGCTCTCGCCGGCGTCACCGCGCTCGCGATCGTCGACGACACCATCTTCTCCGGCTTCACGATCCGCGCGGTGCTCGACGCGTTGCCGTCGCGGCTGCGCCCGCGTACGCGCGTCTTCGCTCTCCGCGCCGTCGCCGAGTCCCTCGAGGCCGTCGCGACCCTCGTTCCGGTCACGGCGGGCATCGCTGCCCTGGGCCGCATGCTGACCGACGTGAGCATCATCAAGGCAAGCGGGCTCGTCCGCCGCGGCGCGATCCGCCGCGCCGGCCGCCCTCCTCTGGCGTTCTTCGAGCGCGCGGAGTGGATGGCCGCGTGGTTCCCTGCCGATCACGCCGAGGTGACGGCGCTCTGCCGCGACCTGTGCGCCGCTCTCGAGACGGAGACCTGACGAGGGTCATCACGTTCCGAGCGGCGGCTTTGCCGCCGCAGTCGATCCTGGGGGGAGTCTCGAGGGGGGCCGTCAAGGCCCCCCTCGAAGAGGTCGCGGGATCACCAGGCGGTCGAGCCCCTCGAACGCGGCGTGGATCGCGAGCGCCAGGACCGCCGAGGGAATCGCGCCTCGCAGGATCGTGGCGACGTCGTTCAGCGCGAGACCGGTCACGATGAGCGTGCCGTAGCCGCCACCGCCGATGAAGGCCGCCAGCGTCGCGGTTCCGACGGTGAGCACCGCGGACGTCTTGATGCCGGCCATGATCGTGACCGACGCGAGCGGCAGCTCGATCCACGCCAGCCGCCGCCATCCCGTGAGGCCGAGCACCGTCGTCATCTCGACCAGCCTCGGATCGAGGCTCGCGAGGCCCGCGTGCGTGTTGCGCACGATCGGCAAGAGCGCGTAGAGGCAGAGCGCGACGAGCGCCGGCACCGTGCCGATGCCGAAGAGCGGGATCATGAACGCGAGCAGCGCCAGCGCGGGAATCGTCTGCAGCACGCCGACGCCCATGAGCTCGACCTGCGCGAGCCGCGGACGGCGGGCGGCGAGAATGCCCAGCGGAACGCCGAGCAACATCGCGACGGCGACCGCGATGACAACGAGCTCAAGGTGCTCGACCGTCAGCGTCACGAGTTCACGACCCGGCGTCAGCAATTCGCGCCCCGACCGCGCCGCGCGTGGTGCGCGGGCGGTGTCGCCGAGAAACGTCGCCGCCACGTCGGCGAACGGACGCCGGTCGAGGTCGGCGAGCGCGTTCAGACGCGTCATCGTCGCCGTGTCGATCCGGCCGACGAGCCGTCCTTGAAGCTCCGCCCACGTCCGCGGGAAGCGCTCCGCCACAGCGCGGCGCGCGAGCAGCACCGCCGCGTACGGCGGGAAGAAGCGCCGATCGTCGTCGAGCAGTACGAGGTCGAGGCGCGCGAGCTGGCCGTCCGTCGAGAACACGTCGATGACGTCGACGCGGCCGTTCGCCAGCGCCGGATACGTCAGTGCGTGCTCCATGATCCGCACGTCGGCGAACGCGAGCCCGTAGTGCGCCTTCAGGCCCGGCCAGCCGTCCGGACGCTCGAGGAACCCGGGATCGAACGCCGCTCGCAGCGTCGGATGCTTCGCGAGATCGCTGATCGAGCGCAGCTGCAGGCGTTGCGCCGCGTCCCGGCGCACGGCCAGCGCGTACGTGTTCTCGAAGCCGAGCGGCCCGCTGAGCGTGAGGCCGAGCGGCGCGAGCGCGGCGCGCAGCGGCTCGACCGACGTCACCGCCGGAGTCTTCAGGATCGCCTGGGCGATCGTGCCGGTGTATTCCGCGTAGACGTCGATGTCGCCGCTCGCGATCGCGCCGTAGACGATGCCGGTGCCGCCGAGGCCGAAGCGGCGCTCCGGGCGCGCCTCGCCGGCGCCGTCGATGATCTGCGCGACGATCTCTCCGAGGATGTAGCTCTCGGTGAACGATTTCGACCCGACGCGGATCGCGGACGGCTGGGACGGGGCCGGGGACGGCCAGAGAGCCGTTGCGCACAGCGCGACGAGCACGAGCGTCGCCTTCATCCTCACAGCTCTCGCGTCATCTCGGGCGGCGGCGCCTGCGCCCGGAGGAATTCGGCGACGAACGGGCTCGCGGGCCGGCGCGCGAGGTCGGCGAACGTGCCGTGCTGGACGACGCGACCGTGGTTCAGGAGCGCGATGCCGGCGCCGAAGACGAAGGCCTCGCGCACGTCGTGCGTGACGAGCACGACCGTCTTGCGGAGCTCGCCGAAGATCCGCACGAGCTGGGTCTGGAGCTCCGCGCGCGTGATGGGATCGAGCGCGCCGAGCGGCTCGTCGAGCAGGAGGATCGGCGGATCGAGCATGAGCGCGCGCATGAGGCCGACACGCTGCCGCTGGCCGCCGCTGAGCTCGGCGGGATAGCGGTCGAGCAGCTCGCCGTCGAGACCGGCCAGCTCCGCGAGCGCGCGCAGGCGCGTGCGCTGTCGCGCGTCCTCCCACCCCTCGGCGCGCGCGGCGAGCGCGACGTTCCGCGCGACCGTCAGGTGCGGGTAGAGCGCGCCCTCCTGGACCACGTAGCCGATGCTGCGTGAGGGCCGCTCCGTGTCCGCGTCGACCTTCACCTCACCCGCGTCCGGCTGAAGGAGCCCGAGGATCAGGCGCAGGATCGTCGACTTGCCCGAGCCGCTGGAGCCGAGCAGGACGTGCGTGGTGCCGGCCGCGATAAGGAGCGACACGTCGTCCACCACGACCTGCCCGCCGAGCCGCTTGGTCACGCGCTGGAGCGAGATCACCGCGAGATCGTGCCACAATGCGGGGGCCATGACCGCCACCGCGTGGAACCGCTATGCCGCCGCGCTTCCGTCCATCGCCGACGCCGTCGGCCGCACGCCGCTCGTGAAGCTCAACCGCATCACGCGCGACGTGACGCCCGCCATCTACGTGAAGGTCGAGTGGTACGGCGCGACGGGCAGCCTCAAAGACCGCATCTATCTCCACATGTTCACCAGGGCTGAGCAGCGCGGCGACTTGAAGCCGGGGATGCGCGTGCTGGAATGCTCCACCGGCAACGCGGGCATCGCGTGCGCGTGGGTCTCGGCGGTGAAGGGCTACCCCTGCACGATCGTGATGCCGGAAGGCATGAGCGACGAGCGCAAGAAGATCATGCGCGCGTACGGCGCCGAGCTGGTGTTCACGCCGGGCGGTGAGAGCGACGTCGACCTGTCGCTGCAGAAGCTCGAGCGGATTCGTGCCGCGGCACCGGATCAATACTGGGTGCCCGGGCAGTTCGACAACCCGGACAACGTCGAGACCCACATGCTCACGACGGGGCCGGAGATCTGGGAGCAGAGCGGAGGCAAGATCGACGCGTTCGTCGATTCGCAGGGCTCCGGCGGGCTCCTCACCGGCGTCGGCCGCTACTTGCGCCGGCAGGATCCGCGCGTGCGCCTCTACGCCGTCGAGCCCGCGGAGTGCGCGCTGCTCTCGCGCCGCGCGTGGGGCCATCACGGCATCGAAGGGATCGGCGACGGGTTCGTCCCGCGCAACCTCGACGTCTCGATCCTCACCGGCATCATCACGACCACCACGGAGGAGAGCGTCGACGTGGCGCGGCGGCTCGCGCGCGAGGAAGGCATCTTCTGCGGGATCTCCAGCGGCTGCAACGTCGCCGCGGCGCTGAAGCTCGCGCGCCGGCATCCCGACCTCCGCACGATCGTCACGCCGATCAACGACACCGGCCAGCGGTACTTCACCACCCCGCTCTGCGGCGAGGCGAAGCACGTCGAGATCCCCGAGCGCGACCATCCGCTCGACGCGCACACGATCGAGCAGCTCGACCGCTACCAGGCGAAGTGGGAGATCGTCGGGTGACGATCGCCCCGAAGGAGTTCGACTTCCAGGTCGCGCGCCTCCGGCTCGAGCGCAAGGCCAAGTCCGCGAGCGAGAAGCTCACCACGCTCGAGGCCGCGGCGGCGCGTGTCAACGACGGCGATCACGTCGCGATCGGCGGCTGTCTCTATTCGCGGACACCCCTCGCCTTGATCTGGGCGTTGCTGCGTCGCAGGCCGCGCGGCTTGACCCTCTCGCGCAACCTCATGTCGTACGAAGGCGAGTGGGCCGTGGTCGCCGGCGCGGCGGACAAGCTCGTCACGTCGTGGATGGGGATCGGGCTGCCGTGGGGTCTCTCGCGCATCCAGCGCGAGTACGTCGAGTCGGGCCGCCTCGAGTTCGAGGAGTGGAGTCACCTCGCGCTCGGGCTCCGCTATCGCGCGGCCGCGATGGGAGTTCCGTTCCTGCCGTCGCTGACGATGCTCGGCTCGAGCCTGATGGACGTCGGGGGCTCGAAGACCGTCGAATGCCCCTACACCGGCGAGACGCTGCACGCGGTGCCCGCGCTGTTTCCGGACGTCGCGCTGCTCCACGTCCACCGCGCCGATCGCTTCGGCAACGGACAGATCGACGGCTACCCGCACATGGACGCCGACCTCGCGCGCGCCGCCACCACCGTGCTGATGACCGCCGAGGAGATCGTCTCCGACGACGAGATCCGCCGGCACCCGGACCGTACGGTGATTCCCGGCTTCGCGGTCGATGCGCTCGTCCACGTCCCCTACGGTTCCTATCCTCACGAGTGCTACGGCCGCTACGACGCCGAGCCCGCGCACTTCACGGTCTACGTCGACGGGATCAAGGAGCGCGGCGCCGCGGGCGTCACGGATTATCTCGAACGCTACGTCTACGCGCCGCGGACGCACGCCGACTACCTGGCGCTGTTCGACGAGGCCGCACGGCGCGACGCCGCGGCCCGCGCGCGGATGCTGACGACATGACGTGCACGGCGAACGAGCTGCTCGCGGTGATGGGCGCCCGGGCGCTGCGCGACGGCATCACGGTGTTCGCGGGCGTGGGCGCTCCGCTGATGGCGACGGCGCTCGCGCAGCGCACCCACGCGCCGACGCTCACGATGATGATGGAAGGCGGGATCCTCGGGCCCTCGTTCAAGCCGGGCGACCTGCCGATCTCGACCAACGAGATGCGCGCGGCGTATCACGCGCAGATGCTCCCCGGGATCAGCGACGCGTTCCTCCTCGCGCAGCGCGGCTTCCTCGACGTCGGCTTCATCGGCGGCGCGCAGATCGATCAATACGGGAACGTGAACACGAGCGTGATCGGCGGCTACGACCGCCCGAAGGTGCGGCTGCCCGGCAGCGGCGGCGCGAACGACATCATCTCGCTCTGCCGCGAGGTCATGATCCTCACGGTCCACGAGAAGCGGCGCTTCAGCGAGCGTGTCGAGTTCGTGACGAGCCCGGGCTACCTCTCCGGCGGCGACAGCCGGCGCAAGAGCGGCCTGCTCTTCGGCGGCGTCTCCCGCATCGTCACCACGCTCGGCGTCTTCGACTTCGAGCCCGAGAGCCGCCGCATGCGCCTGACCGCGCTGCATCCGGGCATCGCCGTCGCCGACGTCCAGGCGAACACGGGCTTCGAGGTGCTCGTCAGCGCCGATCTCGCGACGACCGAACCTCCGACCGACAAGGAGCTCGACATCCTCCGCATGCTCGATCCCAAGCGGCAGTTCATCGGATGACGGACTTCGGCCTCGCGATCCGCAACTTCGTCGGCCCGGGCGAGGTCCCGGACGTCCAGGCGATCTACGCGTACGCCGCGCGCGCCGAGGCGCTCGGCTTCGAGTCGCTCTGGGCGTGGGACCACGTGCTCCTCGGCGTCGAGCCGTCGTTCCCCATCCTCGACTCGATCACCACGCTCGGCGCCGTGGCCGCGCGGACGACGCGCATCAAGCTCGGCACCGGCGTGCTCGTCCTTCCGCTCCGCAATCCCGTCGTCGCCGCGAAGGCGCTCGGCAGCCTCGACGTGATCTCGAACGGCCGGCTCGTGCTCGGCGTCGCGGCCGGCTGGTACGCGCGCGAGTTCGACGCCGTCGGCGTGCCCTTCAAGCAGCGCGGCCGGCTCTTCGAGCGCAACCTCGACATCCTGATGCGGCTGTGGACGCAGGAGCGCGTGACGCTGAAAGCGGACGAATTCAACCTGCGCGAGGCGGTGCTGGTCCCGCGCACCGCGCAGAAGCCGCGGCCGCCGATCCTCGTGGGCGGCTACGTCGACGCGGTGCTCAAGCGCGCGGGCACGGTCGGCGACGGCTGGCTCACGTACTTCTACACGCCGGAGAGCTTCACGAAGAGCTGGAACAAGGTCCTCGCGTTCGCGCGCGAGGCCGGCCGCGACCCGAAGATTCTCAGATCTACGAATCAGCTCGCGATCTACGTGGGCCGGGATCGGGAGCAGACGACGGCCGACGTGCGGCACTGGCTGTCCACGGAATGGGACGTCGCCGCCTGGAGTGAATCGACGATCGAGCACGCGATCCATGGCTCGCCCGAGCAGTGCGTGGAGCAGTTGCGGGCCCACGTGAAGACCGGTGTCGATCGCATCATTCTCATTCCGTATAAATATCAGGCCGACCAGGTGGAGCGAATCGCGAAAGAGATCTTGCCGCGGCTCTGACCTCGTGCTGTGATTGCGGCGCGCACCTCCTTCGCGCGCCTGCCTGAGAGAACGCTCAGGGCGTTTTCACGACACGAGGGGCTCCCGCATGGTTCGTTTCCCCGTTCGCGTGACGTTCGCGGTGGTGTCTCTGCTCGTCCTGATCGGCGCCGGTTCCGCCCAGGCCTTCAATCCGCAGCCGGACCCGCCGGGCTTCGGCATGTTCGGGATCACCGAAGTCCAGCGGGCGCACCCGCACGTCGCGCTGCCCGCGGTCCAGAAGATGCGCGGCGGACTTCCGCCCGGACCGTGCCGTGTGGAGATGCGCTTCGTCGACGAGGCCGGGATGATGGTCGCCACCGAGATACACACGATCATGCCGGGACAGACGACGACCATGATCTTCACGCCGGACCGGACGCCGCCGCCACTTCCCGATGGTCAGGGGACCACCCTCGCCCTCGTGCCCGCCGTCCGTCACCAGCTGCGCGGCGTCGTCACGCCACTCGATCGCGCGCTGCCGCCGGGTCCGTGCAAGGGCCCCGTCGCGACCGTGCAGGTCGACAACCAGCAGGGCGGCGCACCGGCGCTGACGATGAGCCCGCGAGATCCCGCGAGCATCGACGGCGACGGGCGGACGATGGTCTGGCACCTCTTCGGTCCGCTCGCCATCGGCTTCGGCCACACCGCGCGCTTCAACGCGGTGAACGTCGGCACCGGCGTCTGCCAGCTCAACTGGGCCTTCGTCGACGAGGCCGGCGCGCGCACGGAAGGGACGGCGATGATACGCGCGGGCGAGGCGGTCCACGCCGACTTCGCGCACACCGACGTCGGCCGCGGTGTCGCACTGATCCGCGCCGAGGCGACCACGTCCGGCAAGTCGTGCCCGTCGAACGCGACGATCGGCACGCTGGAAGGCTTCGACAGCGCGCTCGGTCACAGTCACTCGATCGTGCCGGCGCAGCTCATCGTTCCCGCCGTGCAGTAGCCGCGAGTGGTGGTCATGGCGTATCGTTAGGCAGCGCAAGGAGGCCGACGACGCCATGACCACGTACATCGACATCAACTGCGACATGGGCGAGAGCTACGGCCGCTGGACGCTCGGCGCCGACGAAGAGGTCATGCCGCACATCACCTCGGCGAACATCGCCTGCGGCTTTCACGGCGGCGACCCGCACGTGATCCGCAAGACCGTCGAGCTGGCGGTCCAGCACGGCGTGGCGGTGGGCGCGCACCCCGGGCTGCCGGACCTGATGGGCTTCGGGCGCCGGCGGATGGAGATCTCGCCGCAGGAGCTGAAGGACATCCACCGCTATCAGGTCGGCGCGCTGAGCGCGTTCGCGCAGGCGGCGGGCACGAAGCTCCAGCACGTGAAGGCCCACGGCATCCAGTACTTCATGTTCGAGGAGAACCTGCCGCTCGGCCGCGCGTCCGGCGAGCAGATCGTCGAGCTCGATCCGAACCTGATCCTGATGACGATGGCGATGACGAAATACGACACCGAGGTGCGGAAGGTGCCGAAGCTGCGCGTCGCCGCCGAGGGCTTCGCCGACCGCGTCTACGCGGACGACGGCCAGCTCGTCTCGCGCAAGCTCGGCAAGGACGCGCTCGTGAGCGATCCCGCGAAGGCCGCCGACCAGGCCGTCCGCATGGTGATGGAAGGCAAGGTCAAGACGATCAGCGGCAAGGTCATCGACGCGAAGATCCAGACCATCTGCATCCACGGCGATTCGTCGGGCGCGGAAAAGATCGTGGCCGCGGTGCGCGACGGCCTCGTGAAGGCCGGCGCGACGGTCAAGCCGCTCAGAGACTGGCTGTAGTCGGGACTTCGAGGAACGCGTCCGGCGGCACGCTGATCGTGGCCGCGTCGCCGGGCTGGAAGAGGGCCGGGCCCGAGACGGTCGCGAGCAAGCGGCCGCCGCCGTCGAGGTCGAGCCGCAGCTCGGAGTGATCGCCGAGAAACATCACGCTCGCGATCCGGGCGCGCAGCACGTTCGCCGCGCCGCCGGCGCCGCCGCCCACGGCCACGCGCTCGGGCCGGACGACGAGCCGGACGGTGGCGCCCGCCGAGAGCACGCGTGGCAGGTGCACCTCCACGCGCTGGCCACCCGCGAGCACGACCGTCCGTGCGTCGACGACACGCCCCTCCAGCACCGTGGACGCGCCGATGAAATCGGCGACGAAGCGCGTCGCCGGCTGCTCGTAGACCTCGCGCGGCGAGCCCAGCTGCTCGATCCGCCCGGCGTTCATCACGGCGACCCGATCCGAGAGCCCCAGCGCCTCGTGCTGGTCGTGGGTCACGAACACCGTCGTGATGCCGACCTCGCGCTGGATGTCCTTCAGCTCGGCGCGCATCTCCTCGCGCAGCTTCCGGTCGAGCGCGGCCAGTGGCTCGTCGAGCAACAGGACCCGCGGCCGGATCACGAGCGCGCGCGCGAGGGCCACGCGCTGCTGCATCCCGCCGGAGAGCTGGGAGGGGCGCAGCGGCCCGGCCTCGGGGAGCCGCACGAGCGTGAGCGCTTCCCTCACCCGCGCGGCGACGTCGGCGCGCGGCACGCCGCGCTCGCGGAGCCCGAACGCCACGTTGTCCGCCACGCTCATGTGCGGGAACAGCGCGTATGACTGAAAGACGACCCCGAGCCCGCGGCGCCACGCGGGCTGCCGCGTGACGTCGTCGCCGTCGAGGAGCACGCGTCCCTCCTCCGGCTCCACGAACCCCGCGATGACGTTCAGCGTGGTCGTCTTGCCGCAGCCCGACGGACCGAGCAGCGACAGCATCTCGCCCTCGTAGACCGCGAGGTCGACCGCGTCGAGCGCCTGGACGGCGCCGTAGCGCTTGCTCACGCCTTCCAGCGCGACCACCGTCGTGTTCATCGATGGGTGTCGATCTGGAAGACGCGCGAGAGATGCAGGAGCCGGTCGGCCGCGAAGACCACGACGAACGTCGCGCCGATGAAGAGCGTGGACACCGCGGCCATCGTCGGGTCGGTGTAGTTCACGACGTACGTGAACATCGCCACCGGCAGGATCTCGGTCACCCGCGTGGACACGAACAGCGAGACCACGAACTCGTTGACCGAGACGATGATCGCGAAGAGCAGCGCGGCGAAGAGCCCCGGCCGGAGCAACGGCAGTGTGACCATGCGGAACACGCGCCAGGGCCGGGCGCCCAGGCTGGCCGCGGCGCGCTCGAGCATCGGGTCGAGGTTCGCGACGCTCACCATCACCGAGCGGATGACGAACGGCAGCACGAGGATGACGTGCGCCGCGATCAGCACCGCGTGGTTCGCCAGGAGACCCAGCCGCGCGGCGAGGATCAGCAGACCGAGACCCGCGGCAACGCCCGGCACGACGAGCGGCGAGAGCAACACCGCGGTCCAGAAGCCGCGCAGGCGCAGGGGGTGTCGCACGAGCGCCAGCGCCGCCGCCGTGCCGATCGGCAGCGCCAGCGCCGCGCTCGCGGCCGTGACGATCACGCTGTTGACCGCGGCGCGGCGGAACTGCGGATAGGTCAGCGCGTGCTCGTACCACCGGAGCGAGAATCCGCTCGGCGGGAACGCGAGCATCTCGGTCGGGTTCACCGAGGCGACGACGACGACCACGGTCGGCAGGGTCATGAAGGCCAGCAGCAGGACGACGACGGCGCGTGCGATCACGCCGGGCGATGCCCGTCGGCCGCCGCCTCGCGGCCGAGCATCCTGGAGGTCACCGCCAGCACGAGCAGTGTCACCACGAGGGCGACGACCGCAAAAGCGCCACTGCCCGGCCAGTTGAACGAATCGAGCGCGAGGTCCTTCACGACGTTCGCGATCATCTTCACGCGCCCGCCGCCGAGCAGCTCGGGCGTCGGGAACGCGCTGAAGGTCCAGGCGAACACCACGAGCGAGCCGGAGACGATCCCGGGCAGCGACAGCGGCAGCGTCACGCGCAGGAACACGCGCGACGGCCGCGCGCCGAGGCTGGCCGCCGCCCGCTCGTACACCGGGTCGATGTGGCTGATCGCCGCGGCGAGGATCAGGATCATCGTCGGCATCGAGAAGTGCACGAGCCCGATGAGGACGCCCTCGGGCTCGAAGAGGAGCTTGACCGGCCACTTGATGAACGACTGGCCGAGCACGAGCATCCACGCGTACGTCCGCACGATCGCCCCGGTGAAGAACGGCGCCAGCGTCAGCACCAGGATGAGTGAGCGGACCCGCGCCGACGGGGTGCGCGCGAGCGCGTAGGCGACGGGGTACGACGCGAGCAGCGTGAGGATCGTCGTGAGCGCGCTCAGGACGATCGTGTCCCAGATGTAGCGGAGGTACTGCGGCGCCAGGACCGCGCGGAAGTTGGCGTCGGTCAGGCCGCCGGTCTTCAGCGACCCGGGGACGAACGTCAGGACGCTGAGCTGGAAGAGCGCACCGAGCGCGACCACGAGAATCGCCAGCGCCGCGAGTGAAGGTGCCAGCAGCGCGAGGCCGAGGCGGCGGTCCCGCCCTGCCGCGCCGCTACTTCGCGACGATGTTCGCGTTGAACCACTCCTTCCACGCCGCCAGCGTCTTGGCGCGGACCTCGTCGTTCATGATGTAGCCGCGGTCCTTCCACTCGGCCGGCGACGTGAACACGCCGGGCTGGCCCTTCAGCGCCGTCGGCACCGCCGCCTTGAGGTTCGTCGGCCCCGCCTTGAACGTCGTGACGAGCTGCTCCTGGATCTCCTTCGACAGCGCCATGTTGATGAACTCGTGCGCGGCCGCGGCCTTCTTCGAGCCGGCCATGACGGCCGCGGTGTCGATGCCCACGATGCCCGGCTTGTCCGCCGGCGTGATCACCTTGACGTTCATCCCCTGCCCGATCAGGTGGAACGCGTTGATCGAGAGCATGACCTGCACGGGCGCCTCGCCCGTCTTCATGAGGTCCTGGCTGCGCGCGTCGGTCGCGAAGAACGCGGCGATGTTCGGCTTGATCCGCTTGAGCCGCTCCTGGCCCTTCTGCCAGTTGGTCTCGTCGCCGCCGTCGAGCAGCGCGCTGATCGTGATGATGTGCGACGGATCGAAGTCCGGCATGCCGACCTTGCCTTTGAGGCGCGGCTCCCACAGATCCGTCCACTTCGTGATCTCGCCCTGCACCTGATCGGGCCGGTACGCGATCGTGTAGACGTAGGCCCACGTGCCGAGGTGGTAGTCGCTGCGCAGCGCTTCCCGCGCGAGGTCCTTGCTGTTCGGGATCTTCGTCATGTCGAGCTTCTCGAAGAGCCCGTCGGAGATGTAGAGCCGGCCCACGTGCGTGGTGGTGAACGTGACGTCGACGAGCGGCGCGGCCTTGGAGACACGCGCCTTGGCGAGGCGATCGAGCGTCCCGCCGACTTCGAACTCGACCGGGATGCCCGTCTTCGCGGTGAACGGCTTCGCCACCACCTTCTCGACGGTGTCCTTCCAGTTGCCGCCCCAGACGCTGACGACGAGCGGATCGGCGGCGAGGGCTGCGACGGGGAACGCGAGCAGGAGCACGAGCGCGAGCCACACCATGACGGCCTCCTTGAACATGGGGCCCGATGGCTGAGGACCCCAACCCCCTCGGGGGCGCCGAGTGTACTACGTTGCGCCGGGAGCGGAGCGAGGCCTGCTCGCCGCCGGGTGTCAGGGCTTGCGGGCGCGGACGAACGCGCTCATGAACTTGCCGTCGACGGCAGGGGCGATGGCGGCGACGTCGATCCCTTCCCGGTCCCGGAGCAACTCGCGGGCGTCCTCGGCACGATAGATCCGCGTGGGCTCGAGGTCGACGCCGGCGAACCCGGCCTTCTCGAGCTTCGCCCGGTAGTCGTCGTAGTCGAGCGCGCCCGCGACGCAGCCGATCCAGAGCTCCACGCTCCGCCGGATCTCCGCAGGCACCTCGCCGCGCACGACGACGTCGGACACCGCGAGGCGGCCGCCGGGCTTGAGCACGCGGAACGCCTCGGCGAACACCCGGTCCTTGTCCGCGGAGAGGTTGATCACGCAGTTGGAGATGATGACGTCCACCGAGTTGTCCGGCAGCGGGATCTGCTCGATCTCGCCCTTCAGGAACTCGACGTTCGTGACGCCGGCCTTCCGCTGGTTCTCGCGCGCGAGCGCGAGCATCTCGTCGGTCATGTCGAGCCCGTACGCTTTGCCCGTGGGCCCGACGCGCTTCGCGGAGAGCAGCACGTCGATGCCGCCGCCGGAGCCGAGATCGAGCACGGTCTCGCCGGACGCGAGCTGCGCGAGCGCCGTCGGGTTGCCGCACCCGAGCGCCGCGAGCACGGCTTCCTGTGGCAGGTCCGCCGTCTCCCGGCCGTAGAGGTTCGAGGTGATCGGATCGCACTCGGCGCGCGAGGACGCGCTGCCGCAACACGAGCTTCCGCTGCCGCTGGTCACGCGCCGCGCCGCCTTGCCGTACTTCTCCTTCACGACGTCCTTGATGTTCCGGTCAGCCATGACGTTCCTCGCTAGTTGGTACTGGCAACTTTCCCGACCGGTGTCGCGCACATCGTGCGGCCGCGGCTGGCGGTGGTGAGGCGCTGGATGAGCTCGGCGGCCAGCTCCCGCACGTCTTCGGGGAACTCGGCCAGGATCTGCTTCTTCTCCTCGACCAGGCCGCCGAGGATTCGCTCGACGAGGCGCTTGCCGGTGGCGGTCGCGGTGAGCAACACGGCGCGGCGGTCGCGCGGATGGGTGCTGCGAGCGACGTAGCCTTTGCGCTCGAGCGTCGCGACCACCCGGCTCGCCGTGCTCTTGTCGAGGCACAGCTCCGTCGCCAGCTCGTTCAGCGTGGCGAGCCCGCGACGGAGCAGCACGTCGAGCGCGTAGCACTGGGTCACGGAGACATCGTGGCAGCAGATGCGGTCGCGGTCGCGGAACTGGTAGACGCGAATGAACTCGCCGAGCGCGTCCTGCAGCTCTCTCGCCTGCCGGGTGAGGGTCGCGTCCTTCATAGTTGGCACTCACAACTATATCCGAGAGGTGAGACGCAGGTCAACCCCGGATGTTAGTCTGGCCCTGCATGGCGCTTCCCGCCGGCCTCCGCGCCCTCGGCCAGCGCGACTATCGCCTCTATTTCATCGGCACCCTGGTCGGCCAGACGGGTATCTGGATGCAGACAGTCACCCAGACCTGGCTGGTCCTCCAGCTCACCAACTCCCCGTTCCTCCTCGGCCTGACGGCGACGCTGCAGTTCGGTCCGATCCTGCTCTTCTCCGTCTTCACCGGCGTCCTCGCGGATCGCGTGACCCGGCGGACGCTCCTCCTCGTGACGCAGAGTATCCAGGGCTGTCTTGCGATCGCCCTGGGCCTGCTCGCAGCGAGCGGCCACGCGCGGTACTGGCACGTGCTGGTCGTGGCGGTCATCTGGGGATTGGTGAGCTCGATCGATCAGCCCGCGCGCCAGTCGTTCGTGATGGAGCTCGTCGGACGCGAGCACGTCATGAGCGCGGTCGGCCTCAACTCGGCGTCGTTCAACGGGGCGCGAATCATCGGGCCGTCGATCGCCGGCGTGCTCATCGCGCGCGTCGGCCTCTCGCCGGGCTTCTTCCTGAATGCCGTCGCGTTCGTCTTCGCGATCACGATGCTCGCGCTGATCCCGGGACGGCGCCCCGTGCCGCGCCTCGCGGGCCGCACGTTCGTCGAGGATCTGCTCGAGGGCGTGTCGTACGCGCTCCGGACGCCGGCCGTGCGGTTCATCCTCGGCCTGCAGATGATCCTGAGCTTCTGCGTGTTCAACTTCAGCGTCTACGTGCCGCTGCTCGCGCGCGACGGCCTCGGTATGGGCGCCGAGGGCTTCGGCCTGCTGATGGCCGCGCTCGGGGTCGGCGCGCTGGTGGCCGGCCTCTCGCTCGGCGCGCTCATCACGGGCGCGCCGCGCGTGCCGATGATCGCGACGTCGCTGTCGTGCGCGCTCGGGGGGCTCCTCGCGCTCGCGTTCACGCGCTGGGTCTGGATGGCGGCGGTGGCCCTCGCGATCACCGGCTTCGCGGGCACGCTGGTCAACGCGAGCTGCAACACGTCCCTGCAGCTCCGCGCGCCGGAGGCGCTCCGCGGCCGCGTGATGAGCTTCTACACGCTGATCGCGGGCGGCATCTTTCCGATCGGCGCGTTCTGGGTGGGCTTCGTCTCCGAGCACTGGGGCGTGGGCCGCGCGTTCCTGGTGAACGGCCTCGCGGGCCTCGTCGTGCTCGCAGTTCTTCTCCTGCAAAGGCGACTCGTGCGGCGGGCGTAAGTGTTAGCGCTGATACTCGTAAGGTGTGATGCTTTGTGCTTCCGCGCCGCTTGCTGCTCGATATGCTTCGAACCCGTCTCTACTAAACGGATACCACTCGTTATAGGCATAACGCCTAAAGAACTCGCCGAGACGCCAGGCTTCAACGCCCAATGAGCTTCGAATATGGCCTCTGCCAGAGGTTTTCGCGGGAGTTTCTTAGCTGGACTCATATATCGCCCTCGCGCGCGACTTTTAACGCAGGCCGGGCATCGTGAAGCCGCGCGCGTCGAGGTCCGAGACCAGCGAGCGCGACTGGTCCGGCGTCAGCTCCACCAGCGGCGGGCGCACCGTCGACCACGCGGCGTCGCCGCCGTAGTGCGCGATCGCGGCCTTCAGCGCGGGGATCATCGGGTACTTCGCGAACGTCTGGCGGATCCCGTCGAGCTTCGCCTGCTGCGCGTCGGCATCGGCGCTCCGCCATGTCTCGAAGAGCCGTGCGATCGGGCCGGGGTTCGTGTTCGCCGTTGCGCTGATGCAGCCGGCCCCGCCGTTGCGCATGCCCTGGAGCAGGAACGTCTCCGCGCCCGGGAACACGTCGAAGCCCGCCTTCGCGTAGGCGTCGAGGAACGCCTTCGTGTTGTTCCAGTCGCCCCCGCTGTCCTTCATCCCGGCGACGGTGCCCGGATACTTCTTGAGCAAGCGCTCGACGAGCCCGAGCGTGATCGGCACCTGCGCGACCGGCGGGATGTGATAGAGGTACACGCGCAGCCGCGGCTCCCCCACCCGCTCGACGATCTCGGAGAAGCTCCGGTAGAGGCCTTCGTCGCTCACGCCCTTGTAGTAGAAGGGCGGCAACATCAAGACGCCGGCGCAGCCGAGCTTCACCGCCTGCGCGGTGAGCTTCACCGAGTCGGTGATCGCGCAGTGCCCGGTGCCCGGCATCATCCGCGAGGGATCGACGCCCGCGCTCACCAGCTTCTCCAGCAGCGCCACCTTCTCGTCGACCGAGAGCGAGTTCGCCTCGGAGTTCGTGCCGAACACCGCGAGCCCGACGTTCTGCGACAGCAGCCACTTGCACTGCCGCACGAAGCGCTCGGGATCGGGTGAGAGATCGGCCTTGAACGGGGTGACGACCGGGCTGAGCACGCCGGTGATGCGTTGAGCGTCGTTCATGGTCGCGATTCTCTCACGGCTTGTCGTTGTGGGACTTCAACGCCAGCTCGAACGGCCCCTCGGTCAGACGGACGAGCCCGGGGCCACGCGCCCGCCACTCGACGCGCGTCGACTCCGTCGCCCGTGTGCCGCCGACACGCGTCGAGCTCGTCTTCACCTCGAGCCTCACGACCTCGAAGCGGCCGGCCGGCACGACGACGGTCTCCTTGCCGATGACCCGGACGTACCGCTTGGAATCAGCGCGGAAGTCGGGCTCTCCCTCGCGCGGGCTCTGGATCTGGGTGCTCGCCTCCCACGTGCCGCCCGGCGTGAGTGGCAGCCGGCCGACGGTGATGGGAGGCGTGTACGTCACGCGGCCGTGCTGCATCGGGTTGAACGAGTCGGTCCACTCGACCGCGAGCTGCTGGATCTGCTCGGGCGTGACGACGAAATGGTTCCGCACGATGACCTTCGCGCCGGGCTCGTTCGGCATCCCGCCCATTTGCCGGTTGACCGTGACCACGACGGTCGGCTTGCCGTTGAGCTCGCTCGGTCCGAGCACGGTGAAGGTCGCGATACCGGTGCGTGACATCCCCGCGCCCGGACCGAGCTCGGTGACGACGTACTCCCACGTACGCCCGACGGGCTCGAACGGATAGTAGTCGGCGAGACGCTCGACATCTCCGTAGCGGACGTGGTACGCGGTGCCGGCGCCGGCCACCAGGATCGCCAGCGCGAGGATCAGGAGGAGCTGTCGGCGTGTCAGCGGTAGGCCTCCGGAACCTTCTCCAAGCGGTCGGTCAGGTGCACGACACCGGCGTCGTCGGTCCAGCGATAGACCTGAGTCGAGCGCGGCGGCTCCGCCGAAGCCAGAGCGGGCGCGGGCGCCGACGCCGGCGGCGCGGGCGGCGCGACCGGCGGCTGCTCGACCGGTGGGCTCGTCGGCGGATTCGGGATCCACACCCACCGGTACGGCGTCGTGATGCCGTCACCGTGGAGCTCGTAGCGCCCGGTCGGGAACTCGACCACGCGCTGCATGGGCGGCGGCGCGTAGCTGTAGGCGGCCGGCGGCGGCGGCGGCACGTACGCCGGAACGTACGACGGCGCGGAGTAGATGACGACGGACGGAGCGATCACGCCGACACCGACGCCGTGCCGCTGCTTGAACCCATGAGGGTGATGACGGTGGGGCGGCTTGGGGAAGAACTTCGGAGGCGTCGAGTGAAGGTCCTTCGCATCGGCGACACCAGCGACGAGGACGATCGATGCGAGCGCGGCGGTCTTCATGCTCACGCCTTCCGCAAGAAGTCGAAGTCGCAGCCGTGCTCGGCCTGCAGCACGTGGTCCATGTAGAGCTTGCCGTAGCCGCGTCGCGGCGGCGTCACCGGCGGCTTCCACGCCGCGCGCCGGCGGCCGAGCTCCGCGTCGTCGACGAGAAGATCGAGCCGCCGCTGACTCACGCTGAGCTTGATGCGATCGCCGTTCCTCACCAGGGCCAGCGGCCCTCCGACGGCGGCCTCCGGCGAGATGTGGAGGACGATCGTGCCGTACGCGGTTCCGCTCATGCGCGCGTCCGACATCCGCACCATGTCCTTCACGCCCGACCGCGCGAGCTTCGCGGGAATCGGAAGGTAGCCGGCCTCGGGCATCGCGTAGCCGCTCTTCGGGCCCGCGTTCTGCAGCACGAGGAAGTCGTCCCCCGTCACGTCGAGGTCCGGCGTGTCGATCCGAGTCGCGAGATCCTCGAGCGACGTGAACACCACCGCACGTCCCTCGCGCTCGAACAGCGCGGGGTCGGCGGCGGAGCGCTTGATGATCGCCCCGCTCGGCGCCAGCGTGCCGAACAGCGCCGCGAGGCCGCCCACTTTCTGATACGGATCGCCCAGGGGCCGCACCACGTCGCGATCGACCCAGCCGGGCTCCGCGTCGAGCCGCTGGCCGAGGGTCTCACCGGTCACGGTGACGCAGTCGAGATGCAGCATCGGCTTCAGCTCGCGCAGGATCGCGCCGAGCCCACCGGCCGCGTTGAGATCGGACATGTAGTGCTGGCCGGTGGGCTTGAGATCGACCAGCACCGGCGTCGCGTCGCTCAGCTCGTTCAATCGCGCCAGCGAGATGTCGACGCCGGCGCGACCGGCGACGGCCGTCAGGTGAAGGATCGCGTTCGTCGATCCGCCGATCGCGAGCAGCACGCGCAGCGCGTTCTCGACCGAGCGCTCGGTGATGATGCGACTCGGCCGGAGGTCCTCGGCGGCCAGCGCGACCGCGCGCTTCCCGGTCGCCTCCGCCGCGCGCAGGCGGTCCGCGTGCACCGCGGGGATCGCGGCCGTGCCCGGCAGCGCCATGCCGAGCGCCTCGGCGATGGCGGCCATCGTGCTCGCGGTGCCCATCACCGCGCACGTGCCCGCGGTCGTCGCGAGGTTGCCCTCGATCTCCTCGATCTCCGTCGCGTTGATCCCGCCGGCGCGGTACTTCGCCCAGAAGCGCCGGCAGTCCGTGCACGCGCCGAGCCGCTCGCCGTGGAACGACATGGGCAGCATCGGGCCCGCGAGGAGCTGAATCGCGGGCACGTCGGCCGACGCCGCGCCCATGAGCTGCGCCGGCACCGTCTTGTCGCACCCGCCGAGGAGGACGACGGCGTCCATCGGCTGGGCGCGAATCATCTCCTCGACGTCGATCGCCATGAGGTTGCGGAACATCATGCTGGTCGGACTGAGGAACACTTCGCCGAGCGAGATCGTCGGGAAGTCGATCGGCAGCCCGCCCGCCGCGAGCACGCCGCGCTTCACGGCGTCGAGCAGCTCGGGAAAGTGGCGGTGACAGTTGTTGAAGCCGCTCGCGGACTGCGCGATGCCGACGACGGGCCGCGCGAGCATCTCCTTCGAGTAGCCCATCGACTTCGCGAACGACCGCCGGAGGTAGAGCGAGAAGTCGGCGTCACCGTAGTTGGTGAGCCCGCGCGCGAGACCGTGCGGCGTGCCGCTCATGGCGCCCCAGCGTATCATCGCTCATGGCCACTTCCGCAGAGTACGCGCAGCAGTCGCTCGAGCAGCGCCTCGCCCGCCTCGGCCGCGCCGCCGACGATTTCGTCGCCGCCATTCGAGGCCGCGACGACGCCGCGCTCTCCCGCCGCCCGGCGCCGAAGGCGTGGTCGGCGAAGGAGATCGTGTGCCACATGCGCGACATCGAGGAGCTGTGCATGCTTCGCTATCACGCGATGCTCTCGATGACGGATCCGAAGCTCTTCGTCGTCGGGCTCACCGCGCCCGATGCGGAAGCGTGGGGCATCGTCGGCGGCGTGCCCTATCCGGTGGACGCCGAGCGGTGGGCGGAAGAGCGCCAGTATCTCCGCTGTGACACCGAGACTGCGCTGGAGGCGTTTCGACGGCGGCGCGCCGAGGTCCTGACGCTCTTCCGCGCGCTGTCGGCGGCCCAGTGGGAGCGCGGCGGACTGGTCCCCGGCGTCGGCCGCCGGACGATCGCGGAGTTCACGGCGGGCGTCGCCGCGCACGACGACAACCACCTCGACCAGCTCCGCCGGGCACTCGACGGCCGGCCCTAGCTAATGAATCGCGCGGAATAGGTTACTGTGTACACGTCAGAACGCCAGCCCTGCGTGGCGCAGGAACGCGAAGGCGAGCTGAGGCTGCCGGCGCACGCGCCCGAAGCCCGCATGGATTGGGGGACGAAGGCCGGCGAGGTCGAGCGCACAGACATTGGCCAGTTCCCGAGTTTTGACGTTGCCCCAGACCTGTTCGATGGGATTCAGATCCGGCGCATAGCCAGGCAACCGTTCGACGGTCAGCCAGGCCCGCTGCCGCGCCAGATACGCGGCCATCACCCGGCTCGTGTGCCCCCGCAAACCGTCCCAGATGAGCAGCACGCGCTGCCGCAGGAAGTGGCGTCGGAGGGCGCGCAGGAAGGCGATGAGCGCGATGTCGTTGTCGTTGCCCTCGCGCGTTTGAAAGAAGAAGCGCGTCCGGCGGCCGTCCCAACGAAACGCCAAGGCGCCCGCGACCGACCGCCGGTGCCAATTGCGCCCCGTGTGGATCAAGACCGGCGTTTCGCCGCGCGGGGCCCAGGTGCGACGGACGACGGGTTGCTGCGAGACGCCGCTCTCGTCCGCGAAGACGATCCAGGCGCGCCGGCGTCGGGCGTTTTTTTTAGCTGCGCCCAGCGCCGTGTCTTCCATTGCTCGATCGCCGCGTCGTCGCGCTCGCGCGCGCGCCGCGCGGGGCGCTGGAGGGACCAGCCCCGCGCCCGCAGCAGGCGCCAGACGTGCCCGGGATGATGCCGAACACCGGTAATACGTTGGATCAGTTCCCCGACCCGGGGCAAGGTCCACAACTCCGTGGTGAAGCCCTGCTTGCCCGGGCCCGCGCGCCGCGCGCGCTCGACCCGCGCCCACTGTTTCGCGTCGAGCCGGGGTTTACGCCCGGCCCGCCCGGCACCCTTCAGCCCGCGCCGCCCCTTCGACTGCCAGACCTGATGCCAATGATTCGCCGCGGCCGTCGTCACGCCCAACACGCGCGCGACTGCCGCTTGCGACTCGCCACGCGCAAACAACTGCGCGGCGTGGAACCGCCGAGCTTCCAACGCAGCACAATCCTTTCGCGATCCGCGGCTGGTGGTTGGCATGGATCAGCATGCGATCGTACCCGTGAATATCGCTAACTTATTCCGCGAGATTCATTAGCTGACGACCTTGCGGGCCCGGAGGCCGGCGATCGCGTCGGCGCTGTAGCCGAGTGACCCGAGCACCTCGTCGGTGTGCTGGCCCTTGACGGGCGCCGGCATCCGGACGCCGACCTTCATGTTCGAGAACTTCACCGGCGTGCTGACGACGGGGATGTCGCCGAGCACCGGGTGCTGCACGCGGTCGATCATCCCGCGCGCGCTCGTCTGCGGATCCTCCATCACCTGATTCACGGTGTTCACCGGCGTCGCCGGCACGCCGGCCTCGTCGAGCGCCTTGAGCAGCGGCTCGCGTGACTGGCCGGCGATGGTCTTCTCCAGGATGGCCTCGAGCTCGCCGCGGTGCTTCACGCGGTCGACGTTCCTCGCGAACCGCGGGTCGTTCGCCAGCTCCGGCAGCCCGAGCGCGGGCGCCAGCCGGCCCCAGAACCGGTCGTTCGCCGCGGCAATGAAGACCCATTGCCCGTCGCCGCAGCGGAAGTTGCGATACGGCGAGAGCGAGGGATGGCCCGACCCGAGCGCTTTCGGAATCGCGCCCGTGAGGAGGTAGCCCTCCGCATGGAACGCGAGCAGGCTCACCGCGGTCTCGAGCAGTGAGCCGTCCACGCGCTGGCCGAGGCCGGTGCGCTCGCGGTGCAGCAGCGCGTTCACCACACCGAACGCGGTGATGAACCCCGTCGAAAGGTCGAGGAACGACACGCCCGCGCGCACCGGCGCGCCGCCCGGCTCGCCGGTGATCGACATGATGCCGCTGAACGCCTGCATCAGCGCTTCATAGCCCGCGCTGTCCTTGCGCGGCCCTGTGCGGCCGAACGCGGAGATCGAGCAGTAGACGAGCCGCGGGTTGATCTTCGAGAGCACGTCCCAACCGAGGCCGAACGACTCCATCGTCCCCGTGCGGAAGTTCTCGATGACCACGTCGGCGCCGGCCACGAGCTTCTTCACGATCTCGACGCCGTCCGCGCTCTTGAGATCGAGCGTCATGCCGCGCTTGTTGCGGTTGAAGAGGAGGTACGCGGCCGACTCGCCGTCCTTGTGCGGCGGCCACGTGCGGGATTCGTCGGCGTCGGCGACGCCTTCCACCTTGATGACGTCGGCGCCCATGTCGGCGAGCATCGCGCCGCACCAGGGGCCGGCGATGACGCGCGAGAGATCGATGACGCGAATGCCTTCGAGCGAGCGAGCGGGTTGAGTCATGGCGCCAAGAATACCCGATCTGCGGGACAGGTCAGCCGTTGATGAGCTTCAGGATCAGATCGATGAGCTCGTTGATCCAGCCGCGGCCGACGAAGGTCGCGGTCACTTGACCGCCACCTGCAGGACCTCCGCCGTGAACTTGCCGTTCTGGTCCGCGATGATGATCTTCAGGCGATGCCGACCCGCGGGGACGTTGGCGTTCTCGACGAAAAGGCGGTTGCCCTTGACGTAGGGCTTGAAGCGGTCGGTGACGTCGAGCTCGACGATCTTCAGATACGCGATCTTCAGGCTCTCCATCTTCACGAGCGCGCCGCCCGCTCGAGGCTCGAAGATCACGTCGACCGCGAACGGCGGCGCGACGGGCGTGCTCACGTCCGGCCGCTCGATGCGAATGACCGGCCCGTCCTGCGGCAACGCGGGGGCGCTGCGGGGCGTCGCCTCGGACGGCAGCGACGCTTCGCCTTCCGTGACGATCCACAGCGGCTGCTCCCGCGCGGCGGGCCCCGACGGGCCCAGCCCGACCAGCACGGCGACCACGAGGCTCGCGATCGCCGCGACTCTCATCGCGCGGCTCGCTGGAGCGCCTGGCGCGCCTGCGCGGTGAGGCCGATGTGCTCGTAGACGTGCGAGAGCACGTACGGCACGGTCGGGTCGTCGGGATTCCGGCGCTCCGCCGCCTCGAGCTCGCGCCGCGCATCGGCGAAGAGACCGTCCTCCGAGAGGATCGCTGCGCGCATCACGGTGAACGTGCCGGGCGCACTGCTCGCGGGAACGGTCTGCTCGACGGCGGCGAGCGTGTCGCGCACGCGGCGCGCGTCGCTGTCGCCGATGATCTCGAACTCCGTCCGCTGCGGTGGATGTCCGGCGGTGTGCAGCTCCCACGCGTAGCGGACGCCGGGCTGCAACGCGGGCGCGGACGCGGGGTACGCGAGCTTCTCCGCGACGACGTTGCGCTGCTCCCACAACACGCCCTGCCCTCCGAGCACGCGGACGGTGCACGGCTGGCCGGCCGCGCCCTCCCACTCGAAGACGACCGCGCCCGGGAACAGCCGCGTGTACCTCGGCGCCACGATCGTCGGCGCCGCGCTCCGCGTGACCGCACCTTTGAAGGTGGGCGGCGACTGCTTGCCGAGGAAGAACTCGGTCAGCGCCGCCGCCACCTGCGGCGACGCCGGCTTGTCGCGGCTCGCCGGTGGCTTGACCGTGAACGGCGACGTCTGCGCGGAGACGGCGGTCGTCCCCGCTCCGTGGAACAGCACGACGACGCGCGCATCGCCGCTCACCTTGATCTGATCGCCGGCGCGGAGCGCGAGCAGCGGCTGCGGAGGCTTCCACGCGCCGTCGATCGCGCGATGCACGAGGACCTCGCCCGTCCCGGCCTTGCGATGGATCTCGGTGATGTAGGCGATGGGCTCGTTCGCCCACGCCTCGGCCGCGAGCGCCAGCGCGATCGCCGCGAGCATCGTCAGCGTCTTCGTCATGTCAGTCCCAGCAGCTCGAAGACGCGGACCGGCTCGTTGCGGCCCTTCACGGGCACGGGACCGCAGTCGCGCGCGCGGACACGCGCGGCGACGCGCGCGTGCGTCGCTTCGGTGAGGAGAATGGTCGTGCCGAGCTCCTTGTTGACGCCTTCCACGCGCGACGCCAGGTTCACGGCGTCGCCGATCAGCGTGTACTTGAAGCGCGTGCGCCCCCCGACGTTGCCGGCGAACACGATGCCGGTGTGCACGCCGACGCCCATGTGCAGGAGCGGCTGGCCTTCCTTCTCCCACTTGACGTTCAGCTCCTGGAGCGCGCGCTCCATCGCGTCGGCCGCGGCCACCGCGTGCCACGCGTGGTCGGGATCGCGGACCGGCGCGCCGAAGATGCCGAACACGGCGTCCCCGATGAAGTCGTTGACCATGCCGCGATGGCGAAAGATCGCCGCCGTCATCGCCTCGAAGTATTCATTGAGCTGCGCGGCGAGCTCGGCCGGCGGGCGTTTCTCGGAGATCGTGGTGAAGCCGCGGATGTCGGAGAAGAGGATCGACACCTCGCGGTTCTCGCCCGCGAGGCTCGGCGCGTCCGCCATCACTTCCGCTGCCACTTCCTTGCTGACGTAGCGCCCGAACGCCTTGTCGATCCGGTGGCGCTCGACCCGCCCGCCGACGTCGCCGAGCACCCGCGTGGCAACGACGGGCAGCACGAAATCGACCCAGTACCCGCCGGAGTTGAACGCGAGATAGCTCGCGGGCAGCGCGAGCACGAACGGCGCGACGCCGCAGAGGAGCGCGGAGGTCGGCGCGCCGGCCGTGACCATCACCACGCCCGCGACGAGCACCGCCGCGAGCTGAAGCACGAGCCCGAGGACGCGCCCGGCGGGCCGGATGAAGTTGCCCGTGACGACCATGTGGGCGATGTTGGCGTGGATCTCGACACCGGCGAGACGGCCGTGGGCCGTGGCGAAGAAATCGCGGCTCTCGCGGAACGTCCCGCCGACGAACACGAGACGCCCTCGCAGCGGATTGTCCGGTGGCAGCTCGACGGTGTCGCTCGCGAGGGCGGCCACGACGTCGCTCGGAATCGTGAGGAACGTCTGCGCCGGTCCGGCGAAGTTCACGTGGATCAGACGTCCCGGCGCGGCGTCGTACTGACGCGCGACGAATTCCGGTGTGACGCCGCGAGCCCGCGCGATCGTGGCGAGCGCGAGCGAGGGTTCGTCGCCGCCGCGCCCCGTCATCACGAGCGACGTCCGCCGGACGAGGCCGTCCGACTCCTCGGGCACGTCCGGCGAGCCGCGCAGCACCTTCACGCGCGACGACAGCTCGGCGAGCGGCCCCTCGGGCGGCGCGTGGTGCGTCAGCACGACGCGGCTCAGCCCCGCGTCGCTGAACGCGACGATCGCGTCGGCCAGCGCCCCGTCCTTCGGCGAGGGCGTGGAGAACGCGATGTCGAGCGCCACCGCGCTCGCGCCCGCCCGGCGCGCGCCGTGCACGACGCGCGCGAGGTATTCGCGGTCGAGCGGCTGCCGCTCGCCGAGGCCGCGGAACGCGTCGTCGTCGACGGCGACGACGACCACGCTGGAGACGAGCGATTGGCCGCGCAGCTTGAGCAACAGGTCGAGCGCTCGCGCCTGCTGCGCGTCGAGCAATCCGCTGGCGGAGATGGCGGTGACGACGAGGCTCGCGCCGATGCCGATGGCCCAGAGCCTCAGCAGCCGGCGGCGCCGCCGCTTCCACCACGCCCCCGGCCGGCTCATGCCGCCTGACCGCGCGGTCGCACTTCCGCGCCCGTCGCCCGCCCCGTCGATTCGCGCGACGTCCCCATTGGCCTCCCCTGCGCGTGACGTCGGGAGTCTAGCGTCGGGACGCGCAGCTTCACAACATTTGATAGGGACAGGCGGCGAGCCTTACAGGTGGAGTTCGAGGCCGGTGAGGAGCGCCAGGACGGTTTTCGGCGCCGCGGAGTCATACAGACAATGCTACGCTCCTGTCTGTACGCATCATCCAAGGGGGCAATCGTGGCGAGCCGGATCCGCCGCAAGAACTATCGTATCGACGTACAGAAGCTCGAGCGTGCCCGCCGGGCACTGGGGACGCGCACGGAGACCGAGACGATCCACCGGGCGCTGGACGCCGCCGCCGACGAGGCAGAGTTGGCGCGTGTACTCCGGGATCTGATTATCAAGGGTCGTGGCCGCATCGAGGACCCGCATGCCGACGAATAGATGGCTGGTGTTCGACACCACGATCTACATAGCAGCCATCCGGGGCGGGCTCGAAAGCGCCGCCGCCCGTGCGCTCACGGCGGGCCGAGCGAGGACCTACCTCTCTTCAGTGGTCTCGGCAGAGCTCCGGGCCGGCGCGACGGCCGAGATCGCGCGGCGCGCCGTTCACGAGCTGACCATCTGGTCCCATCGCGTCGGACGCGTGGTGACGCCGACGGCGGCATCCTGGGAGCGCGCAGGCGACGTGCTCGGACGGATGCGTCGCCGCGAACCCGCGCTCCGTTCGAAGACTGCTTCCCTGTGGAACGACGTCCTGATCGCGCTGTGCGCCCGCCAGGTCGGTGCGAGCGTCGTGACGGAGAACCTCGATGACTTCGAGCTCCTGCGGCGCTACGTGAGGTTCGACCTCGCACAACTGCCGTCGCGCTGACGCCTTACGGGCCGGCGAGCGGGCGCAGCGCCGCGAGAAATCGCCTGAGATCCGACGGACCGTCCGACGCCGTGCGGTGCACGCGCACCATGTCGAGCTGCTCGTACGCGTGGGCCACGACATTCCGAAACCCGGCGGCGCGCATGAGGCGGGCGGCGAGATCAGCGTCGAGATGCCCCTGCGCGCTGAGGCGACGGAATGCATCGGCGTAGCTCGCTGGCGCGCCGAGTTTCAGATGGAGGCAGGCGGCGACCGCCAGGTCGATGACGATCTGCGTCGCCTGCCAGAGATGGAGGATCACTGCGTCCGAGGCGTCGGTCGACGGCCGAAGCGTCGCGGGATCGGCCGGCAGGCGATCCCGAACTCGCGCGAGATGGCGCTCGACGGCCATCGCCCGCTCGGCCAGGACGTCGCGGTCGAGCGCGCTCAGCGATCGAGCTCCGAGAGCACGTCCGCGTAGCCGGCTTCAAGTACCGGCGCCACGTCACACCAGAACGTCACTGCCTCGATCGCGAAGCGCTCGAACGCATCGGGCGTCGACGAGAACAACGGTCGCCCATCGCGTGCCGCACGATAGCGCACGAGCCCTCCGGCGCGGGCGAGGTCGACGAGATCGATCCGCTCGGTGCCGAGCGCGTCCACCAGCGCGAGTAGCAGCGCGTCCGGGTCGAACACCGTACCGGCTTCGTAGGCGAAGTCCCAGTCAGAGCCCGCGCGCGCGTCGCTGCGGGCCCGCGAGCCGAACAGGACGAGTAAGCGCAGGTCGGGCGCACGCCGCGCGACCGCGGCGATGGTCCGCTCAGCGTCTTCGCTGTTCGCGATCATGCCGGCATCGTAGCGCGGGTGAGCGGCGCGCGAGGCGAAACGCTTGGTAACGATTCTCGAGCGACGTCAGGCGGCGGTCACAGGCCGCAGAAGTCAGGAGGCCCCCTTCGCGCAACGGAACCCGATGACATCGTCCAGGGTTGTCGGAGAGGTGGAGGAATTGTAGCGGTTCGTCGTACTGAGGTTGAATCGCGAGCTGTTCCAGGACCCGCCGCGTAGGACACGCGCGGTTCCAGAGGATGGCCCAGGCGGATTCCGATCCGGGCTGAAGCGGTAATAGTTGCTCTCGTACCAGTCCGAGACCCATTCCCACACATTGCCGGACATGTCATGCGCCCCATACGGGCTGACTCCGGTCGGATAAGACCCGACCGGCGCCGTCCTGCCGAGCTGGGTCTCTCGGGAATTCGCGCGTGATCGGTCCCAGTGGTCACCCCAGGGATATTTCCGCTCGTCCGTTCCGCGCGCCGCCTTCTCCCACTCAGCTTCAGTTGGCAGCCGCTTGCCGGCCCATACGCAGTAGGCCGCGGCATCGTCCCAGGTCACTCGCACGACCGGCTCGGATGGCTCATTGGGCGAGCTATTCGTCCAGTGCGACGGCCTCGGACGCCCCGTCGCGCGAATGAACTGCGCGTACAGCGCATTCGTCGTCTCAAACTTGTCGATGTAGAAGGCATCGAGGAAGCCGCGCCGGCGCGGCTTCTCGTCAGCATGTTCGTCGCTCCCCATCCAGAACTCGCCTCCCGGCACGAGGAGCATCTCGACGCCTTCCTCGCTTCGCAGCACCTTCGAGGGACCCAAAGCTTCGAGATCGATCAGAACCTCCGCGCGCTGGTTCGACGCAACCACAATCTCGCGCGCCCAGTCCTTATGGCCGGCCTTGCGGCCCGTCACTGTGTACGTGCCGACCGCCAAGTTGTTCACCACCAGCGCCGTTCCGGCTTCTGTCGCGCCGAGCTTGCGCTCGTCGAGCCAGACGTCAATGCCGGCCACGCGCCCGCGAATCGCGAGGGTGCCGTATTCCCGCACGACCTCTTTCGTGATCGACACCGCGGGTGGCGCCGGCGCGGGCTGGATCGCCGCCACCGGCGGGACCGATGTCGCGGGCAAGGCAAAGTAGAAGTAGCCGTCGAGCGAGGACTGCATCCACGGGACCTGGCGCCCGCGCGTCCGCTCACGCACTTGGCCTGTCACTTGGCGAAACAGCGCCACGATCTCAAGTCCCGGCGTGCGCATCGTGCGCAGCAGCTCGCCGGTAAAAAGACCGTTTCGGCTGGTGCCGTCAGCGGCCACCGCGCCGGGGGCTGTCGCGTAGGCGACAATGCTGCCCGACGGCGCAGACATTGGCGCGAGCCCTCGCGTGACGCTTCGAAAGCCTCTTGAATACGGGTTATCGCGGCACGCGTCGAGCACCACGACGCTGACGCGGCTCCGCGATTCCTCCATCACTCTGAGCACGCGGTTGGCATCGAGTGCCTCGTCTTCGATTTCCGCTTCTTCTCCGATCCGCGCGCCGAGGGGGACGAGATAGTTGTTCCCCCGCACCTGCACGCCGTGGCCCGCGTAAAAGAAGAGCGCCCCGCCGTCCGGGCGCAGTTTCGCGCCGAATTCCCGCACCGCGCGTTGCATCGTCCGAAGGTCGGCGTCGGTGTGGAGAACGACGTCGAAAGCGAGCGCGCGGAGCGCCTGGGCGACGTCGCGCGCGTCGTTGAGCGGATTCTTCAGCTCAGCCGGTGGTGTGTAGGCGCCGTTGCCGATGACGAGCGCCACGCGACGCTCGCTCCGCATGCTCTCGACAGACATGCTACGTCCCTGCGCCCACACCGTGGCGCCGGCGACGAGCATCCCTACTGCCACCATCAGAGCACCTAGTGTGCGTCGCGTAGGCGTTGTCCTCCTTGCCACGCCGGCGCGAGTCTAGCGCGGTCCTGCGCGCTTGCTCAACGCCCGCCGCCCTCCGTCGTCAGCGGGTCGCGGCGATCCACGTCGCCCACGAACAGCGCGTCGGCCGGCTTCGCGCCGCCCCACCAGTTGCCGCGCGCGTCGACCTGGTTGCCGGAGTAGTTCACGACGGCCCAGCCGTTGTTCACGATGCGATTGTTCCGCAGGAGCACGCGGCCGAATCCGCGAACCGTCACGCCCCCACCCGCGCCGTGACCTGTCACGAGGCTGTCGGACAGCTTCAGCACGCCGGTGTCCGCGACCTCGATGCCCGCCTGCTGGTTGCCGGTGACGTCGATGCGCAACGCCTCCAGCCCACCGCCTTCGATCCGCACGCCGACCGCGGCCTGCTCGATCACCACGTGCTCGAGCGTCGACGTCTGGCCGGGCTTCGCGCGGATCTGCAGCGCGCTCTTGAAATCGCCCGCGCGCGGGCGCTCGCTCCCCGACGTCAGCACGATGCGCTCGCCCGCGCTGCCACGCGCGACGACCGCGCCGTCCTTCACGAGGATGCCGTCCGCCCCCGGCGCGAAGCGCACGACCACGCCCGGCATCACGTGCAGCGTCGCGCCGCCGTCGATCGTGAGACCTCCCTGGATCGTGTAGGGCGAGTTGACCGGCATCAGGTAGCTCTCGCGATCGACGACGCCGCTCAGCACCGACGGCAGGACGGGCAGGCCGATCGACGCGCTGGGTGCGCTCTCGTTGCCCGCGCGATCGATCGCCGCGACCCGGTAGAACACCGCGCGCGGCACCGCATCCCTGAACGCCGGTGTCTCGGTCGTCGCGATGACGGCGAAACCGGTCAGCGCCGAGTCGCTGCGATACACGCGATAGCCCGCGAGGTCCGGCTCGACGTTCGCGCTCCACGCGAGGTGCAGCGCGCCGTCGCGGAGCCGCGCGGTGATCGCCGCCGGCGTCGCGGGCGGCAGCGTGTCGACGTCGAACCGGCCGAGCACGTCCTCGCGCTCGCTGGAGCGCCCGACGCTGTCCGCGAGCCGCGCGACGACGTACGCCTCCGTCGCGCTGTCCCCGGGCTTCACGGTGTAACGGCCGACGTAGAGACCTTCGCTCGTTTCCTCCAGCGCGAGGTTCTTCGCGATCGGCGTCACGTCGAACGAGCCGATCACGCCCGGCTGGCCCTGCGCGACCACGCTCACGACGTCACCGGCCTTGAGCACGCGCCCCGCGCCGTTGCTGAGGACATTGGCGAACGCGGGCGGCCGGCGGGCTTCGAGCACGGGCGGCGTCGGCACGCCTTTCAGCAGGCTGCGCACGAGATCGTCGCACGCGCGGATCAGCTCGATCTCGCGCAGGTTCCACGCGGACTGCACGATCTGGATCGCCACCGACAGCGCGTCGGTCGGCAGCCCGCCCTCGTGCGTGCGCTCCACCTCGGCCCGCTCGAAGAGCACCTGGCCGGTGCGCGCGTCGACGAGCTTGATGCGTCCGCCCGCCGCGACCTGCGAGTAGATGCCGAGGAAGAGCCGGTCCCAGTGCGTGAGCTCGCCGTAGACGAGCCCGTCGACGCGCAGGATCTTCGCGATCTCGGCAGGCTCGCGCTTGGCGACCTCGCGCGGATCGCCGAGCCCGGCGCGCACCAGCCGCTCCTCGACGACCTGCGGCTTGACGACGTCGTACGGCATCGCGCTGAACGAGCCGTAGACCATCCGGTGAAGCGCGCGCGTCTGTGCCTCTTTCTCCGCGAGCGGGATGAACGGCAGCACGGCGATCGTGCGTGGCAATTCCTTCGCGTCGACGACGGGATCGACCGGCACGGTGGCACAGCCCGCGAGGGCGAGAACCAGCACGAGCACGACGGCGATCATGGCTTCGCGAGCCCCGTCACGCGGAAGTTGAACCGGTAGTTGAGGATCGCGGGCCACGTGCCGGCGCCACGCGCGCCCGCGCGTGAATCGTCGGGCGCGCCGTACGCGTTGCCGAGCGAGAAGTACCAGTTGAAGATCCCGTCGCCGCTCGACCGCAGCACCGCCCAGTAGCGGCCCGCGGGCAGGATCATCCCGCCCTGCTCGGGCGCGAAGCGGAACACGACCCAGCGGTACCCGCCACGATCGATGAGACCGGCGATGCCGAGCGGCCGGCTGTCGGCGAGCCGCGCGCCCGGCGTGCGCCCCTGGTCCGTCCGCAGCTCGAGCCACAAATCTCCAGAGCGCCCGCCGAACTTCTGGAGCGCGAGCGCCACGTCGGTCAGCAGCAGCGGCTGCTCGAGCACGAACGCCTGCGCCAGCTCGTCGGGGCCCGTCGCGTAGTCGGCGGTCTCGACGACGAACGTGCGGAGCGCCTCCACGCCGCCCGCGGTTGTCGACGGGCGCGGCGCTCCGAAGATCCGCAAGCTCGCCGGAAACTCGAGGTTGCCGAAGTCGACGGGCCGGGTGAAGTCTTGCCGGCGCAGGGGCGGCGCCGGCGCGGGCGTTGGCGGTGCCGCAACCACGGGTGGCGGCGGCGGCGTGACGACCGGCGGCGTGACGACGGGCGGCGCCGGCGCGGGCGTTGGCGGTGCCGCAACCACGGGTGGCGGCGGCGGCGTGACGACCGGCGGCGTGACGACGGGCGGCGCCGGCGCGGGCGCCGGCGCTG